>Ga0210059_1003166_pt1 | contig 26197 bp, 14 predicted proteins | sample Ectturendosymbi2_FD_188042 | JGI IMG/M metagenome (GOLD analysis project Ga0210059, IMG submission 188042) | Ecteinascidia turbinata endosymbiont from Florida, USA - Sample 2 (SPAdes) (version 2) | ecosystem: Host-associated > Tunicates > Ascidians > Unclassified | place: Key West, Florida... | reverse complement strand
TTGATGGTTTGACAGTTCGTCAATTCTCCCTTTTCCTGTTTCATAGTTCTTTCAGTAAATGTCAACATTTGCGGAAAACAGTAGTGGCAGGGATTCTCTAAACGTATCGAAGACAGTAAAAAACTCTAGCCTTGCGGCAAGCTTCTGAGGCAAGCTTTTACTCTCACATTTTACACACGTAGCACTGGTATGATAAACCACATACTTTTACATATCTCTCAAAGTTGAAATGGCTATAGCATGTCACGTGTAAAATAGCTGGAAACACTTATTAAGCTATAAATCTGTTTTAACCCTCGCAATACAAAATATTAATCCAAACAATAATTGTGTGAAAATCTTCAATTCATACTACCAGCCGCAGAAAGGGACACACGCCGTTCTTCGGAAGTATTATGTGGCAGAAAACAAAAACGACTAATCAGTGCCAATAAAGCACTGATTGTTTTGTTGCGAACTTATATAATTGTCACATCAGCGGTTGAACAAAAAATCTAATCTCTGCGCTGTTGTAGCCTGACCAGCCTTCAGTAGTGTAACTAGAACCACTTAAAATTCAGGTACATGACGTACCTTTAACGCTTAGTTTTCAACAGTCTTTTGATGTGCTGTGAATGGTGGAATTATTTTGAGCATGACTTGTCGTTCTGAGCATGAGCATGACTTTATCACAAAAACTTATTTGATTGTCTTTTTTGAAAGATGTTTATATAAAGTTTATTGCATTGTTGCTTAAATCTGGGGAACACCCTTGGCATCTCCCCCCATCGAGTTAGCGTGAAATAATAGCATAGAAACACTGTTTATATCGCAGGAGTCAAAAGATTTGTTTCCCGGTAATCTTTTGACTCGTGCAATACAAACAGTGTTTATATGCTATTATTTCACGCTTGGTAATGGACAGTTTGAACTAGGCAAAAAATATTTTTATTTCACTAAAAACCAACCTTTCCCTACGAGTAAATTCGGGTCGCCTGCTATTGAAAAATCCTATCTGAAATTGTAAAATCAGGTGTGAGTGGAACTGAATGCACAGGCTGTGTTTGAACACAGGAGAATGAAGACTAATTTGCTTTTACCCAAGAGTTTCTCAACCGGGGACCTCGGACCCCACGGAGCGGTTCTCCAGGACCCACGAGCAGAGGCCTTTACTAAATAACTCTGCCGTGATATTGCAAAACCCAAAACAAAGCTAGATGTTTTTATTGATGAGCAGGGGGCCACAGACCATGAAAGGTTGAGAAGCACTGCTCTAATCCAAGGGGAGAGAAAGGAAGGGTGGCATAAACAGCAATATTTTCCGCCTGCGCGTAAGTGAAATGACGCCGTTCAAAAATAATTATATTCAAAAAATTTTTCAAGTGACCACGAATCAACAAGCTTAACTTTCACAATTCTTAATTTGGTGAAACCAAGCCATGAAACCTTTAGTGTCACCATGGCTTCACGACGTGCAGTGGCATATTTACCACTTAGCACCAAGCATCTTATTGTACTGTAATAGAAATTAGCGAAGGCATTGAGCTTTACTGAAAAGAGTTTCGATGAAATATTTTCTCTTCCAGTGGTATGTATTTAAGCATTCTTAGACAAAACAGTTAGTTTTTGTCATTAGTTTCCCGGCTTTGTTCCAAACATTTTGCAAAAATTTGTAAATAGTCATCAGCCGCGTTTAATTAACACCCCAGGTACTGCGAACATGTCTGGGTACAGAGCGGCAACCAGCTGATATTTTCGGGGAGGAGCAAAATTATCATAACATTTTTGCACCCAACAATCAAAGATGTTTTAGAAAATTTAGTGAGGAGGGCAATTTCCCGGTTGCCTTCCTGATTGCGGGCGTGTCTGGGAAAACGTAATGAGGTAGTGTTATCCTAGACATTATTCTTTAGCCACAATATTTATCTTTTCTGAACTTCTTCGACGAAGACAGCTGTGGCAGAGTGCTTGTGATCAGAGATTCTCTCGAAGAGAAAACAATAACAACGAAATTCTGGAGTTTTATTTTTTTTCATGATCACATTCTCTTGTCATGACGGCAGAGAACTGTCTGGGCGGGAAGCTGATAAGTTGTAAAATTTCCTGTTGAAAACCGTGGGGACAAGTGTTGATGTGTGGAGAAAACACTCGCAGAATAGCTTTGTGATGAGCTCTACCGCCGTATATTAAGCAGCTAAAGAGAAGGTATATGCTCACTCCTCACTGAGTTCTGCAGTTACATCGTTCATGGCGAAAGGTTTCTCTGTGGGGACTTGCTCCTGTTAGATTTCCTGGTAATTGCTTGTGTATTGTTTCGGTCTTACCGGACGAAACTTCTTGCTGGAATCAAATTAAAAGTTTTTGTATTTTTAATTATTACGATGAACTCAAACAGTAATTCCTGTAGAAAAGCGTAAAGTTGTGCATATGCTTTAAGCAAACTCACAGACAATAATGCAGCGGCCAAAGCACGGTGAGAAATATTGATGGGATTGATTTCCCACAATTTTTTAATAGACACAATTAAAAATTTTTTGAGTTGCGAAAAATGTAGCCTACAGTGTTTAATTTGCTAATGAAAAGACAGAAAACTCACCGAATATCTAAATTACATAAAATATGAACTCTTTAAGGATATTGAGTTCTTCGTTCAGATGAACTGCATACAGAAAATAACGTGGTTTTGAAGTCAGAGTTAAATTAAAAACAAACAATAAACAGAAGCAACCTTTTCCATAATAGTTCATCAATATGAATTGGGAGAGAGTGTCCGCTTCTGACAAGACTTCTGCTCGCATATCTGCAAAGTAAAAGTTCGTTTTTACTCAAGTTTGCTTAAACCTCCACAATCGCTCTAGCCTGTAGCTCATCGATTCCTATATGGTTTCTTCCCAAAAATGAAATAATGTTGATAGAAAAAAACACTTTTAATGCAATATTAGGAAAAACAAAATGCGTATTGTTAAAAACAATACTGTATTATTATGCTTACACACAATCGCCATGCTGAAAAACACTTACCAAGCAAACATGGTAGTTACAGAACCACTTAGCCAAATTTTTAAGTAATATTTTAAAACAATATGACTGCAAAGTTCGAAATCGTGCTGTAGATGTGCAACCATCTCACAATGGTGCGGAGGTGGGTGTAAGTGTTGAACCAAGTTTTTGATATCGCGATTTGCATCACGAAACATTTAGAAGTCATCCTAGCAAATATACCAACAAAGCTGTGAGGAACGCCGGAATCTTTTTGCCATTAACTCAGGGGATTGTTTCAATTCCGATATTACTTCGAGGGAAGTGCATCTTTAGCGTTATAAACTCGCATGGGGTGTAGTATGGGAGAATGCAAGTAACGTCAACCCCCAAAGGTTTTAAGAGGACCGGTATTCCCCCACATGCAGTGTTCCCTCTAAGGTGCGCAACTGCTCAATTGCGCAGTGCCACCAGACGATTTGCGCGGTTGCATTTCATTCTCGCGCACTTCCACACATTCTGAAGTTAATACGGTATATATATCGCGTAGCCTTTTTAACGCTGGGAACGCTTCACTGTTTGTGTGCCTGCATATTGCGCAGTTGCATGCGCTTACTGCGCAACAAAGCGAACATTTGCTCAGTGTACAATTTTATTAATGGGAACACTGCTCACATGGCATCAAAAAAATGACGGTTGTGTGTTTTTTAATGAAATTGAACACGACTGATGTATCCACTGAAGAAAAACACGTCTTTTTAGCAGCAATGCATTTCCCACCTTAAAAAAAACAAAACTTTCCAGCATTGATATTTTCTGGAAACGCTTGAAGTGCAAATGAGTTTAGTACAATTAACATATTTCTAAACAACGTAGGGTCAGGAGATTTTGCCACACAGTGATTTGCTCCATTTACATTCACTGGCAGCAGTAAAGATTTCGCTAAATCAACGCCGTTCAATGACGAACCTTCTATGCCCACGAAAGCTGCAATGAGTAGTATACGCCAGTGCATAACACAAATTGCAGATCATGTACACTGCAACTGAACCAAGCCGCTGCGCTATTAAAAATTTAACTATACTAGCGCCACAGTATGTAAAAACAAGTTCATGCTCAAGAAGTACGGCAACAGGGAATCGACCTGGAACCATGAAAAGCTGAATCCCATGAAAATTTCAGTGGACGGCAACAAGGAAAATTGAAAGCTATTTTGAAAACCTGGCTTCCAGAGAATGTACGTAAAGAGTCGTGTTGCGCAAATAGGTGTGTCCAGAAAAGGTGGCTTTCTATGCGTTTAATTTTGATTCCGGAGAGAAGTTATTTGCGTCATTTTGTTGTGTATTTATTTACACACGTTTCAAGACTAATCGTGGCCGAAAATGTCCTAAATATTTAATGAATGTAAATGATCGCAGACCGAATTTATAAAAAAATTGGAAGTCACAATCAGTAAAGAATCTAAACAAAATTCGGAATTCGAGTTTTCATATGGTGTTTTACAGGATTCTTTAAAATGCGTTGACTGTGTGACATGAGGGAACCATGCTTTCGCGATGGCCATGATGAAGATTTTAATGGCAACAAAAGAAAGCTTTGTCAGTCAGGTCTTTCGTCCAGATTCTTGGTTGTGCTACTGCAGTTTTTGTCTTTTATTTTTTCATCTGACGCTGTTTGTGAGAACCGCCTTTTGTGCTGACATCTTAAATGTATATTCTGTAAAGACGCTTTTCCTTGTAGGCGCGTTTCAAAAATATCAATCAGCCCACTCGTTGGCGTGGTTTACGCGGGCTGCACAGCCCACTGACAGGTTGTATTACAAATGAAATTTGCAACAGCTTCTGACGGAAATCTGCCATTTTGTGGTGAAATCATATCTGAGCAAATTTAAATGATTTCCGGTTTTCCAGACTTTCAACGCTCAGGTCACTGATATTTCAGAGCGGAGGGGAATCAAACAAAAACATATATGACACAGCTACAAAATGTTTTTGCTCTTAATTTTGTATACAATCGTTTAAACGGCAGTGGTAGATCGTTTTGCCTGCTTGCGCGAAATTACTTGGATTAATTGAAACGTCTCTTTGCTTTCAGATGTTTGCGTGCAGGCACGTATTTAGTACGCATCAAAATAAGTTTCAACTGAAAACAAAATAAGTTTCAACTGAAAACTTGCCAAGTAAAGATCATAACACTGCTCACGCAGAGGTACGTTTGCCTAAGATTTGTTACACCAAGAAGTTGTTATAAAAACTAGAACTAAGTTTTTAATCTTGCGACATTGTTGTGCTGTACTGCAATCTATGACTAGTGCACGTTTTCCACTCTGATATTTTTAGACTGTGAAAGCAAAGCAGCAAAGCAGATATTTTAAATATAATGTTAACGTGAAAAGTACGTCAAGTAGTAAATAATCGGATTATCACAAATTTTATTAGAGTGAAAACAACATACTGTATTACTCATTTACTAGTAACGTTCTATACAAAATTTGTGGTTGCACCCTTCCGTTAATCAAAAGGAGTTCCACTAAAACATCAATCAACCTTACTCTGTTGTGCTTGTGCAGACAATTTGATAGAAATTATCGAGGTTCACAGAACTATAGAAGTGCTTTAGCGTCTATTTCATAATAGCATGTTACAACAGGTTTTCATCAGAGTTGAATCGGTAAGGTGTTATCTAACTTAACAACGTTCCACAAAACGGAAAGCATTTGGCTGTTACTTGGAGTCTTGGTTTTTATACGGGCACCGTGCAGCAACATGTCATAAAGATATTTGCATTTGTGAGCAAAGAAAAAATGGTAAAAAGGCCCTTGCAGTAGCGCGTTACAAGCTTTAGGTACAACATGGTATATTTCTCGCCGGTTTTTGAAAGTTCCAGAGCAGAGCTAGTTTTGATCGTTTATCATCAGCTGCATTATTACAGTGTCAACAGATGTGATTAGAGCGGAAAAGAATCGATGGATTGCTCGCTGCCCAAGTTCCTGCAAAATAATGAAGAATGATTTTGACTTTTCTTTTATCGACCGTCAGAAATCAATGCGAAAAAAATTTATGCTTGTGCCGTCCGGGGCGGAGCTTAAAGTGTCGCCCGTTCCACCCCTAAAATTTGCTCACAAAAATGTAAAATGAAAGAAGATAATGTTCGACCTTTAAAACAACTTGGACATCAGAATCGAACACTCACAGACTGAAATAGGTCTCGTTTTTCATACTTGATTATTTGTCTTGCTTTTTCTGCATGTTCACAACCTTTCTTATCATTTACTCTTTCTATCTTTTCTTCTTTCTTCACATTTGCATTTATGGACCCAGCATATTTTGTTAAATTTTCTTCCCTGTTGGTTTTCCGTCTGCAGTAAACCGCACTTAGCATAAATTGTTTATCATTTTTCTAAAATGATAAAGCAGCACTACTTTCTTTTGCCCGCAGACACGAAATCCATACTACAAACACACACATTCTGCACAACACTGGTTAATAAAAACAGACAAAACAGACCGTTTTACAACAGTGTTGGAGGCTGAGTCACCGGTGTCAAGCGAAATTTCTGACTTCACGCCATACGCGCATGCACAGAGCAACATTCAACATATTAAATACGCTGAGAAAACAGATGATGAGGGCTTAGGATTTGGTTTAAGTGTGTCGGGTTAGCGTTGATGTTACAGTTAGAAAAATAAAAATAATTGAAGTCTAAGAGTAAGTCCAATATTTTTCACTGGTTTCACTTATTCCCGTACTGTAGCTTGTTGCGTGTATATGACATCTAACCAAAAAGTTTAATTTACACAACACACATCAAAAAAGTAATCGCCAAACTTTATTCCTTTACTCGAGAACCAAAATAAATGACAAAAAATAATAGGTCAGAAATTTCGCAGAGGTCAGAAATTTCGCTTCACACCGGGCTACAGAAATTTACTTAACAGAACGTTTTGTAACGGCGTTGGAGGCTGAGCCTCAGGTTTACAGACGCATTCTTAAGACTATTTGTTCACTTTGTACAACACTACTGAAGAGTGGGACGCTAATTCCTAAACTGGTCAAGCCCAGGTAAAGTACGAATGCATTGTGACTTGCACACCCTCAAACGAACTGACACTGCAAAGTTCGAGCACTCAGTCAAAAGTAAAATGCGGTTGTAGTGTTCAAAGAATAGGAAGAATATAAACAATCTGACTGCATCAAAGCAGGCAACCATTACGTTATTAGACCTTCTGCATCTTTCGATAAACAAGTGCATATTTTTTTTAATACAGCCTCAAATGTGGGAATGTTTGGAATGTTTGGAAAGGAATGTGACATTGAACCTGATGAGTCATGACTACTAACACTCGCTCTCCCGGGCAGGTTGTATAGAACTCTGTATCCAAAATTATAGGCCACCCGCAATCTTTGCGTGCATGACTTTCTGAAAGTGTGACAAATGTATAGGCAACTACAGCAGTAAACCTGCCTAATTTTCGTCTAGTTTTAGCAAATTCATTCTAGCCCCATTCTTCTAACATGTGCTTGGATATCTACCACAAATGAAGATCCCAAACTTGAAAGATAGCCAATTAGAAGGGTGAGGGGATCTGTGAATGCTACCATTTCGAGCAAAACGGATCAAGTGTCTTGTGCCTTTGGCGCATAACGGATCAGGTGTGTTTGGGGCAAAACGGCTTTTTCTGGCATCCATGAGCTGTGTGAAAGTTTTTAGAAGCACGTTTAGGGCTGGCTATGAGCTTTCAGGACTTGCACTGGTTGCAAAAGTTAGGTCTTGTAAAGCGTCATTTGGAGCCTAAGTCGTCTAGGAGGTAGGTGCGTTCAACACTCGTCAAGCACTCATATGACACCTCACTAAACCTTTTTCCCAAGCCGTGGTACTGGGATCAACCCAGAAAGACACTAAAACGTGAAACAGTCCTCAACCGAAATTTAGTTAAGAACTATCAGGTGTCGAAGCGCAAATGCAGCTAAACAACGCTTTTTTAAGAAATGTACTAGGTTAATAATGGTGATCCGCTTTGCCCTAACAAAAATAATAATCAAAATGTAGTAGAAGAACAAGCGGTTTGACAAGGCACTAACTGCTATGTCACGATTTCTCTTATAAGTTTGAAAGTTTCAGCAATTTGCACGGTTCAACAGTAACCTAATGTTATAAAGTTTCATGAGGGCAAATTGAGGCCTGTCTAAGACAAAATAGTGCACGAACAAATAGATAAAAAATGCCGAACAGTTTAAACTATCTCCCAAGTTGACACTTCCAGCATATTTGTCGTTGAATACCAATCATTTACGAACTTTTCGATCAGATAATCTGTCGCAAGCTAAATCTTGTAAGAAGATAATTAACGAGCGAGACAAAGAAAAATTCCAACAAAATTTTCTAAAAATGATTAGAATATAAAATTTCATCTTTATTCTTTGAAAGTTTCTACAAATGTCAAAATTGCTATGCAATGTTTTGAAAATTTCGGGGGGGGCAAATGCACCAAATGCCCCCCTGGTTGCGCGCCTGGGCGAGGTCAAGTCAATGATTTAAAACATAAACCAGCAAACAAAGATGTGATATTTGTCAAACTCAAAGTGTTACTTCCATTTTTATGATGTCATCAAGGCGATAAATTTTGGCAAAAATAACGGCAAGGTGTTGTAACTGAAACTACCCTGAAAACTTGCAAAAAACACGTTTGGGTGCAGAACAGGTGAGGCACTATCTGACAAGACTTTTAAGCGGTTGCAAGTCAGAAAACGCCATATTTTAAACGTGTGTCATGCGGTACGTATGGGTGAGCTTAGTCCATGTGTAAACGAAACTAATGTTTCCTCCACATGTAGATGTGTTGTGCTGTGTGCTTTTCTCGGGAATGTCGTTACCTTCCTTTCACCTACTTTGTAATACTGTTTTTTTTATAAAAAGATCACAGAAAATGATCTCACCTTTAACAATTGCCGTGGGAAACTAAAAAATGGATACGTAGAAGTTGATAATACGTATTAAAAGTCGTATAGTCCTTTCCACTAAATGCCAATATGCGAATGGAATGTCATGGAGAAGAAATTATCTCGTTCTGAACGTCATGAAGCAGTGAGAGTTTCCAGTTGTTGAAGGTCATAAGGCGCGTTGAGGATCGCTGCACCTGCGAATATTTTTTGCTATTTGTACAACGCCCTTCTCTGAAGGTGTTGGTTTGCTGTTGTCATTACCATTTGATGCAGTGTGGAGGATGTAGATAGAATGAACCAAACATTTTTGTTTTGACAATGTTAATATTGACGCCACAGACACAGTTTTGCAATGTAACTCACGAGGGATTTGAATAGTTTTTTGAATAAGGTATATTTAGTTTTGATGCAACAATGTTAGCAAGCATGCTTTTTAAAAACATTAGCGGTGTGACGATCGCGTCTATTTCAGGTAATTACTAAGACATTCATAAAATCACCACAAACAGAAAGCTCGTTCACGATCTCCCTGAGAATAACAGTAAGGTGAGAGATAGCAATAGAGTGATCTCGGCGAGTGAGCTGCATTAGTTCTCTAAACGGTGGTCGGATCAGTTTCGAATTTCTTAACGACGTGGTCTGACTGCAAAAGTAAATAAGTTTTATTTTGTTCTCTCAGGCTGTCGCAACGTTGAAGGTGTTCCTCCGTTGTGCTTCGAAATGACAAACTCCACTGATATAATTTGAAAAATAAACTTTATGTGACAATTTTTCTTATTGATGATATCGCATCATCCGGCCATAAAACTCTCATTGCTAAATTATGAACAGATTCCAAACATTTTGCCAAACGTTAATTTATAGCCTTGTTGTGGTGACTATTGCCTGTCTTTTGAGAGTCTATCTTCAAATTAACAACTTGGTTAAGATATTTATTTTGAGGTATTTTCTAACATAGGTGTAGCCAGGGGGGGAAGAGGGGCCATGGACCCCTCAAATTTTTAGAAAACATAGTCATTTTGTACTTTGAGAAACGTTTTTCCAAACAAAATAATGTTATTCGCCTAAAATCAAATATTTTGGCCCTCCCCAAATCTTTGGGCTGGCTACGCCACTGTTTTCTAATCAAACAAAGGTTTGATTTATTTCAGTAATAATTTGCTAATGCTGGATCAATAATACCAATAAACGTTTTGCGTTTGTTTAAGTATGTGATTTTTTTCGGTAAATATCATAAAAACATGTAAGCACTGCACTCAGCGGACATCAATTTGTTAATATTTGTTGAAAATAGTAATTGATATGGTACATGAAAGGCTGCCTACAAATTGATGTCAAAAGGCTGCCTAACCGACATAGTTTCTTGCAAAAATCTGAAACTACTTTGTTATATTCGGTAGAGGGAAAGAAAGTTTTCAAAACATCTCATTATATTATTTGCCTGATGAGCATGGTAGTGTTCGAAAAAATGATCGAAAAAAACTTTCTAGCCTGCTTTTAATAGATATTGCATCACATATAATTTAAAACGTTTCAATAAACATCACGTATTTTGTAGTGTTAGGCCACCGTTCCACCGGTCTGTGGTGTTAGGTGTATGCGGTATTGAATTATATGAAGTTCGATCACGAACCGATTTGCAACTGATACTTGGGCCCTCTTTCAATGTCCGATCCGGCATAAGGCATATATAGAAGTTGAACTCCCAATCCTAGCGGTCTTGGTTTCGTGATTGAGTACTTACTTACTGTGGTTGACAAATGTGTGAAGCTGAGCTCAATTATGGGCAACCTCTGCTTCTTCTACAAACAGATCCCCGCTCAAACGCTGTCAAGCAACTGTTGTGCGTCTTACTTTCTTAACTTACGTGCTTACTTCATGTCTTAGGTTGACAATCTAATGTCTAAAGCAGGGGTGGGAACCTACGGCCCGCGGGCCAAATGCGGCCCGCTTGAAAATGTAATATGGCCCGCATCCGAATTTTCACTACCCAAGTTAGAACACAACATCGTGTCAAAACGAAACCCCATGACAAGCAGACACGTAGACAGTCATTTAAAAGTTTCTCTCGCTCCTTGACATACTTTTCTCTCCTTGTTTTCCTTTGGAAGATAGAGGTAGAATAATATATTGAAATTAATTAATTTTTGCGGCCCGCCAGCGATATTCCACAATTCATGCGGCCTGCGATAGTGAATTAGGGTTGCCAGATGCATTTTGTAAATTTACCGGCCATTTCATTTTGTCAACAGCGCCAGACCTAAGCTCTGTTGTAATTCGTAAGCGGCACAGGGAAAACATAGCGACAATGAATATTGTTATTCCATACTTAATAATTTGCCCTATTTTGGCTGGCTCATTACATTTCGGTGTGTGTGTGACGTGAAAATCGCACGAAGGATTGCGTCAACAGCAGCGATTAAACCTCGCTGACGGAACTGTCCTGACAAGATTCACTACTAGAGCCATTATTATAATAGGAGAAATTTGGCGTTAGTTCATTTTAAAGTAACGGAAAATTATTTATTTTCAAAATACCGGCTTCGGGCACTGATTTTCAAAATACCGTCTTTTCACCGGCCTCTGCTAAATTAGCAGTAAAATACCGGCCAGGCCGGTGAAATACCGGTCATTTGGCAACCCTGTAGTGAATAGGTTCCCCATCCCTGGTCTGAAGGTAACGTGTGGGACAATTTTTGATGACGAAGAGCTTCGTACGGCACACATAAACGATTCTCTGCTCATAAAAGTCAGGAAAAAGGTATTTCAAACACAACAGAGGCAGGGACTGCGTTATCCCGTATTGAACCTGGAAGGGCATCACAGGCCTTGCGATTTTAAACTGCACGGTGCATTCATCGAAGAGCGCTTGTCGCTTGCACAACAAAGAGCGATTGTCACTTGCGTTGCAGGTAGGAAGCGAAACACTGCGACTGAGTGATGCAATTCAGCACCCAAGCGGCGGCGCTGCACAGTTGAACGTAGTGGTTATGCCTGGCGCGATAAGCTTGTCACTGCTTGCCGGTCTATCCATGACACACGTAATTTGGTACTAGTATCGATATTGTTTGATCATAAAGTTGGTTTCTCAGTGTCTTTACATCAACATACTTTTGCATGTACTGTGCAGTAGTTGTACGCCAATTCAGTTCGGCAGAAACCACGTTAGCCCGACCTCTGAAAGGATAAGAGACAGCTCAGTTCGAACGCTAGAATGGTACGTGTGCGGAAGTGCAAGAGTGGGTGAACAACATCAGAAAGCCGCGTCCCAATATTTTTCTTCGTTATATGGTTAAACGTTTTCAACGAAGTATTAAGAATTGAGTTGATATGGTCAATTCTCCGCAAAAACGTGTGTTGGCGCGTTTGCGCAGACATCACCATATCAGCCTGCTTAACTTCAGTTGCGCAAACTGCCACTAAATTGAGCACAGGCCCCAGATAAAGCGAAAAATACTCTTTATCTGATGGTAATGCAACACTCACAAGCAATATCGAAACGCTTGCAAGCTGCAACATTCGATGATATATAATAATATTATATTAATAGTTTATATGTACCATCCAAATTCGTTAAATGAATAGCTTATCATTGCTTTTATGAAAGGCACAGCGTTGAACTCTTTAAGTACAGCACAATTCGTCTATAAAGACTTCGGCTGTAACGATAGTTCGCCTGTAACGACGCTTTTTCGTCGGTCCCGGCAAAATTGCTATCTTTTGCTTGCATTCGAGTTCGGCTGTAGCGTCGCTTTTTGTTGGTCCCCCCAGAATCTTTTGTTTGATAAATGATTCTCAACGTGGTTCAGGTGGACCACCGGTGGTCTATCAATGGTAATATCCATAAATCAATGGTAAAACGTTCCTGAAAATTGTAACCTTACTGGACAATAAATTATGTAAGACCACCTATGTGCAATACAGTTTCGACTATTTGTTAAAGGGAAGTGTTCCATCTAATATTTTTTAAAAGGTCGATCATGGGCCAAAAGAGGTTGAGAACCACTGGTTCATAGCGAGAGTTGCAATTTTTCTTTGCAGTTTGAAGTGTAAGCTCGGCTAAGTGGTGGAGCCACCGCACAAATCTTTTATGTCCGAATTGGAACGGAATGGAGTGGTCAATGATTGAGCTGTGACATGTAGGTGTGACGTAAGAATGTCATCAAGAATTGGGCCATCAGCAGGAATGAGTTTTACTCATTGCGTTACATGAGTTTTTTTGTACAGTATTGGGGATTGTAGTCGACTGTCGTCAGTTTGATCAATAATCTCGTGGAGCAGTGCGTAAATTGTCGAAGAAAAGAAGCGGTATCCCATTATGCATAATTTTCCCATGGAAAAAGTATAACATCGTTGTTTCGCTCAATAGCGAAAATGGTACGAATGTGGCAAAATTTACAAACGATTTCGATATCCCAAGAACGACGTTGACTAAAAACACGATACAGCAAGCGGCAATCCCAATCAAATAACACTTTTTAACCCTTGCCAGGCGTTGGCATTGAACTAAAAAAACATTTTAGCAACGATTTATTGTAGTTCAGCTATAATAACGACAGTTCGCCTATGACGAGGTTTTTTCTCCGGTCCTATGAAGTGACGTTGTAGTGCAATTCTATTGTATTATCTCAGTGCTTGCAAGGTAAGATTGTAACAAGCAATAACTTTCCACAAATTTCAAACATATATGTAAATGTTCGTGTGTTTCCAAGCAAACTTTTCGGATTCAGCATTTTGAGAAATCAAATGCAAAAGGTATTGCCATTTGTAATTGTTCTACATTTTGCAAAAGATTCAATGGTAAAAGGAATCTTATTCGCTGTCCGATTTGAAGTGAGTGTTTCAACTTTTAGAAATGGCGACAGTTACGTTGAAACATGTGCAGGCCTTTAGTGACGTAAAACTTTAGTTCTTTATTTGCAAAACCAGTTGTATTTATACACCTACAGATAAGCATAATCGACAAAATTAACCACAACCTCGCGACGTACAATGACTATAATGACGTCATCAATGGGGCCCTAACCAACAACTTTGGGGCGGGTCTGGTTTCACTACTCCAACTCCACGGCACTGGCTTTGGCTATAATGCGGTGCACTCTCGAAGCTTGGAACGGTTTGAAACAGTGTTCGCCTCTCAGTCGAGGGTCTAACAGCTACACTCTAGCTGATTTATCCACAACCAGCGTGTGATTCGTCATACTCTCCTTGGGCAAATGTGTTCACCTCAATCGCCCAGGCAAGTATATAGCAAAATTCAGGCTTCGGCCAGCCGCCAATTGCCGTCACTCAAATGACAAAAAAATAAAAGTTTGAAAACACATACATTGGTCTATGACGAGGTTTCAAAGAATTTCAAGTGTGACTATGGCAGACTACACTTCTTCCCGCTTCACATAGAGCAATTTTAAGCAAATTTGGGAAAAGTCAAGGGTTCAACCTCTGTTGCAGCTGTTGCTAATGCAACAATGGAAGAAAACGATTCTTGGATAATGATACCTCTACCCACATTCGCCGTGAAGTAGTTTAAACAGAGAGAAGACAGGATTTAACACAGGAAAAAAAGAAACTGCTGCTACGTGTTTATTTTTTCTCATCACACAGAACATAATGTAGATCGCTTTTTACGCCCCTTGTTTTGTTTGACATTTTAAAATTAAATATGTCCATAAGCTACTACTACGTAGCAAGGGCGCAAATGCTCAGCTGTCTACCTTTGTTGCTTTAGTGGTTTTCATTCCATATTTTTCCAAGTGAAGATGGTTCAGTGTAACCAGAAACGTTTAAAAACATTTTCAATTGCAATCAGGGGTGTAGGGGGGAAAGGATTTCCAACATGTTTTGTGTGTGGGAACAATTTTCCACACTTTTTCATGTTTTCGTTTGTAGTGCAATGAAAGTGAATACTTCATTAAACACTGATTTAAAGATGAGTTTGAAGTGCTGTAGAAAATGGCCACTTTTTGCATGTCTTCCCACACTTCTTTTTTCATAGCACTACACTCCTGATCACAGTGGTTTCAATTTTCTGTACTAAAGCTTCAGAAGGCGCGTGGCGCGTTTTCAGCTGGTTACTGCGACAAACTTGCAGAAAGTTTTGTCAAGAGCGTCTTATAGGCCATTTAACTTTAGTGCTAAGCAGTATCACTGTTCTTGGCGAGGTCAGGACATAGTGTTTGGAACGACATTAGCACGCTCGTGTTTAATGTTACAAAGTTTCCTTAGTTGCACGAGTTGTTAAATCTGAAATCGAGACGTTTCATTGTAACCAAGCTGTAATAGAGTTTGCGAAAGCGTGAGAGCCAGACTTGATAAAGTAGCAGTTGGAATAAAGCGTTTTTTCACAAATGCGTTTTTTCAATAAAAGCGTTTCTTCATAAAGCGTTTTTTCACAAAGAGCCATCTCTTTTGGATTCACTGTGGCAAAGCCTTTTCATCTGAGCATTTGAAGCCAAAGATTTGGACGTAAATATTTTGTCCGTCTACAGCACGGAAATTGTGGGTAAACGAAAATCGAAGCCACAGTGGATCCAAAAGAGATGGCTCTCTAATGTTTCCTGAAGATGGCCCGCAAAGCCAAGAGTACCTGGCCGCAAAATCATGCGGTGAAAAAAATAAGAATAACCGGCAGTAACCCTGCAGCTGAAAAGAATGGGTGAAATACTGGAATACGATCCAAAAGCCAAGAGCACCTGGCCGCAAAATCATGCGGTGAAAAAAATAAGAATAACCGGCAGTAACACTGCAGCTGAAAAGAATGGGTGAAATACTGGAACACGATCCTCAGCCATTGAAAATTTTTACATGACGTTGTTCAAATGTTCCTTTACCTTCACCATTGTTTGTTTAAATTTTACTCTTACCATTTCGATTATTTGAACAAAGTGGCAAAGCGTGAAAACGCGTGTTGTCATGTCTAAAAATGCTGCTTTTTATTGTAATGGCAAACCATATGCTCTGTACTTTACAAAAGCGATCTACTCCGCAGGCTAAAGATAAACTGACGGAAAATTAAAATAGGGCCTGAGGCAGTAGACTTTGAGTTGAGAACGCTTCTGGGGCTGTCGCAACGTGCAAAAAATAAACTGAGGAATTACGCTTGTAGTTGCAAACGTGCTTTTCCTCTGCAGTTGTAGAATTTTTGAACTGAGGCATTTGTTCAAAATCTTAACGGTGGTAACATGAAGAATAATATTGATGAATTTTTACATAAATTGATATTTTGTACTGACGTCCTCTGTGAGAAAAAGCGCTTTCATATTCACCAAAACAAGCTAAAACATGTTCTTCCTTTTTCCGAAGAGCTTTCTATCCCACAACGTCCATTGACTGTGGAAGTCAAGTGCCTATTGTACAGAGTTCGACCTCATCGAGCTCTCAAACTTCAGTCAGTGTCTCGTTTGCGTTGCCTGTACCCTTTCGTGAAAGGACTACTACATGAGACAGACACCAGCAGAAATGTGTTTTGAGAACTAAGACAACCAATGAGGAAAACGATGTGCATGGCGTTACTGAACAGATAATGTTAGTTGCTGAAGGTTTTTAGATTTACGGTAAAGCAAGATAACCTGATAAAAACTGCCTACATAAAAAAAAAATCTACGAAGTTTTCATGTTATGAAAGTGAGTGATTATTGGTCGGTGTGAAGACCACAACACCGCATAATCATGATTTCAGCCAAATGTCCCATTACTTGAAATTCAAATATTACGTGATCTGTACTTGAAAGCAGAGTTTGTTTTCAAAGGACTTTTGCCGCGCGCAAGCTTCTACAAACATACGGGAAGTTTCTTGATTTCTTTTCATTAAAAATATTAGCGATTATCGTGTAACATGAAACCTACTGGCAACATACATTAAATAACCGAAGGTGATAAAAACAGTTACTTTAATACATAGCCAGAATTATGCGAATTTCGGTAACGAATAGCTACTCTGGTGAGTCCTGTAGCTTTCATACAGTAGATTATTTTCATCATCAGCTTCTCTAAACGTAATTTATCTTGGGAAGCTGCTGACAGAAAGCTTCCGATGAAATTCATCCACTGCTTGTAGACAGCTTGGAAATGAAACTTTGAACTGTTTTCTTGCAGGCTGTGATAGTTTGTAACTAACGGGACCTAAAAGCGATTAAGTTGAGACGCTACTAAAATAAAAAGTGATAGCAAAGCTCTAAAATAATGCACACCTTGATGCATCTTTGGAATACACTTTTGCTAATTTACGTCATGCCAATTGCCAAATCTCTCTAAGGTTGCTGCATGATGTCACTAAAAGGTAGAACTGAGCAACAAAATAAGAGCGTGATACAGAGCCGCATTTTCGGGAGGGGCACAATTTTTGCAACTTATTGTTTTACCTAACAACTGAAACAGTTTTTGGCCCTTTCAAACTGTTTTTAATAATTCCGGGAGGGTGGCAATTGCCGGTTGCCGCCCATGGTTGCGGGCCTGGTGTTATATTCCTGCAACATGAACGAAAGTAACGAGCGCTGTCACAGTCAGGATACAAACTAGATCAGTTTCTTTTTCTTATCATCGCGTTTTGTTCAAAATGGTTTTCAGCATCCGTCTTTGTGGCAGGATATGGTTAATACGCCTAATTGTTCTTGACAGCTACGAAACAAATTTGATCATTCGCTGTTGACAAGCTTCCTTCTCACGTTTTTCACTGTTTCCCAGTCATTGAACGTTAAATATTTAAAGAACTGTTTTTCGTGTTATTACAACAAACAAATTTCAATATTTATATCATGACGCGTTTGTTACGGGTTTTCGTGTCAGTTACAAGCAAACCTCATGCTGGGTTGACTACCGTGCTGAAGTAACTGTAGAAAAGAAAACAAATATTATAAGAATTACTTTCACCCTACGTAGATTGGAGGACACTAAAGTTTTCTCTAAAGTTGTCAATACATGACTTGTTTTTTTCAGTCACTCACTTGGCCAACACTTCTGATAAATAATTAATAAAATCTTCAAAACTTTCCTTACTTTTGTGTTTTCAAAACAGAGATTTTTTGCATTTAGCTTTTCATGGCGAATTTTTAAAATCCTTTTTGGAGCCAAGTTTTCCGACAGAAACGACTTTATTTGTCTCTATATTAGAAACTTGTAACCTCATGAAATGCTGAGTATGGCAAACTCAGGCTGTTTAAGCTTTTTATATTGTATTGGGTTTTGTATTCTCAATCCACTCAGAGTTTGCGGTTGCGGCAATAGCGAATGCTAAACTAACCATGAATAAAGCTAAAAACACGCTATCAGGTTTTAGGTTGTGCAGTCAAGCGTTTTACAGCTGGAGATCGAAATTCACAGGACAAAAGTTGAATGCGTTTGTGACGACAATTGCCTCAGTTCTTCGTCACAAACTGCATTCTATGTTTTTGGCTGTGCCGGAATTTGCGCTTGATGACCTTTTTCGCATACAAACAGCCAATCGCATCACGATCAAGGACTTTTCTATCTTCCAGCTGGGTGAGGTTTATTGTTTGCAGAGAGAATTTAAAGCGTCAACATATGGAACACTCTACAACCGCTTTGTGGCATTCTGTCAAGTGCATTTGAAGTAACTGTTTTAGGTTTGCAAATCGTTTGAATCTTATCAACAACTTTTGTTTCCTTGAGTGGAAAAAAAGTTATATTCTTGAAACTGTGAAAAAGTTTTCGTACGGCTGAAATGAAAAGAACAGCAAGTCTACTCAAAATTGTTCCACTGCCACAATTTTACGGTTAAAACTTCTACGGCTTGCTCTTGATCTTCAACCTGTGCGCAGGAAACTCGGTATCGGACATTCCTCAGAGTAGCATTTGAATTTATTTCGCGGTGAAGCGTAGCTGCCATGTTGGTCAGAGATTTCTGTTTTTAGACAAGTCGTTTATTTTCGTCTCTCGCCTACGTCATCAGGTGAAGAAAGACTGTCCCACCGAGTTGCTGTCAGTGTTAATGCATTATGCATGCTCTGGCTCTGGCGTGGAACGAGGTTGATAAGTTAGAGAGGTTGATGAGGAATTTGAAGAAAAAACTGAGAGTTAAATTCATATCAATCTTGATATTGCAAACAGTCTGACGCGATACAACACAGCTGACTGAAGACGGTCGCGTCGAAGAGACCCTGCATGTTATGGTTGTATATTCCTCAATCGAACGAGCATGACATAATGAAATAAAGAAGTGCGACAACTTTCCTCTTTTGATTGTCCATGGCACTTGGACATGCTTAGGATGCTTTGTCTTCCTAACCTCCGGTCGTTTTCAACTTCTCTGCGTTGTGTTTGCGTTTTGGTTAATTGGCCTCTAGTTAGATGTAAGGCACCTGAAAGATCCGCAACGTAAGTGGCTTTTGAATTGCGACTAAAAAGAATGAACTCAATGCAAACCAGACGGAACACTATGAAAACAGCTCTACAATTGCAATATTAGTTGTTACTCAAACGTTTTGCACGCGTAGGTTAATTGCTTTGTTCTCCCAGCGGGCCCTTACATTTTCGATGTTTTTTAGACTTCTGAAAGATTATCGTAGTTATCGACGACATGACTGGTGGAGATGCCGGCCAAGAAAACAGTGTTCAAGCAGCATCAAGGAATTCACCAAAATGAGTCATCTATTAACAATTCTATTTTTGTAAGCCACGTGAATGTTGTATTACCTGTGGTCTTGTAATCAGCAAACGTTAAAATTAGGTGCTTTCGTACATGCTAAGGTTATGATGTATTTAAAAAAAGGTAATTGATTTTATGTGGAATTACTCTTACGTCTGAAAAGCACACCCTGCATTGTAATGTTGATGACTCGTCAGAGTGATCTGTCTCTCGAAATTTCCTTGCCTCAATGCTGGTTTATTACTACCAACAGGGAATCATTAGATTAGGCACGTTCACTCTACGGAAAACTCGCGAGCGACTTCATCTTTGAATTAAGACGCAGTTAGATCTGAAGCGGTGTATACATTCAAATCAAACATTGAGCAGTTGAAGAGCAATACTTTTTAATAGGATTTTCGATCAACTGTATTTGATTTATTTACTGATGCTTGTGGCAACTGCACAAAGGGTAAACTGCACAAACTGTCCAAATGTGCTCGAATCAGAAGATTTGACTTTTCTTCCACAAAAATCACTTCTCAAACAGGGTCTGGCAAATAGATCCCGTCAAAACTCGAGATTACCACTCTTTTGAAAACAGCAACATAAAATCACTGCAGTTAGAACCTCTGCAGTTCTGCTAATTATTATGAACGTCCTTCATCGGCTCCTCTTACACTGAACCGTGTTTTAAGAATATACGGCGAATGGCCCCGCGACATCTTATGTCGGATTACAGTGCAATGCAAAAAGAGCTTGGGCCATATGCTCAGAAACGTGGGTATGTTTACGCAGGGTCTACACGAAACGACAGTGTGCATCAAACTTCACACAAAATATACCTGGGATCAAGGCCGGATTAAGGGAGGCAAATGCCCCAGGCACCCCGCCCCAAGAAGGTCCCCGCTATAACGTTTTTTGTTTTAAATAAAAGACGCATTTGAAAAATTGTCGTGATTCAGCATCGATACAAGAATACAACTTTGCCTTTCGATATAGCCTTAAGTGTCTTTATAATATTTCTCTACAAGGTTGACTTCCTTAAGGCGGCTTCACACAGAATCCGGTTACGGCTTACGATCCGGCTTATGGCCAACGGCAGTCTTCACACAAGCTCCGTTGGTCGCGTCAGGGTGAATTTTCTCGGTTTCGACCGGCTTACTTAAAATTGTTTTAAGTAAGCCGGATTGCCGGTGTTGTCGGTGATGGTATTCTTGCTGCATGTGGGAAGACTGCCGTTAGCCATAAGCCGGATCGTAAGCCGTAACCGGATTCTGTGTGAAGCCGCCTTTACAGTTTTGGCAATTCCCACTGTTTTAATCGTTACAATACCTTCAATATGAACTTGACCGGTTTTCAGCTGCGTGCGACAAAGCTGGAATGAAAATTAGCACTAAAAAGACCCTGGTATTATGTCTCCTCAGAAACCAAGCCATTGCGTGGTGCAAGTAAGCGGGAAAGTACTGTAGCAGGCCGCGAAGTGCCTAGGGGTGGTATTCACCAATGGCGGAAGGCGAAACAAGGAGAGAGACACCACATATTGGTAAACCAAACGCAGTTTTGCTTGAGCTATCGCTCTGTTGTCACAAAAACGGGAACGAAAATGCTGTCAGTTTTTAAATCGCTCTTTGTTTCGATCCTCACCTATAGTTGTGATCTCGGGTAATCACTGAAAGAGCGCTATCTAAAATAAAATCGGCAGAGATGGGATTTTGCCAAAGATTCACGGCGTGACACTTCGCGGCAAAGTGCGCAGCTGTGAGATTCGTCAAGCCTGAATATCGAGCCACTTCTCAATAGAGAAATATCAGCTGCGTTGGTTCGGCCACGTGGCCAGAATGTTCTAGCAAAGATCAGCTAGGGAAGTTTTATTAACTACACCCAAGGGAAGCCGCCTGGAGTTCGTCCAAGGACCAGGTGGCATGATTACACCTCCGACCTTGCTTGGTCCCATCTTGGTGTGGAGCCAGCAGAACTATGTGAGGTTGCTGAAAATCGTGAGTTATTTCGAGTCCTCACAGGGCTGCTGCCCCCGCGACCTTCCTGAGAGATTGGAGGAAATGCAGTCGATTGTTCCTTCTGGTAAATTTCAAAATGGGTTCCGAAATAGACACTCGTGGCGCATCCAGCAATAGCGAATACAAATCCAAGCGTGTTATTTGCAAATCAACCGAAAGGAAATGGTAAGACATCATGTCTTGCAGAAAAAGAATTCGCGTCGGCACATACATGCTTGTCACCGATTGCCTGGAAACGTCGCTTGCTTGTCGAATTGCTGTCTGCAAAGATGTTTCCCTGCTCTTCAAGACTGTTGTGGATCCTTTTTCTCTTAACGGTGTGGAATTGAGAGAAGCGCTAAAACACTCTCTTCGCATTACCCAAGCCAAGCGACTTAGATGCAACGTCTATCCGGACCAGTTCGTTCACTCATTTAGTTTGTAAAATTTGGCGAAATGAAGGATTGCTGTTCACCTTCATTACAAGCAAAGTCACTCTGCTGTAACACTGAAATTATACAAGCGTTTTCAAACGTCCCCGTAAGATTGTTTCTCTGTCTCATGGTCACCAACTGCACGATGGAGCATCCTTTCACCACATTTTCTGTGATAAAACACAAGTTAGGGACGACTAAAGCAATGATCGGTTGCGGAAGCTGACTTTACTGACTGTTGAAAGCGAAGCAATGCATGATATTGCCTTTGAATCGGTAATTCGAAACTCTGCTGACGTAAAGACTCGGAAGTCTGAAGTTTTTGAAAACATGTTTAGTTGTAGGTATAACAGCAAGTTACATTCATTTTGCCTCCCCCACAGAAATAGTACAGAAAAAAGTTACAATCATTTCACCCCAGCTCCAAGGAAATATCAACTGATTGAGGCGGCCCTGCTTGGAACCACAGTTATAAAACTGAGTTGGAAATAATAGAAGTGTTTTATTCACATTTAGATTTCATCAAACGCAGTGCGACCATTTCCCAATCTTTGGTCTGTGAACTGTGGATTTATTTTTTTTTTTATAAATGAGGTCAATTCGAATGCCAATATTAACAAAGGTAGTGCACCTGTTTTAATCAATCTATGTTGCAATTCGCCAAAATGAAGTTTCGCAATATTTGAAGTATGCAGGATATCTTAAGCAAAACAACGCAATTGAAAATGAACGAATGAACCGGTCATTGACGTTTTTCATTATTTCTATCAGTCTTGCTCTTGTCGTTCATGCTTTATTATCAAGTAAGCGATAGGCTGACTATATAGTGAAATGTTATTTTTTTTGCATTTTTGTTTCTAGCCTCTAGTTTCTGTTTATTGTTCGGGTGAATGTTGTTTCTTGCCGAGCCACACTCTAGCCGTGAAGTACTTTTTCTTAGTAAGAATACACTTTGGTCTTTATATCATAAATTCTCTCTTCTCGCAGCTGACTGTATGTGTTGTTGATTAAGCATATTCTCGACTACCAGAAAAAGCAAACGAGACCCTTGTGAATCAGCGAAAACATAACTTTTACAAACAATGACATCATGAATTACGTAATAGGGCCCTACAATTAAAAGTACCCTGACCTTTAATCCGGCCTTGCTTGGGACGAAAACTTCCGCTTTCGTCTGCAGTCAACATGTTAACCTTTTCTCAGTGTGCGATTTGGGTTGTGTTCTACCCAACGGTGTGGTGCTAAAGTAAGAAGTATGAGAACGCGCCCAAAAAACTTCCCATTTCAGCAGCACTTCAACTTCATTCTTGAATCAGTATTGAATGAAGTATTCACTTTCATTACACTACAAACGAAAACTTTCGCAGTTTTCTAGTGTGCTACGCACGAGATAACTTATCACTTATGGCAGGGGTTTCCAAACTACGGCCCGCGGGTCAAATCCGGCCCGCGAAGCCGTTTTGTCAATAATGAAAAATATATTTACGAAAAATTTGCTGATTTGGCAAAATGTAACATATCCCGAAAAACCGCGTTACATAAGATGTCCGGCCGTCGAACTGTTGTGTAATTGCTTATGCGGCCCTCTGGCAAAAAATTTTGGAGGCCCCTGATTTATGGCATGCGACGTCACGAGCTACAAGGTGGGAGAATTATAGTCTTCTACGGGGTCCTGTGCTGACCTTGGAAGCATGCATCAATTTCTAAAAAAATCAAGTATTTCCTTGTTTTTATGGACCATGGTATCGGAACGTTGTATTGTGTTAGAGTGCGCCTGTCGATTTTGAAAGCCACGGCCGTTGTCTTTTCATGGATATTGGTATCACTGGCATATTTTCCATAATAATCTGGAATTTCACGACATTGATGAACTGAAATACACAGGCAGACAATATGCAGAAAAGGTATAAATAAACGCGTCATTAGGATGACGTGGAAATTTTGGCAAGCATCAAAATTTGCTTTAGCGAGCTAATCCTACTCGTTTTTCTTTATCCTGAGAGTTGTTCTAGGATTTCACCCCAAAAGCAAAACAGTGTATCTTAGAAATTTAAGCTTTGTTCGTAAACATTGGTACCAATATTTTTATCAAAATTATAACAGTTTATCTGTGTTAGGGTTGTCTACCTATGCTATGAAAGAATGTTTATAAAAAAGCGATCTGCTCAAACTATTTTGGACATGGCAAATGACATGATAGCAATGGCATCAAAATGGGAAGAAAGACTCCGTCCCCAAAATGTGACAGAAAAGATGACCCACAAATTTGTACTACATCGTCTCCCATCTGCTAACCCTACCAAAGAATGAAAAAAGCTTAAGTAGGAAGGCAATGATAACCTAAAAAAGAACCACCACTATTGGACACACTCTAACCAATCGCAAGCACCTTGCTTTTAAATAAGGCAAAAACCAAACGGAAGGTTCATCAGGGCCTTATATTAGCATGTGCACTTTGTGGTTGCCATGGAAAACGCACAAATTCTGTGGTCCCAACTATTTAACATATCCAGGAAAAATACTATTTTTCGGCAGAATCAAAACCTGACTTGTGCAAACCATGGTATAGATATGGCGACTTGGGTGAGATATAATCACCCTAACTACAGTTTATAAACAAATTTTTCAAGGGGTGGTCAGCGCACCGAGGTGCTTGCAACAAACGAAAAATGAAATTTTATTTCTTGTTCATCACTTCCAAGCCACTTACAATGAGTTTAGACCGCTAAAAACGCCTTTTCAAAATGAGAAAATCTTAGTTATTAATTAACACTCACAATATCATGACTTCTGCAAGGCTTAATTCCGTGGTTCTTGCTGTATGAAGGTAAGAACTAACGAATTTGATGAAGCGAAGTAACTTTTCTATTTCGATCCTACGTTTTATTGCCCCATCGTTGGTTTTCCAGCATGCAAGCTCTCTCACGGTAAAATTATGTTATGTGTTGCTGAATGACCTGGCAAGCATTTTTCGTGATTGCATCTGGCCAACTAGAAGCTGACAAACCTGCTCAATGAACTGGAAACGATGTCCGTTCATAATTAGAAACAGTACTCTGGAAATTCCACAATCATTACGTGTGCAGGTAATTGACACAAACGTTCACAGCGGTACCTTGGGAACTGTGAGCTGTGGTAATTCTCTACCAATGTGTACTCTGTCTACATAATATTACTGTTTGGTAAATAAAACACGTCCTCGAATGGGAGTTTGACAGATGTTTTTTGGTGCACTAAACAGTAAATGGTCTGGATACTTTAAACACAAAAACTATTTGCGATTTGTATGTGCGGTCGGAAATAACAAATGCTGTTCTTGCAGGGTTACCGATCTTTCAAATAAATGCTTAGCTGGTTGTTCGTTATCGGAACAGGACATTTCGGTCTGGCCGTTTCGGTCTGGCCGATTCGGTCTGAGCCGTTTTGGTCTGGGCCGTTTCGGTCTGGGGACATTTCGGTCACGACATTTCTGTACATAAACAACTGATTGCATTTGTTTATTTAAATGATTATATAGGCAGGCGAAATGTCACGCTGGCTGGTGTTATACCAACTCTCTTTTGAGGATTTATGATTGCGATTAATCTGAATTGTAATTATGGGAGTTTGAAGTATTTGTATTTGATTGAAAATGTCGATAATGATTTAATTTATTTGCTGATGATAACGAAAATGCTATGTTCATGCTGATTAACTGTTTGGATCTTGGATCATGTTTGTATTAAAAAAAAAAATAAAACCTTTCGTTGATTCGAGTACGTTTGCATTAAAAAGTGAACATATAAGATTTCTGCAACTTAAGCACTGTCTGTGCACACTGCACAAGTAACAAATATCAGCACGCATTGATGTTATTTAATGGAAATCGATTTCGCCGCACGGCATCTTCAGTCCAAGTAAATTAAAAGTAAAAACGAGTGGAAGTACGCAAAACAGTGATTATTACGAAACAAGGACAAAGGTTGCGTGAAAAACATATTGAGCTAACGTTGACAGTACCGTACTGTAAATAAGCATTAAGAGTAAGCACAAACAAGTAGCAAAAGACACTAGGTGTGATAAGACAAGACCAACTAGTAACAATAATTTAAAACAATAAGTTAAAACACAAAGCGGGAGGAAAGAGCAATAAATGAGAGAAGAAAAAATGGTGCGCCAAAACAAAAATGATGACAAGAGCAACGTCTAAACAAGGGCAAGTCTATCATTTAATGCGAGGCAAAATAATTCTGTGCTTGTTGATGCTAGCGCTGATTTTGTTGAGCCACTTATCTTCACAA
>Ga0210059_1003165_pt1 | contig 26199 bp, 17 predicted proteins | sample Ectturendosymbi2_FD_188042 | JGI IMG/M metagenome (GOLD analysis project Ga0210059, IMG submission 188042) | Ecteinascidia turbinata endosymbiont from Florida, USA - Sample 2 (SPAdes) (version 2) | ecosystem: Host-associated > Tunicates > Ascidians > Unclassified | place: Key West, Florida... | reverse complement strand
GTACAGGCAACTTTGAACTGGTGCGACCAAGGGAATCCGACTGTTTAAATTAAACAAAGCATCGCGATGGCCGTCATTTGGTGTTGACGTGATGTGATTTCTGCCCAGTGCTTTGAATGTCAAAGTGAAGAAATTCAACCAAGCGCGGGTAAACGGCGGGAGTAACTATGACTCCCTTTCCGTGGTGCCGATATTGCCGTCGTACGGGGGCCGGCCGCTCAGGCGGTGGAGGCTAAGGCAGCTTTTGATGCAGCAGAATCCGAGGTTGTTGTGGCTTATGATGCTGGTAGGGTGGTCGCTGGCAGGCACCACATGTATGTGATAGAGGGAGAGAATTCCCTGGACCTAATTTTAATGACAAGGAGCGATTGCTGCCTGGTTGGAACGAATCGCTGTTTGACTCACCTGGGTGTATGCCTGGGCCTTTGCAACACTTGACCTGTTCAAGTGGAGTCAAAACCTGGCATTTGAGGTTGAAGACGTGAGAATTGCTGAAACTACTGTACGAGACTTGTACTACTTATAATGCAGGAATCGCTGTCCCTGTACGCGTCTACTGCTGGAGTCGGGGAAGTTCCACTTGGGCTCTATTTTGCAAGGAGGACTTGGTGAGATGTAGCCCTCGCCAAAGAATATGACTGAACACCACCCTCGTCAAACGATCAACGATAAGATCATGCGTTGAACGAGTGAGGCTCGCAGACGGTTCCAACCAAAATGAGCCAAGTTAATGACGCCCCGTGACGGGGCTGACCTACAGTAGTTGACCTGTCGTTGACGCTAAGGCAGTCTCATTGTGGAGGCTGATAACGGAACTGACTCCAATATTGGAAAGATAGATGGTAAAGCTGGACTGATTCGGTTGCAGCACTTACTGCATGGTGCTCCTGATTACTGGCTTGTGGAGCCATACTATCATAATGGCCCATAGGGGCCGAGACCACTCTGGAATGTTCCCACTGTAAGTCGTTTGCCTGCAGTTTGCGGCGTTTTCAACTCCATTAAAACTGGAGTAAATGGCGGAGGGTGGATATTCTGAAATAGTCAAATACCTCGTCATCTAATTAGAGACGCGCATGCATGCATTAATCTAATTAGTGACGCGCATGCATGGAATTAAAGATTCCCGCTGTCCCTATCTGCTATCTAGCGAAGCCACAGCCAAGGGAACGAGCTTGGCAGAATTAGCGGGGAAAGAAGACCCTGTTGAGCTTGACTCTAGTCCAACATGGTCAGGAGACGAGATGTGTAGGATAAGTGGGAGGCTTCCGCCGCCGGTGAAATACCACTACTCGCATCGTTTTTTTGCATCGTTTTTTTACTTATTCAGTAAAGCGAAAAGCGGCCTTCCGGCCACGGTTCTAGCATTAAGCGCAGCCGGCTTCAGTCGGCGCGCGATCCGCTCTGAAGACCGTGTCAGGCGGGGGTTTGATTAAGGCGGTACATTTGTCAAAGTAACGCAGGTGTCCTAAGGCGAGCTCAGCGAGGACGGAAACCTCGCGTACAGCAAAAGGGCAAAAGCTCGCTTGATTTTGATTTTCAATATGAATGCAGACCGCGAAATCGTGGCCTATCGATCCTTTTAAACTTGGGAGTTTCAAGCAAGAGGGGTCAGAAAAGTCACCACAGGTAAACTGGCTTGTGGCTGCCAAGCGTTCATAGCGACGTTGCTTTTTTATCCTTCGATGGCGGCTCTTCCTATCAATGTGAGAATTCACCAAGCGTTAGATTGTTCACCAACTAATAGGGAACGTGAGCTAGTGAAAGGGGGAAGCTCTATTGCTGTTACGCCTGGGTTCGACTCTCCATTCAGGTGGCTCAGGGCGATGCAGCATTGTGGCTGCAACAAATGGCTCCCGACGTGTTGTTGGCTTGAATCCCTCGTCCAAGGTCGTCTTGAGCTTGTGAAAGGAGGAAGTAATGTGACGTGGTGATTCGCCACACTAAACCACGGTAATGTGCCAATGTTTTACGAGCTGCTAGTCCCTCAGTGATAAGAAAAGTCTCATTTCTACCTCTGTGTCAAGTTGAACCCTTGATCCTGAAAATCTAGCATAACACCACTAGGAAACACAGTCACAACAGAAAATTTGCGCCAGAATGAATTATGCGTCAGTGAAGCAAAAGAAATTCATTTATTTGTGTGCAAACTAACCGTGTTTGTCAATACGACGTTTGGAGATTTTGTAAAAATAACTCTGACTCGAGTCTCGAGTCATTCATTGTGACTCGAGTGGAGTTAATCGGTAAAAAACGTGATTCGAGTCGAGTCATCACAACATCGTTTCTCAATGTGACTCGAGTCGAGTCATTGGCTCGAGTCACGCCATCGCTGTATTCTTGTCACAGTTCTTTCAGACAGGAACGCAGTTCCCTCTTTACAAAAGTAGTGGGGACCAAGTTTCTCCAGATTGCTGTAGCAGCTGCAGCTTACTGGAACAGCTTGAGCTACTTAACGGCAGCACCAACAATCGGAAAACATTTTGGAATGATAAGCCATATTTCTTCAGTTAACTAAATACGTTTTAGAAACTTCGGTCACGTTTTCTCAAACCAATTCTATCACACCTAAATCTAGGAAATATCTCGCGAATATTGATCTAAGATTTTCTAGCATTCCAAAATTTCGTTGAATCAGCCCTTGTGATAATCTGTTATTTATTGCACAATAGTAATGTGGTAATTATTGAGTTAAGAAGAAGTTGACTCATGATTCTAAATTAACCTATCTAACAGTTTTCAGATTGCAATAGTATACTTAATTAACCAAGAGTAATTGTAGCAGCCAAGGTTGATCTCTTCAAACTAGTTCATTTCTTACATTGGAGATACACAAAAACGTACCCAAGCAATTAACAAAACAATGACTCAAAATTTTAAACAAAACTTTGAAGTCACTACACATACTTGCTGTAACTGTGATAAAGGCCCACCGCAGACACGTTTTTAAACAAACGCGAACAACTACAAAGAGAAAGCCGCACATTTTTGACACCATGCTGCTAGAATGCAATGCCTATGAGGTTACTTAGCAACGTGTCAATCACTTGCAACCGACTGTTCATAACAAAAAACATATGAATCACTCAAACACATTTGGCATCAGCATAATTTCTCAACAAAGGTTTCAAATCTCCAACTCTGGTTGACTGGAGCCCCCAGCCAAATCAATCCTTCTGAACCACTGCGTAAGTAGCCTACATTGTTTGTGGCTCACAGCGCGATTTGAACTTGAACATTCAATCAAGATCGCCACAGGCTATCTTAAAGCAGGAGTGGAAGTTACATTGTAGCACCAAAAAAGTGCAGTCGTCGGAAACCGTCAATACGTTTTGCTTAGCCCGACAATTTCATCAGCGGCCTGTAGAACATTAAACATATGGCAGACTCATGAACAATTTAATTAGACAATGCTTTTTGTAAACCAAATTCGCGCCTTAAACTTACGACTTACAAATATGTGTCAGATTTAGAAAGATAAACAAGTGAAGGAAGCGAATTGAAAACAAACCAGAACGTCCAGCGGGTTTCAGCTGTATTGTTATTGTAAAACTCTGCTAACTTCCCGCTTTCTCTAGCCACTGATTTCTCAATATTCTACTATCTACAGCAGGGGTTCCCAACCTTTCTCTGACCATGTACTCCTTCAGCGTTTACGCAGATAAGCATTGAACCCTAGAATTTCTTATGACAAAAAGGCTTAGCACAATAACAAAAATCCACTGAAGGTTTAATAGAACTTTTAGATTTTTATAAATGTAAAGGTAATGGCTTTGAAAATAAAATGCACTGATATGTGTATAAATAGTTGAAAATAAATAATATGTACGGTAAACATATTTTCCCTACTATTGCTAACCTTAAAGTACAGAAGTATTGAGCACGGCGTCAACTGTAACGCATTTTCTGCATTTTGCTTTTGAACCAGGAATGCCAGGAAAGGTGATGTGAAACGGCGCATATCAACTACGCAATGTGGTCGCGTCCGTTGGATAACGACGCAAGATTTCTTCAGAAACGACGTCCACAATGAGAAAGATGGGGATACGAACTGTGTGACCCCGTTTAGCTTTGATACCGCAGGAAATCGCAGGGCGTGTGATGAAAGAAAAGGAAAGATGTAACTCAGTCGTAACGTCACGTGCGAAAGCGTCACGCGGAGTTGGTAGGCTCTTACACTTTAAAAAGGTTTCCCCGCTGCATGATAATGAAAGCTTGTTTAAAGCATTAATTTCGACATTAATTCGATGCTGTGTAACTCAACTTGATACTAATGTTGTGGCTGTCATCTGACAATGGTGTAGACTGACTTAAAAAAAATAACTAAATCTTGCAAAAGCCTACAAATAATTGTATGAGGGTATCGTCTGCTTCCAATTTACATGACAAAGGTGGAGCAAGCTTCCAATTGCTTGAAAGCGTGTAGAACAGTGGTTCATAACCTGGGGGTAATTACCCACAGGTCGCCATACATATGCGTTCGAGTTACGTTGTTTTGCAAAGCAGACGTTGACTGCTCAGTGTACGACTTCTACATTAAAAGCTTGAATCGAAACATTTTGAAAAAAATGTTTTATTTCATTTTAGGTATTTACATACTTAGCTCAGACACACGGTTCATGCCACAGGACAGGAGTTCGCAAAACAACGGAAAAATACAGAAGTCCTAATACGTAGAAAACTAATGTTAAATGTTATCTGATGTACGCAGGAAATACTGGAGGAGCAAACACTGAAACAACGCACCAGCAACTAACTGCATACGGCTGAGGTGAGCAACTGATTTGGCTCGGGGGGCACTTGAGAAGGTCGCATGTAGCGGAGGTCCGTACCTTCCAGTTTGATCGCAAAACAATTAAATTAAACAAAAACAGTAATGGCACACAGAAAAGGTTTTATTAAAATTGTTCTTGTGCAATACACTTCATCCATCACAAGCGATTCCATGAGACAAATGTAACCTCATACTTTTCAACTAGTTTTTTAAATTAGGAATGAGGTTGTTTGTTGAAATTTTCATCAATGCCTGCAAGTTTGTGTCAGATTTGAAGATTTGGTGAATGCTTCCTAGGGCCACTGAAAACGCTGTGGCGGGCCACATATGGTCCGCGAGTTACTGATTGCCCACCCCTGGCATACGTCATACAGAAGCGTTACGTAGCGGAAAAAATTGACGATTAGTAAAAAGCATCAAACATTTGAAGTGAACCCAGAATGAGTTTGTTCAACAAAAGCATAGAGATTGTTTCTAATAAAGGCGCCAAAGGTTCTAACGAAATGGTAACTTGATGCGGGCGAACATTTACGTTCCTGGGGATGTAGGCTAATGGAAAATTCTTAGGCGTTGCTGCAGGCAATCACTGTCACTATGAACTTCGCGATTGCTCAAGCTTTGTTTTACTCCTTCAGTGAATATAGTGAAAATATAGCCGAGTCATGTTTTTTACCGAATGACTCGAGGCACAATGGATGACTCGAGGCAGAGTCTTTTTTACAAAATCTCCAAACGGCATATTGACAAACACAGTTGTTTTTCACACAAATAAATGAACCTTTTAAGTATTTTTTTCGTGAAAGCTATTTGGAACAACTTGTTGTGAACATTTAGTAATTTAGAATTAAACAATACAGTGAAGATGGTTAATATTACCTGAATCGGCATTGACTCGAGCTTACAAACCAATGATTCGACAGTTTTTGTGACTCGATCAAGTCATGGCTCGACTCTAACTCTGCACGAAAAAATTTTAGATGACTCTAACTCGAAGAGCTTGTGACTCGACAAATATGACTCGGACATATCACTGCCGTTTACAACTCTAAGTTAATTTTTTATTTTAAATATTTACAAGGGCATAGATTATTACTCTTCGTTTATCTTTTCTGTTTAAAATGCTTACAGTTTACTTTACTTGCATCGTTACACTGCGTCGAGTGTTTTATGCTTGCATGTAGTGGGACTTTTAAAATTCAATGTTGCAAAGAATTCCAGAATGAAAAACCTTAAATAAACCTTCTTGTTGAAGTTTAAGCCTGGCTGTTTCATAAATAACTTTGTGATTTTGCTCTGGTGCTGTCAACAATGTTCAGGTATAAAAGTTACAATGTATTCATTTATGAGACACTGCCTTTGTATCAGGTTTGTCTCTTCAGGTTTTGAAACAGACTAGATAGACAGTTAACAGAAATCCTGCAACAATCAGAGGGTCTTTCTTGTAGGAATCTGACAGATTGGGTGATTCATTGTATCTGTTGACTTTACCTTAAGCCAACAAGACTGGCAGAAGCAACCTGAAAAATTTTTATCGCCCGCTGACTACAGCCATGGGCATCGGAAAGGTGGCCTTCCCTCCTGGACTTTGAAATTTTTAGCACAGAAAGGTTGTTTTCTCAGTTTTGAGTGAGAAGAAACAAATTTCACCAATTTTTCCCCTCTTGGAAAAGTATCCTTCAGACGCCCATGACTACAGCATAGCTGTGCAACACCACCAAGATGACGTGATAAAAAAACAAACGGCTTTCAGTAACGGTCCACGAACCTCCCACGGAATGTAGGCGTCGTGAAGCCATCGCCTGAACAGCGCCTATGAGAAGGGATACAAGAGGCAGGCCTACATCGAACGCGGCAGTATGAAAGTACGCACGCTAAGTTTTTCTGTAATCAAGCCCAAAGTTACTGGTGGAAGCCAGTTTCCAGTATAACAATTAATCTATTTCTAAATCTTACCATGGCAGCTGTTTTGTCTCTACTCTGATTACTGTAAACAAGCTATATAAGTTTTGGTGAAGGCCCCAGATACGAGGGGGGTGCGGTATCGGTCTTCGCACCCCTGGTAAAATTTATCTCAGAGGCTCCACGCCATGCATGTGCGACTGACAGGCGCAAAGTCGTAAAAAGCGCTCTGCTGCATCGCATTTCAAGCGCTCGCGCCAGCCGTAGAAGAAACGTCCACGAATGACAAGTTGAAACTTAATGAATAACAGTCTGACATTTTTTTACCGAAGCAGGCAGCTGACGAGGTTTTCTGAATCACTGGTAAAAAGCGAACGTCCTCATTTATCTTCATGGGTTCAAGCAGTGGCGTACGCAGAAAATTTTCATACGGGGGGGGGGGCTCATTCAGTGGCACAAGGTGGTCATTTGTTTTCAGTGTGCGCTGCTTGTGACGTCACAATTTGACGGCATATTCATGTTTTAAGACCAACGTTTTGGCGGTGTTTGTTGACATAATATGCATGTTCTTGTACACTCACTCCCCTTATTTTATGGGTCATTGCACTGACTATAAACAATCAGCGCTCCAAGTTCAGATATCGGAGGAAAATAAACTCAACGCTACGACACAGCAGTTCATAACTGCAAAAATATCAAGCTGCGCGTTAAAACAGCGGAGTAAAACACACTCATCACTGCGTCAGAGCAATTTACAACTGCAAAATGAGGCTGTTGCTAATGCTAATGTCTTGCCGCATACTAATGTTAATGTCTTGTCGCATACGAGCGGTCATAGAAAGTGTGCGGCTGGACTGGCTCGAGCACACCACGGTTTGCGAGATGGAATTTTGCTAAACTACACAAGAATTGAGAATGCGCATAAAGTACGCAAGAAAACTATCAATTTTTTGTTATGTAAAGAAGTCCAGCAAACTTTTAGTTTTCCTTTCTGCCTGCTCAGACATTTTCAAATGCCTGAATGCTTCTGTATTAAAAACAGCTGTTTTTGAGCTCGTGCAACAGATCTACAGAGATTGACTTAAAAGCACTAGTGTTTCTGCATAATTTCGAGGAACCAGTCGACTGCGCTCTGTTTTCATCTTTTCGCGATGATTCAAACTTGCACATATCTTTATTCAAGTATGTACTTTCCACGATGGGTGTAAACAAGGAAGCGATCAGCAAATTTTTAATAAGAAATCGATTTTCACGTAAAATTACGCATCCTCAGTCCTATTTCAAATAAATCTATTTGATAACCTAGACTCCCACCAAAAGCTAATCATTGCTTTTTGGCCCATTTTCACAAAGAAGAAAATGAAATAGAGGTGAAAGCGTTTGCACTGGCACAGGAGACAGAGCGAGAATAAGCGACATCGAATACAAAGGGTATCGGCAATATGGGCGCATGCAACGACAGCACAGAGGGTTTGATTCGAAGGAACCGTGTTCTACTCGAAACCCAGTCTTAGGGGGTGCGTGACTTTTCGGTCTAAGCACATTTCGTTCACGACATTTTTGTACATAAACAACTGATTACATTTGTTTGTTTAAATGATCATATCAGCAGACGAAATGTCATGCTTAGGTGATGTTATACTGTCTTTTGAGGAGTCAATTCTTATTACGAGTTTGAAGTATTCATATTTAATTGCAAAATCTCGACAATGATTTAATTTGCTTGCTGGTGATAATGACAATCATATGTTGATGCTGCTGATTAACCGTTGGATCTTGCTTTTTTTTTAAAATAAAACCTTTCGTTGATTGGGGGAAGTTTGCAGTAAAAAGTGAACATGTAACAAGATTTCATAGTCTGACCGAAATGTCTCGGGACCGAAACGACCAACACCGAAAAGTCCTCTTCCGGTCTTTAGGCGTAGCCAGAACAAAGGGGCTAGGCCCCTAAAACTCTCTAGCATATCTTAACGTTTTGCGCTTCGAGAGGCGGTGCCCTATACAAATATTGTTGTTGGCTTGAATTCAAAATATTCCCCCCAAAACCATTTTGGGCTGTCTGTATCCAGTGCACGCTTGCAAATGCTCCAGGAGCACAAACATACGCCCAAGGACAAGGCGCCCCGGTTCTCCATCAACGTCGGTCACTTGATACAAAGAGCCAGCCAATCAAGCGTGACAGCGTTACGTCGTCCGACGCAAACTTCCGGTCAGACGCAGCTCAGCTTTATTTGTGAACGGAGTCTACCACAAGCGGGCGCACCAGCGTCGGTTGCCGACAAATCGTGGTTGCTGGCGAAAATAAATCAAATAAAAACAATCGCGCAACTTGATTGGCAAAGAAGTGATGGTGTTGAGCTTCGCAGACAAAGAAGAATATCGGCCACCCAGCCAAGAGATACTGATACGGATACGGAGAATGGCAATAGAAAACGATTACAAGAAAACTACCACGAATAATCAGCCGAAACGTTGCGGCCAGTAAACGTAAAAACTGCACGAAACGCAAAGACATTTTAGACGCACGAAAATTTGCTCTACGAAAACGAGAAGCTCCAAACGTCGACAGCGAAATGCAAAGACGCCGCTTGCGTTTCGCAGAGGTCCGAGAACATCAGCATAGCGGTCGAGCCACTTTTCCGGCAAATCGACCGAACTGCCACCACTGGTGATGGTGCGAGGCATGAGCAAATAGTTTTCAAACGTGTTCTTTGCTGGATTTTCGCACGTTTTTCCTGTCTGGTGTACTTTGCTGTGCCCAGTTTTCACATGTTGCTTGTGCTTTTTTCACACGTTTTACGGCACGGCGTGCGTTGCTGTTCCCCCCGGTTTTCACACGGATCAGGACCATTTCTCGACTCCGTCACCAGCGAAAACGCAGCGGCAGCAATCCAACCGCTTTCGAGGGCGTGGCGTGGGCGTTGTCGGCGGCAAACGGCACCGCCCAATTGCCCGCAAAAATTCACAACCATTCATTGTGAAGCGAACAACCAATTCTCTGACAGGACACATCGAAACGCGTGAAAATCTCGTACCTTCCATTTGTGCATGATTGCTGCGCACAAGACACAGACCTTTTCACCAGTTGTTTTGTCGCTGTCCTCTTGCCTTTTTTGGAAAAGGGTGCGCATTCCTTCGTTTTTTTGATGGGAAACCAAATTTCGGTAGTTTTTAAGTATCTTTTGCAGCAAAATTCTGAACAAGTTACTGCTTAACCACGTTGGCTGTAGCAAGTCAAGCCTTTGTTTTGATAGAATGCTGCAAAAACTTCCTTTCAGCAAAAACGCCACTGTTTACGAAAGAATAGCAGTTGTTTGTTCGCCAAACGCACGGTTGCGCTGATACCAACACACAGAACACACAACACAAACACGCAACACACTGCGCGTCGGCAGAAGCTGGAAAGTCACGTGCCTGGACTAAGGTCGAAAAACACGTTCAGAATATTCAGCAAAATCTTCCGATCAAGATAAATTTAAAATATGGTGAAGAAGGTACGCGATTCAGGAAAAGAAAGGAAGCTTCGCAGTTGGGAGACTGTTGCTTCCCTGTTCTTTTGATGGCAACGGGATTAAGCACATGGCAACGCTTGCTCAACATGATAAATGTTGCATGCACCTTGACACTCGTGTGCCGAGCGAAGGAGCAAAATTTACAAACACTATTGCATGCTACAGTCAAAAACGTTCGAACTTCTGGTCGAATCTGTAACAGATAAACAATATAGAGACAAACGTTTTCACATTGTAATGACAACCGTTCATAAAGATAATTGAACTAGACGCGATTGATTGAAATAATCTCTAATACTTCGAAGTAGCAGCTCGTGTCAGCTTCCCCTGAAGCGTCGCCGAAGTCCCAGCGTCACAGAATCTTCTCACTCCCACAGATTGCACGGAACGACATCCGTGGTTGCATCTCCGTTCAGTCAGCCTTCGGTTTTGCTCTGAGCTTCTTATAGAGCTTGGAGTTTTTCTTTACCAGGTTCTGCATAGACGTTTGGGAAGTTTGCAAATGACAAAAACTCTCTTTTTCGATTCTTTATGCAGTACACAAATTTCAAAGGATTGCGAAGACTACAATCGATGATGAACATCATACTCAAAGGTAAAGCACATCTGCACAACGGAGCATTGTTTCACCAGTAACTGGTCTTGTTTATTCGGTCATAGACCGAAATGTTTTTGAAATGACCGAATCAATAAAATTAAGTCAATCCAGTCTGAATATCTGAAAATATAGGCTAGATGAACACTGTTACAGTGACTTTTAATAAGACAACTTTGAGACAAATGACCGAAATGTCTCAGTGAGAAAAACGAGACCAGCAACTGTCAGACAGTACGCTCGAGGTTTGCTAACTTACTCTAATCCTGAAACAAAAAACAATTAACAGCTCCTTTTCTTTCGCCCATTCGAATCTGAAACCGGTCGAACGCTTACTTGCAAATCGCTCGGTTCAACCTTCTTCAGCACTTTTTCAGCGCTGTACAGTTTCCTCACAATGGCCACGCGTTCGCACAAAGACGTGATCCAGCCGGACTTGAAAGTTCGGTCGTCGAGCAGCTGCAAGATCGTGAACTTCTCACTGCCAGGATTGGCTTCTGCGAAGTGAAAATCAAGTTCTTTACTGTACTGTTAACGCGACATGCACCGAGTGGAAATGAGGTTTTGTTTTTTAGTTACTGCGCCGCGGTTTGCTGCGTTTTTGCCAGGGATTCGTGATTTGGGCTTCACCGAAGTCATGGGAGACACTTAAAATGTTTTACGGGTCCAAGAAACGTTTTTGTTTAACGGCAATGGCGGACGTGATAATAACGAAAAGTGAACAGTTTTTTTGAAGGACAGGAAAGTTTTGCTTAAGGTTAACGGCGCGTTTCGATTGAAAAATGGTCAACTTCACTACCGCATGGATTTACGCGATGTGACGTATATGTGACGACATAAATGTGTATTATGTTTTTGAACGAATGCAGGTTGTTCTTTGCGCACAATGGAAAACCTGCACAACCAGGTTGCGACGGTAAACACTAGGATGAACGTAGAGCCCTACCGTGAAAAAGATATTTGGCGTGTAACGGCCGGCTACCAGTGGCGTAGCTTAAAAGGGGTGAATCGCCCCCTGGCAAGATAAATGTGAAAAGTGGACCGCCACTTCGTTTCTCGGAGTATTTTCCGGTGATTTAGGGTTTTAGGATGGACATCCATATCCGGATTCATTACCATTTCTCAAGCGTTTACTGACTATTGGCTAGTGGGCTCCCTGCAGTCTCCAGTCGGCCTCATTCAGCTAAGTTTTTCCCCTGGCTCAAATCTCAAGCTGCGCCACCGCCCTCAGGTACGCGCGTCACACCTGAAGACTTGGAAAGTTTTGTGGCCGACTCAGCGATCCCGCCCCGTCAAGAGGGCTTTGGTGGGCTTAGCCCCCCCAAACGAGGCTCCAAGCCGCCTCCGAATTGAAATATGAAGCACTATGAATCAGTGTTTTTTTTGTCAAATTTATGGAATGTGAGGCCCCCTATTGAATACTTTCTGGCGACGATTCCACCCCACCCCCCGCATCCAGAAGTCAAGCGGAATATCAAACAACGCGTCTGATAAAAAAAAATCCAACCGAAAATTTCTGTTAGACAAGCACTTGACGCATAGCAGTCTGGTGCGAAATCCCGGGTCTCGGCGCATCCGTTCCACACTTTTACAAGATCTTTCCAGCAACACAGCGAAGAGGGTACCCCATGCCTTGGCTCTTGGCCTCAAATGACAGGTCGAGGGGCAGGTGGTCATGTTTACATTTGCTAAACGACCCAGACCTTCGTTTCAGTTTTGTGGCATTTCGGCAACAGTCGAAAGATTTCGATAATTACCTTCAGTTCCTTAGATGAGAATAAAAACTACTAAATTTTGAAGAAACGCAACCGAAAATAAACTAAAAACAAACCATTCCAGCCTCGCCCGTGGGCGGAAACCAGTCTCGATCTTGTAATTACAGGTTTCTGGCAAGAAACCAATCTTATTATTGAGCGAAAGGTTGCATCATCGACCTCGGACCGCGACTTTGTTGCAACGTTCAGTATTTTCCAACGTCGCGTCTCGAGACTTAAAATTGTACGAAATTATGGACGCGTTCGGCGTCTGCTGAGATCACGACGAATTTGCTCATGCTTGAATTCCTTACCGGCTTTCATAAGAACAAAACCTTGAATACTGTCTGAAAAAATCGCAAGGAAAAAACGGAAGTGAAATTTTGCCGAACAACAGTAGTATCATCTGCAGACGTTATCAAGCAATCCGTTTTTGCTGATTTTCCCCACAATTGAAAATCGGACATTTCTTCTGGCGGATCAAAAAATCTGGGCCAGGGCCATCTGCACGTCATCGATGTTACGTAAGATGTTCTACTGTGCAAGAACTATCACTGGTTTATTTATGGATACGTGGATATGTTTCCTGCACTTGCAGGTCGAGGTGCCGCAGATCACAAGTACGCATTTCAAATCAAAACAAATGACCGCCCACAGAGTCTGCATTTGCGAATATGCTTCATGCAGAGAGACAGCCACAGAAAAGGTGAACAACACACCCAGGCAAAAGTTCGCAGTTTGAACACAACACAGTTCATCAATATTCTTTTCTGCAACGGCGTAGCAATGAATAGAGTTACAACCGCTGTTCAACGATATGAGGTCGTTTCAGGCAACTGATGCAAGGCGCATAACCGTATTGACTGATTCATGCTTTATCATTGATTATTATTATTATTTCAAGACAAATGCAAGAGCAGATCGGTCGCTTACGGTTGTTGTCGATGATGGAGTTGCCGGTGGCCTCGTATCGGACAGCGAACATGTTCTTGCACTCGTCAGTCTCACTAATGTCCATGACCTCGATGATGTTCTTCAGCGGGAGCATCTCGATGTGCTGGAAATGAAAAAAGGATGATCCTGGTGTTGCTTTGGTCAGCGGAAGTACGTGGCTGTGACGTCGGGGAAACAAATGCGATTCTGTTTCACGGAGACAATGGTGACGCGCGACGTGCGCTTGGATGTTCGCACCAGGGCGACGACAATGCAGTGCGCGAGTTGAGCAAATGCATGCAAAGTCCTTGACAAAAATAATTTGATTCTTGCAAAAGAAAATAGTTGGGCAGATGCACGCTTGACGAAACATACTTTGGTTAGACCTTCACGAAAATATTTTTGATTTAATTTTGATTGTTACGAAAAAAACATCCTTGTGCCGAGAAGTTTTCCAACGATAAGAATTACAATCAATTTGAAGGCTCGACACAAAATCCTATTTGAAGCCACTAACAAATCAGATATTTTTAAACACAATCCTAGATTAACACCAATTCACTTGTTGCGAAAACATAGAATAACGAAGAAATATCCCAGTTTTTCGATAAAACTAAAGGTAGGTTTTGTTCATGGAAGAAAAACCTTTGTTGATGCCTGAAAAGTTTACCGGCGGCCGGAACAAAAAATATGGCGTTTCTCACAAACTGAAACACAACTTGAGAGAGTTTACGAGTTCCAATTCCCCAAAAGCGCCTAATTCTTGTTACTGCTCATTTGGAGCTTGTTACTGCAAGGCAAAATAATTCATTTTGGCATTTGAAAACACAAAGCTACATCGACACACTGCCTTTCAACGACGTTTAATTCGCTTACACGACAAGGAGGCTACGAATGCGGACAACTCGAGCATCGAGCACCTTCAGCAACGGAGCTGTCCTCCCGTGTGATCTGTCCCTCCACTTGGCAATTTCCAAGATGTCGGTGAGGAGGTAGAGGGCCAGGCGCGAACCGCATCTGTAGAAGCCGTCGGTCAAGGCGCTCACATCCACCCGAGCAACAAACGAACGATTGGATGAGACCAGTTCTACAGGGCAGTTGTCAACCTGCGGCAAAGCGTCTGGGTTTTGTTCGCCGAAAATTTTCTGTCGTTTGTCTCAAACCCGCCGCAGCAGGTTCACTGCTTTCGGACATTCGGACCGAATTGACTCGATTTTTTTCGGTCAATCGTTTCGGAAACAATTTCGGTACGTGACCTAAAAAAGCCCAGCGCCTAGCACAGCACAACGCCTCACAGTTACAACCTTCAATGATGCAACAAAGTTTGACAGACACGGATCCGTTTTTGCGCGAATATAACGTCACCACTATTCAAAACGGAACCACAACGACGCTAGTCATACTGTGACAAAATAACAACGTCTGGCCTCTTGTCCGCAGCTGATGACTGTCAAAAGACTTCACACGAAAACCACGTAGTTTCGCCAGAAACTTAACTATAAAGTTGGCGGGATCGTGTAAACCGTAACTTCGTGCTTCAAGGCGATTTGCTTGCACTGGACGATTTTACAGTCACGCTGTGTGACACTGGAAACCTTTTACAAAGTGCTTGGGACCAGGGTCCCGTTCTGTTTCGTGCGGGGGCGATACGCGCGTTTGGGGTTTCGCATCAATCGAAGAAGTTGCGATCTCAAATTGTCATGACAACAGATGAAAAGCTACTGTCTCGGGGCATCGCGCAACCCCTCGCCTTCTTTGAATAAAGTGTTGATATAACGACTATATACTGTTAAATGCGTTACTGCAAGCACAGTGGTAGTAAAGCGCACATATCATCCCAATATCCTTTTATTGCGTCACCAGGGTTCCTACGTATTTTTGAATAAAAATTTCCAGACGTTTTCCAAACTTAACTTTTCCGAATAACATACCCACCCAAGTCAAACACAAGTACTGTAATAGTTATCACGACGAAAGCAAAATTATCAAGCATGAATAAACTGTAATGAAAATGCATGTCGAAAGATCAAGTCTGGAAAAATATTTCCTTTTTCCGTACAAACAGACCAAAAAAAATTATTTTCAGACTTTTCCAGGCTGGAAAATGACGAAAACTTTTCCTTACTTTTCCAGACTCGGTAAGAACCCTACGCCACACACGCAGTCAAGGCAGACAGCAGAGACACAAGGTTCAACAAAAACCGTACAACAGCGATGGTGAAACAAAGAGACGGCATACGTGATAAATAATGTCGACCATCTTCATCTTCCCTTCCATCTTCCGCTTGTCCTCGTTGATGTGGGAAAGCACGGACTTCAAGATCTCCTCCGTCTCACCCAGTCTCCGGTGATCCTCGAGATTAGGAGAAGTCCGACGGCGAAGATCTACGCGTTAAAAGATACAAGAGCATCTGGTTGCCGCGGCGCCGTCAAGTGACGCCTCACCTTGCGTTCTCGGTCCTCGCTGACGATGGAAACATCGCCAACGGCAATTGTGGGTTTCTCAGCAGGTTAAGACGCGTAAAAATTATCCAACATTTCGATAGATTTTCCGCCCCCGGAACGCACCCAAGGCTTTTCCAAAAAGACTGATTACCGCTGTGATTTTGTGTGAGAGTGTTTACCGATGAGCTTGGGTGGGCTGACATGCGCCACGGCAATCGACAAACAACGTAGTACAGAGTCGATGGCGAACAGCACTTCTGATAACATGGTGCGACTGAAGAACAATTTTGCAATAAAGCTAGGCAAACTACTAAGAAACAACATAAAAATTTCAAGTTATTTTCATCGAAACTTCACGGTGGCTTTCCGTCTCCCGTGATCTTATCCCATTTACCCCAAGTTTGGCTGGAACTGGAGGCTGGATTCGGCCGATCGGGATCGAACGTCTTAAAGTAAAGACTGAAAAGCGAACTATACGCCCAACTTAACGCGTAAGGAGAAACGTACCACCAATGAGTAGGCTGATACTGGGCAGTCGCTGAACGGGTCGGATGAGCAGTGCGTCAAGCGGTTGCTTCAGACTCTGCGGTTCGTGAAAGCATTCCTGGAAGAAGTTTTTCAACTCCGGGCTGCTCTTCTGTCGCTTGAGCAGGGTCTCCATGCCCAGGTCGAAGTAGTTCACGTAGGGGGGATAGACCTGGAAACCGGCACGAGAGGCATTGTTATTGCGATAGCTCGGAAGTTTGAGTGTAAATTGCGACAGAAGCGATATACTACGAATAACTCTCGCTCAAGCAGCGAGTTGATGATACATTATCTAGGTTTGACTTTGTTTATAGCTCACTTCAAATGGTGAACTATCATTTTTATCGTACGACTATATATTGTACAACTTTTTAAGGGTGGCTGACAGAGGCCAGGATTTCCTAACAGAGGGATACGAGGCGTTTGCTGGTAATGTCGTAAAGCTATCAGAAAAGATTTACAAAAGAAATTGTGTTTGGAAACCAATTAAAGTTAGCTATCAGCTTAATGACATCGTACTTTGAAATAATGTGTGTTTGCTTTGCAGGTAGTGTACAAGTTAAACCTTAAGATGATGTATAGCCTGTGTTGTTATGACATACGGCCATGCCATTTTTGTTAAAAACCATGTGCGGAACGTAAAAAAGGGGGTTTGAAAACCCTGGAAAGTTCAGCAGAAAGACCCCGCAGAGACGTTCGTTTAGACGTAACAGTAACTCTTGGGCAGCAAAGAGCAATACGCATTTTGGAAGTCGCCGCGCGCGACTTTGCCCGATGACAAGCGTCCAGCGCAGATACGCCTCTGAATTAAAACGGAAACAAACGATTGTTTCAGTGAAGAATAAACTGCTTAGTTCCCAAGCTGCCTCCTAAATAAACCACCACCAATAATCTTATTGTCAATGATTTTGCCAAGATTCCATTCCAGACGTCTGGAACCAAAGCTTCGCTGATAATATATCATTGGCAAAGTGCGCTGTTTTTTTATTTTATGCGACTTGGCAAGAGTATCAAGTTCTACTCCATTTCAAAATATATTGCGAGCATTCAAAGCCTACAAGTGGCGTCTTGCAACATGTGGGGTGCAGCAGAGAAAACAGGATTTTAAAAATCCTGCCCCAGTCACACAGTGCGCCACCACGCGACGATCAAGGCACACAAATCAGCACATGACGTCAGACTGACAACACAAGCATCGTCAGACAAGAAAGAAAATCGGTCTCATTTTTTCCACTGGTGACGCCCACCACTCGCGGAAAGCGGCTCGTTCTATTTGAACAAGGTTTTAGGACTGACGATGCGTAATGTTCCGTGAAATCGAATTCCTATTAAATATTTGCTGATGATTTCTTGCTTGCCTCAGCACATGCGGATAGGCGTTACTTGGAATACGACTATGCGCAAGTTCGACTCATCGCAAAAAGGAGAAAGCAGAGCCCAGTCGGCTGACGCCTCGAAAGCTTGCAGCAAAACTAGGGTTTTAATTAATTGACGTTCGAGTAGCAATGTCCGCAGCACAACAAATCGTTCTCAATGGCGCCTGCGCAGCAAACCGGGTTTGCGGCCAAATCAGCAGCACACACAACAGCTGCTTATCTTTCGCCGAACCAGTAACTGGCAAGATACGCAAGCCGCAGTCCGGACAAGCGTTAGTCAAGGCAAGGAGGAAGCAGTACGATCATGGGACACGCCAAAGAAAGTGCGATACGGCCAGCACCAGCTAAGTGTCGGCGATAATCATCGGAAAGGGCGTTACTTTGTGGTCGGTCTAGATCAGTGGTTCTCGAATTGAGGGGTCGTGCACCATTTTTGGAGGGGTCGCGAGTAGATATTTAATGCACACAGCTGTACAACATTGGCTTAATTCGTGTTTCAGATGGGGTCGACGGGTTATAGTGGATTGCTATAACGGGACTGAGGTAACGCGCAAATACATGGGCGCCGGAGGGGAAGGGGAGGGCCTTTGGCTTCCCTGGATTTTCAAACTTGATAATTTACTATTTACTCTTCGGTAAAGAAATGCTTTTCTCGTAGTTTCGTCTTGGTAAAATGAAATTTCAACACCGTTAGCACCCCTTAGATAAATCCTTGGCCGCCCCCGAGGGAGTACACACTTTTGGCCACAACCTGAAAAAGTCTTTGCGACGCCCATGCTCACGTAACTATACCTTGATGAGTTGTTCTTGGTACTTGTTTATGACGTCAGCAATGCAGCAGCCCTCGTCCCAGTCGTCGATCAAGTCGCTCAGGTCTTTGTGTATTGAGGCGTGGAGTCGGGCGATGTCGGGAATTCCCCCAAACACGCTGCGGATGTCCTCTTGCGCGAGCAGTGGCTGCCCTTCGCTCGCCTTCTGCTCCAGAGGTTCTTTATAGACCTGAACGAGATGCAGCAGTAGCGCCGTCAACTGCACAGTTCCGCGGATTCAAACCAAGCATGGCTGTGACCGAATAATCTGTTTTGTCGCTGTCATCAGACAGGAAGCACGAGCAGCAGTGGATGAGCACTTGCTCGCGGCACCACTATAGCGCGGGAAAGTCCCGTTTGTGGGTAATTTGACCAAGCGTTCTTTACGAGATGAGTAACTTGATTCAGAAACAAGAAGTAACTTTCGTGCTATGGACAAGTGTTTCGCGGGCCCCGTTAGGAAAATCACGGGTGTGAAGCGTCAGGTCTGATCGCTCCCTGTCTGTTTCTCGTCGCTTCTCGCTTTGCGCAAATTTCAAAGAGCAAATCATCAATCTTCGTGTTGAAAACAAATCTTCGTGTTAGTTTTTCAAAGTGCCACATACCATCCAATGAACAAACTTGTGATGTAAGCGATTGACTCATGACACTACGAATGCAATGAAGCCTTCAGTTTTGACGTAACACCTTGTATTGTTAAAAAAAAACGGGCTTTGAAACTGTTTACAAAGCACAACACCCTTCAGTACAAAAGCAGATGCTGACACAAGATTAATTAACGATCCGTCAAATTAGACACGAACCAACATTTGGTGACGTGAATACAAAATAGGCAGTATTAAGCAAAATGTGTACTACTTCACCAAAAAATTGTGATGTCGAACAATATTGTGTATTTAGTCTACAAAACAGGCATCCATAGCACTTGATCAAATGAGAAACAAACCAAAATAAGATCTCCATGCAGGAAAGAGCTCAATTAGCTTACTTAAGTCGATAAAAATTTCAAATTTCATAGATTCACCGGCGATCAAAAAATGAAGGACATAAATGTTACATTTAAGTAGAACATTTTTACACACCTGAATGATTGTGTTAAGATTTCTTAGGTAACTGGTTTCAGTCTGGAGCAGTTCCATAGCAGTGCGGTGTCGCTTTGATGGGATGTAACCTTCTGTTGTTGAGCTGTAAACAGTAAGCGAAATCCTTTGAAAGATGATCTGTTCAGCACATGGAATATTTCAAGCAAAACCGCTGCTGCAGACCAGATTAACTAAAGCCCCGTAAAACTGGTGGACAAGTGCAAAACAATACATGACGCCGAAAAAAATGTAGCGTCCAGTTAACGCGTGAGATTTGCCAAACTACAGAAAGAACTGAGGTTGCTACCTTAAAAACTACGCCTATTGCGATTAACTCCAAGCATGCAACACAACAGGCACAGCATGAATGTTGATAGCGAACAGACGTCATTCATGCAAATCATAAATAATGCAGGACCGGTATCAGCTTTTAAGGTAGTTTGTTCACGGAGAAACGCGCTCTGCTGGCAAGATCTGGTTCCTGTAACTGCTCTTTATCGCCACAAAAAGCGACAAACAGCTCACTGCCCCTAGCTAACTTTACCGAATATAGTTGCCCAGTTACGGTTTGAATGCCAGCTTCAAAAAACTAACTCAAAAAAACTAAGAGACACTTGTCTCTTTTTTTTCAAAAATGCAAGCGTATATGAGCTCACCCACAACAAATATGTTGAACTCTTTTACGGCGTGAATTTAACGAAAGTCGTAACATCGCTATGTGGTTTCAATGCAATCCCTATTTCGTGACAGTGCGATCGGAACAAGGCAACTCCAAGCCCTGGTGAAAACTGAAACTTAATAGTTACGCGGTTAGTTTTGCCATCAGATCAAAGTGATTTTCGTCAGATGATAAGCACAAAACGAGAGTCTAGAATTTCACCATGGAGGAAGACCTCGTCACAGTTGCACCTACTTCAGTGATCTGCAACAGCAGAAACACAACTAGATGTATCACTTGGCAGCACAGCAATTTCTCAATTTATGTACACCGCACTTGGAACACGGCCGCCAGGCACAATCTGTATGGCGGTTGTGTCATAATTGTTGTTCCTGTGTGGACAGGTGCTTTTAGCAAAAGATGAAAAAAGCCTCGGGATATATCACAGGATGTTTTTGAACGGTTGGTAAGTCTACTTTCATACAAACCTGTAAAAAAAACTAGAAAAAAAATAACATGCTGAATGGAATCAACCCAAACGTGCCACTTACAAGCAGCAGATGAGAAGAACTGTGAGCAAATCAGAAACATTTTTATTGTTTTTTTTTCTACGAAATGTTTGGAAGAAAGGACGGATGTTCGAAAGATAGAAAAACAAAATATGATCGGAACATGCACAAGTGCCGCAACTAAAACAAAAATATGCGAAACTATTTCAGGAACATACTCAGCACTTTCAGGTTTATTGGGAGCATTCGCTATGTTTACGACATTTGCAGGACGCGAAATTTGTGGAGTTGGTAGTGGTGCTTCCTCAGTGGCTCGCAGAAGTGGCTCCTCTTCCTAACAAAACATTGAGGAATGGAAATGCTGCTTCGCTACAATCAACGAATTTTTGCTTAAAAGCAGATAAATGCTAACTTCAGGTGGGAAAGTCACTCATTCCAACTTTACCCTGAATATTTCTACCAAGTTCCATAGGCAACGTCAATATTTGCTACCCAGCATGATGATCTTTAGGTTATTTTGGACGCGGCAGAGAAAAGAAGGACTATGAAAACAGCTCAAACAAACAAGCTTCTGATCCCAACGCAAGCAACAGTAAGCAATCAAAGCAACATCAAAACTTTCTTATCCAGTACCTCAGACTTTTCTTGAAAGCATGGACAGCAGCCACAACACAAGTTTCCCATATTGAATTTATTTGCACAAACAACTTGAGCTACATCACTGTGGCACTGCTGCGACAACTAAGAAAACTGAAAAATGTCAGGTTTGCTGGTGGATATTTTTCTGACAGCAGAACAATGGCAACCTCCAATATACTTTGAAAGCTTAAGTCACTGTTTAATGCTACTTCTACCATGCCGTATACATGTGGACACATTTCCTAACAAAATCAAAAATTTTTGTATTGCCGCATTCTGCATTTTTGTAAGCTCGCGATTTCAGGATATGACAAAATGGTGCGCTCCGAGCTGACAAGAAACACGACACCAAACTGTAATGCTTTCCAAGTAACTTTCAGCTAGCAAACACAACTTTTAACCCACCGTATTGTAATGATATTTTAAGAAAATAGAAGGCAGCCTGAAACGTACCAGTGTTTCTACACTTTGAAACAAAAAGATGTTCGACCTTACATCGTTGTATTAGCTGAATATATTTACAAACTAATGTTTTTAGTAATTTTAATTCTTGATAAATGCAACGATGCACAGCAGATTTGTAAACAAATCGAAAAAGGTGTTTATTTTTGCGCAACACACATATCGTGATGCTCGGCAGGTTGCCTGCTGTCATGCACTGCCCAAGATCATGTCATCACGACAACATAAACAACTTTTCTACCAGTATTAGGTTACTGCCAAATCAACGTCTTGTCCAAACACGCTTCAAATGCTTAACCAGGAAACCAACCAGTTCAAATTCATGCTAACCAGTTTAATATCACATTAATTCATAATAACAGGATACGAACCAGTTCAGATTCATGCTCACCAATTTAGTATCACATTAATTCATAATAACTAGGAAATGAACCAGTTCCGATTCATGCTAACCAGTTTAATATCACATTAATTCAGAATAACCAGGAAACGAACCAGAAGTTCAATTGTGACATGATTTCGAACTATGCGATATTTCGCGAATGGCGTTTTGCAAATAGACGGAAACGACCTCGTGTAAGTCACTTGCGGGAACCTACAGATGAACGAGCGAATATCAACAACGCTCCAGATCACGAAGCGTCGCGTGATTAAAGAGCGGTCTCACAGCAGCTTTCGTGCAACGTTTTGTTCACTTCATTGCAACATCGCCAAGCAACCTAAACAAATGCAATGATGCCAAGCCATCTCGCGCCTTCAAACCGATACACTGGTTGTCACTTCTGACGCAACCTATCATTGAAAATCATGACTAACGTTGCAACAACGTCGTATCAAAACGCTGCCGGCAGCTCCGCTCCAACAACGGCCTTGCAGTGCTGCGAATGAATTTGCTTAATCTGTCAGCACAACCCGTGCTCATAACAATTATCAAATGTTCTTCGGCAAATCAACTTCGTTTAAAATTTTAAGATCTTGTGAAAGTATTGGAACTTTCGGGGTGTGCTAAACTTTGAGGTATTTTTTTAACGGAAACTAGGGATGACTTTTTGAGCCAATAGGCGAAGATTGAAGTGAGCTTTGACAATGTTTCCCCCTCTTTGTTTCTCCAACATATTTAATTTCAAAGCAAATGTTTGCATCGCACTTGCGAACGTTCCTCATTTGCTGTGCAGCACTCAAACACCAAAAACCTAACCCGTTCCAATGACCCCGAAATGCAAATTGCCATGGCTAGGCCCGCAACCAGCGAGGAAACCGGGCAATTGCCCTCTCCCCGAAATTTTGAAAACATGTTAGTTGTTACGTGCAACAGCAAGCTACAATCATTTTGCTCCCTCCGCAAACAGTACAACAACAAGTTATAATAATTTCCCCCCCCCCCGAAAATCTCAGCAGGTTGCGCCCTGGCTCCGGCAAACGCGAGCTCTGCAGTGCGGTCTCGTGTTGCTTTGGCACTAACTGTCAAGTGTTGTGCCAAACGCTGATGAACTAATTTGTCTTAGAAAATGTGAACACTGCTTATAGACTCTTCCACGATTCTTCCATCGCAGCTATTAAAAATCCGTGCCGACTGCTTGGCATTGAAAACGTTTGATAATACGGTCAAGTTGGCGAAGCCCACCTCATTCACTCTCTAATTTCCTGGCGCGACCTTCACGCTTTCAAACGTCGTTGACGTTGTTTGGGAGATGATGTCTAACATGCACTGACGATGATAACAGGTGTTTATAAACGTTTGCAATATGTCGTTTGTATTGTTTTCATTAGCCTTGGTTTTCATTATAAGGCTATTTAACACTTCCGCTTTTCGTGTACCAAAATGATGTCTAACATTGCATGAAGGTTCTCGGACACACCACGCTTGCCGCCTGGAACTTTTTCTTTTATATCTTAAGTGTTGCAATGAAGTGCAACGTGCGTGGGACCCTTTCGTTGTAATTGTCAATTATTCAATCAGTGCACGCCTCTTGCCTTGGGCCTACCCGTGCCGCTGGTGTAGATCAGGATTACGTGTTAGGTGTTCAGAATATCTGCGCTGTTCGCTCATCAGTGTTGTTGTGTAGTTCTCTAGCGGTGTTGCTCTGTTACCGTGATTCTTCTTCTTCCTTCAGATGCTCTAACTTTCAACCTCGTGAAAACTTGTAGTGAATTGAAGCCTGATGGCCAACCTTCTTGTGGTCTGTCTCTGCTATCGATTTAGCTTAAATCGTTGAGTAGAGAGTCTCTACTCTGCCAGACGGGTTGGGTATGGGTAAGCTTACTGCATTATATCCTCAGGCTTGTCTTGCTACATATTTCGTTCGTTTTAGCGCAGGGGTGGGGAACCTTCGGCCCGCGCGAACATTTGATATGGCCCGCATCAGAATTTTCCTTACCCAAGTTGGAACACAACATCGTGTCAAAACGAAACTCCATGACAAGCAAACATGTAGACAGTAAGTCAAGAGCGGTCCCTCTCGTTCCTTGACAAAGTTTTTTTCTCCTTTCTTTCCTTTGGAAGATAAAGGTATAATTTTAAGACAAAATCAATTAAATTGCGGCCCGCCAGCGACATTCCACAATTCATGTGGCCCGTATTGGCAAACAGGTTCCACATCCCTGCTTTAGCGCAACCAGCGAAGCGCTGTCGTTTTTTCCTTCGCTCTTTCTCGAACCTTCTACGTTTTTTCGGGAAGGAGCCATTAAACGAGTCTCAGGGCTAAGCTTTTCAGGTAATAATTTCCTTGCAGCAACAAACGTTTTGTCCGACTTTTACCACTTGTCGCCTTGTGCGGATCTCCCTCACCACGAATTTTTTTCGGCCAGGAGGGCCATTGTTTTTTGCTTTGCGGGCCACCCACAGTAAATCTTTCAAGAGGCCCATCCCGTTTGGACTAGCAGACTCCGATTCGACCGTCACTGGACAAGAGGATAAAGCAGATCGCCCATCACAGACGTAAATAAACGTCCCAACTTACTATTTGTAAGTTGAAGCAAATGAACAGCGACAAAATCACGTCATTAACCAATTTTAAATGTTTCCAGAGCATCAAGTAAAGTTTAGTACCGGTATACGTATCACGAAACAAGTAACTACATCTAAAATAAAATCTTTCAATTGGTCTTGTGCACTTGTTTTCATAATATTTTTGTAACTTTTCATGTGTAACGTGTAAAGAAAATAATACAAGGTTTACCATTGCGTTGTTCCGATTCTGCAGCAACTGCTACGCATCAGTTCAAGAACTGTTTGTTAAAGTAACAGTAAATTAACGGTTTTTCATCTTCGTACTTCCCGAACAGCAGCCGGCCAAATATACGAGGAACGGCGCCACCAGCGTTGACTTTCCCCATAACTAGCACGTCTCCATGACCAACGACACAAAATAACGCGTTAGAACGTGCAATATGTGTTCTTGCACGGTGTGAAGAGATGAGCGCCGATCCGAAGTCAAGCCCAGGGCGGATTGAACATTTTCCAAACCGAGTCGTTTCTCAAGGTTGTGGTATTTCGAATTTCACAGCTAGTCGCAAGCGCTCGGCCTCAATTCATACCACGTCATTTGCGCGTGCTGCAAGCACTGCTTGTGCACATTTACAAATTATTACAACCACTGCAAGAAGGCGAAAACCAAACAGAGACATGAAATTTTCGAGAGCGGCGGCACACAGCTGGCCGCATTTCAACTTCTACGCGTCATGCTTTTTTGCACATCATTAAACGCAACAAACGACGCATATCTTCCGCGTCAAGATGCGATAACGAACCACCTTCAAGTTGAAGTAATATCTGCTTGGCGCAGTAACTCTGCTATGGTCGTTGGTGAAAGTGGAGATTATTGTCAGCCGTGTACCATGTAAACAACATTCTCCTGCTTTTGTAAGTTTTGAAGCAGCACTGAATTCAAGACCATACTTTAACATTTTCAAGACACTTTCAAACAAACAATTGTCCAGTATATGAGTCAGCAACGAGCCGTCAGACTCACTCATCGGGGACGCGCTACTACGGTTGCAAGACATTTTACATGTTGCTGGTTAAAAAGATTTTCTTTCTCCGATCCTACGTTATCAGTCTTTATGACACAAAATCTACTCATTCTGTGCAGGAAAATTTCAAAGGGGTAAAAGGCGAACAAACAGTGCTGCACTGGTGGCGAGTCAATGGCAGCACCGCGCGTGGAGCTTTGCCTTGCACGAACCCATAAACGCCGAGCACGAGGCTGGACAGGCGGCAATTGCCGT
>Ga0210059_1003164_pt1 | contig 26200 bp, 17 predicted proteins | sample Ectturendosymbi2_FD_188042 | JGI IMG/M metagenome (GOLD analysis project Ga0210059, IMG submission 188042) | Ecteinascidia turbinata endosymbiont from Florida, USA - Sample 2 (SPAdes) (version 2) | ecosystem: Host-associated > Tunicates > Ascidians > Unclassified | place: Key West, Florida... | reverse complement strand
CTCTTCAAGAAATACAAACATATGCCAAAAGTCAGGGTATCACAAAAATACGAACCAGGAAGAAGCACAAGTCTTTCCATTATCACCGACCCACCCTATTGAAGCAAAAGCTAGTAAAAAATATTTGTGTTCATGGAAAAGTTATAGATATAAGTAAACATTTTGAAGCAGTAGCACAGTCAATAATTTTGTTTGGACAGCCAATGACATCATTAATCACTGACGGCATCTTGGGTTCAACTGTTCCATCCTTTAGTTTGCAACAGTTGAAAATTGATAGAAAACCGCCAGTAATCTTAGCAAGTTTGTTTCGCAGGCCCATGGCTTTTTCGACCTCATTCTGACTGCGATACTATTTTGAAGCCTCGTCAGAACCAGACCTAGGGCCCTTGAGCTTATAATAGTAGCAGCACAGAAGTCCGCAAATCATCTCATGAAGACAGCGATGCTATAGTAGCAGGCCTGCAACCAGCTTGGGATACTAGGATGAGGCGAAGATTTTTCTGAGGGGGACCGATTAGATGTACAATAGTTTTGCACTATGTTCAACACTTTTTTCCACGGAAGGCAAAAATTTTTTAACGGGACTTCTGCCCCCCATAATTACGGTCCTGTTCAGTAGAACCAAAAAAAGAGCTGTGTGCTTTTGCAATTAGTTGCAAAAATAAAATTTTTTTTATATATTGGGCGGGTGCTGAAAATAAGTATGAATATAGCTATTTCGAGGAATGGTTTCTTAAATAGCATCTCAGCAATGTTGAATGTAGTTTTATTGAGCCGAACTCAGAAGATATTCATGCGGACCCCTATCTCCCTCTTGTCACATCAAGTTCAAACAAAAGAGGTTTGGCATTAAAAAGTTTGCTGTGAACATTCACTGGATATATACATTGATGATTTATTTTCTTCAGATGTATGAAAACATACTTTGTTGTAGTATTGTTCAATTTTCAGGATTGATCTCTGAAATAACATTTCGCTTTGATTCAACTTCAAATATTTAAACCGAAGATCTACTTTCCATAAATTTGTAATAGCCAGTGATAATAAACCCATTAATGTGTTTCAGTTAGCTGCTTGAAGTTTCGTTAGTTCGATTTTTAATTTGAAGAATGGTGCACATAAACCGTGCAGCAATGGACCGACAGTTTCTTACAGTTTTAAGCATGGTTTGTTGGTCCCTCAAGCCGGTTCACAGATCCCGACGCATGGGGAACCATGATCCACTTGGATGACGAATGAAATAATCCGTGTAACGTTTAAGGTTACAGGTAATTGCTTCGTAAATTCCCACCGAGCATGCCACAATCCAATAGAAACTTGTAAATGATAGGATAGTGAAAAATAATTAAATATGCGCAGAAACATGCACGCGATGTTATAATTAGTCACATGATATTTATGTACGATTTCAGTAAATCACCATTTGAATCATAAGGCAAAATAATATGTAATGATGTATTTCGTTTCAGAAACATAGATAAGTTAAAATTCATAAGAGTTTGGGATTGGTGAAAACAATTACGCTAATTCAGAAGAAGATCTTAGACTTTGGTAGGCCTGATGGAAAATATAAAACGAAGCAACATTTTAGTGATACCTATTGAAAATGAAAACCTTAGTGGAAGTGGTATTGATGCACATGTGTATTTGTATTGTGTGGAGAAAGGACTACAAGCACCACTCCATAATGAATGTCTTCTCCTACATTTGAGAAGAGATTTTCCTTTTCGTTACTATTTGCATGCTATCCTGTTTAATTACACTGTGAGAAAACAATTTCGAACACTTGCCCGACAGAATTGGCAGCTATTAAAGTCCGAAGTTATATCGAGAGCTCAAGCACAGTTGTATAAAATATACACTAACTTGTGTTGAAAAATAGTGTGCCATCCGATATTCAGTCTAAAAAGTGTAAATATGGCACTTCGAGTATTAATTTGATATTTTGTCGTGTTTTAGGAAATCTCTAAGTAAAAACGGAAGATAAATATGGCTGTGTTATTTGATAATGATGCATTGGAATATAAATACAAGGATATGACTGTGCTCACACTCGGAGAGAAGATAATCAATCCAATTTCGGCAGCCAAGATGACTCTCAGACAATATTAAAATAATCATGCCGTGGTTCCACCAAGGAATACTTTTTTGTAGGTTATGTGGTTCTACCAACGACAGACGATTTGCACATCGTACTTTTGTCATAATAAATCATCCAACCCCACCGGAACTTAGAACCATACACATGGAACATTTCATATTTAGAAGATGTTTTGGATACTGCTCAAGGGTGTTACATACAAACAAAAGACTCATTAGACCTAGCCCTAACAGGCTGACAAAAGCTCAAAAGATAATTTTTTGCAAACACAGCAATCTTCTTTTTAATCATTGTGTCTATTTCGATTCCATGTTTATTCGTTTTCATTTAACTTTTTCATTTTCAGTGTGAATATTAAGTTCTTTCCTCCTCCTTCTAGAAAAGAAAAGTACAGGAATTTAGGTTATATATCAAAAATAAACAGAATTGTGAAAAGTGCTTAATAAAGTGAATGAAGAAAAAGATCAACGCCAACTTGGGAAGCCAGTACATTTTCATGCGAACTTCAAATCAATGCTCATTTGACATGACTACAAGAAAAGTGGAACTATTTTATTATCCAGTATTCAAGGGTTCCAAAATACCTACAAACGAAGAACTTCAACAAAAGATTGCTATCTACTTTACACATCATGCACACCAAAAGCCGCATAAGAGTAAATCCTGGTACCGTTCTAAAGTTTCGCCTGGATTCAACCACGAACAGGTGGATTGTTGCATCATTGTATCGCCCAAATCCTTGAAAGAACCTGACTGTTCAGATGGCACCGCTCGTTACTCAAGCATTGAACTGTACAATTCCCTAAAGAAAGGTACTCTTATCACGGAGACCGCTGAAAATTTACCTAAAAGACTCAGGTTGGTGTGAAAAGCCTGACGAAATCACCCCATCTAGAATCTAAGTCATTTGTTCACCTCTAGTATTATGGAAGACTATTTATTCATTCTTTCTACATCAGCGTGATATGAATCAGAGCTCATTCATAATAAGCATATCATGAAACCGTTTATACAAATAATGCTTTGAGTTTTGGAAAATTTTATCCTATGTTCATTACTGAGCTCATTATGCCAGAATGTACGAAAGGTTGAGAAAAAGCCAATAATTGTGATGAAAATTATACACGTTGTTAGCAGAAGACTTGTTGATAAATATCGTGAGTTTTCTTTCTGTTTGTCCTTCATACTTTGTACGTGCATTTTCAGTGATACAAAATGCATGAAAATTATACTCGTGTACAAAACAAATATGAAACCTTGTGGTTTTGACTCTGTCTACTTAGACAGCCAGCCGTAGGCTGAATAGCAATATCATGATAAAAATGTACACTGAGGTTGTCAACAATGGAATTCTTATTACACCAAAAGTTTTCAGGAAGATTTGATGTCAAAAATCTTCTAGACTTTAAATATTCCTTTCATTGAGGAGTTTATAGCCTGAAACACGAAACCCAATTTTTGAGTTCAGGAAAATAGAATTTAAGCAGACATTTTAATAACAACGAAATTTATTTGACAAAAAGTACAGAAAGTCAAAATGGAAAGGAATAGGAAATCAATTTGAAAAGGAAACACACACAAAGAAAAAGGTAAAATCACATGTCCCAAAATTTGACGATAGTAGGTTCCGTTTCAATAAAACGACCGTCAGAGAGTTCCAGGTCTCCAAGTAGGCGTGATCGATCCCAGGCGACATGGGCGCGAAGCGGATCCGGAGCCGGATACTCGAAACGAATGTAGATTCGATTGTGATACCGCTGCTCTCTTCCAGTAAACCATACGAGAGGAATGTCGCATTGTCAGGTGGAAGTAACGCTCCACTATAGTCGAAGATGTCCTCTGCTTCTCGCAAGGCAGAAATAGGATCAAGCCGTCGACCCTGAAGGGCCAAAATTGTCTCATTACGCAGAACTTCTTCGATAAACATCGTCGACGGTAATTGCATGCTCCAACTTTAAAAACGTCGTTAGTAGCTGACCAAGTTCGCATGTCATATCAAGCCCAACATGCTTTGTTTATATAGACAACACGGGTGGAATTTCCCGGATGATGCAATATTGCATCACATCCCATCAACAGGAACCTTCGATCAAGACTTAGAATACAAAAAGGGAGCATCTTACCTTAGACTTCTTGAATACTAGAATTCCGATGGTTACTATGGGCTTGAAAAACAACCAGGCAAACAGAAATTAAATGTAGTTTTTGCCCACAATGATTTTCTGACATAACCCTTTTCATCGGGTCCTTGATAATCACTCTAGTAATTGAAATTTTTTAAAATACCCTTATGTTGTAGGACATTTGTAATCAACAGGTTTACAGACGAATAAGGAGTAAATTAAAGTTTTTATAATTTATTTTTAGTGACACTTAGGTAAACATTTATGTTAGAATTATTTAACGATGTTCAAATTGTTATGTGTACATTTCATCTTACAATCACAATTAGTAAAATCTGACAGTTCGCATCAACAAAGAAATCGTAATAATGAATTGGAACCTTTGTTTGATCATGTTTTTGATCAAGGAAAGGAAGCTGTGTTAATACTTGAAGAAAATCAGATATCCATGGAACATATAACCCCTCACTTTGATGTGGAACCGTGTGATTTACATAAATATCGAAAAAATTTAGATGAACAAAACCACCATCATGAAAGAGTATTGGCAAAACATTTACAAGTAACACCCTTCCATATCGTTCCAGCATGTGGCTGCAACTTTATCAAACGCCAATAATGGCATCCTGACAATTGGTCGATGCTAGTTGAGCAAGAACAACAACGGCGTATTCAAGGCTACGAAATGATATACTTATTTTGGCCACGTAAATCACATCATACTTCACATATAGACCCATCTAGACAAGAAATTCAAGTCGTGGATACTTACTACTTTATAGATATACTTATGTTATTCCCTTATGTTCTAACTTCCTTCTTTGAAAAATATCAATGGATTTCATGGAAAATTTTCTTTGATGATCGATCCTATCCTAGACAAGAGACTGATCCCTGCGATATACTACTAAAGGATATGCCAACCATTCGATCCATAGAAGTAAATCATAACAGTGGTAGTGATGTAAATGCATCTACTTTAGGAGAATGTAACTTTCGAAAGAAAATACAAATCATCACTTTATCCGATTCAGAAGTTCAAATTCGGATCCCAGCGGGACGAATTCGAGATATTAGACCCGACATACAAAGCGAAAATCATCATCATGATCGCTTGTATTTTCAATGGTATTGGAGTTCACCACACAGACCACATAATTGGATAGTGATACACATTAGACATGGTCAATTAAGACAACGAGAAACTACTGTTTGGTGGATACTTGACAGAGAAAAGACTATCATAACTTACAATAAACATTACTTTATGCCACCGTCCCTACGACCGAAAAATTCCATATTTTCATATTGGCAATCACACACACATTGTGACAACAATCAATGGACTTTGAGAGCATCCAACGGACGTAACTTGGAAAGCACTATCACTTTGGAACCAAGAACTTCTACCCAATGTTGGCCATATCATACCAGCCCACCACAATGTTCAGATCATGAAAATCATACCTACTGCACACCCAGTTTGGGCAGATTAGAAAAAACGTTATTACAATAATCTACGGACATCACAAATTGGGAAGACCGTTTACAATATGAGACATTTTGCAAAGCATATTTTCGAGAGTTAGAACCCCGACATGATATATTTAGATATTATACGAAACTTATTCAGACATGTCAAATTTCTGATTTTTTCAATATGAAATGGTTCTCTTTGCATTCAACACATTTAACTAATTGGAATACAACCTACACGTTGACACTGATGAATTCCTCCCACTTGGAAAGTCAAATGAAGCAGATATTGATACACTTTGACCAACAGTATAATTTCACTATGAAAATGGTGAAGATTTTTGAATATTATCAAATGCAAGCACGACATTTTGATTCATTACTTTTACGATTGGTGGACCAATTGGAATTAATTACAGACACAAATGATCGCCTACGTTTGTCTCAAACAATGACCGCACTGAGCAAGAAAGCTAGTACAGCTGAAAGAAGTCAGTTATGGATAAGAACAATCATAAAACGTCATGTTCAGACATTGAGAAGAAACTTGGAGCGTTACTATGTTTTATGAACTATTCAACAATCCCTTTCGGCTTTGAATAAAATTACCAATTTGCACCGAGACATTATTTATCAACATCAGTTTCGGAATGGAAAAATCATTAGTTTTCCTAAATATCGGATTGTTGATCCCATGACCACCACAGAGGAGCTATCGACCACAATGCCCTGAAGTACATTTGCGGAAATAACTACCAGTAGTACTCCAGCAGTGATTACCGTTCAAATCACAACACAGACTATATTAAAAACTTTAAAAAAGTTTTACATGAGCTACCACAAAATGAAGGTAACAATAGTCACTCCCGGTTGAGTAAAAATGCGGTTTCGAATGAAATGTGTGGAAAAAACTTGATAATTGTAATCTAATCGATAAAATTACTTTAACATAGACTCGAAATATGTACTATCTATGTACGTGTGACTGCCCTGCGGGCCGCACAAAATGCCCTCGCGGGCCGTAGTTTGCCCACCTCTGGCCTACATGATAGTGTTAAATCTGCAGATTTAGCCAACAATCGTTGCGCATATTGCTTGCCACTCTAGTATAAATGATGTAAATCTACATCACGTTGAAGTATTGCCAGGCAGTAATGAGATCAAACGTATTTTTTCGTAGTTTGACGAATTGAAGTTGCATTTTCCGATCGCAAAGGATAAAGAAAATGGGAAGCTTTTTCTATTTATTCCTTAAAGCACATGCTTGATATAGTATGCACCACGGTTTGCTGCTGTTAGCATTTTATTTCGACTCCGATGTTTGGTATTATTAATGACAGTTTGGTTGTCATTACAAGGTTGCTACCTGTTGTTATTTTGTATGTTTGAGGTTACTTTGTAAGAAAGGTCAGTTGTGTGTTGCACAAAGACTGCAACTACAACAAGCTAATGGTGGTTACTTTCACTGCAAACTGATAGTTTTATCGCAAATTTTGGGCTGGTTTTGGGCTTGTTTTATGAGGAGATTTGGCTGTATTTTTAACCAGCATCTGGCAACACTGGGGAACGGGCAATATTTCTGAAATTCCTGTGGGTACGGAGCGGGTTTAAAATTTGCGAGGCGGAAGCAGACAAAAAATTTCAACCCGAGCAGGACTTTAGTCCGCCCACCTCTTCTGGATAACTTAGGTTTCGTGTTGCATGCTGCTCATCGTCACGGTTTAATGCGCGCATAGCAACTTTTTTCAGCTTCGCTAGTTTGATCCAATGAGATGTTTGAGGTCAGTTGGGCAAATCAGCAGCAACCAACTTTTGTTTGTGGGATGGGATTCCAGGAGTGAGTGGCTAGCAGGGTTTCTCAAACGGGGCCCTCGTCCGCCCTTGGGGTCACGGAGCGGTTCTTTGGGTACCACGAGCAGAGGCCTTCACTAGGTAGCTCTGCCGTGATATTGCATAAACCCTAGTGTCACGATGTATTCGCCAGTTAAACTTGAAGGCGTCACGGCTCATGAAAGTTTGAGAACCACTGGTGAGCTAGATAGCGAAAGCCCGTAGTGGTGTACGTGAAGCATCCCAAATTTGCGGTAGTGATTTGCATCAGTGGCGGATAATAGCCATGCAACATGATTTGCTAGCACAGCCTAAGCAAAGTCATCAGAAATCTCTGGGTAAAACTTGTGTTAAGGTAGATCTGCACATCTGCAGTAAGAGTAAGCAAACTTTAGCCTTGCGGCTCAGTCTGTGGGTTTTACTGCAAAAGGTGATCATTACACTAAGGTAAAAAAAGTCTATTTTGAAGTTTAATAATTTTTGGTCATCTGAGTTTCACAATGGTTCGGGGACAAAAAAATTGGTTTCAACAGTTGTGAATGTATACAATTTGTAAACAACGCAAACTTCCATGCATTCCATGTTTGAGGGAAACGCATGTTAAGTTGCAATGATACAACATTTTTCCTTCACTTTTTTGCCTTTTTTTGCTTCTGCAACGCAACTTTTTCCACTCCGGTTTGTCATCGAACCTCCGCAACTAAGCTCTGCTATTTACGGAGCTCCACCTTTTATAGGGAACCAGTCTGTGCAACCTAAAGTCATAAGGCAAAGCCAAGGGGTGCTCAGCGGTGCACATAATGTGTCTATTGATTGATTTCGATTGATTTATTGTTTTGTATGACTCAGTTAATAAACACAGAAACAATACAAAAGGGCATCATAGAAAAGTCTAACCGATCATTGTCAGCGGAAATTAGAATAAATGAAAACACAATCAATGGGTCATTGTAGCAGGAGAATTTATCCATCAATGTTGGCAAAGATTGTCACCGTGCCATATAGGATTGGCTTGGTGAAAGACCAGATCGGCAATCACCTATGCTTGACTAGGCAAACCAACCCATTTATCAGTTATTGACAAGTGTTAGGAAGCAATTGTTTGTTAACAAACCAAAAACATTTGACAAGTGTTATAAAACAAAAAACAACAATTGTTTTATGTACTTCTTTATGTGTATTGTTCTCCGTCCTTTATATATTGTTTCTGTAAATACTTTTTGTCACCAAGTATTTCTTGCAAACTCTGTTTTTGTGTGAAACCTGTGTCTGATTCTTTCCCATTATTTGGTTTTGTTCATTTTTTCAATCGTAGTGTTAGGAAACAACAGTTGGAGATAAAAACACAGAATATGGTGAGGAAAAATTACAGATAAAGAGAACATGCTTATTATAATTATAGTATGTACAGAAAAGAGTAGATCTAGTTCATGTTCAGGCCTAATTGATGAAATTTGGTGTGTTCACACAAATTTAAAACAGTTTAAGTTTATTTTAACAGACCTCAGGAGTTTGAAGTGGGAGGGAGTTTCAAGCTTTGCACTTTTTGTAAACACTGTAAGTTCCCTTGTGCAGTATTGTTTTGTTTCCCCTTTTCAGTAATCCTGACTATTGCATCCCCTAAGATGAAAACAGCATTGTGACAATCGTGTATCTCACTTCGCTTCAAATTCCTGAGTCCTTAGTTAGTTTGAAAAAGGAGTTTTAAGCAAAGCGAATGTCACAATGCTAGTTTCATCATATCATAGGCAATGCAGTAGTCAAGATAGCTAAAAAGTGGAGCAAAATAATACTGCACAAGGGACAACAAAACTTACAGAAAGCACAGACGTTCGGAAGGCAATAGCTATTCATTAGCCAATAAAAAATTTATTAATGAAATGCAAACTGAAAAAAAATTATAGAATGTATTTTTATGCATAAAAATGGTTGTGCACAGGAAAGAATAACAAACAAAAAAGTAGAAATGCATACTACATAGAGAACTACAACTTACATTATGCAAATTATTAATACCAGTAAGATATTCAGCATTTTGTTCTTCATCAAGTGAATGTTAGAGAAATTCACAATTATGTATCTTTTTCCTGTAAACTAGGTGTTATTTTAGTTGCCATTTGAAGGTAAAGGTGGCAGAAGACAGAGTAGAATCTGCTAGTGAAGAGTCATGGGAAGACCATACTTTTAGGCCAACAAATATGGTACCATTAAGACTTTTATTAAGGTACCATTATACTGTAGGCTTTTATTATTGTTGCACTTTACTTTTAAACATTTGGTCAAGGCTAACTTTAAACTTCGCTACAGTACTATAGGCTGGTTATATATTATTCACTGTTTTTTTCTGTAGACATATGAAGAAAAAGCACAGCAATATGAATCAAACCAAAACAGCCAACAAATAAACACAAAAGAAAGGCAAAGATTATACAAGCATGGGTGCAATTTGGTGGGGGACACGGGGGACATGCTCCCCCTACTTTTTCAGATGGGAGGCACATAATATGCCATGTCCCCCCACTTTTTTCTCTTTAGGTTTTGTATTTGGAGAGGTTTCAAAAGTAAAAGTGATGCTTGTCACGTTTTGTGTGAAGAGCTTTTCATGTTAGGTGGTAGGCCATACATAACATAGCCAAGTTGATGTTGAAATAGAGTTTGGTGTGGTATCACTGATTCTGTTAGTTTATGAATTTCAGCTTCGATAAAATAATTTTTAGCATTTTTCAAGTTTCTAGAGACCGTGAAAGATGCTTAACTGGTTCTGTCTAAGATTTTCCCCTGTGAGGTATGCTGTTATAAAGGTTATTTTCTTGTAACAGTGAGAGTACTACAGCTGCACATGTGAGAGACCACAGTACAGCCATGATTTGTTCAGTGCAGAAATGTAACTGGCTTTGCTGTAACGTTGGTTGTCACGTATTCAGAAAGAGACAGTATATAACTTAATGATGCTAGTGTATATAATGTTAGAAAGTTAGATTTTCAGGCAAATCTCTGCGAATCTTTTGAAGAAGACAACAAGCAGCATTGTTGTGGAGACTTAGTTTTGGGATGGGGAGTTTAGCAAAAAACTGTTTTCAACCATTAGTGAACAGGATTTCAATCAAAACGTTGGAGAAGTAGTCTACAGTAGGCTATTCACCTAGCTGAATAATGACCTATAGCTCAAAATGTAGGGACTTCACTCAGAAATAAGGATAAAATATACATTTATCTTAACCTCTTGTAATGTTGCAATAGTGGTGACAAACAAATACAAAAGATATTTTTTCCTTGACTCTTACACTTTGTACTTGTGCTGAATGGATTGGTTCGTAAGTCATCTGATTTACTTGTGTTTAACCAAACCCACAATGCAGCAATATTTTCATCCAAGTGTGAAACGTTTGCTTTACTGATACATCACACCTAATTTTGTTGGACATTCTTTTCATGTTGAAAGTGAAACTTGGTACTTTTTTGCAAATTCACCATGTGCTCTTTGATTTAATCTCAAATATATTTTTGTGTCATTATGCAATTAAAACTCTTAGAATGAAACTGTTGACATGGTGCAGAGTTGTATGTCCGGCTGGGCTTTTCGGGTCGGACCAGGCTCGGGATTAAGTTTGTCAAAATATTTCAGGTCAATTCCGAGCCTGTATAAGAGTAAAGAATTTTTTCTTTCGTGACGTTGATTTATTGCGCTCACTGCTGTAACTTGTGTGAGTGAAGTGGTTGTGATTTTTCCTCAGCTAATTCTGTTTGCAAACACAGCTGCATTCTTTTATTCTTTATGGGATTAATCTCGCACTGTTTTTGAGAAGGCGACAGCGGTGATTAAATTAGTACGCGATGGCGTTGCATCGAAAAGATCAATTACTCACGCCATTCTTGGCTTGTTTTAAGAAGCCTACAAGCTGACTTTTCATATCTATAAAGCTATCCTAGAAAGTTTTTTATGCCTATGGCGTCATCGTAATTACTTTCGTGATTGTTTCTTTTTTTCTTGAGAAATGTTACATTCCGCAGTATTAGCGTTGACTAAGATGCTACGTTTGTGCTAGATTATGCCAATGTTTTGGTCAAGGTGGTTGTTATTTTCGGTGTGATAAACCATGTACCTGCACCTGCGCACAAAGTTTTTTGTTACTCCGCACTTGCGCATATCTTAACTTACTCGGTAAATTTGGCTTTCACTTTCAGGCCTAAATCGGGCTTCAAAAATAAATATCAGGCTTGAGCCGGGTTTGGGCTTATGATTGTGGTCTCGGGCCGGGTTCAGGTTTCAAAATGGGTCACTTTTACAACTCTGTGTGGGTATGTAGACTGGGGCCAACAAGGGAAGATTGAAAGGATACGTATTTCACCCACCAACAGTAAAAATAGATTGAAATCATCTTGTGAAGTAGGCTACGCCAGTCTTAGGCCAAATGATTTTGCTGATGGTAAGAGGACATAAATGGAGATTTTGGTAAGGGTGGGGCTGCATGCATGATGCCCTGTTGCATTAACACTTTGAGAGACGGCGTACGATATATTCGTACTTTGATTTCGACCTAAAAAACAGCAGTTTTCAGTTGCCTTACCAACGCCCTGGCTCCTCTGCCGATTGCGCTAGAGAGCTGTTCAAGGGCTCAAACGGATTGACCAGTCTAGTAGATTGCACTCGAAAAAAAAGTTTGGGGGTTGGGGGTGCTGATTTTTTGTGACTGACGTCATAAGTGAAGTAGTTTGAGGTTATTTTGGCTCATGTTGCCTCGTCTAAGGCCCAACTGCTAGGCCAAAGTGTTTCGCTGAAGTTTTCATTGGAAACTAGGCTCGAGTCCGAGTCTTTTGAGCCTTTGATCGACTTTCTAACGTTTTTGGTTCAAAAGTTATGATCTAAAATAAACAAATTAATTAATTATCGAATTAGCTAATTAGTCAAATATTTTTACTAACTTACAAAAACCCCAACAGGTCATCCAAAGTATCAAAAGACTCGGAACGTAACCTAGCTTCCAGTAAAAACTTCAGCGAAATATTACCACCTAATGGTTGGCGCCTAGGGCCAGTCAAAGTGGGCCAAGGTGGCCTAAAAGTCCTTCACTTATGACGTCACTCACAAAAAACCCGCAATCCCCAAGCAAAAAATTTTTTTTCGAGTGCAGACTAGAAGACTTGACGCGTCTTTTGACGCTTCAACCAGGTCCGTAACCTGAATAGGAGCGGAGATATTCTTGCGCAAAGCCACGTGCGTTTAGGCGTTTTTTTGTTGTCGAAAATCCCCGAAAACAGCCGGGCGCCAAAGAGTTAAAAAGATTTGTAGCTTTTTCGAAAAACGGAAATGTGCAAGAAAAATATTTATTGTCTTGGAACCAGGGTTACGGAGTCAGAGGTAAAATAACTGATTCTGACTTTCTCAAAATTTCCTACTGCAACCTTCCCAAAATTTTTGACTCCTAAACATAAGGGGAATCAAATTTGGCTGTTAAAATCAATGGAAATCGTGATGCACGGAAAGAAATCTGTTTCAACAAAAGTTTCAAAAGAAGTTGTACCATTTCAACAGTAATTCCCAATTTAGGAGTGTGATCTGAAAAATGATTGAACTGGACACCTAGAGTCGGAAAAAAATCCGACTCCCAGTGTTGTTAGAAATCCGACTCCACCCAAAAAAATCCAACTCCAGCTCCGCAACCTTGTTTGTAACGTTAAGCGACTTGAACAAGTCATCAAATCGTGCGGCAACCCACACTTATAAAATGCATAAAGACTGAAGTGTTCTACTGCAAGAGTGATATGCACGTGCGACCAATGCGATTCAGCATTTTGTGCACTCCAACTAACATAGGGGCGGATCTAGGTGGGAGGACGATAGCCCGGTCTAAACACCTACAAAAGTGACTTTATTCACAATGATTTTGTACAATTTGGACAACAGCATTCGCAATATAAGGCAATTTTGCCTTCCATTGTTTTGTCACGGCAGTGTTGTAAAGTATACTTCATCTCTCTTACAGTAGTGAACCCGTAATGAGACTTGACTGTCCAAATGTTACTGAAATCGCCCCCCCCTAAACCTACTGGCTGGATCCGCCTCTGAACTGACAGCTCTGATACCACCCAACTGTTGTGTTCTACTATATTGCTGTGCTTGTTTACATCCAAATACGAATGGAAACAGGATGAACTACAATACCGTGTCCAGCAACACATTTAAATATATTAATATGTAAATGATCTGCAAGGACAAAGCGTGATTAGTGTTTCTCTCAAAACACATTTAGAAATAAGATTGGCATTGTGTGTATTTGTGTGTATATAAAACGTATTTTCTGCATAGACCTAATGACTATATTGGTTTTACACCAAGCTGTCCCCCCACATTTTACAACAAAATTGCGCCCATGTACACAAGAGACATCAGCATAACACAGATGATAGTGGGCAAGCAGTGGATGAAGAGTTGTGACATGTACAGATGAGCAGTTGAAACAAGGACAGGTGAAGGAAGCAAGCAAAAGTAAGGGTTATGAGGTAAAGAGCAATGTATTTTAACACAACACTTCATTACAAAAACAGGTTACAAGGGTGAAAAACAATGTTTATGCATACAAATCGTGAAGAAATAGAAATTTACCCACGGACCACAGTGGGGTGAGTTTCATGGATTAGTTGTTCCCATCCACATGCATGGTGTCACCAAATTCAGTTGAAGATACAAGAGTATGGACAGATTACAGTAATATTAGCAGCAAACATTATTCCAATATGTGCTAGGTACATAAAAACGAAAAGTTTAGTAAGCGAGAGAAGTATTTGGTTCTAAGGTAGAGTTTCATAAATCATTCATTGTTTGATTGATAACATGAACTTTGTAAGTTATAATCAGACTGATGTGTAATTATTAGGCAGTTCAGTTTACAGTATTTGGGAAACTCACAAAGTAAAGTAAAACAAGAAAAAACGTAAGGAAAAAGAAGAAAAAAGTTAAAACTGTAATCACACAAATGAAATGTATATAAAATAATGGACACTAAATGCAATGTGATAACATAGGCTTATCACTCAAAGTCACCCAACACAACACCGATGATGTATACACTATTACAAAAAGGATTTTAAATTAAGGAAGTAGCTACAGAACCACCATGGATCTTCTTATTTCAAAACTTACTTAACCGCACTGCCTCGGATGATGTGGTTCGAATAAAGCTGTCAGTTTATTAATCAAGCGATGTTGTCCTGGTAGTCTAGCAGATGTGTTTCAGGTCTGCTGTGGCAATGTTTTTTAGTTTTGCCTCTCACCTTGGTGACTAATGTTTAATGTTTACGTAGTAGTGACTGGTTACATGTTTCAATTCATGGGACCAGTTTTTCTTTACTTTTTTAAAACTTTCCAAACTTTTGGTTTAGGGGTTTATGTTAGGTTAGCGTTAGGCTACAGTTCGGGTTAGGTTTTAGGTTTACCTTTTACGTTTACTATGCTTCTACCAAGCCTACTGCATTCTTGTCATGCGTTACTGTCACGTTTCAGGAGGTGGTAGAATATGGTTTCAAATTTAAAGATCTGCAGGTGGTTCTGTAGCCACTGCCTTAAATTAAAATTACAAGAAACAAAAAAATAATTGAAAAGTTGTATTGCTTTGCTGATAAACTACAATTTTTTCAAGTGCTAGCTGATCTTGATGAAATGTGTGTTTGACTGTTCTAAGACACATGTTGCAACGCAACGGTTAACTGAACAGGTCCTCTTTTCAATGAATAAAAAAGAAGGGAATTACAAAAAATTTAAATTAATTCGTATATTGCATTTTATCAGTTTATGAAAAAACACAAAAAACACGACATTTATAATATTTATGAAACAATATTCATGAAAACACAACACTCATGAAACAATTTTAATGAAAATGAATGTTGTGTACTGTCTATGATTCAACATTTTGTATATCTTTGCTTCTGTTTGCTACTCTTGTATTTGCTATTTTTTAAAAGTTGGCATTACTTTGCAACAGTGGATGGGTATGTTTATCATTATTTGGGCTTGTTTTTAGGTAAATAAACTGCTAAACAAAGAACTTCAAAAATGTGTTAATGAATGTAAATTCACCAAGTAATAGTTTTTTTTTGGTTTATTTTGAAAGTTTGAAATTTAAGTTCTTTGATGATTAGATTGAAGATTGATTTTGTCTGATACATGCAGTTGTCACGTGAGAGAATAGAATTGTTTGTAGCTTAATTTTACTCATAAACCTGATCTCTGGGACTTTAGAAGGCTTTTTCACTAACCATCATTTTCAGGCCACAAGGTGCATTAAATGAAGCAAAACTCAAGTCAAACTGCATTCAACTCAATTAAATAAATAGCACTGTTTACCATAAAATTGGTTCTAGGTGAGAAAGCAAACCAGATTCATACATTATGCACACTACATTATAAGGCACACTTCCAATTTTTGAGAAAATTAAAGGATTTTAAGTGCACCTCATGGTCTGAAAATATGGTAGTATATGCGCATAATTATTTTTTATTTAAATCTAAAAATATACATATACAACCTTTAATATGGCTTAAAAAGGTCAAAATAATGACAGGACACTGAATTAGCTGTTGACCTGTTTGTCCAATGTTGTCAGTCTTAGCAAGCGAGGTTTTAGCTTTTAGTAATTTTCTTTCTTTTTATACCTCAGAAGTTTCAAGTGATGTGGAACTTATCACAATGCTGTAGCATCATCATAGACTGTGCAGTTGACAAGATAGTTAACCACTGAGCTAAGTCACACTGCACAAGGGAACAATGAAATGTACAGAAACAGCTATGCGCAGAAACAAAGGCAAGTGGTGGGTAGTAGTACTGGTCAGGACACTGGGAGCAACTAAAATCAAATCAAACTTGCAAACAGGCCAATATGCTAACAGCAATCTTTTTGACCACAACCAGGTGCTGTGGGAACCACTGCCTACTACCTGGGGCCACCAGATATATCAACAAGTTCCTTTGTGAGGCTGCTCAAAAAAAGGGGTGATGGACTCACCATATATATCAGTGGTTTCAATCAATCATAAACCAGACAGTATTAACCAAAACAGATAAATGGACAATGGTGGAAAAACCAACATGAAAAAAGTTTCAAAGAGTGGAAATGAATAGACTTGGAAAAAGCAAGCAATATTACAAAATCAAAAATATCAAATGAAAGGCAACTGTGACAAACTGAACGAAATAATTCCATGAGAATACAATGAACAACATGTACACATTACAGAAGCAAAGCTGTTAAATCATTTACATTAGAGTCGTTAACATAACGCAGATGATGGTGGACAAGCAATGGGTGAAGAATTGATGTATGTACAGATGAGCAGTTGAAGCATGCACATAGGTGAGAGAAGCAAGCAACAAAAAGGGTTATGAGGCCGAGAGCAATGCAGTAAGTTTAACATTTGAAATCAAAAGCATGGCCAGCACAAAAACAATGTTTACACACAAATTGTGAATATGTAATATAATTACCCATGGACCAGATTGGAGTACCACAGTTGCATGTATGTCCTGCCTGGCACATAATATCACCAAATGAGGTTGAACTGGCAAAGATACAAACAGATTATGAAAAGGTAAAATAGTAATCCAATAAGTGTTGGGTATGTGAAAATCAAAAAAGGGTTAGTTGAAGCAGGGAGTATTTTATTCCTAGAAAAGATAATATTTCAATCATAATGTCATGACTTATAACCTAACCACATATTGCATAACAATGATTAGCAACATGTCATTGACACCATACTTCAGCTTTACAGAATTGTGGGTCTAGGAATTAAACTGAATTCAATGTCAGTGAGATCCTGGAGGTGAACATTGCTCCGTTTGCCTCGAAAGCCTCATATTGCAGCAAGGATGCTCTTCAGAAGTGCAAATCTGAGCTTTGTTCCAATGTTAGTCATGACAGATGTATATGGCTCCCTGCATTCTTTAGCTATTTTTTCAGCCAGCCTTTTGTTGACCTTGATGCATTCTGGTGACATCCTTGCATTTGTTGTGAAGACAAAGGAATTGAATGTGGAGACTTCTCAATGTCAATCATTCTGTCATTGTACATATCCTTTTTTCGTGTTGTTTGTAGATCTGCGAAAGCGACTTATATCAAAATAAGAGTGTGAGGTACGATGTGTGATCCAGTGGTTTCAACTGCGACTGGTTGAAATTGCAGCCTCAGCCTTTGTTGCTATGATACCTGCCTGTCTTGCACTGTCTTTGTACTGGCACCAAGCACAAGTGTCCACAATTGTTGTCCCATACTAGACTTGTAATAGATCTCTGTACCAGGGGCCCAAAGTCTATCCATCTGGTCTCCTTCTGTCCTTGGTCAAGTCAACAGGCTCCAAGGTAGAGGGGAGATGAACGTGGGTTAATTACCTTTTGAGAATGGCTGAATGTCTGGGAAAGAGGCCTGCATTTGTAGTGCAGAAGAGACTATGGATACCTAGCTCATTAGCATTTTTACCACAGCGGCATTTTGTGCATTTTAAATTTTGGCACTAGTTTGGAGGGCGATTGTTTTTCAGAGCTCATCAGGGCGAGCAGGTTTCCAACCTTAGCAATTGCGTAGGCTTCTGATCTCCCAGCAGTGTGGCTCTCTGGTGTAGCGAGTAGCCATCAGTAGTCCCAAGGACTCAAGAGTGTTCAGCTTAGCATTGAGTAAATCTCTGCAGATGAGCTCATTCCAGGCTGATTGTATTCCCTTTTATCGTGGTGATGAATCATGGTGTTTGGACCAAGCGTCAGTTGCGTCATTTACATCGCCATGAAGGAAGTAAACGGTTAACGAGGCCTTTACAGGCATGAGATGATCACAGGAAGCATGACAGAGACAAGTCTGATTTATGCTTTGATATGCCATTGTAAAATTTTTTTCTAATGAGTAAACTTATTTTTGCTTATATTTATCTTGCTGTTCAAAGTTTTTTTCCTGATGAACATGCTGGATAGAATGCCAAGTTTTGTAACTGTTGAACTTAACAACATACTGTGCGGAATAAGATTGACATTTTTGGAAAACATTAGGAAAGGGTTTTTGCTCAACAAGTGATGTTTGACCACGGTTTGAAAATAACTGCCACAGGTGTTTGCAGTTGCTTTACTATTATATTTATCAGGCAATAAATATGTGAATTTTTTAAGATAAATGGTTAATATTAACTACAATCTTTGCAATCGTGCCTCATATGAACTGATGTGGTGCTTGCTTTTAGTTTTCTTGTCCTTTTCAACTTTTTGTTGCTTGTGAGTACTTCTCTTGTGTCTTAAGTTTGACTGGTTATTTTCACTTGGCTGTGACTTTCTTGCTTGTAATAATTTTTATGCAGCAACCTTTTTCATATTCTTACAATAGTGATGAATAAGTGTAATGATTTTGCTAACAACTGTCATGGACTGAAACCATTTTTGCAAGACACTGTTATACTTCTAGACTTGATTGTTTTTTCCCTTGTTGCATAGACATTTGTTATGTTTACGTATGAACAATGAAGAAAATTTCATTGACAAATTTTTCAAGTAATCAATGTATACAAAGGTGACATAGTCAAATCTATCAGCCAATTTTTAAAAATAAAAAATGGATTTCATGTAACTCTAATCATATCTTTGTCCCTAAAATCTACAAGCAATGTGTATGGGTGAAATGCTCAAGGTTAAGGCAAGGGCAGAGAAAGCAAACTCAAAACTAAAATGAATAAATCAAAACATATGCTGTATTTACATCAAGTAAAAAGTGGAAAGTTGTTGTTCTCAACTGATTTCTTTCACAAGAAGTGAAGAACTCTTTGATGCTATTTACGGAGCAACAAAAATTACTGCTGCAAGATATCGGTGATGACTCAATGCAAAGCAGTAGTGGAATACATAAGCAGAAAGGTAGCCATGAGGTCACGAAGTTGACGAACGCACTTCAGGGAAGACCTTTAAATATTCAACATTAAGAAGGGAGGCTCTAAAATTTGTAAATAAAACACAACATGTGCGATAAGAAAGTGGATAAAAGATGGAGCAAATACAAAAATTATTTCATATGAAGGAAGATCATGCTTTGAATATTAATTTGTGCTTTTAGTCTTTTTAGCCATTGATCTGCACAGGTATCCAGAAAGTCAAAACTGGGTTTTTCTATAAAAGTAACAGGGTAATAGTCACATATAGGTGTTTTATTTGCAATGCCATGAAACACTTTATAGTGCTGTGATAAGGCCATTTGGTCACTGTCATCCCTATAATCAGGTTTGTTGCAAGTAGATCTCTTGTAGAAAATTTGTTTAAAGTTACGTCAAGTGGGCACATAAATATCATAGTTTCACATTGTCAGGTTTTCATTTAGCAGGAAGGTATTATATTTGTGCTAGGATTTGTGAGACAGTTAGGACCATGGATTTATTGTGCTTTCTCTGGCAACCACAAACAGTGCATATGAGGCCCTGATGAACCTTCAGTTTTTTGTTTTTTCTTATTTAAATATTAAGGCAAAATTAAGATAAAAAATCAATTACAATCGGATTTGATAATAACCACTGCTATCGTTATTGTTGTCATTAATCATTTATTTCAGAAGTTACAGAAATTTTCAGTAAAAATGATGTCAGATTCAACACGTCTTTAAGATGGCAAACTGACTATAACTGGTGAACCCTTCTTTTGAATTACTATTTCTAATGAGCTTTTTAATCGCTTTAATACTGATGGTTATTACCAGTCCTGGTGGCGTTTTTCATTTGCATAAATTTAAACCAATTATTCAATCTGTGAGTGCATGAGTTTAATATGAAAAAATAATGTGCATTTGAAAACCAAAGTTTGTTGAAAAATGCTGTGGTGTATTAAGGTGAATTATTTCTGTTTAAGCTATTTCAAACTTTCTATAGCTTTTATTTGTCTAATACGTGGTGAATATATATGAAAGTTTATGGACTCCAAAATGCCAGTACAAATTTGAACATTGTTTGGTATGGATTGATTTGCATCAATCCTAATGTATTGACTTGAGTTGCGAGACATATATTTTACCTAAGTACCACTTAGTCCATGTATTTCCAAATAATTTATGCTGCTAATGTGTAGATGATCAATGACATGTGTCTAACTTGTTTTACAGAACTGGCATAAAGATCAGAACCACTGCTAAAGTATTGATTTATAACAAACATTTGTGGCGTCGTGAGGTTGCTACATAAATTTGCCCATTAATTCCACTTTGTGGGCCGCCTGGATATGTATTGAGCTATACAGCTGCAAACACTGACATCATTGTTGTCAAAACACCAGTAGTACTGGATACAGTGGATTACTTAATGCAAGGATGTATACCATCGTGGGATTAGCATTTGTTTTGTGCTGTTCACTACACTTTAGCACTGCAAAAGTATTCGCTACTAAAGGTGATGCTTTACCATTCTTGGTAGATTTGACTTCCAGTAAATTTGATGCTAGCACAACCAACATCCCTTTGCAAAGGTAACTTGTTTTTTTGTTGTTGAGGTTGAGAAGGTTAAGACAATGCTACATATGTTTGGTTAAATGGTAAAGTGTTTTTATATTTCATTTCTAGAATAGTATCAGATGCTTATCTAGAATAGTATCAGATGCTTACTGCATGTAACATTGTGTTTCATCACATTAAACAGTGCATGGTATCTCTGTGTCATGATGAATGTGTATATGTGTGAAAGTGCCATTTGTTATTTCACATTTGCCCTCAAACATAAAGGATGTGTCTGACTTTGTACAGTGACTACCTGGAGAAAACATTTATAAGACTTAATTACTTCTTTTAATGCATTATTCTGAGCAAATTTTTATCCAAGATAAACCTAAAGTACGCTGAACGATGCTGCTAGCAATATCTCACATGAGTTCCCTGCCTCTTCTTAATTGGAAGAGTTCCAACTGCCATGCCAAAATGCTCCAATTTTGGGCTTGTCTAGAATGACTGAGGTGTATAGGACATTGTGATTTGTTACCCTAAATAGGTTTTTTTTTTCAAAGGAAAATTCTTGATACCTGGTATAGACCTAGGGACCCGATTCCAGTATCCATTCAGATATTTCCCTTGATAATTTTGTCTTGATTCTAGGCACCAGATTTTCAATGCTAAAGAGCCGAATCAGGTCCCTAAAAATATTTCAAAAACCCTGCCCTAATTTAAATTTTCCATGAAAAAGATGTGCTTTTGCCATGGTATGTTGAGACAAATACTCCCAAGCTAACCTTCTGAAGTACTGTATGTTATTAGATATTAATGTTATTTTTAAAATGCAATCAACAAAAACACTCAATATGTTATCCAGTAGCATACCCCTATAAAATTGAACTTTTTGTTGTTTGCCATAAGCAACTAGCAAAATGTGGGCTGATATTTTTAACTCGCTGCATAAGATCCTTGCAATTAGTAATGATTTCTAACAAAGCCTTTGATCAAAAGTAACAGTATTTGGTTTTAAGGTGCATTCTGTGCCACTCAGTGGTGAGCAAAACTTTAAACACACATATCTCAGAAACTGATGAACCAAGTTCAACATTTTTTTACATGCTTAGTTTTTGCAGAGCATGTCTGGAAACGGAGAAAGTTTGAGTGTTAGGAGTTACACGCATTTGTAGAATTACAATAGAATGTCCCTTTATCTTTATCAATGTGTAGTATCAAGGTAACGGTGACATTTTTAGTGGTGAATCATAACTTCATAAGTTAACGCATTTGACATCAGCTGCTATGGTTTTGAAGCACACCTCATTTTTAGATACCTTTGTAAATATTTTTGCCACTTATTCCAATTGTTATTAGTGCATGCTTTTAATGACAAATGATAGTAAGTTGTTATTTTAAAGGTTGAGGAACTACTTAGAAAGGCGACGTCGTGCAGCTGTAACAGCTGAGGAGAAACTCATATCTCATCAGTTTGATCTAGGAAATGAATCAACTCACAACCAAGCTCTGATTCATTGGTCTGGAAATTACAGTAAAGTAAGTGATAAAATTGGTTGAAACATAATTCCACTGCATGTCGTTTGTTTCAAAAAGTCATAATGGGTTTATGGTTGGTTTCTGTAGAATTTAAAATCGTGTGGGCGTGAAATTGATTTCCTAATAAAATTTTGTGATTGATTCCTTGCTTGTTTCACCTGTTGAGTTAAGTTTATGTGCAAGTTTGAATCATTGCAAAAAGTTGAAAGCAGAGTCCAATCAGCTGATTCCTTTAAAGCCTACAGAAAACCTAGAGCTTTTAATTGTTGTAGACAGTTGATGCTTCACTTCTTCCTAATCACAGAATGGGTGTTGTTTGTTGAATCATTCAATAATCCTTGTATTTCTTCATTGCCAAATGCAAAATGGGATGCAAGTACTTTTGATGTTTCATTGTATTTGCCTTAGTCATCATTAGGTTGCATCAAAACTCTAAAGATTGCTGAATTTTTTGTTATTTTGCAAGTATAGCAATTGAGCATTTGATCTTGGACTATAAAATACAGAAAACTACTAAAGCAATTTGGTAGTTGATGTATTCGACAATGATCGCAGTTAAGTTTTCATGATTCTTGCTTGCATGGAATTATAAAGAATTTTGCTGAAATGACATTTGCGAATTTATTAAGTTACGCTACATGGTATGGCCAAGTAACCACTCAATTCCTGTTGTAATTGAATGCGTAGTACATCAATTAATTTCTGTGAGTGAATCAATTACTGCCAAATTAGCCACTAAGCACTTCCTGAAGCGGTTGTCATTACCCACTTGTAGTCTTATCCTTTCAATGTCTGTTGTATGCTAGAGTAATGAGGCATTATTTTTTACAATTTTTGTGAATGTGCTTACAGTGCCAGATTATGTACAATGCACATGGATGAACTCATGACCTGCTAGCTTTTGCTGTTAAAACTAATGTCGTGTTCCTGCCAAGATTTTACTTCTAACTCATTGTGAACCAGAGAATGACTGCATCACATCTTGCTTAAGTGATTCTCAGCTTTTTAAAGGAATCCATCAGTTTTTCTGATTAAGTCTACATCAAGCAATGACTAGTGTTTGGTTTCAGTTTGATGCTATTGCATTATTACTGGAATGCCACCTTTGCTTGTGTTACATAGACCAAGTCATCCAGTGTTTGAACCTGTGATGCTTAAGAACGCTGCAATTTTTTAACCTTGTTCACATCTAAAAGTTTTTGGAAAGTGATTTTATTTGCAAAATAGTGATTTTCTCTAGGTTTGCTGCCAACTTTGAGGTATCAGCTGAGTAGGCGCTACTTTCATGACTCAGGTGTATAAAATCACTCCATTTGAATAAGATTTAAGGACTGAGGATGTGCAGAGTTATGTGGAATTTATTTTCTATTTTAGGAAATCTGCTGATTGATTTGATTTCATTGCCTTTGTGGAGGCTGGTTACTCATGTACGTCTTGTATGTTTTATTGGAAACAATCAGTTTATAAAAATACTTTTATTTTTCAGGTGATCTTCATTCTTACTAGAAGAAAAAGCCATGGTGATATTATTCATAGCACTTTGTGGAGGTAATTTAACGCAAACAAATGTTTAGTTTGTTTTCAGTTGGAAAATTGGTTGCTTTCTTTCCTAATTAATTGTTTTTTGTCACTGAGTTTTCCTGCTCACTTCGATTAAATTCAACTTTCACAAAAATGTTCGTGATCATCAGCCTTTCTTAACAACACTACTGGAATCTTTATCATGTCAGTGTTAGCTTCAGCACACCCACAAGAAGTTGTTGGTTTGTAGGAGTTATTGCACCATGCATGTCCACGAAATAACAAAATGTTCAGAATGCATTTCCATAATATTTTTGTGTAATTATGCAATGCCAGCATATTTGTGTGTTAATGGGCACAGGGAAGAACAATAGACAGTCAAAGTTCCACCTGTGCCGGTTTTCAGTGTTCCACCTGTGCCATGGTATTTGCGAATCATCAAAAATAAAAAGAAAGCAAAGTGCTTGCAATCTGCATGGATGCTCCTAACAATTTTATAATCTCCTGAGTTGGTTGAGACTATAAAGACTTGCAGTAATAGACAACTGTTGGGTTTCGGATTCTGAGCTGAACAAGCAGCATTCAGCATTTGTATATCCTATACAAGTACAGGTTTTCAAACCACAGATCAGGCCTGCTTGGCAGCAAACCTGTCAGATGCAGAAGTTTGTTATTTATTTGCTGCTGTCTATCCCGATCCCATGTGGTTGTTTTACTTCTTTAACGATCTCTAGTTTCATGGTTTGTGAAATTAGATTGCGTATACAAGAAAGATTTTTTGTAACATTGTGTAGGTTAAAATGTTGATTGAGATACTTTTCATTTCAGATCAACAAACTATGGCAAAGATTTTACTGAAGAAACAAGCAAGTTTGACAGCAAAGCCATCTTGAAAAGCTACTTCGTTTGTCCAAGAAATAAATCCAAGGTATGTGAGTAACTTTGTTTGTTGTGTTATTTCTGGAAAAGTGATTTTGTTTCCAAAATAATGATTATATTTGCCACATACAGCTTGGGTCCAATGTTTTTTATGGTGATCAAGTAAATTTCTGGCTCGTCAACATTTTACAATAACATTGCTCTAAGTGATTCGATATTTCTGCCCAACATCCCAGCTGTCAGCATTGCCTAAAAACTAGTGTCGTAAGCATACAAGCTGGGTGCACAAAATTTTAGCAGAATGATTTGACACAAGTGGTGCCTTTTGTTTTTACCTTTTTAAAGGTGAAGAGATAAATCTGTGTTCAATGCAAAAAAATTTAATGCTTATTCCTGTGTTGAGTTGCAAGGCAAATTCAAAGTTGTGTTTGTTTCATGCTGGAATGTCAATGAATACGAATCTTATCTCATTTGATTCCAGTTTACATGCTCAAATCTCATTTGGCACGGATGTCGTTGCTAAACTAAGGTACAATTCGAACCGGTTGGGAGGTAGGTTTTGCATCGAGCAAGTTGTTCTACCCGAAAACACAGCGTTCACCGCATGGTTGGCCGAACTAGACCAAGCAAAAAATAACAAAGTAAACAGACAAGAAAGCACAAGGAAACAAACAAAAATGATTGAAATTGCAAACTGGCGGCAGCAGGGACGTGGGCTTTCACTCTTCGTGAAATTTGAACTCTGGTCTTGCACACGGGAATCCCCGAATCTGTGACTGCCAAAGCGAACGCGCCAAATCACATCACGCAACGCACTGGTTTATGATAAGTTTTAAACAGAAAAAATGTTATTAATATTTTGGGTTTGTGTACAGTGTAAAGCGCGATGTGTATGCTTCTGCTTTGCTTCGTATTTGCCATGCTGCTGTTACGGATAACTACATTGCGCGCGTTGTCTGCTTCCAGGTGGTCTTCATTGACAAACACCACAGTCCGTATCGCGTGTGGGTCTCGCAGGACGAAGGCGAAAGCTACGTACATTACAACGTTTCGTTTTTGCTGGACAAAGTGGAATTTCATCCAAGCCAACAAAACTGGCTCCTGGGTTATGACAAGCAAACGTCCGTGGTGAGTGAATCCACAGCTACTTTGTGCCGCGCCGGTGCTTACCTGTTGTGGAATTTTAAATCAGTGTTAGCTACGTGCGAGTAGAAGGAATCGTTGGAACGATCTTATGCCTGGCCTGCGGGGTAATCATACGTTATGTTGTGAGGTATCTGAGCCAGGT
>Ga0210059_1003163_pt1 | contig 26204 bp, 18 predicted proteins | sample Ectturendosymbi2_FD_188042 | JGI IMG/M metagenome (GOLD analysis project Ga0210059, IMG submission 188042) | Ecteinascidia turbinata endosymbiont from Florida, USA - Sample 2 (SPAdes) (version 2) | ecosystem: Host-associated > Tunicates > Ascidians > Unclassified | place: Key West, Florida... | reverse complement strand
CACATACCGTTCGTGGTGAACCGCGCAAAGCCAACAGAGAGGTTGCAACAGAGACGCACCGACGTTATGGATTCGTTTGTTTGAACGCGGCGGTTGCTTCAAGCCTCCGTGATGTGCGTTGTTGTCTGATTTTCTTGAAAATTTCAGATGCTGCGTGTGAGCAGTAAATAGAAGTGCGAACGTACAAACAATATTCCTCGGTAGCATCCCATCGATTTAATTAGAGCTGCAAAACTTTAGCAATAGGCGAAATACGCTTAAGACTCGAACGATAAAAGTGTAAGTCTTAAAAAATCAGCCATCACCTTAACGAACTTTTGTAAGTTCACAAACCGTTTAGCATTTCCAGAATAAACATCTGAGCGTTGGTCCTGTTAGTAGTTGTGAGTTTGCCTGTTATTGATTTACCATCACATACCGCAGTAGTTTCATTTCTGAAACGAATATCCTGGAAGTTCTGCTTTATTTTAAACTTATTGTCACGCAACATGTTTAGAGGGAGGTGTTGCAAAATTGTCTGCTCTTTACTTGCCTGCTCAAACTAACTTATTGTTCAGGAAAGGTCAAACATGTAACTCTCGCATGACCATCATATAACTTGTCGCTGCTTTGCAATGGAGTACTTAGCAACACATCATGATATCATTGCACGGTTGTGTCTGGATACCAAAGAAAAAATTAGCCGTAAACACTGCGCCAGACTTTGAAACAATAATACAGCTGCTTGACTGGAGACACGACTTCAGGAAAACGTTCGCCAGAAATTATTTCAGTAAAGATGAAGCGAAACGTGGTGGATTAAGGTTTGCATGAAGCCCTGGCTGAAACTTACAAAGGGGCCCTTTCTGTATAAACACATGCATGAAACTGTCGTTAATAGGGGAAAAACACTAAATTGGTTGGGGGCCCTGGCTTTCGCTCATTTAGCACCCCCCCTATCCGCCATTGCTTAGCGAACAACTTACTTATCTCGGTAACTCCTGCAAATACCAAGCACCGCGAATCGAACGAACATTAGTTTGAATCGAACGGGAATGAGTTGAATGCGAAAAAAACGAAAACCAAAAAATGATACATCAATACGAACACGTAAACCAGCTTCCAGAGCTAAAAAAGCGAAGGATAGGTTTGGTTGATAAGTTAGTGTGATGGTGAGCGGTAAGGCATTCCATGGTCAGTTTGGACGATATGTCTTCTCATCCCTTGAGCTCTCAGCCACACCCGACATATGACTGGCGGCATGATCACGTGACTTGAGTGTCACGCTTGAACGCATCAATGAGCACTTCATTGCTACGCTTGTTCATTTGTTCGACCTACTGCAGTGACGCGAGAATTCACTCGTGAGATGTTTGAAAAGGCTAACAAATTATCTACCTTCATGAATGTGAAGCAGCTTTGGCAAAGTACAGCACTTCTATAGATCGGACAGGCCGGAGCAAACAAACAACAGGTTTGCGTTCAATTGATGCAGATACGTCATTGTGCATTTTTCCGTCTCACACGTAACAATGGCTCAGTCCGTCGAAGGACATCCGCATATCCTCATTCAGTATCCGCATACCGCCTACAACACAATACGTCCGCATATCTTTCTCTGCCATCGAAGGACATCCGCATATCGTTCTCTGCCTACAAATGACATCGGCATATCCTTCTCCGCCAATGAAGGATCTACACATCATCCTCAGCTAAGAGAAGACATCCGCATTATCTCCTCAACTACCGGAAGACACCGCCTCGTTTATGAAACGGGCAAATGATCAGACTTTTCTCCGCATGATGTCGGAAGAAACGAAATAATGACTGAGGCCAGATGACGTGAGCAGTCATATGACTGAGAGCAGATGAAGAGTCCAATCCCTGCAGCCAATCAAGACCTGCTTCTCGAGGGTGGCTCTCTCCTTCGAAGGGGTGTTTTTAGGCAGGGAGTCCGCCATGACGTACATGCTCACTGGCCAGCCAGGCAGGGGATGTGAGTGGAGCACCTGGAAGATAAAAGCGACTAGTAATGGAACTTACTGCTTAACATGCTCAATGATAAATGACACATCGCTTCAGTGTCTAAGTAGAATGTGAAATAACTTCGCAGAAGAACACGATTTAGAAAGATGCCTTTTCCAGGAAAGAAAGCTTCATTTTACAAATCAAGACAACATGCAAGTATCGTTTTTCAAATCATCGGTAGCGTTCGACCAGATATTGGATCCGGTTCTCCAACTAAAACTTAGAAGCTCAATCGGCTGGTATAGCCCTCAGCAACCCCACGTCTTGGTGATCATGACAACGCAGACAAAAGGCAGCGGTTGCATCATCTTGTGCTAAAAGCTGCTGTATGCGATGCAGTTGGAAAATGGCAGAAAAAATTTTTGTAAGAACTTTGCTCAACATTTGAGTCGACAGCAGAGAAAATACTATTCTGGAAAGGGAGAGAACTTAGTTATTTCTTTTTTACCCTTGAGCATTAATTTTATAAAAGTTTCAATTTTTTGCCTTTTTTACAAAAGGCAGTAGTTACGTCATCCTATGCTGAAAGCTTCTGCCATGCTTTGCAGTTGGAGCTACTATTAATCAAAACGTTCCAAAAACCGAAAATAATGATGAAGAAATTTGCTCATCGTTTAACTCCAAAACCTCCAGTTGGATCGTTTAACTCCAAAACCTCCAGGTGCGGTGCAGTTGGAGGAAGGCACAATTTTTTTTATTATGAAAAGCTACTGAAAACGAAACTAATTGATCATTATAAGAATTTTATTCAACGTTTGATTTGACTGACAGTCACCTGCAGCGAAATCATTATTTATCCAGGAAAATTATTTTCATTTACCCACTGAATGTTAAACGTGTGACTGCATCACAATCCATGCAATAAAAACCCATCCAGGGACATGCGACAAACTCAAATGATTCATCACAAATTAATCCACAAAACAAGTAACTCCTGCAATTCAACCCTTCCAAAAACCCACTTTTGTACAAAATACTATCGTCGAAATGACACCCCTGGAACTTTGGTGTAAATTGCGATTCCTTTCTCAGGCAAACGATCGGGACCTCCCACTAGACCAGTGATTCTCAAATGGGTGACACTTGGCTCACTAATGGAGGAATTTTGAATGTCTGGGAGGAAAAGCTGTTGATGAAAAAACCTTAAATTTTTATCATTTGTTTATTCAACACACAAAAAACTGCAGAACCAGTTTGGTTTAGATGGGAATGTCTGCCGCAGCCAAGGACGAGCTGCGTTAACCGTAGTGACTGGCGTTATGAAGAAGTCTATTCGGTTCAAAATTGTCTATTGTTTCTTCACAGTAGGCAGTGTGAAGTTTTTGCAAATACCATTTTTTAAATGTGTTGGGGAGGTATTGACAGTACTTGGGTGTGTACTTAGGGGAATATGAAAAAAACTTGAGAACCACTGTACCAGACAAGCGACATAGAAAACCTTGCGTTCCTAATGGGGATGGTAAGGTTGACACAATAATCTCACAAAGTATATGAAAGATGGTTATGCTTTTGATGAGCACAGTACCACGATCTATTACATAGCATGTTTTTCTTCAAGCAACGTGTTTTTGTTAATATATAATGGCGTGAAATGAACATCAAGAATTTCACGTTAAGTGCTGTTTCACCATCTGAGCGAAAATCTTAGCATAGAAATTTTACTCCTCGACAAGCTTCACCATAACCAACGGTAGATCAACAACAACAAAGCTTTTTGTGGAAAAAAAATTGCACAAGCAAAAACTAAAACAGGCGGTAAAAATGCACGTTAAATTTTAATCTACAAACGTTTTTGAAAACTTGAATTCAATTCGCATCCATGTTTAGGTGGATTGAAACTGAAAAATGTTATGTCACTTAAGTGAAATGAAACATACAATTTTTCAGTTTCATTCCACGTAAACAAACAATTGACTTTGCACAAGACAATATAGAATTCTAGAATTTAATAATGAATTCTTGAAGTAACAATGCTAGCTGGAATAACAATGGTAAATGAAAAATAGTGAATATTAAGACCTCTGTATTGCACAAAATTTGTAGTTTTTGCACAAACTTCGTCAATTTTTTTTCTCCATGAAAACATTGAAAACCATTCATGAATTTTATATGGTAAACTTGTCATATCATAATGAACATGTGAAAAATTTATCGACGCAATTTTCACTGCGGTCATGGGTAACCAAACCGACAAAGGTACCCCACTTTTCTATTTTTTTCATTTCGTGCCAAGTTTGGCCCAAGATATCTCACAAACCTTTTGATAGATTGCAATAAAATTTTCTAAGGTCAAAGATAATTTTATCAGCAACAATTCTTCCAAATATGAGCGAAAACTATCAAGAAATAAAACCGTGGCAAGGTTTGAAAATTTTCGAAAATTTCTTGCAAGAGCTAGAAACAGTCAACTTTGGGAGTCCGTGACCTTTGAAAGTCACAATGTAGATAATGGTATTTTTTCAATAATTCGCAAAGTTACCAGTATCCCTGAAAAATTGGGGTTGTTCACTAATGTAGTTTGGCAGTAATAAGGCTTTAAGCATGGCCAAATATGAACTATTTGCGTCCCCCAGCTATGCACCCCCAACTAAAAAGCTTTATAATCATACAATTTCTTGACAGATTTCATTCAAATTTGCAGATGTTCATCATACGGGGTAATGACAATTTGAGTAAAATTTCAGGAAAATTGGAGAGGGTGCCTTGACCACTTCCTGAGAATTGACAGGGAATGGCCCCGTTTGCTTCTGTTTAAATGAAGAGTGCAAATGTCTCCTCAGGCTGCATATTATGCTCCAGTTGGGTAGATGGAAAAAATCCCACCAACACAAAACTTTGGCGAATTATTCACATGCAGAGAATATAAGGAACTTTTAACGGAAAAACAATATTTTCCTTCTTATGGTCGTATTATGATGACGGGTACAGGGGCGTAACGAGGTTATATGGCTCCCGGGCCAAGACACAAGTTTGGCGCCCCCGTGTTCGAACCTGAGGTCTTTCGGGAGCAAACGCACTGTATTGAAGAAAGTGCTTGTGACATTGTTGGGACTTTTCGGCGACCCCATGGTGATTCGCCGCCTGGGAAATTGTGCCCTTCTTGTCCTCACTTATTACGCCGCTGGATGTGTATACGGATAAAATTAACGCGGCAATGGAAGATTGGGGGGGAACCTACCCCTGTTCAATGTCTTGGATGCCAAACAAGCCTCGCTTACCTTGCCCTGCTGCAAAACGAGCAGAGATGAGAAGTGGCCAGCGCAAAGCAGCAAGTCGCCAACAAAATCAGTTTTGTCGTTCGACACGTAATCTCCAGCAGCTGGCAAGCGTCTGACTCGTGTGACCGGTCGCCCGATGTCGGCGTATGGAGTTGGGTCGACGCGGAAATCCGCGCAGATCCGGATAGATCCGTCGGAACAACCGAGGGCTATTTGCGTTGGTCTGAAAAAAAAGAGGGTGAAGATCATGAAACAGGTGGGCGAAGAAACTTTTCACAGTTTATTATAACGGTTAAAATAAATTAGGTATGAAAGCACCACTCCCAACACAATGCCTTTAAAGTCGTACTTGATTCGAAAAATAATAATGAACCAACTGTTTCCTAGCAATAGACACTTTAAGAAACACTCATTGTTTATCTGACAATGATTAAGAAAAAGCAACAAACATTACATTCATTTTATCTAAAGCGAATCGCGAGCTTAATAAGAAAGTTGGTAGCAAGCTCACTTTCAAATCTCAGCGCCTTGGTTGATTTTGATACCAAGACAACATGCTATGCAATAAAACACTTTACAAAAACGGCACAGCGCTCCAACTGGAATCACAGATTTGCATTTAGTTCCACAGAAGTTTTTTCATTTCTTCTTCGAAAAATACTTCCAAGGTTTATCTGTTCTCCCTTTAAATGTGCCTCTTCAACGTAATAAGCGTTATCACCACGTCATCCAATCACGCGCGTTTAGTGGATTTCAATGTTTCCCTGCTCGAGTCGCCATTTGCCCTGATGAAAGCCTGCTGTCAGTTGGCTGAAACGTTGGGGTCGTTTTTACTTTTACAACAGTTGAGCGAAGACTTTTGTTGTTTATCCTGTTGGCTGGTTCTGCAACATGTATACTTCAAGGTTGTTCTTTTTTCAAAGCATTTTCCAAATTTCAAACTTACTGTCTGGCAGGGTCTTGTTGGTTCACAGTCTCCGTCTCCAAGAAATGTCCGAAATCCATCTGCACGAAAATAAACAATCTTCTATAAAAAAAAAATTAAACTCACACGTTAACCGTTACTTCGATCACAGTCAGAACAATCGTCATAATTACCGCGAGAGTTTCGCGATATTGTTTTTCCCGCGCCTTTGATAGAAACTGTTTTGTGCTACTAAAGCTTCTGCCAGTAACATTGTGCAGACAACATTGAGTACTTGGGGTTATTGTCTTTGGTCTCAGGGCAACATTCAATCAGTTGCATACAAGTTAAGTATCCATAAAATGGAGGATCTTTCCATAACACGCAGAGGCTTTCCATTTGAATGAGATTTGGAAAAATAGGGTGCGTTGTAAACAAACTGATTAAAAATTATTCCCACCACTCTTAGTGTGTTCTACAAATGCTGATGATCCATTCAACAACACCAGCTTGTCTGCTGAGCCCATCTGCACTGGTTGTTTATTGGCTTTCTGTTTGATAACCTCTCTCAACTTAAATGCTGCTGAGAAGCATGGTTACACCAGCAACCAAGCTACTAAGCTGGATGCCAAGAATAGCAATGACAAACTTGACAAGATGTCAAACTCTTGTCGAGAACATTGACCTTGTCCAGCCGATAGAGGAGATGAGGGAGATTCACAAGAGCCAGCAGTTCCTATCTGACCAGTAAGAGATGATGAAACATCTTCACTCTACGGACGATGAGGTAATGACTTGGCGTGTCGAGAAGCAAGACCTTAAAGATCATGTCGGCAAGTTTGAGGCTGACGCGAGCCAAACGCAAGAGAATGTTGACCACCTCGACCAGTATGGCCATCATTAAGGCCTTGAGTTTCAAGGACTGGCCTGGGAAGAAAGTGAGAACACTAATTAACTGGTAATAGGTGTCTCCAAGCTTTTGCAGGTAGACCTATCTGCCAAAGATATTAGTGTCTCAAACAGACTGTCTCCGGCCTCGAAGACCAACCGGCAACCCACCATCATCGTTGCAAGTTTTGCTCAAGGACAATCAGAGATTCAGTCTTCAACCACCCATGTAGGCTCCGTACTCACAATAAAAATCATCCCCAAACACGCGTATTTATTTACGAGAGCCTCATCAAAATCAACTGTCGTCACTTCAACCGCTGTATACGGTTTAAGAAAAAAAAATGTAACTTGAAGTTCATAATGGGCAAAGAATGGAGTTACACTGCACTTGCAGTATGACGAAGGTTCCCCAGCTTTGCAATCAAAACTGAAGCAGATTCGATGAGATTGGATATTGTTGCTCTCTATTTCATTCTACATAATTCAGCCATTCACACAATCACCGTGGATCATTGCCCCCCAGATTGTAGTGAAGTAATTGATCAAGGAGCAGTAGAATATCTATATACTGTCGTGATGTTTCTGCAAGAGTTGAAAATGTCCCAATCTTACTGATGAGCAATTTGCTGAACTAGTTTCAAGCCCAGAACCATTTTATTGTCATATCTGTATATCTCAGAGTTCGTTTATTATCTTAGAAGTCCCAAAAACCGAAAAGGTCAGTTATGTTAATCTTTCTGGTATTATCACTGATTATTTGGAGATTAACAGCAAATATTAGGGATAGACCGATATATCGGCCGACCGATGTTTGGATTCACCGATATATCGGTATCGGCCACAACGGCCGATTTCATCGGCCTCAGTAGGTGTTGACAAAACGCTGTTTTTAGCGGCGTAGCGTCAGTGAATGCAAAGCATGCCTCGCTTTCAGTGAATAAAACTTATTCACTTCAAAACTTTAAATATAGTTTTAAATCATAAACACAAAGACAAACAAAACTCCTCGCAAATCTTCGTTGTCAAAGGTTTTTTACAATTTAAGTTAGTTCTCGTAAAGGAGCCTTTCAAACGTGTTTGGTTTTGCTATTGAATTCCGCAAAAAAAAATTAGGTAAACACGCATGCGGAACGGGAAACGCGCATGCAAAACCTGCGATTAAATGCGTGTGTCCGAAAAAAATTTCGAAAATAATCAAGTTTTTTCTAAAAATGCGCAAAGGTGTTAAAGCTGAACAACCTTTTTTGGTAGTATGTTGTAGTACAAAATTTGTTCTATTCAAAAGTGTATGTTTATTAGCGAAATTTTTTGTTTTGGGGTACCGGCAAATTTACTTTCCGTAAACACAGCAAAATTGCTATTGGAATCAAGGCATGCAATTTTCAGTTTTGCTTTCGCTTCGTGTGACGCAACCGAGCTGGAAACCTGAATCTTGTCACATGACCTGCTGTAGCTCTGTGTTGGATTTGCAGAGTACAGGGAAGGAGCAATTTGTAAAGTTTGCATTTCAACTTGCAATTACATCATATTAGAACAAAAATGGTAGGTATGGTGAGGAAGTAGCTGTTGGGATGGCGTAGCAATATTAGGCAAGTTTTAGCCCAAGTGCTTATAAAAATAAATGGAAAAGGTTGTCTACTAGGTGCAGATACTTAACTAGGACAACACCAGACTTTAAGCTGGTAGGCTAAAGCCAAACAATGGTTTTCTAAGGAAATTCAACCCAAACCTATATGACAAGTTCAACTGATTATGTGGAAGCAGTTCAACAGATTAGTTTTATTGCTTGCTGTGTCTGCTTTTTTTCTAACAAAGATCGTTCAGTCTGGGGATCAGCACAATGTGGGTCGATGTGAATAACTTGAATAGTAGGCTGCAGAAGCTGGATGCCATGATACGACTGAATCACACTTGACAGCTTCTGCAGCTCACAACACGTTTGGTCAAACCAGCAATAATGTTGCTGGACAACCAAAAATCACAACATTAGACTTTGAAAAAATACCTTGACCATAAGCTACTGTACGTCCTAAGTGCCTATTTTAGGCACTTTGTCTAAAAAACGTGCTTGCCAAAGTATGCCTTTATTGTTATGTGCAAGTTTTGAGCATTGACTGTTGATTTTACCACAGATGTGTGCCATAGGTATGAAAATTATATATTTTTTATCTTCTGCTTCGTAAGTTTTGTGCAGTTTTGTCCTGAAGTAAGTGCTACAGTGAATCCAATAGCCTAATTGCTGAGAAAAGTGTCATGCACTGCAGTAATAAGTCTTTCCACCTTTGGCCTAACATGTTTGGTGTTATGAGATTTCAACCATTGAAAGGTATGCACATGTAAGTTCATAAGTACAGTTATTTATGTTGTCATCCTGTCATATGCACATAAATCTGAATTGCTTGTGATGTTTGTGTGACTTGTATATTTCTCATGTTTTGATCTCCTCATGGTGAATGAGGCTGTGTAAACAATTCGTGTTTTTATATAGAAAATGATAATTTCTATTTGTTCCATTTAGCTAGCTTGACAGTGCTGTGGTCATTATTTCTTGGTAACTTCCCGTTCTAGAAATTTGGTTACTTAGATTTTGGCTGTTTCATCAGTGTGGTGGTACCAGCGCCATGGTACGGATTTAGTCACAATCTACTTAAGCCCTGGTTAGTGATTCACCAAACCTCTAGAACTGAAGTTAAAAATATGGTTATTAATCTTCTGCTTGAATGTGTGATTGTCACAGTGAACGACGTGGTAAGTCCAAGTGAACTTCATGGCATTGCCATGTCAAAACAAACTGGTGCATGTGTTGCGATCGGAAAGCAAAGCACCAAATGCGCAAGAGCTGAAATTCTGAGAGACACAGCATCGTGTTTGAATCACAATTGCTTGGAAGCTTTTGTAAACAGATCGTGCTGCCGTTAACTGAGCACGATGACGTCATCGAGACGCAAACCAAAATTGCATGTGTAGTCAAATCGCTCACGCTACGCCACTGCGCTGTTTCATTCCTAACGCATCCAGACATCTTGAGCAAGGAAGCACAACGAACCAGGTCAAAACAGTGAGCTTGCAGCAACGCTAGCAGGTGGGTTTTCATAAACAAGTAGACAAGATGAACCATGAAGCACGCATCGGCCGTCGCAGCCGAAACAAAAGCATCATCATTAATCAGATTGATTAAAAATAATAGCAAAATATTGAAATTGATGCAATTTGAAAAATTTCAGCTCAATGCATCCTGATTTTTTAAGTTTTTGAATAAAATGTAAGGCACAGAATACATTACATTTGTGATAATGAAGCAGAAAACAAGATTTACAAATTTTAGAAATATCGGTATCGGCCCCTAAAAAGCCATATCGGTCGATCTCTAGCAAATATCATTAATATTAATTGTACCATGGCAAATAGAAAGCCAGATGACATTTGCAATCTTCATGTGAAAATTAGAAGCTGAAGGAAAAATTTTGATCAACTTTGTACCTGCTGTCAGATATGCAGAAACAAACACTTATAGCAGCAGTGAGTGAAACAACAATTAACAAAAAAGACGTTATATTATTTAACTACATGGGTTATAGAGACAAAAAAGACGTTATGTTATTTAACTACATGGGTTATAGAGACCCGAGCAAAGTTTCATTTTAGCTGGGTTTACACTTTCTCTGCCATGCTCAGCTCTTTGCGGAACTGAGCAAACCACGATAGATACCGGTTGCGACCCAGCGCTCCTGCGCAACTACGTTGATCATCCAGCAGACTGCAATCCCTTTCAAAAACGTAACGGTATCACGACTCTAAATTTCCCAACACTTCTACCATCAACTCTGAAACATGATAGAAATTACGAGGTGTGTTCGACGAAACAAACTGTTTTTTTTCGGGTTCCCAACACTTCAACTGTAATTTGCATGAAGCTGTTTAACGCTTGCCAATAAAAATCAACTCAACTCACAAAAAGTTATCTGGTTCCATTAAGTTAACATTAACCTTCGATTTTTACTGTTTAAATTATTCCAAAGCAAGAATAAGTTCAACCATTAGCAGCACAAAACGTAGCCTAAACCTGGCTGTCTACACAGCGCAGAGGCACCTACCGATGTGACGACAGACGGCAGCTTGATGATGCGACGAACTTGTCCATTTTGAATGACATACAAGTTGCAGAGTGAATCGGCCACCAGGATGTAATCGCTTTCATTTCCCAGAAACGATGACGTGGCAATCCTCGCCGCGCAAATGCAAGTCACAGAAACGCTGCTTTGATCTTTCTGCAAACAGCGAGATATAAAAATTGTTATACACGCTAGTCTCCATTGCATAAACGTTATACAAGACTGCCTACATTGCACCAAAAATGAAAGGCTTGAAACCAGTCAAAAAAACAGCCGCAAAAATTAAAAGGTCGAAGAAGTTTTGTTTTCACCTGAACAATGTTTTTCAATGGCTAAAGCACAAAGCATAAACATTCAAAATTTCACTGTAGCAACATGCACTGTGTTGAATTTGTATTTTTCCAACACGGCCAAGAGCAACAGGGAAAAAAATTTTTCTTTGCCAAATCTAAAATACTCACTCGTTTTAAGCAGTCACTTAAACGAAGTCTCCACAATTGCGTGAACGAGTTGGAGCAAGTTATTTCACCGTTGTCTCGACCAGCTATGATACATATCTGTCCGTCTGCTAACAACGCATTGTTACGTCACGAAACAACACATAGTTACGTAACCAAAAACCACATATTTACGTCACGAAACAGCAAAATGCGATCAGAATCTGGAAAAAGTTTTAGCAGAAAAAACGAACTGGCAGTTTCTTGGACTTCCAGACCAACGATTTGTGAAGTGGCGCCTGAAACCGATCCAGTTTGCTTCAAAATTTGTCCGTCGCAAAAGAGCACCAGCGATCCGCGATTATCAGCCACTAGCAAGTCGCAAGGCGAAAGCCTGGTGACGTCGCGGACCAGTACGTGAAACGCAGGTCCACACTTTGTTTCCAAGGATCTCTGCAGCTGCAGAGACAACAAACGTACAGTACATTCCAAGCAGGAAGACGAAGCTGACCATGTCAAATCAGTTGCTTGCAGTTTTGAAATGAAACACGTCTGGTGAGGTTTTTAATTAAGTGGCCGAAGCCTACAAATCTGCAATGTATTAAGCGTTTTACATGAAGAGCTCAGACGTGGAACTTTCCACACCTTATCAATAACTTGGCAATTGCACAAGCGGCCCTTAACTGTTGCAGAGTATAGTATGGAGATGCTGAAGGGAGTGGAGATTACGATTCAGGAATTTTCTGTTCGTAGTAGTGCTTAAGAAAAAAGAGAGCACTAAAAAATCCAAAAAGCAATGCACGTCATAGTGGTCACTTGCACTGATCCGAGGACAAAGTGGAATCGAACACTGCTCGTGTTTTGTTCTTCTTCATCATTAAGTGAGTCAAACTTTTGAACGATATCTATTACCCAGGTGTATAATACCTCGGCGCTGAGTGGGTATAGGTAAGGCCTGAGTAAAACAAACTCATAGAAATAAGTCAGAATGCGTGTCATCAAGAGAAGTCCCCTTTATGCATCAAACCAGTTTTGAGCAAAAATAACCTCTCAAATTACGACAAAAGGGTTGCAAATACATAATCCCACCTTAGTGGCATGCTGAGATCTGGGAAAGACATTAAACAAACAATTGTTATACATTATGATACTGCAGTTGTATTCATCATCCTAGCAATTAAAAAGCGGACAAGAAACATCTGAACGCTGAGCAGATCTTTTCAATTGTTGAAGAAATCAAGTGACAAGTTACATTTATTTACACCGTAGATGAGAGGGGTTGATCGTTGCTGCGCCTGCACAGGTTTGCCATATTGTTATTTACATTTTACCTGTTGTTCTTAATTACTCAAAATGCTATATATAGTTGCTGATCCCTTCCTTATACAAAATTTTGAACACGTAGCTGTTAAGAGTAGAAGGAAATACAACATCACCACTCATCAGACTCTGTGCCAATCATGACATAAGAAAAAGTTGTGTCTGTCCTCAGTGATCTATAATCATGAAATCCACAAAGAACAAACTTAGTTTTCACCTTCAGACCAACAGATGGCAAAGTCAAAGGGTCTGCAAACAGTCTAACAATACCATCTTCACCAGCCATAACAACTGTGTTATCCTTGGAGCCAAAGAGTTTTCCACAAGTGACAGCATTGAATTGATATTTGCTTTGAGTCATCCATATTGTTTCCACTTTCAAACTCAGCAGCATTGTGATAGAATTGAAAAGTCTAAACTTATTGTCTATTCCAGGAAATGCAAAAACAAACCGCATGAAAAAAATCAAAAGCAGACTATAACAGCATAAATCACAAAGAAACATGAAAGAAATATAACTTGAAAGCATTCGTGGACACTGAAATTTTTAAGTCCAAATGATTTGAATATCCTTTTAGCTTTAGATAAGCTGTACATAAGTAGTGCACATGCCAAGAATGTGGGAACAACTTCCTCTTAAAACAATGAATAATTGCATGAAATGGCAATTTATACCAAGTTGCACCAGTTTTTCATGAGTGAGATAACATGGACTCATCATTCTTGCAATGCATTATGCTGGTCTGCTTGTATTTATCAACACACATATCCTATGAGATATGCCATGGCAAACTGTGTTATCTAAGTACAGGACTTAGCAACACACACATTTTTGGTTTGAAACGCCATGCCTGAAACAAAACTTTGTATGATTCTTTTCATCAATGCTAAGTGTTAACACTTCTCTTAAAAGTCTGTTTGTATATAAGAAAGCTTGCACACACACCCATTACACAAAATTCACATAAAAGAAGCCAACACCGTAAGGCTTGTTTCTTAAACATCACATAAAATTTTCACTTTGAAACTAAACAACAAACATTTTTCCAAATAGTCTTTACCTTTATGAGTAAAAACATTTTACATAAGCACACACTGAAAATGCAAAAGACTTTGCAACAAATGTTGCAGTTCTCCACTTCCAATACACTGACTGATCTACATTCACGTTTAGATGCACCATCATCTTCATGTAGACTTTATCACAAATACTGTAAGCATGCAGACACACCAGTTGAAAACATGTCTGGATGCATCCTGGCTCATGATTCATAAAAAATTATTTGAAAAACAACAGACTCAAAAACATGTTGTTTTTCACTGATATACTTTTTCCAGCCAAAACAATAGCAACATTATCATTTTGCAGCATACATGTGACATTTAACCAAATGTTGTTGTTAAACTGATGAAAAACACCCAAGAACAAAATTGTATACATGTAAGCCAAAACTCAATAAAACCAGTATGTTAAACATGAACATTTTAATTATATTAACCAAATATATTTTGCAAACTGACCATCTTTAGTCACATTTTCTATTTCACAGTGCACTGCAAGAAGCCAAAAGTCATCCAACAAATTCCAAACACTTTTTTCAAGTTCATGCATGACCTGTTGCTCGCAACATTTCAGCAAGCATGAGACTTGCGCGACTCTCATTAACAAATGGTTGGTGGAGCCAACAGGAAGAGTAGAACATGAGCACATCTTGGCATTTGCGATACACTTCATCTGTACTGACCTTTTGTGAAATGAAATGTTCCACATGAGCAGCATTTTCAGCAATGTTCTGTTTAACCTCCAGCTCCTTTGCATACATTGCTGTTAATTGGGAAGCATTATCCTCAAACCATGATACAGGCTGTGTAAATATCAGTGTATCTGATTTCCCTGAAATAGAGTTGTCCAGCTCAACTAAAGTTTTGAATTTCCTAGCAACAGAGTTTAGTCTGGAAACAACATCATTTAACTGTTCCATGGTATCAAATAATTCAGCTGCTGCATGTTCCAAATTACTGGAGTATGATGAAACAACAACAACAAAGTTTTTTTGAACAGACTGTGTACCAGAGCTAAGTAATGCAAGTTTTATTGCTCTGAGGTTTGTTAACTGCTGTAGCCCTGTTGAGTTCACTGCTTGCCATTTCAAGATCAGATTATTTATATCAGCAACAGAGTCTTTCACCTGCCGACTAATTCCGGTTAACTGACCTTGAATACCACACAGTTTTGCTTTTTTCTTTGCTGACATTTTCTTAAGTTTTGAGTATGTAAGTCAAATAAACAGTTATGTCAAGACTGGAATTCAAGTATTTGGGTGCTTGTCGTCTTTTCGTCCTTTTTTGTTTTTTTTTAGTAGAAGCTCATCTTCAGGAACATCTCTGTATTCTGTATTGTCAAGTTTATACGTGTCCTTGGTTATATTTGCTCGATACTGGTTTTCACCAACTTGCTCAATTTGTACAACGTGTTGTCTAAGTATTTTGGCAGAATTCTGAGCAACAGAGATGAGCTCTTTGATTTCTTCAGGGTTTTTGACATGTAAATTCTTGCGAAATTGTTGATTAATTTCAATTCGGCCAGCTTTCAATGCTTTTTCATCACCTTGAAAAACTTCCAACCTTGCTTTATGAAGGTCTTTGAAAGCAGCAAGAACTTTTATACGTAGCACCCTAGCAGAGCTCATACTCACAGTCAAACATCTTTGACTATAAATAAATAAATATTATAAAGTCTGTTTGCATGCAACTGGTAAACCATGCCTGCGTCACTAAGTTTAGCATTTGTGATTCAGAGTAAAACCTGATAGGTAGTGTCTGTTTTACGGCCAGCGACAAAAGCTTTGCTGGAGCTATTTTGCCATTTGAACTGTATCCAGGTTTGTCCACATATAATGCTGAGTTCATACACTGGCAGTATGGTGGACCTGGTCAAGTGGGAAGTGTCTGCTCCAGCTGTGCAGGTGGTAGTCAGTTCAGCTCTTAGCATTGTTGCTGTTTGCTAACAGAGATGAAATTGAAGTGGGAGTGCTTTTCATGAACTTTCTTAGTTTTGAAAATAAGACACAGGTTTTCATCTTGAGTTGTGGTTTTAGGTCATGTGACAAAGACGATACACTAATCCAAGTATATCTTCCTTGTCACATGATCAATTCAACCAATCGGGTTTGGAAAATGGCAAAATAACTATAGGAGTGATTCTGCAACAGATGGCAAAATAGACACTGCCAATCAGATAACTCTAGATTTGCTAAGTAAATACCTTGGCCAACTTTGTACTATTCTAATTTCCCAACAAACATGTAGACTGTTTCAAGGAAAACAACAAAGGATTTCAAAAAAGCACAAACTATACAGAAGCTTTCTCATGAATGCAAATGGTCTGTATAAATGTGAAAACCTATGATTAATTTATGTGCCACTCTTGAGATCACAGCAGTTGTTGACAAAATATCATGCATTTTTCTAAACAGGAAAAATGGAATGTTATCGCTATTTAGCATAAAGGCCTAATCACATGGCAAGCAGACTGATTGGCACATAGTGGTTGACTAGGAATAGAATGGGTAAAGATTAGTTTACATTTTGCAGTTTCGCACAAAAACACATATGGGCATCTTGTTTATTCAAGGTCAAGCCCACACATAACATTAAATGATGCACATTTCTTTGTGTTGTTTCATCAATAAATAAAACTTTGATAATATGTGCCTTTATTAAATTCTTATTGCTGGTAAGTTGCATGTTCAGTAAACATTTCCAAGGGCGTCACAACAAAAAAGTTTGAGAAGTACTGACTTACGCAATAAATTTTCTGAAGCGGGCCATTTTAAATGTTCTTGCAAGCTGCATTTGGACTTTCCTTTTTTAAAAATAATTAGTCTACCACCTGTCGCGTGACATGATTCACATAAAATACTGAGTTTGTCACACAAACGACACCCTGAACAAAGTCTAATGAACGTGTTTGCGCCGAATGTGCGAATGGTTGTTGGTTTGGCTTTTACCATGGCCTTGTAACTTTGGTAGTAGAGGTTAAGCTTTTGATGGGACTAGTTTTCATTTACTCTTTTAAACAGTTTTTAAAAGATTTGGATTTAAGTTTGGGGTTTGGGTATAGTATGTTACTAACAAGCATACTGCTGTCTAGTGCACACTTGTCATGCGTTAGTGCCACATGACAGGTAGCAGACAAATAAATTTTAAAAAATGGTTGTCAGCAGGTGGATCTATAGTCACTCCTTTCATTTAGAATCAGTGGCAAACTACATAATAATTGTTTGGTTTGAAAAAATGTTTCTCTGCAACAAAGCAAACTGTTCAATTTCTAATTTGAAAAAATGTGAAATGCGTGACCTTTTTTGTAAAGAAGGTGGGGTGTAAAATGCAATCTCTCGCATATCTTGACGCTCTGAAAGCCGGCACATGATTATATCGTACCTAGATTGCAGCCTGCAGTTTTCGGTTGCCTTACCAACGCCATAGCTCCTCTGCCGATTGCGCTAGATAGCTGTTCAATGGCTCAAACAAATCGGCCAGTCTTCTAGTCTGCACTCGAAAAAAGAATTTATGGTTGGGGGTTGCAGATTTTTTGTGAGTGACATCATAAGTGCAGTAGTTTTGAGGCCATTTTGGCTCATGTTACCTGGCCTAGGGTCCAACCCATAGCTATAGTATTTTGCTGAAGTTTTTATTGGAAACTAGGCTCGAGTCTGAGTCTTTTGAGCCTTTGATTGACTTTTCAACGTTTCTGGATCAAAAGTTACACTCTAAAATAAACATATTAATTAAGTATCTAATTAGTCAAATATGTTTATTACTTTAGATGAGGAGTGGGGGAACCTGCGGCCCGCAGGCCACATGCAGCCTGCGAGACTATTTGATGCGGCCCGCATCAGAATTTCATTGAAGTATGCACACAGTATGAAAAACATTCAATGTTTATGAAGTATTACCTTGAGATGACCTCGTCCTTAATGGCAATTTACATCTAACATTCTACTCATTCACCTCTAAAATAACGTCAAACTTGCTTAAAAATTGCCACACATTCAACCATTTCCCATCTTTGTGACGTAACAGCCGTTCGATATCTCTGCTAGGAGTGGAAAATCATTTGCCATGTGGTCAACCTGGTGCTTTCGGTGAAAATTTATTTTAGGGCTATTAGCCTATCCAGTGTACAAACTGCAATCTGTTACTGAACACCTCATTCGTTCTTGATGCTGTAGTATTGTTTCTTAAAGTTTAATCTTGCAAGATGCTTCTGGGAAAAAAATAAAGATTGGTGATGAAGACAGAGTGTTCCAGAAAGAATGGAAAAATTCTTATTACTTTGTGGAAATAAGTGACAAACCTGTATGCTTTGTTTGTGGCAAACATGTAGCAACAAACAAAAAATCAAATTTGGAGCATCACTTTGACTTTTTCCATGGTTATCTGAAAAAGTTAACAGGGCAGGTACGGCAGGACAAGATTGATTTTTTCAAAAGGGAGTTAAGCGCACAGCAAACTACTTTGCAAAGGTACTGCAAAACCGACAGTGATATTATTCGAGCAAGTTATGAAATTAGTGAACTAATTGCAAAAAAGGTGAAGCCACACATGGAAGAATTCATGAAAAATGTTTTGTTACAGCTGCTAAATTGTTAGCACCAGACAAAATCACATTGTTCCAAAAGGTTAGTCTGTCAAGAAGAACTGTATCTAATTGCATTCAGGAAATGGGAGATGATATTGAAAAAACCCTGAAGGCAAGAGCTCAGCATTTTGAATTTTTTGCACTGGCCCTTGATGAGACTACCGACATAACAAATACAGCCCAACTAGCGATTTTCATTCGAGAGGTTACTTCTGATTTTAAAATACATGAGGATTTGTTCTCACTAGAACCCATGCATGGAACTACACGTGGTGAGTATTTGTTGTCACTAGAACCCATGCATGGAACTACACGTAGTGAGGATTTGTTTGAGAAACTTCTTGGCAATGCACAAATTTAATCTTCCGTTTGAAAAGTTAAGCAGACTTACAACAGATGGTGCTCCAGCCATGGTTGGCTCACGAAAGGGATTATCAGCACTTGTTAAAGAAGAAATGACTAGTCGCGGTCTTGCTGCAGGTGACTTAGTTGTATGCCATTGCATCACCCATCAACAAAGCTTGTGTGCAAAGTCACTTCAGCTCAGTAATGTCATGTCAACAGTGCATCAATTTCATCAATTTTATCAAAAGCAGAGGCCAAATCAACTTCGTCAAAAGCATAGGTTTGAAATAGCTGCCTGTTGAAAAAATTACTGGAAGATTTGAATTCGGATTACCACAACCTTATTTACTATTGCGAGGTCTGCTGGATTAGTCACAGTGACATGCTAATGCATTTTTACATGCTCTGAAACGAAGTCAAGCAATTCATGAATATGCAGGGAAATTCTGTCCCTGAAATTGGCGATAACCAATGGTTATGTGATCTTGCGTTTGTGGTTGACATCAGCAAGCATCTTTCTGAACTCAATAGGAAGCTGCAGGGACCTAACCAGCTTTTAAATGTCATGTTTGCGAAAGTAAAATCATTTGAAACAAGTTACAGCTGTGGAAAGAACAACTTCAAAATAATGACACCATTCATTCTCCTATTTTACAAGAGCAAAATCATTCCACAACAGATGAATATGTACGTGAACATGCAAAGATTTGAGGCATTCATTGAAAGATTTCAGGACATGAAATGTAAGCAAATGGAGTTGGATATTTTTGCCATTCCCTTCAATGTGACTGCAGCTACTGTTCCTAGTAACTTTCAACATGAAATAATTGAGCTTCAGACTGATGATACATTGAAAGGTGTGTATCTTAACGCACCGCTGGTTGAGTTTTACATAAATGCTGATGACTTTCCCATCCTGCGAAAACATGCTCTTAAATATGTGTCCTTTTTGGAAGTACCTACTGTTGTGAGCAGTTTTTTTTCTAAACTGAATCTCATGAAGAGTCGGCTTCACACCAGATCAACTGATGAAAACGTTGAAATGGAATTGAGAATAGCAGCATCTTCAACTTCAGCAGACATCCCTTGTCTCACCAAGGAGAATAACTTTCAGGCATCTCACTACGATCATGTCTTTCTGCTTGCTAAATAAAAAAACATTGTGGACTTTGGGTATTTACTATTTTTATGTGGAATTATAAAGTCAAATTTTTGCAGCCTGCTCACAACGTTGGGCAATTCATGCAGCCCGCAGTACTAAATAGGTTCCCCACCCCTGCTTTAGATCATAACTTCTCAACCGGAAATCTTAGAAAGTCATCCAAAGTATCAAAAGACTCGGATTGTGGCCTAGTTTCTAATAAAAACTTCAGTGAAATACTGCCATCTAACGCTTGGCACCCAGGTGTTCTATAAGTCCTCCACTTACGACGTCACTCACAAAAAATCTACACTACCCAAGCAATTTTTTTTTTCGATTGCAGACTAGAAGACTTGCCACGTCTTTTGAGCCTTTGACCAGGTCTGTAGAGCCTGCTGGACAAGAGAAATTCCCAGGCAAAGCCACATGCGATTCTGTGGTTTTATTTCGAAAATCCCTGATTTTGGCCAGGCGTCATTAAGTGTTAAGAAAATGCTGTAGCTCAGCCTCTTGATCATTTTGGTACCTTTTTTATTATATTCATTTGAGAAATGAGTTGGTGCAGATAAAAAAAAGATATTTGGGATGACATGCCGAAAAACAGTAGCAATTTGGGGGGCAAGAAGCATTGTGTGATGTTAATGCTGTAAGAGTGGCATCATGTTTTTTAGTTGAGTTGATTCAACCACAGTGCTGATATTACAATCAGAATCTTTTCATACCACATGGGAACCCTGTTATTTTCTCAGTGACATACTATGAGGAATCAGTGTCAGGACCTCTCACAATTGAATAATACAAAAATTTATAATTAGAGTATTAGTTAGATTTTGTCTTAAATTGTTTTTATGAAATTTAATACTTTAACGTGGCTTGTTTAAATGACGTTTTACATATTATTAATATTGTACAATGCAGGTATGGCTAGTTTATCTATCTGAAATGTCCATACTTGTATTTATGGACAATTTGCAAACATTCTATCTATGTATGTAGTTCAAGCATAGTAAGCTATGGGTCATTCCATGTCAAGTGATCCAGAGCTATATATCTGACCATGAGCAAACTCCATGAAATTTCATAAGCAGAGAGATCTCATCATTCTTATTTCAAAACACTTTGATTTTTTTTTAATCGGACCAGTATTCACGAAGTTATTGCTGGTTGAAATTTCCAGTGTTCCCATTCAAGTTTTGCATATATTTTTGTGAATTTAGTGCTCTAACATAAAAACCCTTGTATCTTTTTATCTGTGAATATTTTTAGTTAGAAATTTGCAAGAATGTATCAGGTGTGTTTATTAAAAATCAATCAATGGTACTTTCCTCATGACCTTTGAACTTAGGTAAATCTAGGTCAAGTAGGACATAGTGTTTGTGTGCGCTCATGCATGGCCATATTTCAATTGCTTATAACTCGAAAAGGTCCACTGATATGAAGTTTATTCTTGTTGTATTTGAAAGCTATAGAGTAGAAGATTTTCCGTTTTAGGAAACCTTTGCTTATTGACCTATTTGATGTAGTTTTTATCATTTAAAATAAGGGGATTTTGACCCATAATTAATATATGCACTAGACTAGAGCAAGCCGCAATAATGATTTCTATTCTCAACTTTTATTCACTTGTTTGACATGATACATGTTTCTGATATTATGATGAAAACAAAGGTTTGATCACAGTAATTCCACATTTATTAAACAGACATAAATTGTATTTTACAAGCTTTGCTTTATTAGTTTTTTATTTTTTCTGAGTTGGTGTCTTATATAAGATACTTCCCAAAATGCAAAAAATCAAATGTTACATAAATTCAGAACGGCCAAGTAGTAACAAGCAAAATCATGCCTTCAAAAAATGAAGAGATTAACAAGGGTACTTTTGTGGTCAATCTGTGACATCAAATTCATTACTTTTGTTGCAACCTCTCCGTTGGCGTTGCGTTGAATGTGTAATTCACCACGAACACGATGTGCGCGAAGAACAACACCACGTATATGTGGCATGAACAAGCAATAAAAGAGTGATCATGGCATGTAAACTCTATTGTTGCTTGCTGCCACAGTGCAAACTTTGCGCATATGCCGTTCGGGCTCTCTGATCATAACACTTCCAGTCTATACAGAAGTGTTACAACTGTGTTGCAACAGAGCTATTATGATTGTAACAATCACACAGTAATCTGAAAAGTATCAACACAATACTTTTCAAGTAGAAAATGAGGCCAAAAAGCATGGGCATTGAATAGACATCATCCAGGAAGAGACACTAGGGCATTTTTCCTAAATTTTTCTACTCTAGGGGGGGCCAAAAGTGGTTAAAATTCATTTTTCAAATTTGAAACAAGGAAAACTATTTTTTTTGCTGAAATGTTCACTTTTTTTAAAAAACAGAATTTTTTGAAACTGAGAAAAACAGCATTTTTGAAAATACGAAAACAACTTCTTGCTGAAATTTTCAGAGGGCCTTGGCCCTACCTGCTCCCCATTCAACGCCCATGCCCAAGGGGATCACTGGACACATAGGAACCACACCATCTATATCCAGTTGTTTGCTATTTTGAAAAAACAATGTGCTATGCAAGCCAAGTCTATGTTTCATGTCAGGTGATCTTCAGCATGATGTGCCAATGTTTTCTTGTTGTGCAGTTGAGAAAATCATCCCTAATCTATTCATCTATTTACAATGTGATTTCATTATCGTTGGTTTAAAAGTTTTGTCTTGGTTTACATGTTACCTTGCCCTTTCTTAACCATTGGTAGAACAGGCATCATATGTTGAATTATATTGAACATGCTGCAGCAATTGTACAAAAAACTTTCAGAGAAAAGTTGGACACTTATGAATTTCATGTAAGCAGCTCTTTCTTGTCTGTAGAGCTAACATTAATTGTTTGGAAACATATCCTGTCCAAATTATACAAACGATCTGCCAAAATGACTTTGCTATCCAGTAAGAGCAAGGGAGCGCCAGAGATATTTTTGGCAAAACTTCAACTATCCTGGTACAACTACATGCTCTAGCTCTGAACATAGAAAATCCAAGTTTGCTTGATGGGCTTCCAACCAACAATTTTGACTATGACAGAGACTTGGCAAAATTTGACAAACTAGCGCAGTATCTCCAGCAGTCAGATCTACACAAATGTGATATTTTAGTATGTCATGTTATAGAAAAGCAATTTCATAAGGCAAAAGTGGTTCCACAAGAAAATAATTCCAAAGTTCGGTTTTACATTTTGCAGAATGTTTAAAAACACATTGCTTTCTTGCTAGTATTGTGAACGCATATAAAAAAGTAGTTTCATTGTTGGAAAAAGAATAGTACCATTTCTGAAAGGTAGTGTCTATTTTACCGCCAATGTTCTGGGATTGCCTTGAGCTATTGTGCTGCCAGTCAATCGTGGCATGACGCAATTAGAATAAAACAATCAGTTTGTCATTCAATCAGCGTGCTGCTCATAGCGTAGCGGTTATGCTTGAAGTCTGGTATGCCATGATTGCCTTTCGGTTCGACTCTCACCTTGGTAACTTCCCTTTTCTTTTTTGTTTTTTTCATATTTTTCCTAACTTTTCCGTTATACGTTAGGTTTAGGCTTGAGTTAGCATTTGCGTTACGGCTAGCGTTCGGTAGGGGTTTAGGGTTAGCGTTATGGTTAGGCGTCAGCGTTAAGGTTAGAGGTTAGCATTAAGGTTAAGGGTTAGCGTCATGATTAGGGGTTAGTGTTACGGTTAGGGATTAACGTTATGGTAAGGGTTTAGCTTTAGCTAAGATTAGGGGTTAGCATTAGGGTTAAGGGTTAGCGGTAGCTTTAGGGTTACCTTTTAGGGTTTATCTTTTGCGTTTACGTTGTTTCTGCCAAGACTATTGCTGCTAGCATCTTGGCAGCAAAATCGACACTACCATTCTAAAATGGCAGTGGCTATATAATATTAGATACGCCTGTGTATCTTGAAATTTGAAAACTTATTAATACGCCACCTGTGATGTAACAGTAAGGCACAGTGAAAGTCAAGTGCAGTAGGCTTGGAAGAAACAAAGTAAACGTAAAAGATAAACCTGTTAATTCTAACCTTAACGTAACGCTAACCTAACACTAACATGTAAGTAAGCCTGAGAAACAGTGAAGAGAAAAAAAAGCAAAACCGGCAAGGTGAGAGTCGAACCGAAAACCATTGGCATAACAGCCGTAACACACTAGCCCTTGGGACAAAAAAGTACACTAATTGTTTTGTTGCAGTTAAAAGCGATCTTCATTTTGTGTTCAGCAGCACAATGATTAAACGAAGTGACTATTTCACCGGAAAACGGTTCCGCAAGCGTGATTTTCACACTACGGGAACCGGAAAACGGTTACGCAAGTGTGATTTTCACACTACGGGAGCCGGAAAACGGCTACCGAAGTGTGAAAATGGAACTTCGGTGACCGGACGACAGTCACCGAAGTGTGAGATGGCAACTACGATAGCCGGACTATCGGTTACCGAAGATGCATTCTTACACTTCGGTAACCGGAAATATCTTGAGTTTGGCAGTCTAGGCATGAACAAAACGTCGTTCAGGTTTTACCACTGTTACCCACATCAGGGAATGTAGGACAACACTAGTGGCAAGATGAAGTGAGCAGGATCGGCTGGAGAGTACGAGTAAAGGACTGCACTACAGTCTAGGGGAGTTGTTTATATAGAACGGGAACAGAATGGATCGAGTATATCCTGCAGGATGTTTGCGTTAGTGTTCACTAGCTAGAGAACCACTGCAGGTCGCTTTTGTGGGGACAATTTGTGCTTAGAGCAGTGATTCTAGTTGTGGTTCCCAAACTTGTTCGAGCCGTTACCCAAGTCAACGTAGCGATTACAGTAGTAGGTCTTATTTATTACCGTCAATATTTCGCAGTGATGATGATGATGATGGAGTGCAAATAGGCTAAGAAGCTACTTTTATGTGGGTGACAAAAATGTGCGACATGTGGCAGAAAAATTTTGTATTGTAAAGAAAGTGATGAACGCTGTTGCCCACATGGACAGCAGGGCATTTACTGTAGCACAACAGGAGTGAGGAGGATAGGCAGTAGAAGTGCTAATATCCACAAGCCAGATCCTTTAAGATATTATACAGCAATCCAAAAAATTTTGCAGACCCCTGTAACAATAATGGCAATTGGCAAGCATAGTGTACACCTTGCAACTGGAGAAAAGTCTCCATTATTTTGAAAACATTTCTGTCTCAGTATACACAGTAGGCTACGACAAATTACTCAGTGTGTTATACAACAGTTCAAAAAATTTTGCAGACACCTGTAAAAGTTAAGAAATCAATAGCCTAATTCTTTATGCCATGTTCTCATTGAACAACCTCTAACATTTCTTTGCCTAACCTGACTACCGCATGGCGATGGCCTGTGACATATCGCATTCGCTTGAAACTCCTGAGGCCAAAAATAAAATAAGAATGTAAAAAAAATATTTATGGCAGGCCTGCACAACTAAGAATGCTCAAAGGGCCAATTTGATCAACATAACTTTGCCTTGGGCCGCAAAAGTTTATTCCATTGTAGTTTGGAAGAAATTCTAAAATGACAATATTACCTGAAGTTGTAAGCCACAAAATGGCGAAAGTAAATCGATAATAGTTTATTTCACAAGAGGGAAACTAGTTTTTCATTTTAAAACATGTATTATTGAACCAGGCACAAGCTGGCAGATTCGTCAGAAGCTTGCCGTGAGGCTAGGGTTGGTTCTGTTGTTAATTATCCAAAATCAAACTGCAACATTTTCTGCTATTAAGAAAGCTGCTGTGGGCTGGAAGAAAAGCTTTCACAGTAGTGATCGACCGGGGCCCCGGCCCCAGCTGGGGATATTGGTTTTGTTGGGGCCCTGGCCAGGGGAATGAAAAAATTTTTTCGGGGGCCGGGCTGGAAAATACATAAAAATTCAATGAGTGAACACACAAAATCAGCAGATTTTCTCTCAAGGTTCTCACTCATGCATATGGTTTAGAACTACATTGTTTCAATTGATTCAACGACAAAGTTAATGTGCTTTCCTCCATTCATGCCGGTAACTGACTCCATTTGTGGTAATTGAGTAAGACTACTGTTGTCATGGATGAAATACAACCCCCTTGTTCGTTGTCCACTTCGTGGGCAAAGCAATGGAAATGTTGGCGCAAAGTTAGAACCTGCATG
>Ga0210059_1003162_pt1 | contig 26205 bp, 18 predicted proteins | sample Ectturendosymbi2_FD_188042 | JGI IMG/M metagenome (GOLD analysis project Ga0210059, IMG submission 188042) | Ecteinascidia turbinata endosymbiont from Florida, USA - Sample 2 (SPAdes) (version 2) | ecosystem: Host-associated > Tunicates > Ascidians > Unclassified | place: Key West, Florida... | reverse complement strand
AATATTGCTGAATGATACGTACAAGCTGAATCATTGCAAGGAGATGGGAGCAAAACCAGGCAGGAGATTCCTCATACAGCCGGCTGCAAAGCTAGAGTTTGTAAATGTACAAGTGGTCTCACACAACAAAGTTTGCGTTGCCAAGTGATCATCACGTAACGACTGATGCAACAATATAGAGATGTTGGAACTATGCCAAGAATTCATTCATTTGAGACCACATTCATTTGAGACCACGTTCATTTGAGACCACATTCACTTGAGACCACATTCACTTGAGACCACATTCACTTGAGACCACATTCATTTTGGATCGCATTCATTTTACGCCACGTTAAAGTGAAGCTGTTTTGATTTACTGTGAATCACATTTTATGATCTACCTTTCACTTCTTTGCGGGAGACCTGAAGTTTTGCATCTCAATGAATGTGATCTCAAATGAATGTGGTCTCAAATGAAGTGGTCTCAAATGAATGTGGTCTCAAATGAATGTAGTCTCAAATGAATGTGGTCTCAAATGAATGTAGTCTCAAATGAATGTGGTCTCAAATGAACAGGTCTCAAACTAACTTGGTCTCGAATGAATGTTGTCTCAAATGTCGTGGTCTCAATAGTCATGGAACCCTCAAAAATAGATGCTGTGTGACGTAATCTCCGAACATGTAACATACCTTTTATCGGTGCTGCGATTCCACACGCTTTTTCAACTTCGGCAAAGCTTTATTGGCTAATGTGACAGATAGTATGCGTTTGATTACTTCACTTCATACTCAATATTAACAGCAAACCTATCAAAATGCCACGATGCTTCTGTTTGTTTGCGTGGTGTTTTAGGCTTGAGCATTCGCCGTGGTTAATAATTATTTTGTCTCTTGGACGTGATTGACACTGACATATTTTCACATTTCTTGCAGTGTTGGTGCAGGAAGTTATTTGGGACACAGATTTTAAAAGATGTTGTATGTTCACGTGTTAAAGCAAATTTTACTCAAGTTTGTAAAGTACAACTGTAAACGAAGAATCGTTTCTGCATATCACATGAATGAGTACAAAGGCGTAACTAATCTTCCACTATGTAAATGTGTTAATTTTCCTGGTAAACCAACAAATTTTAGGGAGTTAGGCCATAGGGCATAAATTCATACGATATTGAACATAAAAAGGTGTAAGGGTTCCACAAAGGGCAAGAAAATCAACAATATCCCTTAATCTTAAAAATTCAAACCACGGCTAACCGCAAAAACTTAGTCTTGCCAGCGATAAAATTGAGTGCTAAGCTGCGCTGTCACAGACGTTGCCCGAATTCATCGAAAGGTCACCGTCGTTGTTGTAGGGGTACTTAATTGTTTTCATTTGGTCCCACTCGTACGTTGTGGAAGTTGGTCATTTCTGTCTTTTCACCTTCATTTACACTACAGTAAATGATGTGTTTACGTTCAGTACAGAGGTTTCCAACCATGCAGGGTGACTGTCCACCCAGTGGTACCACCTCATTCGAGAAGGGGTGCAGCGAAATCCTTCGAAACCAAATGAGATCAACACTTAAACCTCACCAATGGTCTTATCAGGGTTGTCCCAGCTTCCACTTCACTTGACAAACCGGCATCAAGTTTCAAATTGCATTTGAATGGAGGCCAAGTCGAAAAAGTTGATAGCAAATACTTTAGGTTTTGTTTTCAAAATATTTTTTTGCAACTTTGTAGTTTTTTCCATTCAGGAACGCTGCCTTTTAACATATTTGCATTGCAGAAACATTGCCTAACAAGACCAAACCGAATCCCTTCTTCACAGATAAAAACATTTCAAGCTTACAATTCTTTACTGCAGTTGATTTGAATCGAGTCATTGAAGCCGTGGGATGCTGCGGGCAACTAAGATTAAAGTTCTGAATGCAACGTTAGATTTCTAAGATTAAACTCGGTTCAGCAACGTGCGCGATCAAATTGTGTGATTCTTAATGAATCTTGACAGTTCGGCCAGAATTTTGAATAGAGTAAGATTCTGAACTCCAACCCACTAGTTTGAACATTTGTAACTCGCAGTATTGTGGGTAGGAACCCGCGGTGAATTAGAAGCATTCTGTCCAGTTGGGGCTTTGCGTTTGGAACGAAGTAGTAGATTTGATTTTTTTAAAAAGACAGCATTCATAAATTATAAGTGGAAATACCGTTTTTATAGTGTTATTTCAGCCGTATTCTTTGCGCGGCATATTCAGTGATTAGGGTTAAATATTTCACTACAAAGTCAGAAACGCCACCAGTCAGAGCTTGGTCAGAGTTGGAACGTTGGCAGAAAGTTGGATAATGCACAATAAAGTTCAAGGTGCAAAATCCAGCTTGTGGTTTGCTTTTCCGCATGGTCCTCTTACAAACACTCTTAATCGACTGCTGTTTTCATTACAACGCAGTGGCATGGCATGATGGACACCTGGCCACAGTTGTAAATGTTTTCTGCTTCCTATCCAGTCTTGTCAATTGACATTTTTAAATGCCATAACCGAGAATTCGGCATTATTTGAAACTTCTTCGAATGAAATTTTTTTGTTTGGCATATATAGAAATTTTGGTATATTCCGGGATTTTTGCGGTTCAGATTGTATGGTGTCCACAAAATCTTAGATTTCTCTTTTAGGTAGAAATTTGCAATAAATTCGTTTAAAAATTGGTCACACTAGAAATGCTGTCACTTTTCACCGCACTAAATCAAAGCAGAAACGTGACATTTGGTCGGTTTGTTTGGTATGAAACTTGCGATCTTGGAATATTTTTAACATTTGAATTACTTGTGATTACTTAGATGTAGACTATTTTTTTCCTTCTGCCAATATGTCTGCTTTTCCGTTTGCAAAGGCCTATCGTCATATTAAATTGGTGTTGCCAAGACCCCATAATAAATTTTGCTTTTCTTTATGTTTGAAACACTTTCTAATATGTAATTGACTTTGCTCCATTTGTGACAGCAGGTGGGCGCCTGAAAAAAATGTTTTGGAGGATAATGAAGAAGGTGACCACAATTTAAATATCTAATCTGTTGGAAGTAAACGATTAGCGTGAGGGCGCATCACTTTTCATAGCGCTACACTCATTGCCTGTTTTGACTCAAGCCCCTGTTAGAAAAACTGCAGTGGACGACCTGCCTCAACTGTGAAATAGGCATTGTTAGCTGTTAGCACATTAAGTTTGGTGCTGTAAAAACTTGTAATTGTTTGGTTTTTGGCTGTTTTATAGAAGGAAAACAGGTTTGGTCTTTTTTTGCTTAGTTTTGGTATATTCTGAAACACAATTTGGTATATTTTCTTTCTGTGGAGTTGGCAACACTGTTCCTATCGATCACACAAAACTGCAACGTCAAAAAACGCAAAAGCTTGGTTACACAACTTCACGGTGTTCACGGAAACGCATAGCTTTAAGTCTTGGAGTTACAGAAGTAATTAGCGCTGCATTGGTTTGCATCTGTTTTTTTTTGGTCATAGACAGAAATTTTTTTGAAATGACCGAAAAAAATTAAGTCATTTCGGTCAGAATGTCTGAAAAGATAGGCTAATGAACACTGTTACAGTGAGTTTTAACACAACTGTGAGACAAATGACCGAAATGTCTCAGTGACCAAAATGTCTCAGCAATAAATGAACGAAATGTCTCAGCGAAAAACACAGGTCTGCATCAAACTCTAGGGATGCATCGCGATGATTTGGACACTCTCACGTATTTTCGATGTGCCTATCGAAAAACATACACTCATTACAGGATACCTATCAGTTTCCAAATAAAACCAGTTTTGCATTCAGGGCTATACACGACAAGAAAATGTCCGTAATATAAGGCTGAAGATTGCAACCGTAATTCATCACCCGCAAAGTAACATGCCAATTGAGTAAGCTAAACTAAAAAAAAATTATTGCGAATATAGCGCTTGTTCTAGCATTATGTGGAATCTGCAGGAAACAGGTTCTGCGCGGAGAAAAAAATCGATAATAAATGTCGAAACATTACATGAAAAAGTCGACTCTTGCAGCTGAGCAAAGATTTCGAAAACGTTACAGGAAAAACATTAACTCTTCAATAAAAAGCCACGATTTTCTACCAATGGCACTTCCATGCTAGAAAAACAACCGCTCTACTAACCAAAAGCCTGTGCGATTTCTTGCGCATAAACGTTTTTTGGATGTAGAACTGAACCGCCACTTTCGTACTGTCGTCCATCTATAGTGATTGTTGCAATGCGACCACACAAGGTCTCCGGTTCGAATAGATCGACTGTGACATCATCTCCAAACAATTGGCGTAAAAAGTAGGATGAAGCAGTGCCTCCGATACCTCCTCCAACAACAGCTAGAAATATGTTGACTGACGTATGAAATGCAGGGAAAGAACGTGAAAGTGCAATTGAAATCGTTTAATCAGTCAAATAAAATTATGAAGTTGCAATACAACGTATTGACGTGGTAGGGTACATTACTTGGCACAAAGTTTCCGATGCATCTTAAAAACATGTTTGATCCCGAAACAAAATGCAGGTGTACAAGGCAGGTTTGTTAAGCAAAAACACAACAGCATTTGCAGCTCGTCAAATAACCTATTAACCAAACAGAACAAACCAGTGCTTGCGGGTGCAAAATTAATGCAAAAGACGACCCAAATATTGTTTGTTTACCGGCATCTACAGTCAAAATCAACGAAACTCGTCGGGAAAAAACGACCGTGGGCAACTCAATTTGTAGTACGTACCACGGCAAACGTCATATTGCAGGGGAATGAACGCAGTGCCCCCTCCCCTTCACGTTATTAAGTGTGCCGCATTCCTATCAATAGAGATTTCGGGCTGTTCTGACTTCCCCAATGCACCTTGCTCACAGCTATGAGTTAATTAACTACCGAATCGGGAGGGGATCTTGAACGGACAAAACCTAAGTCAGTGCTTGCCAACCTTTTCAATTGTGGGCACCAAGTAAACCAATTTTCTTCTGGCAGACCGCCAAGTCCCAAATCGTTTAGTTTAAAAACACGTAGTATCTTGAAAACCATACAGGATGGTGAAATTCTTATTTCATATTCCGAATCTGCATACCGAAATCATCTCAGTAGTGCAGTTGTTGCTTGTAAACCTCATCGTGACTAAATGCTGGCTTGCTGGATACATGTAGCCCACGACATTAGTAACCAGGGACGCCGAAACGGGGGCGCATGACGGGGACATTGACCCCTGACCTTTCATAAGGGGGCAACGGGGTCAGAGGTGCGTTTTTATATTATCAAGATCAAATTGAAACAAATTTATTGCAGCTATTCGCGCAGCACCCGGAAACTTCAGAAATGGTTTTCTATAATTTCTGGTATTATTTTTGAGGTCAATATCGTTGCTGAACAGAAACAAGTATAAGTGGTAAAGATTTTTTGTTTTTGATAAGTTTGCAATGCCTTCAACTCTTTTTCTGACCCCCCTGCCCTACCGCTGTTCCGGCGTCCCTCCGCGTAACTATATCTAAATCTTGAAAATTTTACAAATTTATACACACTAACCTCGCCAGCTCCTGAACAATGCTTCATGCAAGCTTTCAGGGTTTCTCAACCTGTGGGTCAAGGAAGAATTTATGATGGTTCTTGGCCTGGTATTTTTGAAACTTGGTACGTTTCGCAGGTTGAACCTATTAATCGAAACGTCGGTAGCTCTTGAGCTTCAAACTTCATGATACGCTATCTTTCGTCATCATGTCTTACAAATGCCAGATGGAAATTTCCACGTAGCCTACCACGTTGTTAACTTGTGCACAATATGTAGCTACTCAACGTGAAGACATTTTGAAACTGACACTGTCTATGGAAAGAAATCCTTTCTCAGCAAAGAAACAGACATTAAGATCTTACAGAGTATATATTTCGCTTACGAAGTAAATTTCATCAGCTCTTATTCAAATAGAGGCTTTGTTTTTTTTCAAAATCAAAATAAAACTTTGTTCTTTTTTATTTTGAAGTGCGACTCTTGTTGCCATGAAAACGAAATCTAGAAGCAGGCTTAATGTGGAAGATGACTTCATCTGTGCATTACTATGTGATGAGCCTCAAACATCTATCTATGCCAGGGGCGGCCAAACTTGCTCATGTATGAGCCGCATATCGTAAAACCCAAGTTATATAGAGCCGTAAGATAAAAATCTAAAACCACGAAGTTATTTGCAAGCTACGCTTCTGTGACAGCATAGTTCTTTTTGGAAAGACTTGCAAAAGTAATACTGTACGGCACGCTTGCTACCACAGTACCATTTTACAATATTTCTGCACTTTGCAGCAGAAACAAAGAATAAAAAATAAACATATACTGTTTCGGAAAGCTCAAATAGCCGCATGCAAAGTTTCGAAATGCCGCATGCGGCTCGGGAGTCGCAGTTTGGCCACCCCTGATCTTTGCTTTCAAACAACAGACTCAGCCTTCGCATTGATTGTAGCGCACGTTCTACTATTTGTTTTTACAGTCGATGGGCCACCGATCCTTTGTTTGTTTATTAATTGGGCCACATATTGAAAAGGTTGAGAACCCCTGCTTTAGGTGAGTTCACTTCCCTTCTACGCCGAGCATTTATCCACTGCTGATGGCTTATCCGCTACAAGAGCGCAATCAATTTTTCTTGCGCCCGCGTCATATAATCAAAAGTTAAGAAACAGAGCGCAATGTTTTGGAACCAGCCTGTGCGGAAGCATGCGGCCTGTGCGGAAGTATGCGATCAGCCTTAGAAAGCATTTTTGGTGTTTGCTTGAATATCCTTGAAGGATGAGGTCGTTCATTAAGCCTCCCCAAGTAGAAGCACTCTGGGCTGTCCCCTGACCCTTTCGTCTCCTCAGATGTGGTACAACGTTGTTGGCGTTTCAAACTCTACATCACGAGTATTTAGATGCAACAATACTTATGCTTGGAGTGGCGATAGCTTTTTTTGATTGATCCAAAACAGGTGTCGAGCTACGGTAGTTTACAGTTTATATTACATGTAATACGCATAAGTTCCCCAAGTAGCGGTTTCTAGTGGCCTCCTCAGCCGATTGCAACATCGAAAGCCACCTGATATTCAGGTCTGTCGCATGGACCACCGTTGTTTTGTTTCGTACGTTATGGCCGCGTGTAACAGGAAGCTATCCACCTGAAGTGCTGTCTGACCGTCTGAACAAGTGGGTTCCAATAGCGCACAGTGGACTGCAAAGCTCAAAACGTAGGAGTGTTTATCTCTTCCCAACTGACATGGAATACGACATAAAACTTCATTTTAATTACAGCAACCGCGATAAACATCGTGCTCCGCGGGAGATACGTACCTATCCTTCCTGGCTTTCCTTTTTTTGCAAGAGGCAACAGTGATGAAGTGTATGTCGTATCCGTTAAGTATTCGATTCCACCAGCTGAGCTAGAGCAAACACCAGCAATAAAAGCAGTAAGTGCAAACCACACCGTAAGCTGAGCCATCCTACACGTTCTGTAAAATATGAATTTATAATGCACACTGACAGCTCGAGCACTATCCACATATTAATTTTTCAAACCCATTCGTAAGCCCAGACTGGGTGTCATATTGTCATTACTGGCAAACGACTAGCATTGCTATAAACCTGAAAACCGCAACAGTAATCGACTGACGTTCTTTCGTAAGCTTCAACACAAACGCCCATCTGGCATTTGCGAAACTGCATTCTTTGTCAGTCAATGACTCTCGCTTAAAACCTAATGTTATTAATAAGCATCCCGCCGACTTCAACCGCAGGAAGAAAAGTATTGATAGCATCGAAAGGAAAACACAAACCTGTGCGTTTGTAAGCAAACACCTCACGCATTAATCTCAAACTTTGTGGAAATGTAAACAAGCTTACTTCAACTAGCTCACTCTTCCGCGACTGGCAAACAAAAAACAGCTGAACTGGCGCCATCACGTACGTACGGTGACTGGACATCGCGGTCTAATTACGTCACCTCTCTCAAAACAGGAAAAAAATCCAGTTTTTCGCCGTGGCAGTTTCTCACCTTCTCGCACGGTATCAATGGTTCAGTTTCTAGGTGTTGTTTTCCTGGTGGACCGCACGCGGCAGGAATTCATCGCACCCATGGGAATGTCGCAAGTTTTCAAGGCGTACATTTTCACTATTTTACACTGTCCAAATTGAAAATCCGATATCCTGTCCTTATCCTGATTATAAGCAAAATATGTTGTCCATATCCAACCCCATCTATAATTTAAAGTGCTTACATATCACGGCAATGAACACGAAAACGTCACAGCAAAATAATGATTGGACCTTTTTCCTTTTTTCCTCACAACACTTTATGTAAAAACTAAAACCAAGCTGGTGAAACTTTAAAAAACTTAAAACAGACAGGTTGGAGAAAAAAATACGTACACCTCAATAAAGCTCAGAGCCACCTTTGCTTAGTGCTCCACTGCAGTTCAAGCACTCTCTTTCCTGTCGGTTGCATGCCAATATGTGCCTGACGCCGACGGTCAAGTATTAAACGCTTCTGCGTTGCCTACAGAAATGCGTATCGATTTTTGCATTATACATCCCTGGGAAGGCCACATCACGTTACCTATTTCGTCAGGACATTTGATACTTGTATTGGAAGCAATTTGTATGCTTTTGTTCAGCAATGCGCGTCTTCACCAAACTTCCTTATCCGCTCTTTTCAACTGCCTGGTGCTTTTTACCAATCTCTATTTTCCTCCCATTAACACTTCTGAATGACGATGACCGAATGCACGTTGTTGGTGCTTTGTTTCGTGCTCATTTTATTCTTCATCAGAATTAAACACGTATAGCAACCAGCACCTACCCTGTGATCAGCCCAAAAATTGGGGAGGGGGAAATAAATTGGGGGGGCCAAAATGTTTGATTATAGGCGAATAACGCTATTTGATTGGGCTATCGCCTCTCAAAGCACAAAGTGACTATATGTTCTAAAAATTTTTTTGGGGGAATGACCCTCTAGGCCCCCCTGGCTACGCCTATGCCTGTGATGCGTTGTACACAGTTTTCCTCTATAAAATTTTTACACTAAGCAAATGTTTGCTTTAGTGAGCATGAATATTTAAAGGTTGAGTTAGCAGAGTTCTAAACGAATTACAAACTGTGTGAATTATTAGAATAAGTATAAAATTTTATCAAAATACGAACAAAGTACACCAGTGTTTTTCAGCCGAGGTTCCGCGAGTGGCTGCCAGGGGTTCCGCCGAAGCAGACTGAAATTGCCTGGGACAAAATTCGCACAGTTTTATGCGGTGGAAACAATATAAACAATTGAATCATTGCATAGGGTTCCATTAGCAACGCAAACTTTTGCGGAAGGTTCCGTTGCAGCAAAAAGGTTGAAAAACACCAAAGTACACATTTAATTCAAGTAGCTACTTGTTTTCGTGGTTTTCCAATGGTTAGGAATGTTGGAAGTGCGCGAGAATGAAATTTCACTGCGAAAATGGTCTGGTGTTACGGCGCATTTTGCGAATCTTAGAGGAAACATCAGTGCCGGATTAAGGTAGCGCGCGGGGCCTGCAGCATATTAACAACGCGGGGCCTAACTTAAAAATACGCTTGAACAAGCCAACAACCGTTAAATAAAATTATGTGAGTATGCAGATGCATGTGACTACCATTAGACATGATGAATTTCATAAATACAAAAAACACAGGTCTTAAATAGCAACTGGTGGACATTATGGGCTATATATCGTTTTTACCAAAAACGTGTATAGCAGGGGTGGCCAACCAGTCAGAGACCAAGAGCCACATTTATTACTGTGTTACCGGGTTCTAGGACTGCAGCCACCTGGGCAACTGACACCGGGACAATTGTCACCTGGACGGCTGTCACCTAGGAGAATTGCCCAAGAACAATCGCCACCTGGGAAATCGCCACCTAAGGCAAATTAGGTTCTTTGTGTTAACTGCCATAAAAGCTATTTGTGCTTCACAAGATTCTGGTGCATAACAAACGTTCCTTCATCCTCTGACCGCTTTGAAAGAACGTTACCCTGAACTTTCATATTTTGGTGTGGAGTCTCGTGTCGATGTCATTACATCTTCACAAACATTCGTAAGTCAGTGGAAAACTTAATCTTTTTGGGCCTTTTCAAATTTTTCACAGCAAACTATCTTAAGTACATTATCGTATCGTATTCATTCCACGCACCCATAAAACGCCTTTTCTTCCGTTCATTTCATGTTACGTTCTGTGCATTCTTTCACCTTAGCTTTTGGTTTGTGAGTTACATGGCACCAGCAGCAACGTTGCAACTCACTTTTGCTGCAAGGTGTTGAAGCAGTAATATCGCAGCACAGAGGTTTCTCAACCTGCCGCGAGAACTCCTTTACGTACCGCAGCGCGATATACCAAACTGAATTTGATAGCTTGTATGCTATGTGAAAAACGCATTATCCTAGGTGGCAGTTGTCCGGGTGGCACAGGGGCGTAGTGCTAAAAAACGGGTAGGAACGCACTTAAAACTCTAGCCATTATGAGCAGCACTTCAAACTCATTTTTAAATCAATTTTCAACGAAAAATTCGCTTTCACTGCACTACAAACGAATACATGAAAAAAGTGTGGGAATGTGTTCCAGCCCCACAACATCTCTGGGGTGGAAGTGGTCTTCGGTGGCAGTTGTCCTGGGTGGCAGTTATCCTAGGTGGCAGTGGTCCGGGTGGCAACTGTCCTAGGTGGCAGTTGTCCGGTGGCAGTTATCCGGGTGGCAGTTGTCCAGGTGGTTGTAGTGTGTTCGAGAAACACAATTTCATCGAAACATTAATATATCCAGCCTTTCTGATCAAATTATACAAAAATGCTAATTAAAACAACACTTTCCGTGCCCTTATATCGAAACATATTAGTTTATGATTTCATCAAAGATAGCTTTCTCTGTTTCGTGCCTTTCTATACTTATCAGAGCTACATCGCACAACCTGCCCTGACTTATTGTTAGGCCCGGAGGTGGTAAAAGACCAGTTTCGGTTCACTGAAAGACCGCTCGCAGCTTGCAGTACATACTGCCATCCTCAACATCATTTGCAAAGCAATTCGAAGAATGTCAGGAGGACTCCAGGACGTGATCATTCAATTGTTCAACTTGAAACTAGCATTTAGCAGTCTAGAAACTTCTCGTATAACTGCATGCCATCCACATGTGAATGGTACACAGCTCCTAAATTGTCACCCACAGGACCGTAACAAAGGCCTGGGACATCGAGCAGAAAAACAAATTTGGACATAAAAAGCTAGCTCTAACCAAGACTAACAAATGTCTTCTTTCATGAGTAAACATTTTTTGCTGAACTGGAACGGCAACGGTGGCAACTGCTGATTTTTCGAGGACTAACTAATGCTCGCTACCTTAGTCTCTGGACTGGGGCGTTGTGTTCAGCTTATTTGTCGCCTTGTCGAATAATAATAGCCATCGAAGAAGTTTCGTAAAGTCGGAGTGGTCGACAGCAGTTTAAATATTTGTAAATTTGTAGGACCTCAACAACTGTTATTTGCCTAACAGTAAGTTCTCACTGACTAATATCTTCTTGCCTGAAATGCAGCAGTTCCACGAACTGACTTAACCTTTCTTATAGCGTGAGAAGGACGATGTCTTATAGATATAGCATGCGAGAGTTCTTGTTCTGTCACAATGTCCGACCGTCGTGTTCTGGATTGTCATACTTCTTGGTGGTGCTGGCGAGGTACGCCCGACTTAATACATTAGATACGGGCGCACTGTGTTGATGCAGCTTTGGAATTTGAGGTTGTTGTATGGGGCGCAAAATAGAGGTTCAAGAAACTGTAAATGAAATTTTTAATTTTTGCCAAGCTATTTTTGCGCCCCCGTCAAAGTGGCGCCCATGGCACTTGCCATGCCAGCCATATACCCTAGATACGCCACTGCCACTGAGCCAACGTTTCACTGAGCTATTTCGCTGACTTCCTGCGTCGTCTTTGTTCGAGAAAGAAAATAATAACGAGAGTGCTCGCGTGAAAGATCAGGTTGTTGCTGCGTTGAGGGCTCGCCCACACACGACGCGACCGAAGGGATCCTAATGCCTCATCAAATCTTTTTTCTGCCACATCTGAAAGTATTTCATGAGGCATCGAAGTGCGCTAGCTGGTTATCCTGACCTAAGATGTTGTCGAACGATAAATTTTATCCTGCACATGTAGGATAGACATTTTCTGCCTTTATCGATGTACATGTACATGTTCAAATGATCTGCATTTTTGCCTAAGATTCAACTTGGGTACCTTGAAAAGTTCTCACACTAGCAAATCAACTCCCTTTGCACTGCTATGACTTTTGCCGTGACAGCTCGGGGCAGGTGGACAGTCGCCTTCCAGAGCATAAGGAAATTACGCTTTTGTCGGGTGAAAATGACCTTTGACTGGCAAAAAAATTTCTACCGAGTTTGTTTGCAGCTGGCGTGTCATTCACTTTCCTGCAAGAAAGTCATCAAACAACTCTGCTTGACAAATAATGAAGGGCATTGTTTCGTAGTGCATTAGAGGGCAAACTTTGCACTTTGCTGGCGCATCGTATCGTCTCTAATCATGATGTTTGGACAACTCAGCATTCCATTTCTGCGACAACATCATGTCGTAACAAAGGTACAGATAAAGAGAAATGTTTTAATGAGAAATATGAAAGAATCTCTGCTTGAGCAAAACATTGCTGTGCCTGGTTAAGGCGTTACGGCACAAAACTATCCCCGCTCTATACTTTTCAAACCTGGGTGTAACAAATCTGTGTCATAAAATGTTGCATTTTTCAGCAGGAAATCAATTCAATTTCGCAAAATGTTCATAGCTGGTGTATTGTTTCAGTGTTTGTTAGAATCAGGCTGTTCAGCTTGTTTTGTCTAATGATGTTCGTTTATTCATTCTTCCATCTTAAGTTTAACAAATGACCGTTCTCCACTGCAGTTGGTTATCATGAGAGAAATAAGTGCACAAATCATTTCGCAAGTTTGTAAAAGAGGACTTCAAGTACACTACCCAAAGGCCAGTGAATAGATGCCAAATTCAGGGCTGCCAATGAGTTTTTTTTTATTCTAATATAATCAGGTGTGGATTTTAGCGGAGGCGAACGAGGCGGTCGCCTCGGGCCCCCTTTGTTTAGAGATGCCGTGAGGGGTCCCCTTTTGAGTGTTTCGCATAATTTTTGCAATCTTTTGTCAAAAAGCTTATGAACCACACTAGAGACACATTTAATAAGCTCTGAAGCAAGTCATATGTTTGTCAAAAATAAGCAAAATTATGTGCGAATAAAGGAGGCCCCTCAACAACTGTGATGTGTAATCAAAGAACAATTTAAAATCAAATGACTTCAAACAATTCACAGTGTGAACTATACTTATATATTTTCACACAGAAGCAAATTCCCGACAAAATGAAAAATTTAGCTTTCTTTCAGCGAATAACGATTGTGTATATCATGTGGAAAGTATAGAGTCCTCTTTTTAAGAGTTGCCTCGAGAACCTAAATTCTAATATCCACCCTTGCATATAATAAAGAACAAATTTCACACAAAGGACCGCGGGGCCCCAAAAAGCGCGGGGCCGTAGCAATTGCTATATCTGCTACTATTGTTAATCCGGCACTGGCTGCCCCTAAAATCTTTCTTAAGTGCCAACTCTGGTTATAAGAGCTGCACATACATTTACAAAACGTTCTTCATCTTTTCAAATTGTTGCACCATACACAGTGGCGTAACTAGAGGTTTGAGCCAGGGGGGCAGAGCTTAGCTGAAGGGGGCCCACTAGCCAAAACTCAGAAAAAGGTTAAGAAATGGTAGTAAAGCTCTGGATTTCGTGGATGTCTATAGCAGCCAAAAACCACTGAAAACACCCCGAAAAATGCAAAAAAACAACAACCCAAATAATACTAAATAACAAAATGTCAACTAAAGGGGGCCCAGTTTTTACATTTAGCTTGGCAAGGGTGGCGGCTCGCCTCCTTGCCCTCCTGTCACTTACGCCACTGACCATACATCCTTTGCTACTGCGCGCAACGCCATAGCAAGCTTGCTATCACAAGTTAATCAGAATTTGATACAGTATTTTGTTTTTGCAGTTGTACTGACTGGCACACTAGCAAAAATCTCTTTGAAAGACTATAGCTTCCGAGACATCTTTTTTTTTTGCAAAAACCCATTATTGTTTGTGAAATGTCCGCAGGGTATGTGGCACCAGAACCGTTGCCAGAAAGTCGTCAATAAGGGGGCTTTGCGTTTGTGCTGGGGGCTTTACTTTCTTGACATTCAAATTTGACAAACATTGAAATGTGACAAAAATTTCACTAATTTATAGTGTTTCATACCGGTATTTCAATTTGGGCATATTCATCCAACTGGGAGGAGGCAAATCACCAAAAGTGGTACGATATTTCTATACTTCCATGGCAATTTCCTACCTACTGACAACGTGTCTGACCGCAAGGCAGATTTATAGAATACGTACTTTGTGAACAGCAGTAATTTTTCTCATTTGGAAAGAGAAGCATGTTCCGTGGACATCCCAGTTGATTTCTAAGTGACAGGAATCAGTCTGAGAAACACTAAGAAAGCTGCAAAATTGAAGTCTACTGATTTTCGTGTAAATTTCTTGCTTTGCTTGCTCTTTGGTTTACCTGACTCGACAATCTGATGGTCTTTCAACTGGATTATGCATGCTGCATTTTTGGATTTTGTGTTAATGTGAAAACTGAATAACAAAAGCTTTTTCACTAACTTTTGTTCGTTTGGAACAAATAGCCCAATCGTTGCGGAATTTCACACATTACTTTTCCTTTGGAAGGTTTTGACAAAATCATATAGTGTGTTAAGACTGAACCAAATCACTGTTGCCGATTCTTCTATTCTTCGTGGTAAGAAACTTAGAAATTGCGGGTCCAGAACCGTAACAGAAAGTCATCAATAGGGGGCTTTTCGTGACGGCTTGACATCAGGCCCGTAACCAGCATGGGACACCAGGCGCGGCGAAGAGTTTTCTGAGGGGTCCAAATTTTTTAAACTATGTTCAACACACTTTTTCAGGGGGGCGAAAAATTCCGCTGTTGCACATTGCCAAATTTGATTTGGCTGATGGACTGCACCCAAATATTTCCAATTTGTGTCAATGCTTTTAATTTCACCTACATTTGAATGAAGTTTTTCTCATTTTCCCAGATTAATTGAAGCTTTTAGACCAGAGGTGGGCAAACTACGGCCCGCGAGGACATTTTGTGCGGTCCGCAGGGCAGCCACACGTACATAGATAGTACACATGTGGAGTCTATGTTAAAGTAATTTTATCGATTAGATTGGAATTATCAAGTTCTTTTCCACACGTTTCATTCGAAACCGCATTTTTACTCAACCGGAAGTTACTACTGTTACCTTCATTTTATGCTAGCTAATGTGAAACTTTTTTTAAGTTTTCAAAACGATTATATATTTAATATATGTGATACGAGCATGCGGCCCCCGGTAGCAATAAAATCTTGAGTGTGGCCCTACGTAGAAATTGTTTGCCCACCCCTGTTTTAGACCATACCCAAATGCTCCTAATTTACCCAAATGTTTCTAATTTTACCCAAAACCTGAATTAAGTTCTTTGATTGGCCCAATTTTGATGAAAGCTGTTGGAATTCCCAAATGATTCTACTTCACTGAAGGCAGTGACTATTTTGCCATAAGGCAGTGTCTATTTTGCCATCAGAGGCAAAATAGTCTCAGCAAAGCTTTTGCCATTGAGGGCAACATAGATGCTATCTCACTTAGATGTGAATGTAGCTACATAATTTGCCCAAATGTTGAAAATTTTTGCCCGAATAATGGCCAATTTTCCAGCATTGGGGATGCGACCAGCGACCGCATCCCCATGTCATACGCTTACGATGGCTGGGCATATCGTGAATAGTAGAAGAGCAAATTTAAGGAGTTTGTCAGTGAACGACATACTCTTTTTCAACAGTATTCTTAAAAGCTGAGAAGTGCTGGAGGTTGACTAAAAAGTTCACAGTTTTACTTCAAAGTGTTTTTAAGAACTTCTTGGCTTTGGAATGAACCACTGAATAAATTGCCATCAGTGATGATCCACATTGGATGAAGACCATCAAGCCACTATTATAAGATTTGAAGACCTCCCATCAGATGGAAAAGGACTTAAGTAGAACAAGATTGTCTAAATCTTGTATGTAATTTTTTACTCTCAACAACTGCAATGTCTCTGTGCTTAAGTGAGAAGTGTAAAGATTATGGTAATTCCTGTCACTCTGATGCTGTTCTGTAAAGTTTGTGTAACTGTTGGTCTGATAGTGGTTGTCATCATTCAGATGTTAAAAATGATATTGCATTGCGAAATGACTTGTCCTATGTTTGCCTTAATTGTCTAATCAAAAAAGGTAATGATTTCAATAATTCCATATTTTCTGTGCATGATCAAGTGCAAATAAGTGATGTTACCAGAGACAATTTCGAGACTGCACTAGATTTGTGTGTTACATGTAGTTATTATAATTTATCAGATATAACTGCCACTTTTGAACAACATTGCAAAGATAGTCTTTCCATTATTCATGTGAACATTGTAAGTCTGTCTAAAAATTTATATAAGCTAGAAAATTTCCTTACTCAGGTAAGGTATGTTCCTGATGCAATAGCTATTACTGAAACTAGAATCAAGAACACTGTGCCAATTATATATAATGTTGATCTGCAAGGGTTACAAATTTATACATGTTGATGCTCACAAGAATGCTGGCGGTGTTGGCATTTATGTGAAAAAGTGCATAGACTTCATTATATTAAATAAGTTGCAAATAAAAAACTGTGATTGTGAATCTCTATGGATACAGATAAAACTTAATAATAAAACATATGCTATTGGTGTCATATACAGACATCCTGATCCTAATTTTAAGACATTCTCAGAGGAGTTGTTTAGCATTTTGCATGAGTTGAATGATAAAAAGTGTACATACTTTGTCTGTGGTGACTTCAATATTAATTTAATGCACTATTCCAAGGTCAAATGTGTTACAGATTATGTTGATATGCTTCATAGTCTATCTTGTAAATTGCTTATTGATAAACCAACTAGAGTAGCTAGATATTCAACTACTCTCATTGATCACATTCAGGGCCGGTTTTAAGCCGATTTCTTCTAATCCGGCCCCGCGCCAAAGGGGGCCCCGCGCTCCCCCTACTAGCCAACGCAAACGTACACTTTCTATCGAAGTTGCTTGTGTGTTGTGCCGCCGGGGACCCAGTGTTTTTAAGTTGTTTTGAGAGACCAAAACCATTATCAAATTTTTCCAACGGTATCTCAAAGTACAGTAAAACTCGCTTTACTACCACAATCAAAGTGCCCAAAACCTTGATTTACAAACATCTCGGTATTCAGATGAAACAGTTGCGGTCTCTGAAAAAGTCTTAGCAGTGAGCAAGGTCAAAACGTAAGAAAACCCTGGAAGGGCCCACAGTATTTTGTAAGCGTGGGATCCGTTGCCAAAGAAAATCCATGTGAACTGCACGGTTTTTAACGCTCTCATCAAAATTCCATAGAAAGAATGGTCGTTGTTTTTTAGTGGTGTGTCGCCAAGCTTTTTTTTACACTAGCACCTCGTTAAGGCAGAGGGCTTAAGTTTTGAAGCTGTTTTCTGTTTCATTTATAAAGGGTTTCGTATTTGGCAGGTCAGGTTTCAATAGTTGCTGCAAACTACGGTTTGATAGTTGTTGAATGTTGATATTTCAATGTTTACTACTTCTTGTCTTCTGAAGCGGTAAAGTTTAGTTCGTTACTGCAAATACCGGTATGTGGTGCTTAGTCAGACTTTTTTTAGCGTCGTTCATTTACCCCCGCGTAACGATTTGATGAGGCAACCTGAGATTGGCAAAAACGTTTGAAATAAACCTAGTTTTAATTATGAGTGACTATTTCAGGTGTGCAAACAATAACGGTTCCTTAAAAAGTAACAGAAAATTACTAACAGTCAAGCCATTTGCAAAATAACAGAAGTGACAATTTTGTTCAAGTGAAGTAAGCCTCGTGATACTCTTGTGGTTAAAATTGCATCACGAAATAAAAATCTGAAAAGGTGGAAAGTGGGATAATTTTTGTGGAATTTTGAGGCTACTACAGTACTTGCCTGTTTTGAAAAATTAAAAAGTAGATTTGAACTTATTGGGAGATCCAGTGGTGTAGGAGGCGAGGGTGCAAGCGCACCCCAAAGTTTTGATTTGTCGAAAATCCGGGCAAAGTTCCTGAAAATTTGGGCAAAATCCGTGAAAATATTCACAAAATCCCTGAAAATCTGGGCAAACTCTCTGAAAATACGGGCTAAAATGGCGCCCAACGTTTGCAGAATCACATGAAGACCTTTCTGTGGAGGCCATCCCAAAGGTCTATCCTTGTGGGAGACAATTGTCGCACAAAAACTTTTCGGGCAAGTTTGGGAAAATTCGGGAAAAAATCCATTGCACCCTCAAAAACTTGCCTGCTCTTACACTTGTGGGGATATCTACAATCACTTCATATATTTCTTTAGCGTTAATAGAGAAAAGAATTTTTGACCTTCTCCGGGATATTCTAAAGCTGTTCTAACAAGCGGTTTGTACTCTTCGGTGCTTTATTAATTGGTTTTCACTGTGACCATTTTCCACTTCCACATGCAAAGTATGTAGTGATAGGCAAGTGTTTGGTACAGTCGAATTTGGGATATTTATTTAAGAATATGTTTTGTCTGTAACTAAGCTAAATACAGTATCATGAGTCAAAGACCAGGAGACACAAGCCGAAAATATTAAGTGGCAGCTAAAAGAGGCCTAAAGCTAAAGCAAAAATAGACCGAAGCAGGAAAAAGAAAGGTGCGTTGGACAAGTATTTTAACCACTGAGTGGACACCCTAAATGCAACACCACATTGAAGATGGCGACAACGTAGGCAGCAGCCAGCCTAGTCATGTTACGCCAGACAGTCAAAGTGGAAGGTTATGAGCGGGAAGTGATACCAGTCGTTTCGAAAGTGTTATTTCTGACAAAGAAGGAACCTCGTCGGATGGTGCATCTGATGAGGCATGCGAGCAGGAAATTCAAAATTTGGATGAGCAAACGATCCTGCTACTTAGCCAAGTGTCATGAGTGGGAATGTTAGGGACTAACCTGGATTATTTAGCCCAATTAGGACCACCTCCAATCATAATAGAAGTTTTCCCCAGAAGCGAGACTGATGGGACACGGTTTTCTAAGTTTCACTGCAAAAGAATACCATCAGATGGTGAAGCGGTAGTTTATCCATGGCTAATGTTCCTGGCCTGGAAAAACGGAATCTTTTGCTACTACTGCAAACGTTTCAGCGCTGGATATCCACTAGCACAGCACTCAATATCTCTCCTCTCTGAAGGTACTACACTCGTAACTCCCTTCTGATCAGGGAGGTGCATGGCCAGAGAGGAGGTATTAATGAGGGTTGTAATTCTTTGGTTTATTGGGTTTAACGGCGCTGTCCATTGAAGTCTCTGCTGGAGAGGTCTTGGCGTCACCCTTTCGGGCCTCGCCTTTGTAACATCACCGATTTCTATCATTACGCCTTGATTCACCCTCTCCAAAATTTCTGCACATCACTGAGTGGGGCCCCGCAAAAGTGTTTCAAATCGGGCTCCGCACTTGCTAACGCCGGCCCTCATCACATTTACACTAATGATGTTAAATCCAGCATTGTTTCTGGTATAATAATAGATGATCTTTCAGATCATTTACCGATTTTTACAATTAGCAAAAAAATATCACCTCAGAAAGTATATTCTAAAAGAAAAGCTAGAAAAATTAATGGCATCAATGCAGAACATTTTATTGCTGATTTACAATCTCGGTTAAACTCCAAATTAAATTCTGACCAGCTTACCTCTGTCAATTTGCAATTAGAATTATTACATGAAACTTTTCATGCAATATTGGAGGACCATGCCCCTTTAATTAATCCTTCATGAAAACAGCAACAATTATCTAAAAAAACATGGATGACTGACAATATTCATAAATGGGTAACGAAAAAAAATAAAATGTTTCATAACGTTTATAACAAAAAACAAACATATGCCTACTCTGTTTATAAGCAATTTTGAAATAGTCTTAATAAGACAATAAAGATAGCTAAAAACTCTTATTATGAGAAACTCATCAACCTTAATAAAAACAAATCAAAGAAATTGTGGCAGACTCTAGGACATTTGGTAAATTTCAAAAGTAAAACAAACAAAGTTCCACAAAGTATAGTAAGTGGCCAAGGTGATGATTTATATGACCCTGTCAATATTGCAAATGAATTAACAATTATTTTAGTTAAATTGGTTCTAGAATGGCTGAAAAAATTCCTGCTCCAAATGGTATGCTTGAGCATACTGCTACCTTATGTTCATCTTTCTATTTATATGAAACGCCAAAAGAAGAAGTGGTACGTTTAATAGGGAATCTCTCAGATGGTAAAGCTACAAATGAAAATGATACACCAACTAAGATTATTAAGTTAGCCAAGTTTGTTCTAGCGCCAATTCTTACACGTATTTTTAATAAGTGCTTAATGAAGGTTTTTATCCTGATTGTCTACAAGTGGCCGAAGTTATACCTATCTACAAATCTGGAGAACAAAATATTTGCTCAAATTATCGGCCAATATCTATTTTGCTACAGTTCAATAAAATTTTTGAAAGAATTCTATATGACAGAGTGTACTTTTATTTACAGGAATATAAGTTATTATCCAAATATCAATTTGGTTTCAGGCCTAGATCTTCAACTTCATATGCAGTTGAGAGTATTTACTCCAATCTATTGAGTAATGCTGATAATGGATTATATTCTTGCTCCATATTTCTTGATTTGTCTAAAGCATTTGTCACGGTAAATCATGACATATTATTTCACAAATTTTATCATAACTTCGGCATTAGAGGAATTCCGTTACAATTATTTCGCAGTTATTTAGACAATCGCAAGCAATTTGTAAAGTTGGAAAATGTGCAAATCTGGTTTAGTTGACATTTGAAATGGCGTGCCTCAAGGGTCTGTTCTGGGACCGCTATTGTTTACCATGTACGTTAATGATTTGCCTAAATCCTCTGCATTTTACACTGTACTATATGCTTATGATACTTATCTTTGTCTATTTCATAAAAATCTTGACAATTTGCAGCATATGGTGAATGTGGAACTAATTAAAGTAGATAACTGGTTGCGCTCAAATAAACTGTCCTTAAATTACTCCAAATTACCATTTATGCTTACAAAATATTTGAAAAATAAAAGCAATCTATCGGAAACTTGTTCGTTTCAAATAAAAATTAATGACAGCTGCTTTCAACGAACAACATGTGCAAAATACTTGGGGGGGTTTATAGACAGCTCGTTAGATTGGTCATCTCACGTGCAATACATAAAATCAGAACTAGTTAGGGCATCATATATATTCTATAAAATTCGAAATGTGGTATCAGTTGATGTTTTAAAAACGTTATATTTTAGTCTTGTGCATTGTCATCTAAAATACTGCATTGTTTCACGGGGCACAACTACTAATTCTGTTTTGCAACCACTAGAAGTAGTGCACAATAATATTCTACGAACTATTACATATAACAACTATAGATGTCATATTACACCTCTGTATAAATCTCTCAATATTCTGAAACTTCACGATATTTATAAATTGGAATTAGCTAAACTGATGCATAAATTTCACCATGAAATGTTGCCAACATCATTTAAAGACTTGTTTCAGAAAACAGCTGAAGTTCATTGTTATAGCACAAGATATGCAACAAACCAAAACTTTTATGCAAGTTTCCACAAACGCTGGCAAAAAAAACAATTTCTCATCGAGGAGCTACTCTTTGGGCAAATGTAGATCAACAATTCAAAGATAAATCCCATAACGCCTTTAGTAATCAATACCGATCATTTTTGTTGTTGCAATATGGATGAATGTCTGAAATAACTATACTACTTGGATACATCTGGATAAATTTTCAATAAAAATAATATCACTTAATCTGTCTTATCGTTTACGCATACGTTTGGCATGCGTTTCGGATTGCTCGTATGGTTTATAACATGGTGCTTGGCATTTTGTGGTAGGCAACTGAAATATTTCCATGATCCTTATCTCAGGTCTGTTTCACTGTTTTACGCAATTGTGTCTTCGTTTACACTTTTGGCAATCGCTGAGATGTTCCATTGTGCTGGGGCACTTCGACTCGATAACCGCAAGGTCTTTCGGTGTCCCGGCTGCAAGGTTTCACTTGTTTTATTTTTTTTTGTTTTATGAATGAGTGCGACTCTTGATTGTTAAAGTGCTTGTTTCTGTCCGTGTCGCCGATAGCGTCGTCTCGTGTGTGTTGGGGCGCGTATAATTGCCTCGAGTATGATTAAGTTCGCGGGTGTCTTACTTTGTTTTATATGTGCGTTGGTCATGTCTTGTGGCCCTTGCGGCCGAAACCAATAAAACTGTCAAACTTTGCATGAGTTTTAGTGGTTTTCAGACGCACAATGACAGGTACAAGTTTGGGACGGAAACAGTGCGGGACTGGCGCGCAGGATGTGTGCAGGGCGGAGCAGGTAAGATTTCTCAAATTGCTGTGGGTGCGAGCGGACAAAAAATTTCGACCCGCGCAGGACTCTAATGCGCACCAACACACGTTCACTAAAAGCCGAATAGCGACCTTCCCATAAGACACCCACGCCCGAGGTGGGCATTCTCCAAAATTTGCGCGCATATATGACGTTGATCCTATTGCCATCCAATTCTTGAGCGACTAATTGACGTATGCAGCTGATAAATGTTAACGTTAGAAACTCTCAAGGCGTTATGAAATTGTTTGTATTTCATGTCATTAACCCCTTCAAACTAGAGATGGCATGGTCCAAGATTTTTTGGGCCCGGACTGCCCATAGCCCGAGACATCCAGCCCATCAACTGCCCGTGGACCGAGGACATTTTAATTTTTCTATCCGGCCCGCCCGTGGCCCACTAAATAATTGACAATGCCTAATTTTCATCCTAAGGCAAAATATCTTCTGCGGCTATTTTGCCTTCAGAACACATAAAATCCTAAACCTTAAACCCTAAATCTAAGACCCTAAACCTGAAACCCTACACTTAAAACCCTAAACCTAAAACCCTAAGCCTAAACCCCTAAACCTTAAACCGTAAACCCTAAACCTAAAACGCTTAACGTAAAACCCTATACCTAAAACCCCTAGCACTGCAATTCCTCAATGTTAATCAAAGCATGAATTTGTGTAGGCTATCATACTTCTCGCATGGCCACTTCAACCAATCTTTTTCAGTTGCAAGCCCCAGCAGACCTTTTGCCTGAACAGGCAAAATAGACACTACCTAAACAATTATACGGTTTAGCCTACTTACAAATATCGAATACTTTAATAAAGTTATTGTGATTTGGTACATATAAAAACCACCGATCAATATTCAAGTAGCCTAACTAGTCTTCACAAAGGCGACAAACTTGAATCGATCAGCAAAGTTTTTTTTGTAAAGTGCGTATATATCAATCACACGAGACTTCCACTAACGCTCTGCCCATCTCAGTGTCATATCATTTCTTTAAAATTATTTGGTCTATTCAAAATTAGAACATAGTTCAAGCTGTTTGCACAAAGGCGAGTTCTCCGTTATTCACAAACCCTTCCACTCAATTAAAAAACTGTTTCACTGCTTGCACAAGTGGCTGGAATACACAGCACACGTCTAGTCAACCTTGATGAAGCAGGAAACTCATTTTATTTCTTACCCAAAACCTGTATTTATCCACAAAATTGCTTTTTCATCTTCATCTATAGCCTAGCCTACTGCTAGAAAAAATGGTCAGCAAATATTTGTCAACCTCATGAAATACTTGGTAATTTTCTTCTGGGTCTTAACTTCTGAAATATTTGAAGCAACCTTTCTTTTTGTGGTCAAACTTTTGGAGTTGCTGCGACTGTGGTTTGCATCAAATGAAGAAAGTAAACGGTAAATCTGAAGCAAAACTACCATCACAATCTAGTCAGAAGGCCTAGTTGCCCAGTAAAAGACCTGGCTAGTTTGCAAGTTTGCGTTTTTCAATTAGACCTACTTTAAACCACGATAGAAATTTATGAAACTGTTGAGGGGCGCCCGACGAGACAACCTGTTTGACAGTTTTTTTCGCTGTCCCAGCGCCTTAACTTTAATTTGCACGAAATTGTTTAACGTTTGCGCCAATAAGCTCTCTCTCTTTATATATATATATATATATTATATATATATATATTTTCGAAGGATTCAAAGAACAAAACCCTGGATACAAAAGGTGGCCAAATATGCATGGCCTAATTGGTAGTTTTCCCATTAGAAACAACATTGCTGCTTTTTTGCTTGCTCATATCGAGTGTCTGCAGTCCAGGTTGTTTAGGCGCACATGGGAAGAACAAATTTTCCTGAAAATGCAACACCGGTAATACAATGCCAGCTGGTTTCACTCACTTATGCCACCGAATATTTCTTTTGCTTCAAAAAATTTTAAGGTTTCCCCAACATTAGTGGGCGGCTCGGTGAAAGCTAACCACTAAAAATATCGTGAGCGGCCCGCCCAATAACCGGACCATTAGCAGCCCGTGCCATCTCTACCTCAAACCCACGGTGTCACAACACTTTCGCAGCCGGGTTAATTCAAGCGGTTCGCGCAAAAACAGCTGGATCGCACGTAACTTTGCGCGGGAATACCTCCGCTCCGGTAAGCGCTACAGACCCGGTAAAAGTCTCAAAAGACTCGGGACGTCTTGTAGTTTGCACTCGAAAAATAATTTTTTGGTTGGGGGGTGAAGATTTTTCGTGAGTGACGTCATAAGTGGAGGACTTTTAGGCCACCTTGGCCCACTTCACCTGACCCTGGGCCCAAACCGTTAGATAGTAATATTTCGCTCAAGTTTTTATTGGAAACCAGGCTACAATCAGAGTCTTTTGACACTTTGGATGACCTGCTGGGGTTTCGGGTTCAAAAGCTATGATCTAAAGTAATAAAAAAAATTGACTAATTAGTTAACTAGATAATTAATTAATTTGTTTATTTTAGATATAACTTTTCAACCAGAAACGCTAGAAAGTCAATCAAAGGCTCAAAAGACTGTTTCCAATGAAAACTTCAGCGAAATACTTAAGCCTAACGGTTGGGCCCTAGGCCACGTAACACGAGCCAAAATGGCCTAAAAACTACTTCACTTATGACGTCACTCACAAAAAATCCGCAACCCCCAACAAAAAATTGTTTTTCGAGTGCAGTCTAGAAGACTGGCCGATCCGTTTGAGCCCTTGAACAGCTTCTAGCGCAATCGGCGGAGGAGCTATGGCGTTGGTAAGGCAACTGACAACTGCTGGTTTTAGGCCGATTTCGAAGAACAAATATATCGTACCCCGGCTCTCAAAGTGAAAAGTGGCCACTACATTTCTGGCCATAACTCGCCAGCCGATTCAACTAGACAGCTGTTCAAATCATCTACGGATTCGGCAAGTCCTCTAGTTTCGATTAAAAAAAAATTATTTTATTTGGTTAGGGGTTCTCTTGTGGGGACATCGCAAAGTGGGGATGTTTTTGAAATTTTGACAAACGTTCACTGACCCTGGGCGCCAATCCAATGAGCCCATTTTTTGTCTCAATTTTTTTGGAAACTGGACGATCATCCGCGTCTTTACAGCACTTGATTGACCTTCTAGCATGTCTGAAAATTGAAACCTTTACTGGACAACAAATTATGTAAGATCACGTGTGTGAAACACAGTCAGAGCCGGATTAAAAAGTAGGGGGGCCCGGGGCAATTTTTACTGGAGGGCCCCTATGACGTAATTCATGACATCATCGTTTGTAAAATTTACGTTTTCGCTCATTCGCAAGGTTCCCGTTTGTTTTTTCCGCTAGTCGAGAAGTGCTTACTCAAATGCACATACAGTTAGCTGCGAGGAGAGAATTTATGATATGAATACTGGAGTGTATTTTTACTAAGAAAAAATATTCCACAGGCTAGAGAGTGACTCGGCAAGAAGCAACATTCACCCCGTCCCGAACAACAAGCAGAAACCAGAGATTACAAACAAAAACACCGGAAAAAGAACATGTCAATATGGCCAGGCAGGCTAAGTGTGAAAGTTGTTTCCAAGCTAATGTCTTGATTTTCACCTTCTTTTCAGGTGCTCTCC
>Ga0210059_1003161_pt1 | contig 26211 bp, 20 predicted proteins | sample Ectturendosymbi2_FD_188042 | JGI IMG/M metagenome (GOLD analysis project Ga0210059, IMG submission 188042) | Ecteinascidia turbinata endosymbiont from Florida, USA - Sample 2 (SPAdes) (version 2) | ecosystem: Host-associated > Tunicates > Ascidians > Unclassified | place: Key West, Florida... | reverse complement strand
TGGACTTGGATGCCCGGGGCCGGCGCCCCGTTTGCCCCCCCCCTCTGCACGCCACTGGATTAACATGATCAAACGGTTAGCGTTGCACCTTTGAAAATCGCTGAAAAGGTTTGCGTAATCTTACACAACTAGAAAACTAATTTCTCACAGTAGTGTTTTCCTGAAGTTGCTCCAAATTGTTCAAATAGATTTTTTCCGCTTCACAAGCTAACTTCAGTCGTGATCTGTTAGCGATCAATGTCTCAAGATCATCGTAATCGTTGCTTCGGAAGTCAAGCTTGCAACCAGGAGTTGTCTTCAGGATACATGAGGTGAGCAGAAAAACAATCACAACGTTTTAGCGAAAACGTAGAGTACGGAAGCTAGAAATGTAAAGTTTTGATATTATCAAATTTTCTTGAAGTTAGCTTATGATGTAGTTGTACAATCCCCATTTTGAAAGCAGTAATAGTGCGGTTTTTATTAAATATATTTTGTCAAGATGCGAGCAGTTTAGTTCATTCTTTCTCGAAACTCGAGCCGCAAAACACAAGTTTTTTATATCTAACAGTTGATTTCTTTTTCTTACCTCGGGCGCGTTCGATCAAACGCCTATTATTACACAGCATTTTCCAGCGACACCACCAGAGCGCTGCAGCGAGCAAACATTCATGTTTTATTGAGATGCAGTCATGTGTTTCGATTAGCGAAAAGCAACAACATTCAGCGTTTTTTCACGAAGACAACATAAGATGAAACGGGGAAAATGCAGTCCGATGAAAGCAAATCCATCCTTCTCATTGTACTGAGGATTATCAAGCGGTGGTATTTGAATTTTCGTTCGTAAACAATGGCTTGATTTTTCACAATTTCTGTTGATACAGAAGGATAAATTGTTTTCATCATTTTTTAATCATTCATTCACTGCTTTCATCATATTTTGTTTTGCGTTCTGGCCAAATCGGTAACAATGCTCAGCTGAGCAGAAGTTCCAAGTAATTTGAAACATACTGCTTTATCTAAACAACCCACGCTACAATGCTAAGTAATTTTAACTGCCAGCATGACCACTGACCAGGCTGGAAGCACAAGACGTCTGCACTGGGTTTTGTGTAACAACGCACGCAGGTAAGCAATTAGATCATACTGCCCTCAAAAATCGTCTAAAAATTTTGCAATGAATTAGTAAAAGTGTTGAAAACACTTTTATCCATGCTCCTGTTTGATATTATTGTCCATTTTTCATGTCATCGTAGGTTTCATTTCCAGCAGCCTGCCAGCTAATCTATGCTGGAAATCAATATGCCATCACTATACCATACACTTCTAGATGCGTATACCAATAACACAGCGAGTTATCCAGCACATTCTTTGTTCTGTATTACTGCACTATTTTCTGATTTAGTAAAACTGTTGGCATGACGCTGTGACGATTTCGTTCCAAAAAAAGAAAACGCAGCAGGTAATTAAATTTTCTTGGAAATTTCAGACTACTGCATTTTGGATTACATGCGATGTTTCAAAAAGAAAACAACATATACACTCTTTTCAATGATTTTTTCAACAAGTGCTTACCCGGTTTCCCCAGTAGAGGTCGGAGCAATAATGATAGCTGTTTCTTACTTCGTAGTTTTTTAGCTCAAGCAACCATATCGAAGGTACAATGCTGCATAAGTATAGGAAAACGCACGGACTGATCCTGCAACAAGAGGCATTCGTGTTTGCTTTCAAAAAGGTCACAGCTAGGAAGTTTTATAATTCTTTTCTATCAGCAGACAGTTAAGTTTATAACCACCGTTCATGGTATATCTTTAAAACCGCAAACAATTTTATGATTTTCTCGTGTGTGTTAACTTGGAAAAGTAAAGTATACAAACAGTTCACGCGTTAAAAATTAAAAAAAAACATTTACTTTATTACTTATGTCGATATACCACTTCCTTTCTCTAAGTAGATAAAGCTGCCGCAAAACTATGTATGTTCTCTCTGTGCCACTTTTTTCATTACACTATTTCTACAAAGATATTCTCAATAAAGCAAGAAAACGTGCTTATGCATACTCGATGACACGGTGTTTTTCGTGTGTTTTTGACGACTTTTCTAAGTTTGCTACAGACAGTGCTTGCCTTCTTGAGATTGAGCGGATCTACTTGGAGTAAGTATTTTTTATAAGAGCTTTTGTCAGAACGGCCTTAAAACATTTACTTGCTGTATAGCAAGCATTGAAGTCAAAAGCGGCTCTCCTTGATGCAATGTCGAACAAAGCAATCAGTGCACTCCGCTTCAATTTTCAGTACCAGCAGTAGACTGAACTTTTAGTTGCTCTTTAATTAAAAATGCACAAAATTTGCGTATTGCACTACAGGATCGCACGAGTCAACAGATTACCATTTGTATTCTTCTCCTCCTTTTATACCAACAGTAAGCAGCGCCTCCACCACCAAAACAACCACAGGTATGAGTAGCAACCAAAGTTCAATCATGTTCCACTCCGTTTGAGCTCTCCATATACCAATCAACCCGTGTGCAGAAAAAAGAGCTCTGACCACGAGTGCTGGGCATAAAAAAGCGATTCTTCGCTATGGTACAAAAACCAGTTTCTCAAAGTTTCAAAGTGTTTTTAATTAACTGCATGACAGTTTGGTGAAAGCTTGTTGGCTTTACTTAAAAAGAAATGAAGATTCTTTTTTATGAGAAGGAAAACTATTAAGAATCTATAGCAGTGGTTCCCAACCGGGGTGCCGCGGCACGCTAGGGTGCCATTTCCAATACCCAGGGGTGCCGCGAGCTAATGCGTTTTTTAATATTTCATTAAAAATACTATTTTCAAAATGTCATCAAACCTTAAAGCAAATTGCTGTGGTTTCATCACTAGATGCCGCAAATTGTGTTTGTCTTCTGTAGGGTCCCGCAAGCCTAAAACGGTTGGGAAACACTGGTCTATAGCCTGCTTAGTACGATCAGTCATTCTAAAAATGATCTCTTTTGGTGCATAGCATTCTTGTTTCTTTGTTGTTTTTCAAACACGAAGTAGTGAAATTTTTTGCAAGCTTACAAACAGTTTTTTTTCTTGCCAATTAATCTCGGAACCTTTTTCAATTGCATGTCAATAATCTATAGTGGGTCTACAAATAGAAAATGAACAGGTAGCAAAATGGTATTAAATACTGTAATACCAAGAATTATATCCTTCATTGTTGAAGAAATGTGGCAATTAGCTTGTACAGATTTCGAACGTCCTTTTGAAGTTTTGAAATAATGGCGAGTCGCTGCTTCATCCGTGGAACTGCTTCTTAGACGGAAGGATCGGAGCTGTGTTCCGGTATATTTCGTACAAACTTCTGTAAAGCTTTCGTTTGACGAATTTCTACCAAAATAAAATTCCAAATTTGGTCTATAATGGTTGTGAGCCACTTCATATCTTCTACACCTTGACGGAAACAATATTTTACTGTTCATAAAGTCATAATGGTTATGTCCATAACATATACAGGAGAAAGAGTCAAAAGAGCATAACCTCTAAAAATATTTTTGGTGTTAGTTTTCCGACGTTTAACCAACCATCTTCAAAAGCTATATTTGTCATCAAAATTTAACCAAATCATACTTTAACAAACACTGCAACTTTGGAAGGAAACCGTAAGGCAAGTGCAGAGATAAAATCGCTTTCCAGTAACTCCTTTATAAACGCATTGTGCACTAATTCTATTTGAGTTACCGCTAAATTATTCGTGATTGTGGGGAAAAAACATGGGAGCACCTTCAACGAAAGGCTAGAACACCAAACGGGGTGGAGGAAAAATGGGATGGCTGTCACCACCAGACCATTAGCAACACTTTTTCGTCTCGGCATTTCGGAACACAGAGATTATTATCCGTTAGCACTATACTGTAGATACAACCCCAGTAGTAATGTTAAGAAGTTCAGGCATTTTAGTGTTGAATATCATTCACGGGGGAAAGGAATCGTTTTTTTAGATCATAGGACATCAAACACTTTAATGTACAAATAGAAAAACAAGACAGAGCTTTACGATAACATTTAAACTTGTAACTTTTCATCTACTTGAATTTCGAAAACTTGATAATGCGTGCTTGGCAAAATCAATATTTCTAGTTCGAAACTGCTGGCAAAATACTTCACAATTCTGAAGAGATTTTACTCGACGCTGTATTGAAGTAACATTAATCATTAAAATAACTCACAGGTAATAATGAGCTAATTCAAAATATTTTCCCGAAAACTTTGTAAGGACACATTTTCGATTTGTACAATGTTTTTAACTGTAGACTTTTTAAGTTACTTTTTAACCTACAGTATATCTTTTCAAGACAGTTATTAAGTATGAAAAGCTTTATAGTGTTGCAGTCATCAAGGCATCACTGTTCTCCTTATGAAACTTTGCGAAAAATTTTATGCTATGTACATTTCAAAGTACACATTTTGCTCTAGTGCAGTGCTCTTCAACCGTTTTTGTTACGGTGCACCCTTAAAGATATTTTGACAAACTCATGCACCCTATTCACTGAAACACTTAAAACTCATGCACCCTATTTACTGACACTTCCCCCGTTTACCCCACCTAATTGCTCCCATGCCTGTAAGTACCCGGGTCTAAATAAGCAAGTCCCCTAATTCAGTAACTCAGCTACATAATCCAATTGATAATGGCTCATTGCCTGTTGCTTAGGAATCACAAATAATCATCTAATTGCAATTAGCTTCATATAGTGTGATGCTTATGCACCACAGTTTAGATTGTGCAAAGTCTCGGTTAAATCCTGAAAGTCATTGGTTGGTTAATGGTACATTTTTGCTAACATAATGTTTTTGTAAAAATTATCTGTTCAGTGTGACAAGTTTGTGATGCACCGTTGTGAACCCTTTCTTAGTGGGGCATCCCACGCATATTTTGGTGCACCCCAGGATGCACCGTGCACACCGGTTGAAGAGCGCTGCTCTAGTGTATGTTCTCTGAAGACAACTTCGCAAGATTGTTGCATCAGTTATGTGTGAGCATGTGGAGCAACATCCGCCAGTCAATTCATTGCTTTTACGCCACAGCTTTTGAAATCATTTTGCAACCACGAATTTCAACGGCTACAGATTGAAATTAAAGTTACAAATGATGAAGTCGGTGATTAGAAAAGCGGGCAATAAACGAAGATTAGTTTCTCCACCTACTGCCGCTATGTCGAAATAGGTAAGCTGAACAACTTTTTAACATCCGAATTAGGCACCAGCACAATTTAATGCTCGTGCTGCTTAAACCTCGACTTGTAAATATTCATTTTGGTCAAACTACCAAGTTTTCTATCTAATGAAACTAAATGTGGGAAAGCATGAAACACTGTGTTGGTAAAATTTTAAGTTTGCTATAGCGGCCCAATGCATGAAGATTGTAATGCACTATGCTGAATAACTAACATTATCTAGCATTTTTAGGAATAGCTTAGAAATTACTTGATACAAATACAGTTTAATGTTTTTACATATTAAAGAAAGAAAAACTGAGAGTCATGGGTGAAGCAACAGTTGAAGTGTGGGCTCAAACAATTTTGTATAGAATAATCTGCGAATACAATAGAAATAAACATCGTATTTCTTACATGCCTGGGTTACTTTCTTACACGGTTGGGTGATTCAGTAGAATCAACTTATCTATTTCTAGGTATAAAACATAGCTCCAATTCAAACTTTGTGTGCACCCCCCTTCGACCAACGCGCCAAAGAAAACGAGAATATTAACTCCACACTTTTTTTTACATTTATCAAAAACTCTATTTTTTTCCACACGTTTTACAACTTGCATGATACAAGAAACACAAACTTCTCTCACCGTTTCTTCATGTATAATGCATCACCTTCACTTGGGACAAAAAATTAACCACACTTGGTTTTTCTGACAGGTGATTTTACTCATAGCAAGTACTCAATGCGCAATTAAAACACTAGACTTTCACATTTAAATTTCACATTTCTCACTCAGAGTTAGCATGTCCCATCAATACGATGAAATGTTCATCTCACACTGAAGCCGCTGGTATCATGTGCTTTTCAAAGAGGGCAATAAGCTTTTTGTGAATCTCATTTCAAGTGCTCGACCCACTAAATTTGTTTGTAAGTGCGTGTAAGTGCATTAGGCTGTGCCAAGTCATTAATGGCAGTGGAGAAGCATGCAATTCAGGCACTTGCGTACACTTCGCACTAGCTAAATTACTGCATAGCTTAGCACCAAATGGCCCATTAAGCAAACCTGGGCATTGCTTTGGGTTTCGTCCTTTGATTAATCGGTGAAGCTTTATTATAAAAAAATAAAATTTGTTTGTCACCGGCTGTGCCAGGCTCCTAGTTTGCGTAATTTTTTCTCAGATTATTCCTTTTTCGGCCTACTTGGTCTTATTTTCGTTTGGCAATCAGCGGAGTATGTGCATTGCGTGGTAAACTGCTTTCATTATTTTACCATTTGGTGTTTTTACGATAAGCAATTGTTGACTGGAGGAAAACCCAGCCTAAAAGCATTTTATTGAAAACTAAAACGCGGTGTAAGTTTCTGGAGAGATCACCAATCCCAATAAATCGTTTTAGCTGCCTTCATGACATGATTGATGGGACGTTAAATTCAAAATATTCTTAAAACAATGATTGTGCACATCCATTCAAGACAACTTGCCAACAAACAACTTGGCGACATGACCATTCATGAAAACTTCGCATGCAGCATTGTAGAATCAGAATGCCGTACAGTCAACGCACATGCTATATGTCTCCAAATTGTTCCTGCACTTCAGGAAATGATGTGCACATATAGACTAGTCATTATCACGGGCCAGAAGTACCACATATCCCACCCAATGTACGTGACTTACATGTTGCAAGCATCATTCAATAACTTCAGGACAAACAAATGCAGTAAATGTTTGATGAAAGAGTAAGGAGAGCTGGATTCTCAAGGCTCGGGCTACATACAACTTATATATTCGGTCCGAGTTCTGGGGTTGGTTTATGTCACGAGTATTTAGATAAATGTAGAATTCACAAAGGATATGTTTTAACTGGGACGACAACCATCTCTTGCAGCAGCTGCGACACTGCTGGTGAATTTAGCTTTGAAATTTGTCTCGTGCTGATTTATAAACTTGGTCTGGTAAATTTTTCTAGGTATGTAGTCTGGTAAACTTTTCTTTTTTTTCTGAAGCCGTCCTATGCAACTGGCTGCATTTTAAACGAAGTTTTACTCACTGTGGCCCCTGAAGTAAAAGCGTAATAAGGAATTCAACCAATTTTTTCTTGAAGGTGAGTAGGTTTGTGAAAAACTACAAAAAAGCGTTGGAATTTTCGTACATTTTTCAGACTTTTCTCCCAGTTAATTCCTGGTATAAAAATTACAAACGCCCATGAAAAGCAGTTGGGTAAAAATTGTACTCTTTGAATAAAGTAGTGAGAAGAGGCGAAACCGATCAATGGTTTGAGGTTCAAAATTGCAGGCAAAGAGTTCTTTGTGACGCTGGCTTTTATCATAATTTACATATTATAACGCTCCTCTTGCATTGCGTAATGAGCACTCAGCAAACGTTTCTGTGCTTAACAAGGTGCGAAGTCCAGGCTAAAATTTGCTTCGCCTTTATTATGTAATAGGCGTTTGCTCTAGGCTAATATCTGCTTCACGTGTATTATGTAACATGCGTTTGTTCCAGGCTAATGTGTGCTTCACTTTTGTTATGTAACATGTTTGAAACGTTTGCCCTTTACGCACAAGAGCTCTTTTTCATGCCACGCAGCGTTTGGCATTCGCATCTCTAGAAACTTGCAACGACAACTGCTGCTTCTCCGTGAACGGAAGTCATAGCCACTCACGAAAACTAATAACGCCACCCCACGCGTCAGCAGTGCGCTTCAATTAAGCACAAGGGCTGGTTCTTGCTTAGAAGAACATTAAAAATTTACAGCAAAATTAAAAATTTACCAAGGAGGTTCGTAAAAACATGAACATAAATCGTCTTCTACTGAGGTACGAGATGTGTTGCAAAAACGTTTACTTAACACTCGACTGCAGCCATTAAAAGCTCGCCAGAATAACCGCATCAGTTTTTCTGCTGTGGTCGTTCACGTTCCTATAGCGCGAAAAACTATACAGTAATGAACCTCACGCTACGACACTAAGCAGGATACACTGTTGCGTAAACCGGAAACAAGTCCTTTGACATGACCGGCTTATGTGATTTTTTGCAGAAGGCATAACCACTTTTTGCTACATGGTTGGAAGGTAAACAAGAAACAACAAAATCTTTTGCATTTGTCTCAGCCTTTTTTCACACGGAAAAAGACGGTCGCAAAGTCTTGCTTTGCTGGTACATTTTTCTGTGAGTAACTACGTTGATTTATCAAGATAGAGCATAGCAACGCAGAAGAAAACACTGCTAGAATGCACTCGCAATCAGAACGCCGAAAAAACCCTAAAGTTGTCTAAGCGAGGCGCCCCAAAACTTTGCTAAATCATAAACAATGCCACAATGCATAAACACGTTATAAGCATCGCAACGCGAAAATACAATGTACAAAGCATACAACTGACAAAAAAAACAAGCAAATGAAAGAATTACACTCCTGGAGAAGACAGATGCAATCACGAAAAGGCATATAGCTAAATAAGGCATATAACTAAAAATTTGGTTAACCTGTTCACACCATGAGAAGAGACAATCCCTGTACAGTTTGCAAAAGGTGATATGGGCAAGGTTTTCAGACTCTGTTCTATTTTTGTCCAGGGCACAGCTCCTCTAAATAAAATATTTTTTCAGAATTTATAGAAACCCTTGATGCAAATAGTTGTGGTTGTTAGCGAATCTAGTTTTGTAAGAATGAACAGCAGAAATATTTTGAAAAAAATTGTCTTAGATTTTGGACAACGCACCGTGATGTAGTTCGTGCATAAATTTTGCCAACTCAAGCCGATAGACATTTATTTTCAACACATTTTGATTTTTATATGAAGGAGCAACATGACAACTATAATTACCAAACGTCATTATTCTTAGTATATTTTTAGTGTATTTTATGCAAAACTTTTAAAGGCTACAGGACGGAATTGCTTGCTGTACCCCATGACAGAATACAATATTGTTGTTGACAATAAACAAAGTTATAGTATAAATTTCAAGAACGGCAATAGGAACAAATTTTCGAAATTTTCAGTACTAAATGAGATGCACGCGATAATTTAGTTCTTACCAACTGCACATGAGAAAACCAGTCTAATTTACTGTCAATGTGGACGTCTAGGCATTTGACACATGTTTTTGACTCAACGACACATCGTTTAAACGTATTTGATAATTTGATATCCTGGTTTTCTTAAACACTTGCTGGTTAACATGTAAGATGAATCAGAATTATTTATTGACATTTAAACGCACCCGTCTGCCTACTGCAAAAACGAAGAAGAGGTGAAGGAATTACTGCCTCATTTTACATGCCCTGGGCAACAACAGTTTTGTGGCAGTTGAGTGAGCATTTTCGCTGCCAGGGTTGTTTCAAATTTCTGATTTAGGATCTGACCAGTTTGGACTGCCACCAGTACAGAATTTACTACGACAGTATAGCCACGCGACCATGCGGCGCAGAGTATACTGAGATCGACGTCTGCGCCACTTGCGGCGCTAGAAAGATAGTACAAAGGGTGGAATTAAAGTTTATTTTTCTTTTTTTCATAAGGATTTCTCTATGACGTAGATCTCATCGAGGAGCTACTCTTTGGGCAAATGAAGAGCAACAATTCAAAGATGAATCCCACAACGTCTTTAACAAGCAATACCGATCATTTTTGTTGTTGCGATATGAATGAACGTCTGAAAAATATGCTACTGGATACATCTAGTTAAATTTGTAATAAAAGTATAATCACGTCATCTGTCTTATCGTTTACGCATACGCTTGGCATGCGTTTCTGATTGCTCGTGTGGTTTGTAACGTGGCGCTTGGCATTTTGTGGTAGGCAACTGAACTATTTTCATGGTCCTTATCTCAAGTCTATTTCACGGTTATACGCAGTTGTGTCTTTGTTTTCGCTTTTGGCTATCACTGAGATGTTTCATTATGCTGGGGCACTGCGACTCGATATAAGCAAGGTTGTTTTTGTTTTGCTTTATGAATAAGTACGACTCCATTAAAACGCTTCTTGACAAGTTGTTTCTATCTACGTTGCCAGTAGCTTCGTCTCGTATGGGTTGCGGCGTGTATCACTGCCTCGAGTATGATGAAAATTCGCAAGTGTCTTGCTTTGATTTTTATGCGCGCTAAGCCAGGTCTTGTGGACTTTGCGGCTGAAATCAATGAAACTGTCAAAACTATTACGTCGGGCTTTTAAAAGGTTTAATTTTTCTGAACTAAATAAGTTAAGATTGGGGTCTGTGAGGAGAAATTAATGCATTCCGGGAACCGCAAGTAAAAAATGTTTGGAAACGACTGTTTTATGCAATAAAAAACAGGCTCTTTAATGTGTTTTCTAGACCTCAAAGAAGACAAATGCAGAATTAACTTGACTAGAAAATCTGTCAGTTTGTGACTATCCTTAAACCATGCTCAAACATATAGCGCTTTTTAAAATTTCTTTATTTTCTTTATTACTGTGGTCCTTTCTTTGTTTAATGGGCAGCTGGAGTTGTTGTTTTCAATTCGACTCTCTTAAGTGGTAGCTGTACTGTTTGTGGGGTTTATTTAATTATATTTTATGATTCATGCACTTCGCAGAGCTGATGCTGCCTACCTAGCAGGAAAATATATATACTCTGTAGGATGATAGTGTCGGATTCTTTGCTGGAAAACGATTCCCTTCGATAAAGGCAGCATGCATATAATACTTCGCAAGGTGATGCAAACAGGAAAACTGTAGAATGTCGCCTGTTGCACAGCCTTAATTGGTGATAATGGAACTGCGACATGACTGGACTACTAAGCAGTAAGCACTCCCAAAAGACCCAAGCAAAAGATTCCTGTTTGTTGCAACGTTTTGAAGTCACCTATGCACTTGAACCAGTCTTTTAAAATTTCTTGAAACCAAAAACACAACACGTAATGATAGTCGTTGTTGACTTCAAAAGCAAACCGCCAACAAAACGCTAATGTTTTAAAAGACCCCAAAAAAAAAATTGAAGCCATAAATGATACTTAGTGCAGCATTGTGTGAGTTAAGTGTCTCTACACGAATATCATCCTGAATGAATCTTAATTAATTTATTTTTTATACAATTCAAAATAAATGGCTCAATTAGTCTTGGGTGCAACTAACACAAACAACAGTTGCATATTTTAAAATCTCGGTTTTTAATCTTATTCAACAAATAAGATTAAAAACCACAATCTTATTCTAATCCCACTTACTTTGGAAGAATCTGTCGTCCGTTCTTGGCCGTTAGATTGCAGCTTGATTTCTGGAATGTCAACTGCTGGATTTCAGAAACATGATACTCTCGATTGGATGCCTCGTAACTTCTCCATCAAACAACACCTGATCGCAGTCGCAGATAGCTTGTGTAAAAAGTATTCTTGCAGCAGGGAAATCCTGAGGTTCGACACGTAAATAAATTATTCAAAGTCTTGGACACCCTTCCTGACCTTTTTAAACTCTACCTATCCTTCAGACAGTTATTGCTATGTTACTGATAAGTAGTGATTAGTAGATTTGTTAAAAGCTCTCATATCGATGTATAAATAAAAAGCGTTCATCGGAATAAAACAGAAACGCATCGAAATCCCGAGTTTTGGAAGATTTACGCATCTATTATTCATGGTCTGCAACAGGATACATAAGATAATGGCTTCATCCACAGTTATACGCCTCTTGAAGCGTAAAAGTGACAAACAGTGCTAGAGAAACGATTAGTGAAGAGACGAGGTTATAATAAAAAATGTTTGTAAGCAGGTTAGTGCCGTTGTCTCATTGATTCGGGTGCTTTGGTTTCTTTATCAACACCAACTCAAATTGTGGATTGTTGCTTTTCAAAATCTTTTTATTTCTGCTCGGTTGGGTGAAAAGGGTATCAGTGGCTTTAATTCAGATATATTAACAGTATAAGAAATTCCAATTTTAATGAATGTCTTTTCGGAATAAATTTTTTTCCCTAGGGAGTTACCAGGGGATTGATTTTAACAATTAACGTTTTTTGGCCATAACTGCGCAACCACCAACGCTACATGGCCAATCAAGGACTCTAAAGACACGGATTTTCACCTGGTTTATTTTAAAAGAATAAAGTTGTATTTGCCGCTTGAACATTTTTCTCAGGTCTTGACGACGTCATCCCAAAATTTACTGACTTCCCCAGTCGTGACGTCACACCAAAAAAGTTCATACCCAGAAGTCTCCGTATTTTTTAAATCGAAGCTGGGAATCTTTCTGCTTCCTTAAATGGTTTAAACAGCTCTCTAACTTCATTGGTTGGCAAGTTATGACTGGAAAAATCCGAGTAATTATAGTGGCTTGCGGCCTGTAAAGGACTAAAGATGTAGATTTTCGCTTAGCTTTTTTTTTAAAAACAGTGAACTTGCCACTTGAACTTGTTTGTCAGGTCCTGATGACGTCATTCAAAAATCCCTTGACTTCCCCATTCGTGACGTCACGCCAAGAAAGTTCAAAAGCAAAAGTTCCCGAATTTTTTTAATCAAACCTACGAAACTTTCTGCTGCTTTAGAGGGCTTGGACAGCTCTCTAGCTCTTTCAGTCGGCAAGTTATGACACTTGATGTGTCGCAGCGCGGCCATAAGGAAGCGAGTATTGATGGTCGTGCCAATACCGGAATTTTTTTGTGAATTTCGCAAGTGGTAGCTGGACATGATGAAATTGTCATGGAAAATTTTTTTTTCTGCTCCGGAAGCGTTTTTGGAATACAGACCTGCTGTTGGACTGAATGCCGACAGCTTCAGCAAAGTCATTCTGAACTTTCGTCAAGATTGTTGTTGGGATCTCAACAACCTAGTTGGACACCGGCATGATGGTAGCTTCATCCACAGCTATGGACTTCTTGAACCGTGAAAGTGACAAATAGTTCTAGAACGATTAGTTACGAGACGAGATTATGATTAAAATGTTTGTAAGTGGGTTAGTACCATTGTCTCGTTGATTCAGATATGTTGTTTTTTATCAGAACCAAACAAAATGGTGGATTGATACTTTTTAAAATATCTTTATTTCTGCTCGGTTAAGCAAAAATAATAATAATGGTTTTTGTTATAGATATAATACCATTAGGAGAAAATCTAACTTTCAATAAAAGTCTTTTCCGAAATATAATTATGTTGCCTGGCAAGTCATTTGATTGCGATGAGAATTTTCTAAAAGTAGTTTTACTAAACCAACTTGTTTTAGAAACGCACTAGAGGATAGAGGTGCACTTTTGTTTCTCATGTTGCTTAACCCTTGATGGACTGAAAAGCCGCTAAAATGGCTCGGACTTTTTTCAGTCACAACTTGCCGTTCGATAGAGCTACGGAGTTGTTCAAGTCCTCTAAAAAGCAGAAAGTCTCCTAGCTTCAGTTAAAGTAAGTCCGGGTCTTTTTGGGTTTAAACTTTTTTGGGTTGATATCATGAGTGGAAGGGGCCAAGGGGTTTTGGACGACGTCATCAGTGCCTGAGAAAACAATCAAGGGGCACTTTCTTTGTTTTTCTTCAAAAAACTAGTGAAAATCCGCCTTTTAGAGCCATGCTATTGATTAGCCTTATGGTGTTATTGGTTGGCAAATTATGGTTAAAAAACAAATATTAGTCCCCTAGAGATTCATTAGGGTATTAATTAATTAATATTCGTTTCGATCTCAGCCAAATTTCAACGTGTTGCACAACGCAAAAAATCAAAACGTTTAACTACTGTTTCCAGTTCAAATTGCACATACCTTGCAGAAATACCAACAATTCTTAACATGTATGCGTTTTCAGATGGAATACCTAAACTGATTTATAGTTTAAGGCAGGTTGTTTCGATTTCAACCTTTTTAAGCGTAGATGAACAAACAGGGATCCGTGCCTAGGACCGGATTTAGCTGATGCGAGGCCCTAGGCTAACATGACGATATTGACGAAAATGACGATATTGACGAAAATGACGATATTGACGAAAATGACGATATTGACGGTCTAAATGTACGGTCACTATAAAATTCTAAATCATTACCAGAGAGCCTCACGATCACCGCGCTTGTTGCTGCCTTCGACGCAACAGAGTTCAATGACACAGAATTGTGGAAATCGCGCTTGGCTGGCGGGAAAACAACTATTAACTTTTGCAGGCAAACCAACCGAAAACGTCACAGTTAAACATTTGGCAAAGCACATGGCCTACGTTTTTTATAAGTTTCACATGTGTATTTTCTTATATGTGCTCAAAACAACCAAACACACTGCACATATGAAGCCGTTGGCGCTATGGGATTTTGAGGCTCTAGACTTAAACCAAAGTGGCCTATTGGCAAATCCTGTTGATTTACTGTTGATCGCCTAAACCTAATGTCAAAAGTTTTGGCCCCCCAACATTTTGGGCTGGTCACGCCACTAGCATTGTAAGGTCAATTCACCTGTCAGTTAGGTTTGATTGGCGTAACTTCGCGCTTGCGCCAGCCGGTCAGAACTCCATTGCAAAACTTCCTTCACAGCTTTCAACTTGATTACGACTAGTAGCAGTACATTGCCTAATGTCCACCACAGCAGCGTGCTATTAGTCATAAACATGGACGTAGCTAGGGGACACATGAGCCACGCCTCTCCAAAAACGTAAGTGCTGATATCTACGTATGAGCCCCAATAATTTGCCGTCTATTTTGATATTCAAATAGTTATTTTGCTAAAACATTAATCACAAAGGTCGTAGCACGGTTGACTGAGCACGATGTCGTCACAACACCATTGATCCAGAGGGGAATCGCGCCTGTGTGTTGCATTGGGCCCCGCTCCTGCTAGGGCCAGCCCTGTTGGCTATCATGTTATAGCTGCGTCACAATGGGCGGGAATCCAGCGTTCACAGTGCATGCAGTATGTTATTGCGCATGCCTTCAGAGGCGGTAAAACTTGCAGCATGTTGTTACGAGGTAATTGCTTGTTACGAGGTAATTTGCCTGAGGGGGCATGCAAACACAGTATGTCTCAGTGCCCTAGAGAGAGATGAAGGATTGCCATCGTTTTCTTTGTTTGTTTTTACGAAACAACATCCATAGCAATTTTTTTTATTTCAAAAAATATAAACGGCAGCAGTGCATCAAACTTCATGATTGTACAATATCAGAAACTATTCATGATAGAAATATTAGACCACTGTATCTCCCAGCATGCTTCGCAAGTACTATCTTATTTTGGTGGGTCTATATGATACGTATTTGCATGAATAAATGCAATATCAAATTCCTCAATGCCTAACCATTACTGGAAAAATTTTGCTTATAAACAGATGCCTCAGGACCACAGAATAAAACAAATTATTAAAAAGTAACGCTTCAAAAACAAAAAATACGTTTAAAATAGATTTAATTCAGTTGTTCGAAATTTGTTTTTTGTCAACACTAGGTTTTACGTATTTCAAAGGCCCGTATTTGTCACATTCTTCAATACTACAATTTTTTAAGTGGACGTACAATCAAGCAATTTCCCCTGGCATACCAGAGCTCTGCACGCCCCTGGTTTCAATTGAAAATAATGGAATTGACATTTCAGCATCGTGAAGAATATATAGCAACTTCAATTTTGAACATTTTTTCTTTGCTACTCCGCGTTTTCTATTGACAAAAACGGTACAAGAAGTCAGCATTAGACTATCCGCAAACAGCTTTCTACATCCGACGTTCAATCCGCACGGTTTACCCTTTTTTATTCTGTCATGAGACAGAACCGAGATCACTTGAGAAATAGTGTTTTAACACAGTGCCAGATTAAGGAAACAAAATTACATGCAAATGTGCCAAAAGGGGCTTCTGAACAACTTTATTGCGTAGGAAAAGAACAAATTAACATCAAATAACTTCAAGCAATTTACATTGTGAAAAGCATTTTCATGCAGAAGCAAATTCCCAGACAAAATGAAAACTTTGATATTCAGCGAATAAAGTGTCTGTATATCATGTGCAAAATATAGGGCATACAAAGGACCGCTGGGCCCCCAAAAGCGCGGGACCTGTAGCAATTGCTACATTTGCGAATATTGTTAATCCGGCACTATTTTAACATGGTTTATTACTTCATTTGTTCTCAAAGCATTAGGCCTCCCTGAGAGGCGCATCGCAAGTAACCGATTGCTCGCTTACTGTCATTTCTTCTTCTATCCGAATGAAACCACGAGCTAATATCCTCGCAGTCAGCAGTTTGTCTGCCAATGTATTGGACGCCAGGAAGTTATACTTCCTTTCTCAGGAAGTTATACAAGACCAACGCTTATTCGAAAGTGACGTCGGCGTCTCGTGGACTGGCTCTGAGCGGGCAATGAAACACGCGTAATCATGGAGTGATACCAAACGCATTTTCGACCACTCGGCGGGTCCTTGAATAATCGGTAAAAGATTTTTTGTTGGGATATTTTCTGCCCATCAGGTGGTTTCCTGGATAAGAACACAACAGGTTGTAGGTTGTATTTTAGAGGAAATGTTTCTTCGCCAGCATAAACGTAGAGGACCTTTAGGCCTAATGTTCAACTTCAGGTGTTTTTTTTAAGGAAAATGTTAGGTACCCGGTACGGACCTGTAGGGACCCGATTTCTCTGATTATAGGGACTCGATGATAATTTTTTCTGATTCTAGGGATCCGATTTTCAATTCTAGGGACCCGAATCGGGTCCCTAAAACACCTTAAAAAACCTGTCATGGGTTCTTCTGGCAAAAGTAACACTTCCTGGCTTTGCCAACGACCAAAGTAACATGGGCAAGCAGGCGCGTAGACAAGGGGGAGGGAGGTAATGTTGCCCTCCCAATTTTTGGACTGCAAATATTGAATCGTTGTGCAAAAGTCATGAACGCGTTAAGTCAGTCATTCATTACAAGCTATAGATAGCTGGTATTATGCCGAAGTTTTTGCTTTGGAGCTGAGTGTCGTAGTTTGTTGATGCGCAGCGTACAAATACGAAGTAATTGATACTAAGCTGCGTTGTCTCAGTTAACGGAATGAGGTATTGCACAGTTGCATTGTAAGGTCATAATACCTTGAGCTAATGGACTACGCTCAATCAATGCATTTTTGCCAGATAGCGGTAAGTTGTCTGCTATGTTTATGTACGTAAGAGACCCACGTCAGCCAACATTGAGCTAGACAGCGAAAGCTGGACGAGTTTTTCACGGGAAATTGTGGAGATTCAGTTTTGATCATACTAATTAAGCGGAGACAGTTCAGTTTGGTTTCGTTTATACTCGGTTTCTGTACTTTTGGAGTGGCCTGCGGCGCCCATTTCCGCTTGCTTGGGCAGTGGGCCACGTGGCTGCTTTCACACTGAATGCTGCACTGGTGGCGAGTCAATGGCAGCACCGTGCAGTGCCTTGCACCCTTCACCTATTAAAGTTAAGTTGGTAGGTGTTTTGTTGCATGTGACTGATGAACGTAGACATCTTGGTAGGAAATGCAACGAGACAGTGACTGCTGATCAGGGCCGGCCCTAGCAGATGCGGGGCCAAATGCAAGACCTGGGCGCGGGGCCGAATGCAAGACGTAGGCGCGGGGCCCCTCTGAGCAGTGATTTTATGACGTCATCATGTTCAGTCAACCGTGTTATCGTGGTAGAGCGCAGATATACAATGCAGTACTAACACGAGAATTCAGCACGTTTGCTAACGTTTGAGAGGAAATTTGCTAGTTTTGACGAGAGCGTTCTTTGTTAACAATGAAATTTATATGGCGTTTCTACTGAATTCTCAAGCGCAAGGTTTATCTGGCAAAAATGAACAATCCACCCAAACACCATGGCGCGGGGCCCCAGAGGCGCGGGGCCCAATGCAGCTGCATCGGTTGCATCGGCTTAAGGCCGGCCCTGCTGCTGATAGCGGTACGCCACGTAGTTTTATGCTGCTTGAAATGAAGCATGAGTGAATCTGTAGCAATGATCACACAAGTTTGAAAACTCCATTGTTCGTGGAGTGTGATTAATGTTCCCAAGCGGAAAGCTTAATCAAACTACGCTCATACATGCTTCTTTCCACACAGTATATAAATAAAACTACGTGGCTTGTTAGAATACGTCTATGCAGACTTGTGGGAATACGTCTTAGTTTAAAGTAAAGTTTAGTTCTGACTTCTGAATGAGTACTGAGTCCAGTGTTCTCACTTTTAGTTGTTTTCTCCCTAGGTTGGAACTTTTTAACCTTTTTAGGGATTTTTTAGGGATTTAGGAACTTTTTAGGGATTTTCGGAAAAGTTTGAAGATGTGTAAAATGAATCATTTCAGTTTATTTTGCAGATCATATTTGGTTCTATTTTTAACACTTGTCATGTGCTCTGATTTTATGCTGCACCACCATCGATTTAGCGATTTTTTATGTAAATAGGGATTTTTTGGTGCTGTTCTAGGGATTTTTGGGGTTGCATTTGTGAGAGCCCTGACTGAGTGCAAAACTATATGGCCGTGGCGAGTTTTCATAATTCATCTGCTCAATCTTTTAAGCCTACGTGGCGTTCTAGTTTTAGAAAGTTGTCCGTAGTTGTGTCACCATACAGATCTACTTGTCCGGTTTGTATATGATCAGTGTTTACCGCGAAAAATATATCAAAGACAAGTAAGGTTTTATTGATCGCTTTGGACGTGATTGCAGACATTTGAAGCTCTTGTTTCTAAGTGATGCTTACAAGTCTTGCTGGGCAAAATGAAATCATACATTGTGGTTTCGTTGAAGACCATGGCAATGCTTTCTTGAAAAGAAGACCCTCACTGGTTTGAAAATCTGCAGATGGCCTTTTGTGTACAACTGTAAATTATCGTAATATACCTGGCTACTGCTGTCAACGAAGGGCATTTCTGTGATTGTTTCCATAACATGGGACATTTTCTTTGCGGTACAGAAAGGGTAACGCGCTTTGGGAACGTCCAATTTCATTGTACCACCAGCAACCTGAAAAATATAAGCAAAATGTCGACGTTGACCCCACCTGCAAAATTTCTGCGGACGCCCGTGGTCTTGTCGGCAGTTTTCCAGTTGACAGTTGTCATAGTAGGCAGTTGTCGTAGTTACCAGTTGTCCCACACCACTCTTTTTGTGATGAACAATTACTTAAAAATGAAAAAAATATTACTGAGTTTAGTCAGGCAAAACGTTCTATGTCAACATATGTATCATGTGTATCAAACGATATCTGCTTAGCTCCACGTGGAAATACAGCAAGAAAAGGGGCGTGCAAATTGTTGGTTGCAGAAGGGAAAAAAATATTCCACTTCTGCCAACATGGTTTATGGCCGACCGTTTTTGTCGCAAGGCTGCAGGACTCGCCTTTGCGTCCCGATTGTGTACGCCAGAGATGAGCGGAATGTGAAATTTTCAGTCCGAGTTCAGTCCTGATCCGATGAAATTGAATCCGATCCAGTCCTGATCCACAAAATTTTTGAAAATCATCAGTCCGATCAAGTCCTGATCCGCCAATGTAAAATCATGTTGTTTTATTTTGCCTCATTAGGCAAAAGAACTACTGGAGCTATTTTGCCTTTAGCCAAATACGATTGGTTGAAGGCAAAATAGTTCCAGCAGTGCTTTTGCCTCATGAGGCAAAATAGACACAGCCTTTTGGAATTTCCTAAATTTAACAAGGAAGTGTCTATTAGGCATCAGAGGCAAAAGGAGTGCTGGAGTTATTTTGCCATTAGGAGAATCCGATTGCATGGATTGGTCAAGTGACAACTTGGAAGATATACTTGGATTAGCATAATGTCCTTGTTACACGACCTAAAAACCTAAACCTAAATGTAAACCCAAAAGCTAAACGCAAAACTTATACCTAAACCCAAAATTCAAACCTAAACCTAAAAGTTGAACCTAAACCCGAAACCTAATCCGTAAACCTAAACCCTAAAGGTAAACCTTAAACCGAAACTCAAACAATAAACATACACCCTAAATGTAAACCTCAAACCGAAACCCCAAACTTTTTGAAAAAGTAGGGCTACATTAAAAGCAAGTACATTAAAAGCACTCCTATCAAAGGTGTAACCTCTACAAACTAAGCCAAAGGAAATGGTGAGAGCAGAACCAACGAACAATCGCACAGCAGGCATAGATACTAACCACTCAACTATGTTCACGTTGCAACTAAAACTCAACGTTACATATGAACAAAAGTGGATAAAATTCGAATTGCACAATAGTCCCCGCAGAGTTTTTGCATTTGATGGCAAAATATACACTACCGTCCATTTAGCAAACCTGTGAAATCGGATCACAACTAAAATTTTTGATATTTCAGAACAATCACATTAAAACAACAAAAATTTTCTCAGTCCGATGCAGTCCTGATCCGCCAATTTGAAAAAACTTGCAGTCAGGTCCAGTCCTGGTCCCGCCAAAATTGGCTTCAGTCGTGATCCAGCCAAAATTGGCTTCAGTCCTGATCCAGTCCGATCCAGTCCTGATCCGTGTCCATTTCTGGCGTACACCCAGAAAGATGGAGGTGGTGCACGCTGCACAGTGTTCTTTTTGATGGGCGCAAAGTTGAGGCGTGAGGTGCTTTAAAATGCCGTGTGTGCTGATGGGCCATGTACAAGCTTCAGCAAGTTTATTGAAAAGGTTGTCTGTTTTTCCAATCCAATACACCATAAAAACCTGTGGATGAAACCGCCAATTTGAAGTAGAGTTTAGATTGTTGTGAAAATATTGTAAACAAAAATTCTCAAACTGGTGCAACACGTGCGAGAGAAACCCGGGAAATGGTTGCGAGTGTGGCAAAAACAGTGCTTCTGTGCGCAACCAATTACTTTTGTTATTCCTCTATGCATTACTGCTGGCGACAATATTAGCCCCTGGTCAGAAAGTAGGCCTGCACATACATGGCCCATCAGACCGACGAAGACACAATAACATTTTGCGGAAAGTTCTTGCACAACGCAAAGGAAATTGCGAGTGCAGACAATGTAACTGTTTGGAATTGTCCTTCCAGTGGCATCGACGTTTGGAATTTGTCCTTCCAGTGGCATCGATGATCGCCCGGGCAGAGATTTGTTTAGGGTGTTGATTTCTCAACACATTTCTCAGCCGCACACAACAAGGTTGTTCCGACAAAGATTGCATCCACATTGGAGAGTTTCTCTGCTAGGTCGTTCCGACAAAGATTGCATCCCTGCTACAGTCATTATGCCGAGCGCTTGGCCAGACTGAAGCAAGTTCCAATTTTTAAGGTCACGACCCGGCCGAGATTCGAACCACGTCGAACGACGACCTACCAGACACGAAGTGAGCGCTCTAACCACTAGGCCACACGTCCGATTAAGTAGGCCTATAGCTTGTAGGAATTTACCAAGACAAAGCTTGAAATCCCATCTATTCGGAAATGGCCTTCAAATCGGGACTGCGGTGTCGGAGATGAAATATCCGACTCCAACTCCGACCATTTCAAAATTTCCGACTCCCGACTCCTTAACATAAAGGTAATGAAATTTGGCTGTTAAAATTGATGGAAATCGTGGTGCACAGCAAGAAATTTCTGTTTCAACAAAAGTTTCAAAATAAATTGTGCCATTTCAACAGAAATTCCCAATTTAAGAGTGTGATGTAAAAAATGATCCAATTGGACATCCGGAGTCTGAATCGGACAAAAAAATCCGACTCCGACTCCCTGTGGTGGTAGGACTCCCACTTCGATTCCACCCGAAAACCTCCGACTCCTTACGACTCCGACTCCCATTATGCAACCCTGTTTCAAATGCCAATCAAAACTGATGCAAAAATCTGCAAAATTGAAAGATTTTTTATTTTATTTGCTGTCTGGCGACTTTGTTGAAATGACTAAATATTGTTCAGACAAACTTAGACGTTCCATATAACAAACCAATGCCGAAAAGGAGCGTGACATTAGAACCTACAGTAGTGACAATGAAAAGAAGAAAAAAGCAACGAATGAAAGTGAAATAAAGCGTGTCAGCTGAGCATATAAAGAGATTTATCATTAAGATGAATAGTACCAAGATCGAGGAATCAGATAGTAGGTCACTCAGTTCCTTGAAACATCAAGATCTGCAGGTGTCTACAAACAAAACTGTACCCGGGGTCCGAGTCAGCATCATACGCTTGAGCAGTTTGATCACCTGGTTTTGAATGTTTCATTGATCCTGAATACGTCTCGTTGACGTTCTACAACTGTAGAACAGCGTTTCTCAATCTTTTCAACCGCGGGCAATTTTCATCTAACATATGTTTTCACTGCGTAGTAAGTTTCATTTACTATATTTACTCCCAGAAAACTCTCAATGTGAGCTTTCTTGAATTTGTTACACAAGCTCGTAGAAATTCGGAGTAGTGGCTGTCAAAACTCATCGAATATCATGTAAAATTGCTTCAGTTGCCTCTAAACAAGATCAAAACGTTTGATTTATTTGACTGAACATTCGCCTAAAAGGCGGACATAGCAAGTTTATTAACTATCAAACTTTCCTTCCACAACTGCCGACTTCGTCACTCACTCAGTTGCTCTGCATTGCAGTCACTTTCAAATTTTTTTGCAATGTTGACATATCAACAAGACTTCAAATCCACTTATACGCTTTCTGTAGTGTCACGAAGAATATATCTACCCTAACTCAGAAGCACATCTTCCAAGGTGTTGAAGAAATATTTTGACGTTGCATTGGTAAAGAATGCCACCATGCAATTGGCATCCATGCACAAGCTACAAAATGTTGGGAATTTGATAGTTTGTGAGTTTGTACTGTAGATTCAGGCCACAAAATGCAGTTTCTACAAATTGAAATAGGTTTATAACGATGATGGTATATTCAGAGATTGGCTAATTCGACGTCCGTATGAGGGATTAATATGAAAGTGGCTGAAATTCATTGGTTGCTTCAAGTAGATCACCTTTTACATGAGTCCAGGAACACCCCACAGTGGTGTCACTCCCCCCTGTCCTTTCAAAAAAGAGGCAACGGTGGCGGAGGTGCCTTTTCCCAGGAGTGTCATGGGTAATTTCATGGTTTATCAAGATCGACTTGAAACAAATTCATTGCAACGTTTCTTGCGCCCAGAAAATTCAGAATGTTTTTCTTAATTTCTGGTATTGTTTTTGAGGTCAACATTGTTGCTAAATAGAAACGATGATATTGCTAACGTTTTTTTGTTTTTTATAAGTTCCCGTTGGATTCAACCCTTTTACTGGCCCAACCCTCCTGCTCTACCATTGGTCCGACGTCCCCACATGAGTCTAGCCTAAATCTTAAGGAAAAGCGTGCAATCATTCAACACAGCTTTCCATTAAGAGGATGAAGTAAGAGACAGTTAACTTGTCGCCTGGGTAACCGGTACATTCTGCACACTCAGATCAGTGCGCAGTCTAACCAACTTAAAAACTTTTCAAGTAATTCGCTAATAAACTGCGCAGTGACCAAAATTAGTACTATCTAAATAAGGGACCGCAAACACGCGGCCCGCGAGGGCATTTTGTGCGGTCCGTGATGCATTTGGGAAATTTCATACAAACAACACCTAAGTTATTTGGTTTATTCACCAGTGTGCAAAAGTGCTTGGCCAGCGAGTGAAAAAGTTCCTGTTAAACGAACGTAGAGACCGCTAGAAATTATTTGCCTGTAACTCACGACACCTTTCGCAGGAAATAAGATGTAAAACCTGTTTCTTGTAAGGTTGCGGTACCGCCATTGTTGCGTCAGCATCATAATGCGGCCCTCGGGTTAGTTTGTAGAAGTGTAGGTCCTAATTTGGCCCACGGAGCACTTTGTGTGTGAGACGCCTGATCTAAATGATGTTGAGCTTTTATCCCTCGAAATCGCATTCATTTCAAAACCCGAAAAAAACATTTTCCTCAGCTACCCCAAACCCAGGTTTTTTAATTTTGTCCCGCATTGGAACACTACCTGGTTCCGTACTCAACTAGTGCAGTCATGGCTTTAGTGTGGCAGATGTATGGGCTACTAGTAAACCTGCCTAACTTTTCGTCTTGTTTTAGCAAATTCGTTCTAGCCCTATTCTTCTAGCATGTGTTTGAATTTGTATCACAAATGAAGATCCCAAACTTGAGGGATATCCTATGTCAAGGGTGAGGGGATATTTAAATGCTTCCATTTAGGAAAAAACAGATTAGGTGTCTTGCGTCTTTGGCGCATAACAGACCAGGTGTGTTTGCGGCAAATAGGCCTTATCCTGTGTAGGGTTTTCCTTTTAGTGTAGGAACGGCCTTATCCTGCATCCACGAGTTGTGTGAAATTTTAGCAGCAAGTTTAAGGCTAGGAGGTTTCATTGCTTGCACTGGTTGCAAAAGTTAGGGTCTGGTAAAGCGTCATTTGGAGCCAAAGTAGTGTAGTAGGTAGGCCTAGGTGGTTTCAACACTTGACTGGCACTCATATGACACAATACTATAAAACCTTTTTACCAAGCCGTAGTGCTGGTAACAACCCAAGAAGACTGTATAACATGAAACAGTCCTCACACTAAATTCAGTTCAAAACTGTGAGGTTTCGAACCAAAAATGCAAGTAAACAACGTTTTTTTTATGAAATGTACTACGTTAATATGGTGATCCGTTTTGGTCTTAACAAAAATAATCAAAAGGTCGTAGAAGAACAAGCGGTTTGACGTGACCACAAATTCTTTTAATAACAACCAACATGTCAAGATTTCTCTTATCACTTTAAAAGTTTCAGCAGTTTGCGCGGTTCAACAGTACCTTCATGTTATAAAGTTTCGTGAGGCCAAATTGAGGCCTGTCTCAGAAATTAGTTGTACACCAGCAAAAGGATAAAAAATGTCTTAGTAATACCAACATTTTGAACTATCTCCAACATTTTCACAATTCCAGCATATTTTTCGTTAAAATAGCAATCATTTACGAGATTTTCGATCAAATGGCCTGTCTCAAGATAAATCTTATAAGGAGATAGCCTAATTAGCCGGTAGTAGCCTACAAAGAAAAATTCAAACAGGACTTTTCCTTAAAATAATTAGAATATAAAATTTCATCTTTATTATTTCAAAGTTTCTGCAAGAATGTGAAAATTGCTATGCAACGTTTTGAAAATTTTTTTGGGGAAAATGCCCCCTCTGGTTGCGCGCCTGCTATAGGATATTCATGCATTTTCATTTTGTGACTCAAATCACGAAATAGCACAAACGCCAAAGGAAGAAAAAAGAATAACACCAAAAGCAGAATAAATTTCATGTTGATGAAAATATAAAAGTGTCAAAAACTTTCAGGTTTAGCAAATTGGTGGTAAACTAACATATTTGTATCGCAAAGCTTTGGCGAAAGACGTTGAGGGTTAACTGCTCAATGAGCTCTACAATCTTTTAAAGTCTTTTAGTAATTTTTTTCTTCCAATTTTTCTGGCTAGTAGTGGCTACGCACCTGTGAAAAGACATTCCCGTTGCGATGTTTACCATAGACGCCTACGTCGGCAACAACAAATTTTTCTATGCATCAGCGACTGCCAGGTCGTTTCATGTAATTGAAATGCACAGATCCGCTGTATTTGAAAATAACGTCATTTTTCCGTATATTGCACCAATACAGTATGGAAATATCCAAAAGTATTCAAATTCATCACCAATGAATTTTCACGTTGTTTTGCTGGGTACCGACAGTGATTACCTACAATTCAACGGTGTGCAACCTGCGGCCGTCAATGAAAGTTCGTGCGGCCGTGCACATACAATTAAAAATACACGATATAGCCAGATGCTGGCCGTATATTAACACTTTCATCGTACCTAAATATCCGCATGTTCGCCTCGCTACCTAATAACCCCCATCAGAAGAAAATCCAGCTGTTTGGTGTAAACCACCGTTCTATCGGCACGCGTTGTAGGCATGCCTCGCTCTCGCAGTGACCAGCTGGCAGTCTCGTGTCTGACTACATGGAGGCATCACATGTGCAAACCATTGCGTCACGCGTCTTGCAACTCCCGGCGCGCCAGGTCAAACAGAAGTGTCAGAACAATGACCGTGAAATGGTAATGGTTTATTGTTTCATATGACTCAGCCAATAAGCAGAAGCACCATAAAAGCCATCGCATGCAGTAAACCAACCATTAGCGAACATTAGAGCAAATGAGAATATAATGGCACAATAGCT
>Ga0210059_1003160_pt1 | contig 26212 bp, 15 predicted proteins | sample Ectturendosymbi2_FD_188042 | JGI IMG/M metagenome (GOLD analysis project Ga0210059, IMG submission 188042) | Ecteinascidia turbinata endosymbiont from Florida, USA - Sample 2 (SPAdes) (version 2) | ecosystem: Host-associated > Tunicates > Ascidians > Unclassified | place: Key West, Florida... | reverse complement strand
CAGACCATTGACAGCTCCCCTTGTTGCAAAACTGGCCCCTCCAGTGGCCCCCCAAATGAAAATGTCTGGCTCCGCCCCTGCTTGCCACTGATGTAAAAATCTCAAAACACGTCAAGTAAAACGCACCCGAATGGTTGCAACTGGTAGGTTCACGATTCGCGCGTTTGTTACTTTTTCAAACTGCTAAGAATCGAACGCAAGTCGCAACGAAACGGTCGCGCGGTTCAGGGGCGCAAGCGCACCCCCGAAAGATTTCATTTGTCAAAAATCTGAGCAAAATTTGGGTAAAAACTCTGAAAATGCGAACAAAATCCCTGAAAATTTGGTCAAAATCACTGAAAATCTGGGCAAAAATGGCGCTCAACGTTGTTTGACTTAAAAAATGGCACCCATCGGTTGCAGAAAAACACATTAAGACCTTTTTTGGAGGTCACACCAAAAAAAAGTCTTCATGATCTTTGTGGGAGAAAATTTGTGGGCTAAAAGCGCACAGAAACTGTTTTGACAAGTTTGGGGAAATTCGGACAAAAATCCTACGCACCCCCAAGAATTTGCCTGCTCCTACACCTATGACTGACTCTATGCCTACCACAGTTTGTTGGAGGCTCGCTTGGATCTTGAGGCCCTAGGCTTAAGCCTACATAGCTTATAGGTAAATCCCGTCCTGCAAATTGGTGATCATTGCATTGGAAATTTTTTCAACCCCCAATTAACAAATTAGGTGTGACATGGAAAGCAACAAATTAGGTGTGACATGGAAAGCAACCAATTAGGTGTGACATGGAAAGCAACCAATTAGGTGTGACATGGAAATTTATCGTTTTCGCTTCCTCTGTTTCTGCGGTTTACAACGCGGAGGTAATTCTATAGACGTTGGCGAGTCGTTTAGCCACACGCAGCGTGTGAAGCTTGCCCGCTCTTCCCGGCTCTAATCCTTCGCTTCCACTGTTCTGTCGGTTAAACTTTTTCCTGACAGAAACCCTCGTGGAGCTAAGGAGACACGTAAGATATAGGAAAAGATGCTAGCGATAAGATCTGACTTTTTGACTTCCACATACTCTAAAAATAATTTTCCTTCGGTGAGTGCAGTTCAACTTGCTCTGATTTAAAGTAACGGCATTGATTGCTATAGTGAATACATTCATATTTTAAGGCTTTGTGCATTCTTATTCCCTCATTTCATGCAATATTCTATTCGTAATTCAGTTCAATGTACTTGTTTGCGAACAGTCTAACAGTTGACACGATAGCCTGCTAACGTACATCACGGCATTTGATCGCTGTTTCCGGTCGCTCTGCTGAACCCTTTGCGCTGTTATTCACCGTTATTCTATACCGAACCGTTTAACGCTACGTTGTTCTGACTTTGCATTCAAGTGTATTCAAGAATTTGTTGTATATGTGAACATGAACATAGGAGGTAATCAAGCTTAGAGTGCCCCTGGAGAGTTATTGACGGACAAAATGGTGGGAGCCTTTATCTCGCGTTCCTCTGACCTGGGAGCCTCAAGACGTCAGTCTTTGGGAGACTTTCCCATGTTTCTGCAAGAACTAGGTTGATTCCTCAACTAGTAAGGACCTTCGTGGAATTGTAAACTACAACGTGTTCCTCACAACCAGTAAAAACCCTTCGTTGCTAAGGCAAATATACAAAGATGTAGAAGTAATAGCAACATTACTAAAAAAGTGAAGTTAAGGTTAAGTTTGAAGCATGTTTTCTTGCTCATTGTAGTTGCCTTCGTAAGACAGTCATGAACTTTGTCGAACTGATTTTGTCTCCAAGTTTTTATACTAATTCAGTTGGAGAAAGGGAATAAAGTGTAAGTTTAATGAGGGACATGGATTATTGCGATTTTTGTAGCCAGTTCGTGGTTTAATTGTGTCCACACAAGTTTTCGCTACCAGAATATTCCAACCAGTCATAAACAAAATGTCTTTGAAGTACCTGCAGCAAAAAGTATTGCAGCCCGCCACAAAAGATGAACTGACGCTACCCTACATGCTACTGCTCACTGATGTGGGAAAATCTAAAGTTTTCCTGTTTGCAAATTCCTGCGTGACTCTAGCCCCCCAAGCGGAACCCAGTGCAAGAGCGATTCACAAGATATGCTTATTACAAAAAATTGTAAGGAAGTTAAACTCCGTGAACGTTGCTAGAAAAACGTTGTTTAAACGTTGTTTAACTGATTTTTGACTGCTTGGACGAACTGTGGTCACCAGCATGAGTAAACCTTTCAAGTACACTCTGACACTAGTTTTTTTTCTGTAACGAATATAATTTACTAGTTGACAAATTCAAAGTCAACGACATCAACCAAAACATAGCTCATTGAACCCGCTTTGGGCGTTTTCGTTGAACGGAAAACACTCAATAAACGCAAGAAAATCGGCTCCGAGTCTGAAAGGGCGGTAATGGGTGTTATTAAAAATTATTCAGTTTTATCATAAGATTTGAAACGCTGTTTTCCCCAAAAGCTGTTGTTTGACTGGAATGAAATAAAGTTGTCAAATTTCGCAAAAGAGGAATGATTGCCATTCTGCTACAAATCGATGTCATTCGCAAGCTAGTTGAAAACATAGTTTGTGCCGCCTGGGTCCAGCTCACACTCCTTCCAAGCCACGCTATTTCTCACGAAAATGGACATTTAGCCAAGCGTGGAAATAGTGCATTTTGAAACATGTTTTCTACAGTAAAATACAAAACATTAAAAAACAACACGAAAAAGTAAACTTGGGTTTCGCTATCAGATGATCACAAGATTTTGACCTATAACCAACAAAAAGAGGTAACGAAGAGCATGGTGACTTTAGACGCAAAGAGGTCTTATGCAATAGCACATGTTATAGGCTAAGCACACTCGCATGAACTGAACACGCTTGCTGTTTCATTAAGATATTAAGCTTTACTGCTTTAAAAGATGGTGAGATTTTTTGGAACCAGTTAATTTCAAAACAAAAAAATGCTCCCAAAGTGATGGGCTCCATGGTTTTGTTTACTTGTTATTTCTTTTTAGAGACAGCAACATAAAAGAAGTAACACCAAACTTAAAATGTTTCCTCATTCAATAAACTTGTGTTTCGCTACTGAATCTTGTTTGCACGCTCTTCATAAACAAATGCTCCACTTTTTTCAAGGCATTCATCCCCGACCGCATTGGGTTAAAATATTAGTTCCAGTAACTTATTGTTACATTCTTGCTAAACAACTTCATGCAAATCTTGGACATTGAAAGAAGAACTATTTTTGTCACTACAACCTCCACAAAAACAAGCTAAGTTTACATGGCTACTCACCGGCTCAGAACTCTGAAGCGACGCAAACGAAAACGTAGAGGCATTTCTCGCTTCCAAGCCTTTGTGATCTTGCCTGTGATTCAAACGCAGACTCTTTTGCTCGTCAGTGTCGTCACCCACCGTCTTGATGCATGACGCTGAAGTATGGAAGGCTTACTTTTTGTCGGCAATGTCGTTGTTATCTTCAAGGAATCGATTGAAGGCTTTTTAATTTGAAATCCACAGAAACAGCGTCAAGTGTCGGAGAAGAAGCAATCGATTTTGGAATTGTCCGCTGAGGATCGAACTGCTGCAATCCTGTGCAGAAGAAGAATCTCAGAAGTTTGATCGAAACAAATTACGCTGGAGGCATACGTTTTATCTAAGAATACCATTTTGTTGCTCTTTTTTTACAGACAATGTATGAGTCTTATTTCCCGATGAATGAATTTGTATTGTTATGTCAATACGTTTTAGCACAAGTTTTGTATGGCTAGTACAGTTTGGTGCAATTTTTAGACATTTCTTCAAAAGAATGGAATTGCTTGCCAAGTCTAAAACCTTTTTATGCGACAAAAATATTTTAATCTGCAGTGGAACTTCATCTCAGGTTACGCGTCTATTTTTAAGTGGTTTTTCAAATTGAAACTGTGCAGAAATGCATCTACAGTATATACATCATCGCAACACTTGCCTCTTAATTTTAACCGTATATCTCTCGCAAACTTCGCTTGTGCTGATCTTGTGCAAACTGGCAAAAATGTAAAAAAGTTTGAAACCTTTTTTAAGAAAACTAGAAAACTTTTTTAAACGAAATAAAACTAAACTTGCTCAAAGCAACATATTTTGTCATAATTTCGAGTTGAAGAACTTCTGTTAAGATTTCAAATCGTTCTAAACAAGCAGGTTTCCTTATTCTCCCTTTTAACAGATCTTCTAAAATCAGTTGTTCATTGTTCCAATCGTTTCAAGCATGCTCTGATCAGTTGTTCTTCTCTTGTAAGCACTTTATTTGCAATTTACCTTTGGAGAAATTGCTGTAATTGCACTGCCTTTTCTTGCTCCTTTCGCAACTAAACCGAACAAACCGGTTTACCCTAGTTTGCATTTGGTTCATGGAGACGCTGATAACCAAAAACGTACTCATTGACCTTTCAGAGCTAATCTTTCCTATTTTATTATACATGAGAAGCGAAACTGACTTCAATAAACTAGCTTTGCATATGTACAGATGGGACGACTCAAGAGATTACTGATCTCGGGTGCGTTCCAGATTTGCTTTCTAACAACTACATACCAACGGATTAAATGCTTTCTGCTGATTTGCAGTGGCGCAGCCAGAATGAGGCCGAAAATGCAATGGCCCTCCACGAAACAAACTTGCTTAGATTTTTACTGGTGTTTTTTTATCAATTTTCAACTGTTAGACAGACGTCAGTGACTGACGACATCATTGACTGGCCCCTCCCGAAAAAAAAATTCTTGACTGCGCTACTGCTGATTTGACATTGACTCGTTTTTTTAGCGATGGATCTGCTCAATTCACAATGATAATTAATTTGCGTTTTTACCTTTCAAATCAGACCAATGCTGACCATCTTGCGCATACCTTAGAAGAAATTATCTAGAAAGGGTATGCTACTGACGTATCAGTTTTGTCTTGTGCAAATCCTTCGAAATCTATTTTGCTGAATCATCTTTATTCTAATGGGGCCTGAAGAAATTGAAACTCCTCTCACCACGACGTGACAATTCATACCCAATTTTTCTGCAGTCAGACCAATTCAGTAATTAAATATGAAGCACGTGACCTTGTTCTGCTGAGGAAGAAAAGATTTTCTTTTTCAAGTTTAATTTTCGGACAAACTAAATCTGTGAACAAGAACGCCATTTTCATAACTTTGTTGGGATATTTATCATAAACACGAAGATTTGCATTGCTTGTTGCCGTCAAAGATTTTGTTGTTTATTTCTTGATTTAAACTTTACGAGCGTAGATTTAGTTTGTCGCTATACAGCCTCAGAGGCTTTGGCTATAAAATTCATTAAAATCGGTGATTTTACGTCTCAACTAAGAATGCTGATTGATCCCCGGAAGCGACAGTGTTCCTATTATGGGAAAAGTCATCTGCTGTACAGTCAGTGCATGATTTAATCCCACAAAATGTTGCCTGCTTGCTTTTTAAGTCATGACATCTGGTCATAACCTTACCTGTATTAGAAATGCCCATTTCATCTAAGAGTGAAATAGGTATCCGAAAACACTTTCATCTGAAAGTGTTACGCCCCTCAAACAAAAATTTTAAACGCGTTTATCATACACCTTCTTCGTTCACAACAAAATTTCTGATTAACACTTTACAGTCAGTTGGCAGCGCAAAGGGAGGTTGTTTGCATTATGCTTTTGAACCTAGTATTTGAGTTTAGTGTATGTTCTGATGCCATAAATGGTTTTTGGTTTATATTTCTATTGGTATTCGGTACCGTAAAAAATAATAGGAAACAATATTGTGTTGGTGTACTTCATCCTTTATTAATTTTTATAAATTTTGCCAAAGGTCAACAAGTTTTTTGTGATTCTTATGTGCATTCTTGCTGTAAATTTATTCAATTTTTTAAATGTTTTAAAAATCGATCGGAACGACTTTGCAAAAACGCACACATTTGTTGTTAAATGCTGCGCAGTGCTGCAAACGCGCAACGAAGTCACTGTTCAAATAAGTAAAATATTTGCAAGGTAAGACAGGAAATTTTGCACGGAAAACTTGCTTCGATCGCATTTAAACTGAAAGCTTTACGCTTGTCTGTGTTGGTGAGCTTCGCGCCACGGACGTTGATTGATGGGAGCGTGAACTGCGGCGCTGCTTTTGGTAAATGTCACCGAAGCAATGCTTTCGGGCAAGGAATCGAGAGTACGATAAGAGTAAAACTGCTGCGTACGCTTTCGCCAACGCCCAATCGCATTCGCACTGCAAGCGAAAACTCCTCATTTCGTGCAAAGTGTGTTGAAACAGCATGCGCTTAGCTGAACAGTGCGAGAAATGTTTCGGAAATGAGTGAGCGGCACTGTCTGAAAGCGAGGTTTAATCCGAGTAAATTTTGTATACTGCAGCAAAACTACACAAGAAACAGCAAAACTACACGTTCTTTTCTGCTTGGTGTTGTCCTGACATCGTTTCTTGAAAAAGTATGACACATTGTCAATAGTGTGCTCCCAAAATTGTTTACACTGACTAGTACTCATAACCACGAATATTGTTCATGCCATTATTAGTCGGTTAGTAACAAATTTATGACGGTGCATCTCACAAAATATGGGAATTATATTCTAGATTTCCTAAACGGGGGAAAACGTTTGCTCTGCGTTGTGGTGAAATGCTGCAGTATAAGTTTTGATTTTTGTTTTGAGACTCCCACAAGGATCACGATTCCGACTGTGAGAGATATAAACTATCACTTCGCTCTCCCTTTTAACGCATCCATCAGCTGAACGCAGTTCTGAGTTGTCAATGACAATTCCAAAGTTGTGCTTTATATTTGTCTTAAACATCCAGAAATAAAGATATTGTTATTTGTTCATAGGAGTTTCATCACGTTCATCAAGCTCAGATGCTACACGCAGGGGTGTAGTGGGACGGGAACTCGTGGCAACGGCACTCCCACACTTTTTCATAGTAACCTGACTTGAACATGTGAATTTTTACTTAGATTTCTTGTGTATATCGTCAGACGTTGCATAAATGGTCAAATGGCAAGCTATCTCTTGCGCAGCACCTTAGCATAATTGTGCAATTACTGATAATATGGTTACTTTTTGGGTGTTCCCCCAATTCTTTTTTCGTGTTCCCACCCTTATTTTATTTGAAAATGACTAGTTTGTGTGTGCGTTCCCACACTTCATTTTTAGCACTACACCCCTGGCTATACGTAACGTTTGCGGAGCATTTCCATCGATATATCCTTTGTCGAATGGAGATGATGCAGTCTCTAAAGGTTTTACTTTGCTTTGCTTCACTTTTGAAACAGTCTCATAAAACGCACTGCAGAAAATGCTCAAACGGACGTGATCTCTCCGAGACAATTAAATGTTACGTAATAGTACCGAAATTTACTGTTATTATGTAGGAGAACAAATTGTTCGGATTGAAACTGGAAGAGAATTTTCTACCATTTTTGCTCACTGTCACCAGACCAACACTACTGTACTCAAAAATTAAGCTCTCGCATAAAAAAGATTGCTTTTCCTTACCTCGGTGTTCCAAAAGACTGCCATGGCTTTAGCAGTTTTATTCAACCTTGATTCATTTCGCAAAGGTCTCATCGGAAGTTAGTCGCAGTACCCGGCGTAATTTATTGTATGGTTCAGTATTTGCATTTGCAGTAAGCAGATAATGAGCATAAAAATATGTAACAGCGAATGAGACAGATAAGAGATTCATGAACTGATTGGCGAGTTGACAGGGCTGGACAAATATTCACAAAGCAAGTGCAAAAGAAGTGCTCAACAGAGTGCTTGGTTGGTTTATGTAATGAAAAATAACAATTGAAAGGTGATCGTGGCAAAATGTTTAAGTTGAACAGTTGCGAGAATACCTTGGCACTGTTTGCTAATGTCCTGCGAATGGAGAAATCCAGTAAATGAAAGCCAGCTGCCATCCAGCACGTCATATGTTTTGCACTAATTATACCAGTCTAAGGCGGGGTGCTTCGCGCAGATGCAAACAAGTATCTTGTGTACAACATACTTGAAATAACGTGACTTGTAAATCATACAGAAAAGACGTAAACTGGACAAAGTTGTTTGTCTGCCCGGAAAGACGGCAGCCGCCGTTAATATTTCCAACTGTAAGTATACCGCAATGCTGGTTTTAACTGGTAGACCCAGGCAGTCCGAGTTTCGTATTTTGAGGCAACAGCGACAAGTTGCAATGAGCGATCTGCTCATGTCTAAGGTTTTATGCAAATGCATCAGCGATAAACGAACGTTTGCGTGTGATACGACACAAAAAGTTTGGACTTTTCTGAACGTGAACTGCTGCCGCAATGGGATTACAAGGGTGTCGTTTCAACAATGTGCATGCTTTAGTTATTTTTCATACCAACAAGACTGCTTCAAACGCGACATATCTTGGTAGTGATAAAACGCCGTAATTAGCCTAAATGCTGAATAAACAAAGTTTGCAGCAGACTTAGGCAACTATAAATTGTTTCAGTTTTTCTAAATTAGATTGGAATTAAAATTAGAGCTACTCAGTTTTCCGAACTTAGAAATATCGAATTCGCGAGAAGTAGAAATTGAACTAAGCTCAGAAATACAATTACATTTAACCAAATCAAGTTCAATGTAAGTTCAATTCATGACATATAAGAATTTATTCTCATAATTATGAGAATGGCAAACATTCGCATATAGGCAATGATTAGCGGGTTTCATGCTGTACAATTCGCTTGGTTAACTGAAAACTCTTTCCGATGGAGCTGGTGCTACTCTCAAATGTTGGTAGTACGTACTAGCTACTGCTCGTCACAATGTCTATCATGACTGTATGGCTGGTTTAAGTGATATTGATGTAATGTGATTACGACATGACACTTTCATCTCTTTATTGCGCTTTACGTACGCGAGACGCATTCTTGTATCACTCGTTGAATAACGCTTTTGGACAAAGTAACCGTTTCAGTAAAACCGGGAATTAGATTAGAAGTGAAATTAGAGCACAAAAGCTTTTCACAAATTAGATTAGAAATACTAGCATTTCGCTCTAATTCGTCTAAGCTAGGTTGCAGAATAGCTGGAAAAGCTTTGAAATTGGAAGCTTGCACTTTGTTGCCAATATTTTTAAAGAAAAGAATCTTATCGTTATGTAACCTGTATTTCCTAAAATTAAACTTTACGTCTTGTGTTTTCTCCATTTTAAATTTCTCGGGATCGTGCGCTCTCTTCATTGCATTGTACGTGATATTATGATTGGACAGATACGCATTTCTACCGGCTGGGTCTTAATTCGGGTTCAGCTTTTTTTCAGAATTCTCCAGAAATCCAGCCCTCCAGAATTCGAGTTGGACGTGCACAATGTGTCAAGCATTCGTAAGTTGGGCTCACATTTTTCGCAACTCCTCCACATGGCTTGTTGTCTAGCCTACAGCTGCTGTGCCAACTATGTGCAAATGCTGAATTGCATGTTCATTTATGAGATGTTCTGTTTGCTGCGGCTTATCATACACAAGCAAGTGACAATATGTTATAAGTATGGTATGAAAGGTATTGGAAGCGATCAACGCATAGTTTGCAAAGGCGCGTGCTTGCTTGATACATCTGCGCACGAGAGGGAACTTCAACGCAACTTCAGACCAAAGTTGTTTCTTGACCATTCGTCTGCGCTGCTTCGTCGTTCGAGTTTTCTTCTTTGCGCCCATTCAACGATGGCAACGATTCCTTCTTGAAATGGTGAGCTGAAAGCCATTGAGAACAAACACGTAAGGCCACAGCATGCTCTAAGAAAGCTTTCAAGCTGCAAACGGCTTCGTGTGTCAAAAATATTTGACAAAGACGAACACTGTGGTTCTAGTTACTGACAGGCACTGCGAGCACAAGCGCGGCATGTGCTCGTAGTCATTGTGTGTTTACGTGGAGAAGCGTGGCATATCGAATGCACGGATAAATCTGACCTGAAGTCTGCTTCTGCGCAAAAAATGCCTCTATACGTCGATAGCAACTGCTGATATATAATGACTAATGAGTGAAATGGGTCAATTCACTCGTGCCTCGCCAAGTAAAGAAAACTTTGATTGCAAATAAGCTTTGTTTCAACTTTGGGGTTTTGTCCATGCGGTGCTTGGTATTATTTTTTTCGTAAGTTTAGCATCAGTGGAAAATAAAAAAGTAAAGAGCGTATTTTTAAAGGAAGTTGCGGATGAAAGCAAATTAGGTGCGCTTCGATAACAACCGAAAATTATCCAGCTCGTGTTTGTGTTTTTGTGAAACACCACGGCATCCTACTTTTATCATCCTTCTCATTAGCATGATTGTAGAACATCTTGGTTTCGAGCAATCTTTGGCGTCGTGATTGAATGAGAAGGTCGCCGGGTATGTCGGGTATCAATATGTCCAGGAGTATCTTCAATCCGAAGACAATATTCTGTCGATAAGTGGACAGCACGAAATTAATCGAGAGCTCCGCTGCGCAACCGGTTTTACCGATTGTCAAGATTTTCCACAGGTCAGTTGTGAAGAAACTGTTTCAGGGCTCTGATTAAATTTTGTTAAACGAAGCAGATCAACAAGCAATCATAATGGAAAACTAGACCTCGATTGTTATATACAGTAGGTATGTTTGCTTTTTAAGTAGCAATATTGACTTCAGCTGAAATGATCAAACTCAAGCTTGAGCTGCGCCTAACTTCACAAACTGTAGCTCCGTAGCATAATTAGGAACATTACTGGCTTTTTCAACAGCTACTTTGGAATAGACAATTTCTTCATGAGGACCAAATAGGCTTGTACTATAAAAACAAACCAAAACTTACAAAAACTTTTGCAATTAGAGAAACAAACAACGCAGTTAAAGCAGAAAGTAAAAATCAGCTGAGGTGACTTGAAGCAGAGGACTGAAACTGCTGAATGCAAAGATAAATTTTTGCTTAAATTATTAATAAATTATTGCTTTTGTGTCCAGACCAACCTAATAGACCAACTGTAGCAGAACCACCTTCAACTTTGCTATGGCAGATATTAACACTGATCTGGTGTGACAGAGGTCGTAGCTGCAAAAATTTGTAAAGAGCGCAATGCATGAGGTCAAAGACTCTTTAGGCAGCACATTGCTGTGGAGCAGAAGCTTAATTTTTCCAATCCATTCTGCAGAGGTGTATCGAAACTTCGAAATCGACTGAGTGATTTTGAGAAGTCACGTTTAGGCTGTCAATAGAAAAAACTCGCAAAATGTCAAACGCGTCTTGCCTCAAAAACGAACAAAAAGATGAAGATTCCAGCATATACGTGCCAGTGATCAAGTGATCCTGTGAAGTAGTGAGTGGGATCCGATGTCTGATACCTGAAAGGTTATTGAGAGTGTCACGCAAATTGTTTTAAATACCTTTTATAAATTTTACAAATTTCACCAACTTACAATGTGTCACATCCCATATAAAGCAGTCCATTCAAAAAGTGTAGCAACATTCAATATAATACACATCTATTTCAGTCAGAGGACTTATCGGAGAAGACATTGCAAAAAGGCGTAAGCGCCACATATAGTCCAAATGATTTACCAGCATACTGGAGGTACTCGCGACATAGATGTGTTGTAAGGAGGAGATTTGTCAATGTCTGTCACCGATATGTTAATCAGTGTGCTTCGGAGAAAACCATCAAGGCATCTGCAGTTCAAAACATCTTCGCATTAAAACATCACGTTTTTTTTCCATGATTGAAAAGCATCATGATTTTGCTTGCTGTGGTTTCTTGTACAATACGCAGGTTCAAGTCAGAAATCTGGAGAATTAGACCCTAATGAATATGTTGCTTAGATGGTGCTTCAATATGTTTCTGTGGACCTTTTACGATGAAAATAAGATTAGGTTTTCTCTACTCTCTAAAATTAAAATTATGCTAGATACAAAAAATTCCTATAAAATTCCTATAGAATATAGAATATTCTATTGTCAAAAAAACTGAGTATCAGCGGAAAGTTTTCTTTAAACATTACGGTTTATTGCAAGACATAGAAATATCTTTTACTAATTCTTCAAATATAAAAATATAATTTCAATACCTTTTTATGAAGCACTTACCCTCCGGTATAATTCGAAATTCCACGACAAGGACTGTACAAAAGATAGTAAATGGTCTTTTCGATGAACTTCGATGTAATGCCAATAATCAGTCCATTTGACAAAACAGCTACAATGCTGATGCCTTCGAGGATTGAAAACCACATACCTACAGATAACAGTTTTGCAAAAAAGGAAGTATGAATTGCAAGGCTTTTCTGCTATGAGAAAAAAACGTAAGTTTATTTTAGTGGCATTCAATGGTAACTGATCAATTCGACCGGACACTTCAACGCACCTTAAACCGCCAAAGCTATCGGTGTGTTTGCTAAAGCAATGATGCCTTTATGAAAATGTTTAAGTGTAGTCTTGAAATACAAGTAGCCTGTGGCTTTTGCTGTAAAAGCTTAGAATTGGACAAATGCGCAAGCACTTAGAGCTGTACAGAAGGAATGAATCCTGCTTTAACTATGCTCAATTTCATCTGGAACAAACCGAATAGCCTCGTTAATTTTGTTACCCTAGTTTCATAAAATGTATTATTATGGCATTTACTAATAGGCTAATCCTGTGTAAACAATCATTTATGCTCCAGATCCTTCTTTGTCCAGTCAAAACATTACACGCGATGTAACTTGAAACAGAATTCTATGGGCATTATTGCTCAGAGTTACAACAAACATGGCTGAGCACGAGTTGTCTTTAGTCTTGTGTACGCAGAAACTTTCACAAGTTTGATCAGAGACCTTGCAAAAGACCTCTTTACAGAGGTTTTTGATCAGTGACTTCGGATCTAGGCAAGACTCATTTTTCTCCAATTTCTCTAAGTTTATTTATGGTACCGACAATAAAATTATCGAAAATTTTTGTTCTTCGATACAGTGGTCAACCGCAGTTAGGCCCTGCCCGAGTAAGACAAAATTAATATTGGGTGGGCAAAGAAGTTTTTTTAAACATTGTGATAAATTCAAAAACTTTTTTGTTTGGCAGTACTCAAAACAAGGAGTTTTTCGCTTCAATGCAGTGGGCACATGGCGCTCATTCCCAATGGATTGCTTTCTGTATATGCGTCAGTTTTGTGGCTATTGACATGTTTCTGAATTACTTCGTTTTTTTGCTCTTGAACCTACAAAATGCTGATAAATACTGCAGCCAGGAATTTGTTTTGCACCCACTGTGGAACGTTTGTGGCCTGGGGTTTCCTACCGAAAAACAGTCCATAAAAGTTGATTTTACAATGACGAACTTTTAACAAAAATTCGCTGCCGGAAAAAATATAGTAAGAGTAGACCACAGCATGCTCTGTTGCTCCTTCCAAAGCAATATGTTCAAAGATGAGATAGTTTTGACACGTTAGAGCTCTATATTCAGAGGAGCCTAAACCCATGGTTAAATAAGTCAGAGAATACAATTTTGAAGAATTCCCAAGTGGTTGTACAGCGACTACACGTCGCGATTAGATCAACGATGATTTTCGTCATGAAGAAAATTTGTTGGGAGGCGAAAAACACACCTTAGTTTAAAGTTTCCATGTGGGAATGTCGTTTAGTGTCTACCTTGATTGTAGGCATTTATTTTATTCACTTTCATACCCGCTTTTCCAATCGAGAAGGTCGCAGGGGCAGCTGTCCTAGATGGACTCGAAATGCCTCACGGTTTTCAGCAGATAATATGTCCAATGTATTGTGCGCCACTGGCTCTTCCGTGAAAATCAAAATCTCAGCTCTACCCCAGAGTCAGGCGGAACCACTGATCCTGAAAAACTAGCATAACACTATAGAGATGTCACGGGCTTACATATTTATGACCCGAACCGACCCAGAGTCATCACAACAAATCCGTAACCCAATCCGTACCTGTAACCCCTCTTAAAATTTGGCCCGTACCGGCTCGGCCCATAAAAAAACCAGTGCCTATTGTACCCCATGAGATAAAAACACTGCTGGAGCTATTTTGTCTTTAGTCGAACACGATTGGTGGAAGTGGTCACATGACAAGTTCGGATCACGTTCTACATATTGCCACGTTTTTTTCCATAATCAGGTCTAACACGCTTATGACAAAGTTTTGCTGATGCTTGTTGCCTTCTTCCATAATCATGAATGTTGTTTAGTTTTGAAATAAAATTATAAAAAGAAAGGTGTAGGATACCATTTTAGCATTGTACTTGTACGTGAACTTTGCCAAATTGAAAGTTGCTATAAATGAGATGCATGGAGAATTTTAAATATTTTAAAAATATTTTTTGAACTCGATCTTCTGTAGGTAAAGTCATGCATTTCAAAGTTCGTTTTTGTAGCACTTGTGCACACTGGTTGGACAGAAGTTTTATGGGCTCGTCCCCAAAGTACATGCATGCTGTGTGTGTTGTGTGTTCGTTGTGCTGTGGATTGTGCTTGTGCGCTCCGTGGTGGTGTGGAGTGGTAGTGTTCATTTGCAGTGTGCGCTGACAGCAGAGGTTTTAGGAAGCTAGGTCCTCTGAAACTGAACCACTGAGAGGAAAATATGGACTAGTTCGCATTTACCAGTACTAGCGTTGTTCACTAATCGCTCACAGAGCTTAGAAAAACTTTGGAAATCCGACAGAAATTCCACCAGAGGGCGATGCTAGCGACAACTAACGTCACAGAAAAGAAATATCCTCAACATCCACGCAAGTGCTTGAAAAAGTGAGCGGACTGTAGCTGTATCCAAGAAAAAACAAGTGTTTGGGCGGTTAACTGGCCCTTAAAAACCTGCCGTTAACCACCATTTTAGAGGCCCATGCCATCTCACAACACCACTAGGAAACACAGCCACAACAAAAAATATTATTCATTCGTCACTGAGTAAAAAAAGCTCATTTCCTTGTGTGCAAACCAACTGTGTTGGTCAATAAGACGTTTGGAGATTTTGTAAAAATGACTCTGACTCGAGTATCGAGTTATTCATTGTGACTCGAGTCAAGTTGAATCATTCGGTAAAAAACGTAGCTCGAGTCGAGTCACCACCACATCGTTTCTCAACGTGACTCGACTCGAGGCACTAAAAAGTGCGACTCGGGTCGAGTCATTGATTCCAGTCACGCCATCACTGGCTGTTACTGGTTGGATTGGCTGGTCCTGAAGCTTATTCCGACAAAGATCATCTTCATGTTATGAAGAACTTTTACATTTGGCAAAGCTGGTCAAACGAGACACTGGAGAACTGTACTTGCAGTAAGAAAAGACAGAAATAGCGTTTGGATATCGTGATAGTTGCTGAAATGATATATTAAGGTTATTTTTTTCATCAGATACGCATGTGGTGGCTTGAAGATAGTGCTTGTTTGACTCAGGGCGTTGATTTGTACCTCTTTTGTAAAACAAAGTCAGATACTGAAATTTTAATTGGGCAGCTTAACACGAAAATCTGTGGCTGTGGATTTGCTGCCACAAAAGTGCTTTTTGCGAGGTATAGTTGTTTCCGTTCTGTTATAACCGGGGGTGTAGTGGTAAGAAAAAGAATTGTGGGAACGCACAAAAATAACTAGCTATTTTCAACAGCACTTCAAATTCAGTTTTTAACCAGTTTTCAATTTATAAGCATTCACTTTCATTACATTACAAACAAAAACATGAAAAAAGTGTGGGAACACCGTTTCCAGGCGTTCTGCCCCACTGCACCTCCGTCTATAACTACATGTCATAATGTAGTACATTTTCGGGTAAATCACTTCGAATAGTCTACTTCTACAGCAACTCAACATTGTTAATTGCAAATCATTTCAAATTTGTTGATCAAACAACTAAAAATCATTTCATGCTTTGTCACATTTGCAATCTGTGCCAGCATGATTACCAACGGTATTCCCACAAAAATTTTTGCTAAACAAATTCACTTGCGTAACATTCTTTAGACATGTAATGTAAAGCTATATTGCCAGGAAAAGCCTCAAATAGGGATAGCAGTAGGTGGGCTACTGAAAAGTCTTTGAAGTGCTAAAAAGATTTGCCTAGTTCAGAAAGATATGCTTTTCAAACAAATTATGGCAAAAACTTCGAATGCAGTTCGAGCAAAATTATATTGAAAAAATCAATTCCAGCACAATTTATATCAACAAACACACTACAGTGGACTTGTTGAAGAAAACTTGAGACGTACTGTTTTTTTGAATGACTTGGAACGATCTGTAACTTAAATAAAAACGGAACAGGTTAGCATTCATCTGGGTGTTCGTGCAACTCAACCAAAATATGCTCAAAAATTCTTTTAAAGTTGCTTTAGTTTGTAGCAATCTTTTCGACTCAATTTTCCAACTTAATACAAAGTATCTCGAAAACTATTTCGGAAACCATGTAAATTGTGAAATCTTGTAACTTGAATTGTGCTCCAAAAGGCTGACTTTGAAAAAGGTGTCTTGTGCCGTGATAATAATTTGTCAAAGTAAGCGAACGACAATAATTTTTTACTTAAAACATCACATCTAACATACGGAGCAAAAATTTGCCCTGCGTTGAGCAGAATCTAAAAGCTTTCAAGAAAGCTGCTTTTTCGTTTTTGAATCCAAAGCACCGATCAAAACCACTGCAAGCTCTCTGCCTATTCTAGCAACCTACAATGGTTTGATACAGTTCAGAACTTACCAATATCATTGCTCCTTTCGGGAACAACACGCTGTGTTTGAGTCACGAACTTGTAGGCATCTAATCGTATCTCAATCACGTTGTTAAGCAAAGCGAAGAGTGGCCCAAGAGGAAATGCAGTTGCAAAGAGTGTGACGAAACCATACTGAATGACTGCAGCACACAAAGTGCAGTTGTTAAGAGTTAATGCAGTTAAAACCGCTTCGGAAAACGAATGTTGCTTCATACGAAGGACTTATTTTCACTGTTTGTTGCAGTGATCTAGCCATGTATAACAAAGCAACTGTGCAGTGCTATATTTACGGCAAACACGGCTTTCTTTGTCATACCAAACATAACAGTGGATTATGTTTCTATCAAAAGGTATCAAAAATCGTCTTAGCAGCACAAATCGGACTGCACAGTTTTCAAAGTTCGTTTTGAAAATTACAATCTTATAAGATGGATGAAAAAAGAAAAGCTCTCGTGGGCACCTTTTTCCTCAGGGTTTAATTCTTGAGATAACAGCATACTGACATAGTAATCCAGGTATCTTTCAGGACCACACACAAAAGTGCACAGTAAAATTAATGAGAAGTTGCGTGCTGCAGAATTTCAGCTGTTCACTGTAAAAGTACATGAAATTCCAGAGTTGGGAAAATGCATTTTTTAACATTTGTTCTGCCTTTCAACATTTTCCATGCAGCACGTAGTCCTTGTTTGATCAACATTCTTGTTTGAAAAAACGCTGACAATTATAACGTAGTGGAAAATACAGGGGATGGGGCAATAGCCCCACATAAACAATCACTGGATTGCTTGAAGTGGCGCTCTTTTATAACAACAGCACTTCTTCCCTTGGCCTTTCACAGTCTATCTGCGTTGGTGTTTTTGGCATTATTATGACTCGAAAAAAATTTATGACGTTATTTTTTATTTCAATTTCAAAGGAAAAACTTAGAAAAATTATTAGCGTTGAAACTGAGTAATCTATAGCTTGCAAAACTTTTGAAACCTTTCAAATGTTTAAGTATTCGTATATACTACGCATACTACGACAGTGTTAACAATGTAAACGTTAAAATTGGTAATGCATTTTAGCGCATGCCTTTTGGCAGCCCTCCAAACGCCAAGTCTTGATCCGCCCGTGTTTATGAAGTATCTCATATGTTACGCGTACTGCATCAGGACTTAGGCTTCGTATTTTGAATCTTCAGCAACGGTCTTGTATCAATAGTTTGACGTTACGTATCTTTCAGTACAGTATTACCGGTGTCAAGCGAAATTTCTGACCTCTGCGAAATTTCTGACCTGCTGTTGTTTTTCAGTTATTTTGCTGCTCAGAATAAAGAAATAAAGTCTGGCAATTACTTTTTTGATGTGTGTTGTGTAAATTAAAACATTTTGGTTAGATGTCAGGCACGCACAACAAGCTATAGCGCGGGAAAAACTTTAACCATTGAAAATTTTCGTACTTAGTCGTTGAACTCAATCGTTTTTCTTTTTCTCACCCTAACCAAAACCGTAACCGAGCACACTTACCTAAATTCGAATTCCTAACCCCTAATAATCAGTTTTATCAGCGTATTTGCTATATAGAATATCAGTCTATGCATACGGACATGGTGTGAAGACAGAAATTTAGCAAGTCAGAAATTTCGCTTGACACCGGGTTACGATTGTGATATCAGCGTCAGCAAGGTGTAAGTATGCACAGTTACCTTGGAACTATAGAGCCACCAAGCACAGTTTACCTTGGAACTATAGAGCCAGTGACTAAACCAGTGCTTCCCAAAAATGGCGGCAAGGCTCGCTAGTGGCTTGTGGAGAGATTTCCAAGTGCGGTTCCAAGTTATTGTTGAAAATCTATTTACAATAGTCAGTCCCCAGACGGGCACTATTTGCAACTTTCTGGTTGTAGTGGAACACAGGGCCACAGTTGCGGCCTCCAAGTCTTTGGAACGGTTGGACAATCTAACATTTTGCGTTTCGAAAGCAAAACAGTTATCAGCCAAAAAATAATGCCAACGTTTTCGATATAGATTTTTGCTTATTGTCATTTGTGAATAGCATAAAACTACGATTTTTCAAGCCATCTGGGTCACATAAGAAAACAAATTTTTAAGGACTGGTGTAAACACTTAGCGCTGGTTATTTGGCTCAGTTTCAACGTTTCGTCACCTGCGTTCCTTTGATTACTTGTGCACAATAATGTGTACTTAGCACTGCTAAGTTAGCAGTTAAATGTGCTTGTCAGCTGTCTATAAATGAAGAAGAAAGTTAGTATACACGCATATCAAAATAGGTTTGTATTATATTTTCTCATAAAAATAATACAAGCTGAAACCTAGTATTATTAAAATCTTTTTCGAAAAAGTTATTACAAGTTTGATTTGAAACAGGATGTTTTTTCTTGCTTCGATCGTGAAAAGAAGTGCACATATAGAAGTAATTACCACAATTTTTAATTTAAGTGTTTCGCCAAAAATATAATGGGTATTTGTAAGTATTTTTGATGATAGGATATGTGTGCTATAAAGTAATTCAAATGTGTCTTGAGGTGTAAAACATTAAACAATCGATCAGTTAAAAGTTCTAAAAAGCTGCGAATAAAGGCTTAACATCAACGTTGAAACATGCTGGAAACCACTTTAATATTTGTCGCTTTTTTGCAGCGTTATAAAAGTCTGATTTAAAAGAACAATTCTCTGTGTTACATCAATTGTTGGATAAAGAACCACGTTATTACAGTTTTATGCGATTAACACAGCAACGAGCTTTTCTTAATCAAACACAGGTCTGCAACAGATTGAATCAAAGATTTTAAGCATTTACCCATTTCTAGGTACTCCGAAAACAGGCCCAGCTCTCCGAAAGGTTCTAACGTGAAATCGCGAATAGTTGCTTCTTCGATAAACTTCTCGGATTGTTGGTTGCTGCTTGCCTCAACTCCAACACCTACAAATATCACTAAGTACTGATTGAGTTGTAGCGCAGTTAAACAAAATAAAGTTGGTGTTACACTTGAACAGCGAAAAGGTTTTGCCTCACAGCATCATCTTGTAACGTTTTTTCACGCACTTATTCACCTACATTATACTGACACACAGCTTTCACATAAAAATGTAAGAGACATTATTATCTACGTTTTGTTCGTTTTCACACAACACAAAATCAGCATAAATAAAAAAGTTTTCAAATGCATGTGCTTTTTCTAGAAGCGCTGAAGTGTTTTATCTTTTCTGCATGACCTTATGCCACATTGGCCTTGGAGTGCAAGCTATCCGAGGCCTGGAAACAGAAAATCAGGCATGAAGTGACCTTTTGGCTTTTAATAAATGCATGGTTTGCTATTGCCCTTCATGAGTTAAGGCAATATTTAAAACATGTTTTAGGATATTGAAATAAACGTGTTTCTCGGCAGTGAATAGTTTGAATCAAACTGCACCTTTATCGTCTTCGATTACAGCATTGTTCACTTTGCCTGCTTTTCTTGCTTTCCATGCGTTGAGTATCAACCTTTCGAAACACAAAAATCAAAATGGTGTTTGCAATCGGAGATTTTCAACGAAAGAACTGTTTAAAAATTTTAATGTTAAAATAGCATAGGTCTGCACCCATAGCAATGCTTACTGTACAGGTACGTTGCGACATTTTAAAACCACTACTTTTGTTGCACACTTCGAATAAGCGGATGTATGTGGCTTAAAAAGTCTCCCAAGATGTATTCTGGTATGTGAAACCTTCAAATTTTCTACACTGAAGACAGAAAAAATAGCAAAAGTTCAAGATGGTTTTATCAACTTGCGTACTTTGACAAAATGCAGGATTTGACAGTGAAATAAACTGAGTTACTGTAGTAAGTGATGGAAGTTAAGCAAACTAAGCAAGGAAAATGGCCAAAATTAGAGAATGGTTTGTGGAAAAAACAGATCATTTAGATATGATTTGATAGTTCTGCCGCGCTTCTGTGACTACTATAATTAAACACGTTTTTTACGGACGGAAGACTCTGTGCAGTTCATTGCTTTTTTGAAAAGCGAGCGAACTGTATCAATTACTTACGGAAAAATGATTTCCTTTGCATTGTTCAACGCTTGCTTGAGTATCATCACAATCGCAAGATTAATGAAAACCTCGATGAAACATCCCGCAGGATCGCACTGTGGATGAAAATCAGTGCCAGTGTGAAAAATAACGACCACGTGACGGTCAGTAGAAACGCCATTAATAATCTGGCACGATCATGTCCAACAAAAAGTAGCTAAGCGTTTAGAACAAAACTTCTACCAAGGATTCATTTAATCTTTTTATTATGCGTTATGACTTCCCAACAGCAAGACACGTGATACAAGCACTACCGCTTGTGGATAAAACTTCATTGGTCGTATTGCAATTCCGTCCTCTTGTGTTTGAAATGTTTTTTTTACAAACAAGAAAAACACTGAAAACTTGTTTTATTCAGTACGTTTCAAACAGGCTGTCAAGCACTGAGAACTATTTGTTTATGCGCATAAAAACTGGATGGGTTCTATATAACACAAAGAGGTAAAACGCTCAGTTGCTCCTACTTCTTCATTCCGAAATCCTCCCAGCCTATAATAAGACCTCGGTGTTCCAATAATACGACCTCGGAAAAAGGCAGCGTAACACGTCGAGGAGTAGTAATTAACCGCTTGGAATAGGAACATTTTCAAGGTGTACGAATCTTCGAACTCGTCTTGGGTTCGAGGTGCCTCTGAAATGTACGTATGAATAGAAAGCACTCTGATCTCTTGCTATTAGACACGAACATGAAGGCAGTACAAAATTGCGGCGTGCGGTCACGAGCTGCGTTTTAGCTGAAATCAGACCAAGGCTTGGAAAATGTCACCTAAACTGAGGCTGAGAGTGTTGCAGTGCTGCATCTGTTTTCAGCTCATAAACAGTTTTAGTACGTCAACGAAAAACCACCTTAAAAAGTGGAAATTTATTTAAAACAGTTATGGTAGACTAAAAATGACCAGTACAAATAGTATTTGAGAAACGATCGCAGTAAAAAACTTTGCTGAAAAATCAGGATAGCACCAAACATTCTTCACAGCTGTTCGGAATGAACCAGGACGACGAGATTCACCAGACGTATTGTCAAAAATCCTCAATATCATAAAAATTCGTTTAATGTCGATGTTTAATGTCTCCATACCCACAAACAATGAAGTACAACTCACGCACACTTGGCGGTAATAAGAAACACACTCATTGATGAAAGAATACAAGCGTAGCTATGTTGCGCTAACAAAGAACACATGCATAGATGGCACTAACGCTGTACTTTGATACTCAGCACCGCTGTTTGCTGCAGTGATGCTGCAGTGGGTAATTCATAACAAGTTTGTATTAAAACTGCATCACTTTTCAGAAATTGTACTTAAAAAAATATAAAATTAAATTGAAACTATGTTACTTTTTCGCTTAAGAATAAAAACATTGACTAGAGTAGAAATGTCTATTTCTTGTTCTTTTAGCAAAAGCAAGTACCAAGCTGCGGTCCGTCTATCAAGACGTGTCCAGTCAAAGGAGGGCTAAATGGAGTCAAAAATATTTAAATCGAGTCTTAAGTGAAACTCTTTCATGAACAGGTTTTAACAACAATACAATGACCACCGTGAAATGTGAAAATAAAATTTTGTGTATAACTCACCTAAATTAGTGAGTCTGAGAGCCAGCTTTTGATAAATCTGAAAAAAGCAGTAAGTACATTGTTTTTCCGCAACACATTTAATACTTTCTTAGAAATGCAATTGTTACATACAGTACTATAAGAGTCATATGTTTGTCAAACCGTAAAGCAATGCCGTATGGTACGGTGTGCTTTCATGCAATCACTGTAACAAAATTGAGCTTCAACAGGCTGAAGGTTGCGAAAAAATCCACAAACAAACTGATCTACGAACGCAATTTTACGGTTGCTGATTATTACTACCCTTGTTTCTGTTGACATGAGTTTTCAACCTCATTGGCGTTTTGCCACCCAGTTTAAAAGTGAGTTTGCAACTTTTTCTCCATAAATACCAGCAGAGGAAAAGATCGTCTTCCCCTACGTATTGAAGGTGGAGTATTCAACTAGACTAATATTTAATGAGACTGTCGAACGTCTGAAGTTACAGCGATTTAATTTGGCGGACACATTAACATCGCAATTAAGAAATGCCCATGGTGATTATTTAGACGATGCAAGCGGTTCTCTTTCAAAACATACCTCTTCATAACAGACCACATTCGTAACAGACCCGTTCATAATAGACCACGTTCAAAACAGACCCATTCATAACAGACAACCTTCCTAACGGGTCTGTTATGAATGTGGTGTGTTATGAACGGGTCTATTGTGAATAGGTCTGTTATCAACGTGGTCTGTTGTGAGTGCTCTGTTATGAGTGGTCTGTTTTGAACGGACACCGTTGCAAGCAGTCTTGCGTGTAACGCAGTTCTCTGAGTCTTTACATTAGAGATGGCACGGGCCAGCACTTTTGCAGCCCGGCCCGCCCGGAGCTAATAATAAACCGTCCGACCCGTCTATGGTAAACCACGACTTATTTTCTGGCCCGGACCGGCCCGTGGCCCGCAATATATCGTAAACTCAAAAGCAAAGCCACAACACTTAAGTTTTCAGTTCGTTGTCTTTTGGACAATAAAACCATGTAGTCTTAATGGCTATAGGTCCGCCAGAGCACTTTTGAAAACTTATTCGTCCGCCGCCTGTAACGTGACACTAACACACAAGTGTGTGCTAGGCTGCACTACACTTGCTAGTAACATAATGAACCTAAAACTTAACCCTAACCTAACACCTAATCCTAAACTAGGGGTTCCCAAACTGGGGTACATGCACCCTTATGCTAGTAGGGGTGCATTTGCCTATCTGAAGGGGTACATTTGAGGTTGGCAATGGAAGGAAAAATATGTTTACATGTTATTCATTTCGAAATATTTATACATACATCAGTGAATATTATTGTCAAAATCATTATATGCTTGTTGGTAAGTACATTCTTGTTATTTTCTACAGCCTTTTTGTCATAAGAAATTTTAGGGGTACATGCTCATCTATCGAAATGCTGAAGGGTACATGGCCAGAGAAAGTTTGATAACACCTGTCCTAAACTTAAACCCACAGTCCCGTCGCCACGTGGGAGCTTGGGCGGGCTTAGTCCCCCCAAAAAAGCTCCAAACCCCCCCAAATGTGAAACATGAAACACTATAAATTAGTGGAGTTTTTGTCCATTTTTAGAATGTCAAGCCACTCAGCACAAAGGCAAAGCCCCCCTATTGAAAACTTTCTGGTGACAGTTCTGTCTAAACCTCGGCGACAGCGCCAGACTATAAATGAAAGTGTTTGTTGCTTCGATTGATTCATAGCATGGTTCACTGGTTTGCGTGGAAACAAGTGAAACAGAACATTAGCAGAACGGTAAAATGGAGAGAACAGCAGCAAAACATTTCCTTGTTAGACTTTGAAACTTTGCAAAAACAAAAATTTTCACCTAATTCGCGAGCAGACCGCAGCGGCCCGGAATGACGTCACCGCTAAAAAAATTGTTAGCGGACTATTTCAAAACCTATAGCGGACTGCCAGAAGACTGGACTGTTAGCAACCCGTGCCATCTCTACTTTACATGACTCTTATCCGAGCATTCTTCATGTCAGTCATTGCAGGTCCGCAAAACCTGTTTTGGAGTCCAACAACACATACTTCGGTAAACCTGCCAACAGGCTAAAAAACAAACCGTATTTTTAGAAAACTGATCCTGTTATGATTGATAAACTTTCACCACCATCATTTTAAGAGTGAAAAGTGTTATCTTCTACAAAATTATATCGCTTATAGATTTGACCGGTCTTCTTCGACCAGGTTACAGTCGGATGTGGTGTCCCTTTCCCTTTCATTACTCACTGAGTACACTCACTTAGTATTAGTATTTGTCTTTGGTAGCAAACTAAACAGTGTTACGTCAAACTTTTTTGCCCTTACTACGTCCATGATAGCAATAATGATGAAGTTGATCAAAGAAGCTGAGGTGGAAATAAGTGTTCGAGAGTGTTGTCGGAAGAATCCGTCAGGTGTTCCCAAATAGGCGAGTTGAGTCAAAATTGTCCTGTAGGCAATTACGCCGAAGAGTGCGGCAATCACCAGGAGAAGCTGGAGATACAAAATCAATATTTTGTAACGCCGTGGAAAAAAGACATATGATACTTAAAAGTAGTTCCATCTTGACACGGACTGGAGGTGTCAAATATGACGGAATTACCAGATGTTATCAAACACTTTTATTTATGAAAGCAGATGCGTGTTTGAAATAGTGACTTTGTTTGTTCAGAAAATAGCAACTGAGGTTTTCAACGACAACGCAAAAATCTTTTAAGTAAAAAATTGTCATGAATGGAAAAAAAAATATTACAAGTAAAATGTCCTTGGCAAGCCCGACGTATGATGATAGTTCAAAACTGATGGCCGATTGCGCCACTCTGACGCTATTAAAATATTTACTTTAATGATTTTAGAGCTTGGACGATGAAAAAAACATATGATGAAAGACGTTGAATTCTGTAGTCACTCCAATGATTCTATTGGAATAAGAGCAGATGATGCTACTAGGAAGGTAAAATGCACATACTTTATTATTAGCTGTGAAAGGATTCCTTTCCATAGATAGTGTTAGTTTAAGATACAATACTTTACTTCTACTTAAACTGCAGCACAAACTAGAAGGTAACGTAATGACACAATTGATTCACAGCGTTGCCAATCCTAAATTATTTCTTGATTTAAAAATAAAACAGTGCATTAAACATTTGCAAAAAATTCTAGATATTTGTGTTTGTCTCCCTGCCAGATCACCACAATTAATTATCTCACGTTAGTTGTATCAAACATTTTCCATCGGGGTTGGATGCACTTTTTTATGGATTGCATAAAAGGCAAAATAAGAAACCGATGTAGTTAAACTTTGAACAAACTGGTATATTTTGACAAACATTACATTTACGAGTCTGCGTTTCAGGCCAGTCTCACTCTTGCAGTACCCGACATATAATGTTGGATGAATTTTAGTTGGCTTCTCTTACCCCAATCTGTCAAAGCATGCTTTATTCATGCATGAAAACCAATTCAACCATCCAAGCGCGCTGATTTATAACAAGTTCCAGAAACATCCTGTTACCATGAACAGGAACGTAGAGCACGACAGAGCCAGACGTCTTGCACGCTTCCCTGTTGACAGGTATGGTTCGAATTGACCCGTAACGGGATTGAACTTTTTCTTGTTAGCGACTACTTCGAACTCCGGCCGCACTATGCCCTGTAGAGACGGAGAGGCTTGGAAATTTATCGCTTGCAACAGCACTTCAACAAAACAATTACGAAACGAACTGTTTAAATGCTTCTTAGCATGGGCGTCGGAAGGATGTTCCAGCGGCGGTCAAAATTAGTTAAATTTCATTTTACCTAACCCTTTAACGACCACCGGAGCCAATTAATTGGCTCGAGGTTTTTTTGTTATAACTCGCCAGCTGCAGCAGCTAGAGAGGTGTTCAAACCCTCT
>Ga0210059_1003159_pt1 | contig 26214 bp, 10 predicted proteins | sample Ectturendosymbi2_FD_188042 | JGI IMG/M metagenome (GOLD analysis project Ga0210059, IMG submission 188042) | Ecteinascidia turbinata endosymbiont from Florida, USA - Sample 2 (SPAdes) (version 2) | ecosystem: Host-associated > Tunicates > Ascidians > Unclassified | place: Key West, Florida... | reverse complement strand
CCCCCTCTCCACGTCGCTGATGGATCCAAAGGAACAGCAAGGCCGTTACAGTTTGGCACCAGCGCCGTCGCAGGAGCTGCCAGAACGAAGTTGAAGTCAACGACGGACTGCCTTAGGGGCTCCGACTCCGGATTGTCCCTCGAGGTTTACTCCTGAAGCCTTTTCCAAGACTGGATGTGGCCGCAATGCAGCAGAGGTTTAGGATAGGAGTTTTCTTTCTCCTAGGTGGGCTGCATTTCCCAGGCGTGGGAACGCATGTGGCGCCTGTTAGCAACTGCCTTGGCCGCATCATAAGCCGCAACAACCTTGGATTTAGCTGCATCAAAAGCTACATTAGCCTCCGCCGCCAGAGCGGCCGGGCCCCAGTACGACGACAATGTCAGCACCACGGCACGGGGACATGACACGGGAAAATATGGTAACACATGGAAAAGGCATAAATTTAATGGTTTTTCACAATTTGGCTTTTTTACCCCGTTTGGCTTGCCTCATGAGGTTTGTCCTGCTTGTAGAACTTTCCTCCTATCTTTTTAGTTTTTTTTCATGATTCATCAAGTTACTGACTACTGTGTGTGCCTTAGTATAATTCTAGTGTGGCATAACTTACAATATGCATTTTCTGAACAATCACTGGCTTTCTAGTTCTTCAACTAAAGAAATGTCTTTTCCCATTACTATTGTGTATCCGCCCTTTGTCATAACTGCTCTTCCACTTTGAGAATGACATACCAGTGAATTGCATTAGTTTATGATGCATAGGCCTAACGGGCAAGGCAACATGTTTGAACAGAAAATACACAAAGCACTGTCTAAGAGAGCCTGTAATTATAACACTTTTCAGCAAGATCTTTATTAAAAAGCTAAGACACCAGTCTGATAGCATGTGCGAACTGTTTCCAAAAAAGCCAAATATTGAAGAAAAAAAGCCAAAAAGCCAAGCAATTTTTTTGACGCCAACGACCTCTAAAAAAGCCACATTTGTGAAATTTGGCGTCAAAAAACCAATCTGCAACCCTGACGCAGAAAGCCAAGAAAATGACCTGTGCACAAATCACTTATGCATTGCAACTGTGTAGTGTACTTTTCAGTCATTGCGTGGAACACTCTGGGAGACTTGCAAAACTATGGTAACTATTGCAGGTTATATGTAATTAGTAGCCTAATTACAGGCACAGCTCAGTCTCACAAACCATTCTTCACCGGCAAATTACAAAATTCAAATTAAGTTCTGATCCGGTTCTTGCTAAGAAAACCTGAATCCGGATTCTGCCGGACGCAGCCGGAGTCCGGGTCCAAAAAATCCAAAATGCAGTCCATGCACACCTCTGTCTCCTACACCTATAGGCTGCATTCCATCACCTTCCTGGATTTCTGCGTTCAACAGTCACATGCAACAATAGAAATCATTCGTAGCACCAGTTTTATCCAATTTTGGCAAAGATCCGGGTTAAACGAATCCGCATTAGCAGAGGTTTACTGTAGGTGAGTCTGACTCAATTTGACTTGAAGGGCTTGTGAGACTGACTCGACAAAAATGACTCGGGCACATCATTGCCAGCAGCTCAAAATACATTCGACACATTGTTGAAGTTTAGTATAGTGGTTGCATGTCGTAATCGTTGGAGTTGGTCTCGTACTTTTCCACTGGTTCATTGTTGGGGCAAGTGAAAGATAAGGAGGTGTATTTTTCCAGCAGGTCTTAAGGTAGGTTTGTGTAATTGACTCTGAGTGAAGAAGAGAAGCAAAATGAAAGTGTGAAAGAATTGCTTTTACCAAACACTTAGATCTCAGTAGCCTGGAAACAAAAGTGCTGAAGCAACGCTGAGCATTACTTTGTAGCTCATTGGCACCTTGTAGCTAAATAATTGTGAAAATGTGTATTTTTGTTTGACTGAATCGAAATTCACTCAAGTTTACAATGCGATAACTCGAGGAGTTCATGGCTTGACTCCAAAAGATGTTAGTTGACCCTTTCTCAAAGAGCTTATGGCTCGAATTGATTTGACTCGTTATTCTAAAAATATGGTTCGACCACATGAATGATAATATGTCTATTTTTGCCATTTATTTAGATACTTTTCTTTGTGGAAAGAACTTACCTCGAAAAATTTGAACTTCGACCGCTTTGCCAAACTATGCTGAAAGGTGGAAGTGTATTCCAAGTCTCAATACAAACTGATCGAAGCCCAAGCGGGGACATGCGAATTCCATTCTTCCAAACTAATGTAATGAATAATTGTGAAGTCTTTGTGAGGACCGTGCGCAGTCTTTCCGAGAAGCGGTCACTGAAGCGTGCGGAAATTATACATGCAGGGCGCTTTTGCTGAATATGTCACAGTAGGTCTGGTGCAGTGTTGCCAGATGGGCCATTTCATGGCCAATTTCAAAACGTTTTGCCATTTTTTGACTGCGCTGGCCATGAAAAACCGCATTTGGCCATTTTGTGAAATTTTGCCATTTTTTTGGCCATTTTTTTGGTTTGTCACTGTAAAATTACGTTTTCATCGAATATTTTGTCTTTTTTCGACGGTCTTCATGTCACTCATTATTACAGTAACACCTTCGTGACACATCAACCTTTATTGCTTTGAAGTGTGTAGTAATGGTTTATCCCTTTTAGTCATTAGATTTTGTACTGATGTTTCAGTCAGTGATAATCTTTGGGTTACTATTAGTATTGGTATCTATATTGCGCTCGTACTGTGTCTGAAGACTGCTGCACTCCATTGTGTTCCTGATGATATTATAGTAGAAGTATTTTGCATTTTTGGTTAGAATTTACTTTTATAAGTTTCTCGTCACTTTCACAGTAACACTCTGCAGTAACTTCAGCCTTGTAGAGTTCAAGGTGTGTAGTAATTATTTAGCCCTTGCAATCTTGTAGATTTTGTGCAAGTGTTTCAGTTTGACCTGTCATGAGTCAATGTTTGTTCTCAAGTGTTCCTGCCCTTTCGTTTTGTTGCAACCTCTCCGGTGGTGTTGCGTTGATTGTGTGATTCACCTTGAATAAGATGTGCATGAAGAATAACACCGATTATATATGTAGCGTGAACAAGCAATAGTAAGAGAGATTGAGAGCATATCTCTGTTGTTGCTTGCTGCCATAGCGCGAAGCTTTGCGCACATGCCGCTCGGGATTTCCGATCACAACAGTTTCGTTCATATGTGAACTTGATGATGGTTTTGATTTTGAGCGTGTGGTTAAGTCATTATGATCATTTCATGACTTCAATCTTTTGTTAAGACACAACGGCAAAATATTAATTGATCTTTTGTTCAGATATTTGGAGCACAAGATCAAGAAAATTCTAGCCTTGTGGTTGAATTTGAAAGTTAATTTCAAATTGTTTAGCCCAGAAATCGGTCATAATTCAAGCATGTATCTATAAACAATAGTGTTTAATATATGGTTCTAAGTTTCATTAAGATAAATAAAGTCAAGTTGTAATAGGTTATTTTATGTTTACGGCAAAAATTGCTGTTTTTGGGTAAAACTTGCTTCTTTGGCAAAACCACGTTTTTTGGCAAAAAATATACTGACTTCCGAACAATTTGAGACACCTATGAATATGGAAATTACCATAGTTAAATGATTTCGTGATTTTGGCCATAACTTTTTTCAAAAAACAGCCATTTTGGCCATTTTTATTGGGATTTTGGCCATAAGCTATGAAAAAAATCTGGCAACCCTGCTCTGGTTGCTTATCTGGCTTGTATAAAAGCAGTGGTGCCACTCCTAGTGTTTTTCTTCTGGATCTGGTGTTTTTGAATTTTATCTGGTGTTCTAGTGTTTTTTCATAGCTGTCTAATGTTTTTAAAAATTCATTTATTTGTTTGTGAAGAGACATGAAGTCCATAGTATTAGTATAAACACACACACTGCATCAGCACTAAGCAGGTGGATGAAAACAGACAAAACAGAATGATTTACATGGCATTGGAGTGGGCGGAATCACAGAGAGAGTTACAGACACTTTTTGCAACTGCGTTGAAGGCAGAACCACAGGATTACAGACACATTCTTGACACTATTGTTAACTAACATGTAACACTTGTTACACCACTACTGCAGTCACAAGTGTAGGGTGTCAATTTCTCAACTGGTCGAGTCCAGGTAAAATGTGAATGCATTATGTCATTATGCCATCAATCAAACAGACAAACGTTCGAGCACTTATTCACAAAATAAAATGCGATTATAGTGTTCAAAGTATTAATGAGTGAGCTGAATGTTTGTAATTGATTACACAACAATGTTTTAAACTTCTTGATTTTGTGCAACCGATTATAATTTGCTAAAATTTTACTTAACATATTAAATTACACAAGAGCATTCAATCTGTTTTGAGTTGAACTGATATTAAGACACGGTGGTCATCTGTTAAAAGTTTCAGTTACTTGTACAAACACAAGGATTGGTGCTATCTTTCATTTTCTTTGTCTCTGGTTTGCAATGAGTTGTGCAAATGTCTTTGGTTGCATTGCAATGTATTTTCTAGCCATTTTTATTGTGTGCAATGTAAGTTTCTCTATTGCTTTTACAGCTAACTTGCATTGAATTACTTTAGAAAACTATAATCAATAATTTGTCATCTCATGTTTTGTTATGAATCTAGTGTTTTTTATCATAAAATCTAATACTTTTCCTTAACAACAGGCTGGCAACATTGTGTGAAAGTGATTGTGACAGTAGAGAACAGCACTCGCAAAGTTTTTCACCACGTATCCAACAACTTTTGCCTATTTTGACATTTCACAAATTCTGCGTATCCACAAAACTGCAGTAAGTCTCTTATTTATTACAAATGTTGTTACACAACAGTAGATTATCAGCACAAAAACTTACTCTCACAATTAAAGCAACAACAGTTAATTGTTTGAACTATGATTGATCATCAAATATGGTTTCTGGAACACAACAGAAACAAGAATCAACATTCTACCAGCGTAATCTAAACTTAGCGTATAGACTTCACTATCAGTTCGCCAAGCGCACGACAAACAATTAACAATTAGGCAAGTACGAAATTGTAGTTGTTCACAGTAAATTAGATGGTCTCTTGAAATGCGTCATCAAATTAGATGTTGCTTCAATTGAAATTTTGTATTTCTTTTTATAGTTGTTGAAGCATGTCTCAGTTTTGGTAATGGGTTTAAAAAAACTTGGACAGTGGTGTTGAAATTAATTCAGAAGTGTTTTCAAGATATTTGTTTTGATCATCCATTTTCAAAATGTTACAATTTCTGTAATATATTGTAATTAACTAAAATAAGTTTTTGTTTATGAATGAACAACAATGATCAAATAAATGAACACACAAAGTAATTTACTATATCTGATGTAATATTGATCTAATTAGGGCTAACTCCAAGTCAACAGCATGACTTGGGTTCATCACATATTTTACATATAATCCATATGAAATAACATTTATACAATTGCAAGAGGTGATGTACACAGAAGTATATATTTATCTGCAATCTTTCTAGTCCCAAATGACTTAATATTTATACCTAGCACTATGTCCTGCTTCATTACTAATTTAAGAGTGAAAAACAGCAATAAAAAAAGCTTTGTAAAACAAGCGGATCTATAAGTCGTGAATATACTGACTGAATACAACAGTTGGAAGCTTGCATCACTGAAACTTCCATTTACTCTCATTCTGGCTGGCACTATATTTGCGTTGTGGTTTAAGTCATGTAACAATTAATGAGAAGTTCTCATGAGAATTCATCCATTTTTTGCGTAATTCATGTCACAGAAAAAAGAGAATGCTAATTAGAATTACTCTCGAATGGGAACTGTCATTTAAATCCTATGCTCTATTCAAATCCATCACTTTAAAAAATAAACATTCAATCTGACATGAATTATTGTATAATATAATAATAAGATGTATTTTTTTTTTGATGTTGTAAAAAATACATCTTTGCAGTTGGCAGCTCAGGCTTTGACAGATGAGCCTGAGTAAAGCGTGAGCCAACGCAGTCAAGAAAATGCATGCTATGAATGATACTTCTTGATTCAGGTCACTTGCAACATGAACGCAAAAGGCCAGACACGGAATGAAAATATATGAACAGTGGCAAGGCCCAATGAAAAGAGCCTGAGTTAACAACCTTGATAAGTGAAATGGGTGGTGGCACAAATACTAAGCAAGTAAACTCATGTTCTACAATGTAAATCTAAGCCCGAGTTGGCACTGGACCCAATTAACTCAAAAATTTAAGTGAAAACTTCCTTGCAAAAAGTTAACACTGCTTCAAATCTGAACTGTTCAAAATGCCTGCAAAGTAGGCTATGGACTAATTGATAAAAGATTCTGTGCATTACATGCAGCACATTGAGGATGCAACACATCTCTGTCTCATCTTAACCTTGCATGCAGCACAGTAGATACTTCTACACTGTAGCGGTTTGATACCTTTGGATGTTGCATCCAATTTGGTAACTTGCGTTGATCTATCATGTGTTTTGTTAAGGGTTACAGAACTCTGTAACGAATGCTATCTTGCTCCAGACATGTGTCTAGTGGTTCTCCCATATTGCAAGCATTCTTGCTGACTCATGCATTATCTGTCAAATGAATGCATCATGTATGAGCCTCGTACATTGTTTTCACTCTGTATGGGCTTGTCTGGCTACTGTGTGGGTGATCGTGCTGTGTACCTGACAAGCTCTGTGGAGTAGAAGTAGGTCACATAGAAAGTATTTTAATGTTTTTCTTTTCTACGTTTTCTCATTCTGTGTAGTTGTTGGAAATAAAAGTAATTGTAATTTGCTCAATTTTCATTGCAAATTACAATTACACAGGAACAAAAAGTTTCAATTACAATTACTCAATAATATGTAATTACATTCAATTATAATTATAATTGATCCAACTCTGAAAGTATTGAAAAAGTGATTAATTTAAAAATTGGTTTTCAAGACCTTGCAAAAGTATTGAATTTGGCCAAAGGGTACATTATGTATTGAAAAAGTATGGGAAATCTAAATGGAAAACAAATCAGGAAGTATCTGAGCAGAATTTTACTGAAGGCAAAACAGTTCATTATTTGTGCAATATTATGCAATGTGCAAGATGGAGTTTCATTTTTCAGAATTTTAAAAAATGAAGAGAAGTAATGGTATTGAACTTTTTATATTTAGTGTTAAAAAGGTATTTAAAAAGTATGGACAATTACTTTTCAAAATGTGTGGGTACCCTGTAAGGTTTTCCTAGGCCGATACCAATATTTGTCATTGCGTATAACTGATATTATAGCATTATTTAAACCATAGAAAAAAGACATCATGGTGCATTTTTTCCCTTCAGTATGAAGGCCACATAAAAAAATGGAATAATTACACAAGCTATAAATAATAGAGCTGATTATGATAAATTAAGAACATATTACAAATAAGAGGTAAAATATACAAATAATAGATAGTTTATTGGCGCAGACATTAAAGAATTTCATGCAAGTTAAAATTTCATGCAAGTAAGTTAAGGCACTGGGACACTGAAAAAACCCTGATAAATAGGTTGTTTCGTCAAGCACCCCTCAACAGTTTCATAAATTTCTATCGTGGTTTAAAGTTTGATGGCTAAATTATTGCGAATTTAATAAGGTTATATTTTTTGAAGAGATTGCAGTCTGCTGGATGATCAACACAGTTGCGTGGGAGTGCTGGGTCGCAATCAGTATCTATCATGGTTTGCCCAGTTCCGCAAAGAGCTGAGCATGGCAAAGAAAGTGTAAATCCAGCTAAAATGAAACTTTGCCCGGGTTTCCATTACTTTTTTGCATCCAAGCAGATAACTGTTGCTCTGTAGCAGTTCGCATTTTGGTGCCAAGAAGAGGTCAATTCCCCAACTTCTGCAAAAGCCAGCCGCTTGAGTCATGTGTACCATGGTGTACAAAGCTTCACATGTTGTGCAGAATCATATCATGATGGTGCAGAAATCCTCCAAGGGTGCCGGCCTGCTGCATATGATATAGAAGAATCTTTTTGGCACATTCTCCCCACAAAAGAAAGAACATGAAACAGCAATAAACAGTCAATTCATGCATGCAAAACACACTAGAATCTAAAACTGATGTTGCACTTACAGTATCTATACATGTCAAATCAAAATAAAAAATTCCCTTTAGCAGTTGGGGACCAGGGCCAGGTAATCTGAGCCAAAATCCAAACACCTACCCCACTTATGATGTCATCCACAAAAAAACGAAACCAAAAACTTAATTTTTTTTCATTGCCAACTAGAAAACTTGCTGCATTTTTTGAGCATTTGAACAGCTTTCTAGCGCAATCAGTGGGTAGTGTTGCAAAGCAATGGTAATACAGTGGCTCATGCAGGTCTTAAAGGTAAAAGCAAGCTGAAGCCAAAGGTGTTAAGTTTTTCCAGTTGTACAGTGTTTCGTAAATTGTATGGCTAGTTCATGATGTTGAATCAGTATCTGACTCTCAGTGTGCCTTATAGTATGGTATTTAATGGTGATTGTTTACCTGAATATTGTTTCATTCAGATTTTTTGGTCTTAGCAGACCAACAAAAAGCATGTCATTAACATGTTGGGTGTGGTGCTGTCGCGTCATGTCTCATACCTAACCATGCAAATTGTTGCAAAGCAGTGTCATGTCTGGCTGCAATTATTTATATAACACAAGAAGCGGCGTCTGTCTTGAAACTGGTTTGTGGATTTTGATATATCTTTTGACCATAAATTATGAACCAGATGAGCTATGAAAAAACCTGAGACATTATGAGAAAGTTTATTTCGTACCACCTGCAATGATGTCATTTTTTTACTTTTGCGATGTCACCATGACGTATTACAGCGCAGTAAGCACAGCTCCTTAGATGGTATATCCTGTTCGAAAAATGCACTGCTAAACCATTTGCAAATGACTTCGTTGAAAATTGGGTACTGCTGTCAATACAAGTTTTTTCACTATGATTTGTTGACAGTAACCTCAACATCTATCACAGTCTTTGTCTGGAGCAGGAGTGCGGAATGCAATGAATTGTAATATGCCTATAAAAAATGATCGTTGATATGCCAATAAAGCAAGGAGTGGTGGTACAACACATAAAAACAAAATTCCGCATGTTTCATGAGACCTTTTCTAGGGCTGTTGCTGGAATGTCGCCATTTTCTACATTGATACTATTCAGTTTTATACCTAGAAATAAACTCTATTTTTCCTGATATTGCTAAGTATTATTAAAAGTTTAGCAGCACAAAACTAAAGCAACAACGTTGGATTTCAATGTGAAATGAGTTCATCAGAGCATGGAATTATGGTGAGATCTCTGTGTTGTCGCAAACTACTCTTCTACATATCTCTTCATTCTCTTATTTGTGCAAACCCAATTGACTAGAAAAACGCTATGCAAGTACCTCACCTGCATGATCAATTCAATAGTAGATGAACGTTTCTGGTAGCACTTTTAAAGTATATTTTATAACATGGGATCACGCCCTGTCACAGGCCATGACACATGCGTCACACCATGAAATGTTGCACGCAACATGTTAACACTATCCATATTGGCCATGTCTTTGCAGTTCCGTAACTCGCAAGTCGATTGTGCTAGAGAGCTGTTCAAACCCTCAAAAGACTTGGCAAGACTTGCAGTTTGCGATGAAAAAAAGTTATTAGGTTTTGGGTTTCAGGTTTTTTGTGGGTGATGTCATAAGTGATACAATTTAGGCATTTTTGGCAAAGGTTATTGGGTCCTGGGCCCTAACCGCAAGAGGGAAGTATTTCGCTGAAGTTTTTAGTGCAAACTAAGCTAAAATCTGAGTCTTTTGAGCTATCTTGGCTTTCTAGCATTCCTGGTTCAAAAGTTTTGGCCAAAGAAACATAAACTCAGTAATTTTACCAAACATTAGTGAATATACCAAAAATTGGCAATTTTATAATAACTTCTGAACCAGAAATCCCATAAAGCCAATCAAAAACTCAAAAAACTCAGATTTTAGCCCAGTTTGCACTAAAAACTTGAGTGAAATACTTCCACCTTGCAGTTGGGGCCCAGGGCCTGATAACCTTGGCCAAAAAGGCATAAACCTACCCCAATTATGACATCACCCACAGAAAATCAGAAACTGAAAACCTGAAAATTTTTTTTCTTACAAACTAAAAGGTTTGCTCTGCGAGTCTTTTGAGGGCTTGAATAGCTCTTTAGCATAATTGACTGGCGAGTTATGGAGTTGCAATGTGGCACGAAATTAGCAGCTCAATGCATGATTTCAAAGTATAAATTACTCGCACACCAACTCCTAATGTGCTAATTGAAATTTATTTATTCAAAATAAATTTGATATTTGTTTTCGCAGTTTTAACAAATGGCACACAAGCAGAATTCCCATTAAAGCATTCTTTTCACCAACATACACCCCTGCTTGCATTGTGTCAAAGGTTCATAAACCTTGTGTGTTCCATGCTTGTTGGAATTGAATGTTGGTCATATGATGCATATTATGTTTCAGCTATTATCACAAATTTATACTAGCATTGCAAGGTGTATAAATTAAAACTCACTCATGGTACTGGATGCATTGTTGAAATACTCAAGGAAATATTTCCAGGTTGTAACTGGTCACAGTACATTTATTACATCACAATCACTTCTTGTTCCTGTGAATATGTTGAATGAAAAGATATGTAGCTTGTCGAACAATCAGCAAATTACAGCCGTATAGCAACGAACTGTTTATCCATAATGTGCGTACCCTTATAAAATTGATGCTGACAATCCGATCAGCTGCACAACTGCATTTGTGGAGTGCTCTCAATTGAAATTGTTAAAAATATATTTGTGAAGTCATGGGAGAAAAGAACGCTTAACTAGAATTGCTCTGATGATTTTGTATCATGATGTGAAAATGAAGAGGTATTAGACTACTTGCACAGCACACAACGCTGTCAACTGTTCATTCCAATAAAGCTGTTTATGAAATACAATACCTGACTGGCATAGTGTTCAGAAAATGTGACAATAATCAGTTTTTTTTTTAAGGAAAATGTTAGGAGCCTGGTATGGATCTGTAGGGACCCGATGATAATTTTCTCTTATTCTAGGGACCCGAATCGGGTCCCTAAAATGCCTTAAAAAAACCTGCGATAATATTTGAGTCATGAAAAGTCCTGACTGTTTCCATCCAGTTTTTTTTTCAGCAGGAATTGTTTATTTTGCGAATGATTGCTTCTCTAAGTAGAAATCATGCCATTTTTCAATGTTTTCTAATGTTTTGTTGCTGAAAGAAAGTAAGATGCCATGTTGATATGTAATAGGGAAGCCCTAAGGCATGCCAGATTTTCTCATGCTAAGGCAAACTATCAAAAAAGTTATGTGCATGTTTGTTGTGTTTGTCTATTTATTACATTTCAGTTGTAAAATTTCACAAAATTTTCAAATGAACAAATAAACACAACGAAAAATACAACAAAACTACCAAAATCACTTGGTACCAAACGTTTTTGCATAAACCGCATCGCACCGTAAGTGTTACATTATTCAATGTTAATAAATATTAAAGTTCTTGTGGTAAGGAAACAATAACATTGAAGTTGCTTTTTCACACAATTTAGATTGTGTGTAAATTTGCTCTTCCTGCACCAGCTATTTACTTTTGTATTTTCATGATCATTTGTAGAAAATTTCAAGGTCAAGACATTTTTAAAGAAAGCAGTATGAAGGCAGTTATTGTGTCTACTTCAGTAAACCTGAAGGACTAAAATTTCATATTTACCTTCAAAATGTAAAACTAACAATAGAGTTCATTATTCTATCAATTGCAATAACCAATTTTGCAAGTTGAGTTTTTGTGCTTGTTTCCCATTTCAGTTCGCTTTGTCATTTGGTATAATCTTTGGTATGAATGCAATTATGTGTGCTGTGCAGTTGATTCGAGTAAGGCATTACAGATAAATAAAGTATTAAGCAAGTGATGATCAAAGGTTTGAATCTTCCATGTCATATGGGAGTGATGATCAAATAGCTCCATAGCTCAAAAAAGGTTGAAAAACATTGCTTATATACAAATACATTTGTTATTTAAATAGATCAGACTGCTTTCCATTGCAATTTTTGTTATGGTTAAGGAAGGATTTGTCATAGCTGTTCTATCCAGCATTGGTGTGGTTCTGAATTGTTTGAATGTAAATTTTTAACAACTGTATTTTAGGGTTAATATTGCAGTTAAACTATTTTTTAAAGTATAACAAGATAGCTGTCTATTTATTCAACAGACACAATGAGGATTTTGATGTAATGTGAAAAAAGTTGCATTATCTTCACAAAGTATTTGAAATGTGTAATACCATTTGATTTTTCTTTAGTGCATAAGTACTTGAGAAAGCTAAGTGTGTGTGGGAAGTATACATGAATACAATTGCAAATAGAGCTAAACATCTGTACTGCTTTGCATAGATATGTTTGAACATGATATCCAAAGGATATTTTATATTGTGAGAAATCGAAAGTCAATAAAACAATGAAAAAAGATGCATTGGAATTTTAGTTTTTTTTAGTTCTAGAAATAGAACAACTGTTGATTCCAGAAATTTTGAAACGTCTAGTCAGAATTGCATATAGCATTAATATATGTTTCCCAAGTGTCAAAACTCTAATTCAAAGTGTCATGTCAAAGTGTTTTCATGCACAGTGTGTTTTGGTCAGTAATGAATAAATGGTGTATTTTGACTGAAATAATTGTAGTTAAAAAAATTACATAGTTTGTTTTTTAAAAAATATAATTAAAAGTCAAAAAAATGTTTTGTGCCATAGCTAGGTGTATGATTATGAAGTGGCAAGTGTCTTTGTGAATCAGGGGTGGGGAACCTACAGCTCATGTGAACATTTAATATAGCTCACAATAATTTTTATTGACACAATGTTGTGTCAAAAACAAACTCCATGACAAGCAGACACATAGACAGTGGTCAAGAGAAACCTCTCTCACTTCTTGACATAGTGTTCTCTTGTTATTTTCCTTTGGAAGATAAAGGTAGAATTTTAAGATAAAATTAAATAATGTTTGCAGCCCACCAGCAATATTCCACAATTCATATGGCTGATGATAGTAAATAGGTTCCCATCCCTAGACTATGATAGTAAATAGGTTCCCAGCCTTAAAATCTGTTTTTAGAATTGGCCCTAAATGTACCATTTTGCTTACTGTGATATTAATTGTACCTGGACTTTTTGGTATTAATTACACCTTTGATTACACTTATGCTGGTGTTAAAATGTTTTGAAAATTGCATTTTTTGAAGCATTTTAAAAACATCACTGTAGTTTGCTTTGGATTGGTCTTTTCTCTCATAACAGTATGGGTTACCTTTATATGGTTGCTCACTGGTTGACTGAACCAGATTTTGTCAAACTTAATAATGTCTGTTTTTTGGAGATTTGAGTTCTTTGGATGAAAGGTTTATCACTGAAACAATTTCAAAAGACATATTCATAAAAATTAAATGAATGTCAACAATTCGAATTTAAGATACACTTTAAACAAATTTTCAAATGTTATAGTTTCATAAACTTATCATGACTTGAGTGAGTTAAGATACTAATTGCAAAAAATATTTGCTAAAAATATTTCTAAACTTGGCACAATGGGGATCAGAATTTGACTTTGTTTAACTCTGTGTAGGCTGTACATGTGCTTGTATATTTTTATTGAATAACAGTGTCAGTTTTATTTGATTAATTGGTGTTAATTGATCAGTGTTATATAATTACTTCATGCAATGAAGTGTTGCACTGCCAATGACTTGATGTAATTGAACATGTTTTTTTTGCTGAGGCATTTTGTTTTTTTTGTCCTACAATATATAAGTATAAAAACTCACCGCAGCAGTATTCACTGGCCTGCCTTTTCTGATGTTATGACTGAATTGACTTAATTTTTTGGTCAATGACCAAAAACACATTTAATTAAACCATTAGCTTCATGGCATATGATACATAAGCAGAGCCGTAGATGGCAATGTTTTGGCTTTGTGTCATTAGGCTGTTGCAAAGTTTATATGAAGAGACTTTTATAATTGTATCTAAGAATTGCTGATGTGATGTTCTACTTTAGTGTTATGACATAAAGCATCTTTTCACCTCAATGTTGTAGGCTTTTAGTTACAAAATGTTGCAAATTCCTGTAGGTGGTGGATCTTCAGATATTTCCAAATATCAGTCCTACCTGGTTTTGCTAAACAATCCCAATACCCGTAAGTACTTTGTTATCATTTAAGCATATGAAATATAATCTGTGAAGTCAAGCAATTTATGACGTGCATAGCCATTTCTTTGCATATACATTTTCATGCACTATATATTTTGTATAGAAACGATTAATCAAATAATAGTGAAATGAGTTCTGTGGACAAGCTATTTATAACAATGTTTGCAACTTTCAAACAAATTTTAACATTAGGTGGTAATTTTTTGAATTGGTGTCTATGAAGAAATTTATGAGAAAAATTCGGTTTTGAAAAGTTTTTGTCAGCAATTATAAACTACTTGCTTTGTTGCTTATATATGTTCCAAAATTACCAAAGTAATTTTTGATTGAAAGTGCAGATATGTATTAGTATATATTTGTTTGTTGTAAAAAATTTGACATTCGGAAGTTATTTCAAAAGCTTGTTTTTAATTGTTTTTGGTAATGTGGGAGATCATTTGCTGAAAAAGCCATTGTGAAGATAGTTTCTATAAAATTTAAAGTTATTTTCTGCACACAACATAATTTGAGATGTCTTTTACATATAAATGCCCTGGTAGTGGTAATCTCATGACTTATAAATAGAAGGGAGCACATTTTTGCCACTTGAGGACAAGGCCAATATTACTAAATGTTGTGCTTGTGTATCTTCTGACATTTTTGGTGCAAAAACCAAAAAGTTGAACAGGCATTGGATGATGCTCATGTTTAAGTTATCAATGGTTTTTAAAATATAAGGTCTCGATCGACAATTTTTTTCTTACAGCAAAATATATTATAAAATGTTCAGGATCAGGAATGTTATAATTTTAAACTATTTTGAAGTAATGAAATTGCTATTTTTTATTACTTTTTGGTGCTTAACGTAAAATATTCAAAGTCATTGAACATTTTGAAACTATTTTTGATTTCAAAATACTGAGTCTGACAGTGCAGTTCACAATGTGGTTTAAATCTAGATTGCACTCTGTATGTATTAGTTTTTGGTTTTTAGACTAAAACCAGTTTTTTTAACACTTTGATAGTTGGCGTATGATATATTTGTACCTAGATTTCGGCCTAAAACCAGCAGTTTTCGGTTGCCTTACCAACACCATAGCTCCTCTGCGAATTGCGCTAGAGAGCTGTTCAAGGGCCCAAACGGGTCAGCCAGTTTTCTAGTCTGCACTCAAAAAAAATTTTTTTGGTTGGGGGTGGCGGGTTTTTTGTGAGTGACGTCATAAGTAAAGTAGATTGTGGGTCATTTGGGCTCATGTTACCTGGTCTAGGGCCCAACCACTAGGCCAAAGTGTTTCACTAAAGCTTTTATTGGAAACTTGGCTTGAGTCCGAGTTTTTCGAGCCTTTGATCGACTTTCTAACATTTCTGGTTCAAAAGTTATGATCTAAAACAGGGGTAACGAACCTATTTGCTATCGTGGGCCACTTTGTCAGTTACCGCTGAGTAAGCGGGCCGCACAACTTTTTGTTCATACTATGAAACCTGTTAAAAACGAAAAAATGTTCGTCAACAGAAACAACAAACAAAGTTCAAGACTGCTAGTCTGGCCTGAATGCTTCGCGGACTGCACGAAATTCTTTTGCAGCCCGCTTTTCGTCACCTCTGATCCAAAATAAATTAATTATCTAATTACCTAATTAGTCAAATACTTTTATTACTTTAAATCATAAGTTTTGAACTTGAAACCCCTGCAGGTCATCCAAAGTATCAAAAGACTCGGATTTTAGCCTGGCTTCCAATAAAAACTTCAGTGAAATACTACCATCTAATGGTTTGAGCCCAGGGCCAGGTGAAGTGGGCCAAGGTGGCCAAAAAGTCCTCTACTTATGACGTCACCCACAAAAAAACTGCAACCCCCAACCAAAAAATATTTTTTCAAGTGCAAGCTACAAGACTTGTTGCGTATTTTGAGCAATTGACCGGGTCGGTAGCACTTACCGGACCGGAGAAATTCCCACGCAAAGCCACGTTTGTTTCGGTGTTTTTTTTTCTTAAAAATCCCTGATTTTAGCCAGACGCCAAAGTGTTAAAAGATGTTTTAGGGACCTGATTCGGGATCATCAGGTCTTTAGAATCAGAGAAATCGGTCCCTGCAGGTTCATACCTGGTACCTAACATTTTCCTTAAAAAAAACTTACTAAAGCCATCAGAAGCCAGTCCCAAATGTAGGTTTAACACCACTATTTTAAAGTTTGAGTAAATCTTGTAGCAATAACTATAGAGAACATATGCTTATCTGCAGTATTTATATGAATCATAGCCAGTAGCAAAAGAATGTGTTTGTTACTGCATTATTACTTTGGTACTTAAGATTGTTGCCCATACAGGTATGCCCTTTGTTTGGACAAAATAAAGTATCATTTTCTTTTGAACTGTGTTAAATTAATTTTATAACTAAATGCTGCATATAATTAGGTTAAGCTATATAGTTTTTAGTGATTTGTGGGTGCAGTAGAAAGCTTAGTAAATTGCTATAATTTTCAGCTGATGAAAATAAACTCAAAGCTGCTCAAGAGATAAGTGAAAATTTTGAGGTATGTCCTGCTTTGATGTGAAACATTTAAGTTAACCAACTTCTACAAAAATTTTGGGCTTCAACTTTAGATTTGTGCAGTTTGATATTTTATATATTGTTATGCTAGTAAGCATTTGCCTATCCCAGTCTGCTTGTAGTTTGACAAGTCAAAACTACTTTGGTAAACGCTAAAGTATAGTTTTCTTAAAATGCCTTGGAATTTGACTGGTAGTCAGTGGTAGTCAGTCAGAGACTGTTCATGTTGTTCTGCAAGTAGCTTAGTACATGCTGGCATGCAGCAATAGATATTTTAAGTTTGCATGTTTTTCTAATGCGTAAAATCTTTCCAATTGTTGAACCGCACTACTGCAAAATGCACATAACACTAAGCAGAAATTTGCAAAATTTCATAGTGAGGGAAATGTTGGCAATCACTAGGTCATCGTCTGAAGCATTCTGATCTAGATATTGGTTCAGATGCACTTGTGGATTGCTAAAAATAAGCTCTTAATCATAATTAAGAAGTTTAAAAATTGCATTTGCTCATTTTTTCTAGAAAAAATAAAATGATGAACCAATGCATTTTAGCTGAATATATACCTTATTTTAGTTGAATGTGCAGTTTCTAAGAAACATGTAAAATTGTCCCATTGTCAATTTTGTTTGACATGTTTTCTTCTTTTTGATGTGTGCTATTTCATTTCCTAATTACAATATAGTGAAACGTCAAAGCCAACAAAAGCTATATATAGGAAAGCATAATGTCACAATGTCTCATGATCTGATGTAAGTGACACAAAGAAAAATGTGGGCAAAATAATTAAATTATCAATCAGTAATTGTATGCAGTGATATAGCAGGATGCCACTATGTGCATGAGTCAAATGTTATTGATTTTGCACTTCTTTGAATGAAACTTTGCTGAAGATGAAAACAATTATTTCTTCAAATGCCTAATATGGTTTCGTTTAAGTCATTGTTTTGCTGGTCATTTCTTGTGTTTACTATAATGATTGATGAAAAAAACACCAAAATGTATTATTATATCCTTGTGCAATTCTTTTTCTCTGCAGGATATAGCTCAATCACCAGAATATCCGGAGTTATTAAATTTATGCGTGCCAAGTTTCATTAAGCTTTTGCAGGATGGCGATCCTCAGTTTGTTTCAGAAAACCCATCCCAAGTAAGTATGATCAATTGTCTTTCATATGTAAATATGTTTTTCTGTTGTTACTTTGTATTTGCTGTGGTGGAATGTTCATTGGACATTTTGTGTTGCAAATGCATGGTAGAGAGTTGTACATTTGCTGTAAAAATTCTTCCAGATTGTTTTTATTGTTTTATATTTATTTGATTGCCACATTTTAGCAACTTCGTAAGCTTTGCTTGGATGTTCTTCATCGAATACCAACAAATGATCATCTTCGAGTTCATGTCAAAGGCATACTAAATCTTTGTTTTCGACTGTTAGAAGTGAGTAACTAATTGTGCTATTAAACATGTGCTTTTGTTTTATTATAAATACAAGAATTTCATGTGCTGCAAAAGCATCATCCCCACTGGTTCAGCTACCAGTTTTTGTCTTTGTGTGCTTTATACAGTTTTTTTGCAAAGTTTCTCATTTAGTTTGATGTGGAGTGCATTGGAGGGTCTTATGGATTGGACTTAAATGTTGCATTAAGATATGTGTTGCAATGTGCCAGATTGACAATGAAGAGAATGTTCAAGTCTGCATCAAGATCATCATCGAACTCCATAAACAATTTCGGCCACAAATGGCTCCAGAAGTATGGATTGAATAAGTTGTCTGATTATCTGAATGCTGCCATGAAAACAATTTAATTTGTAAATGTTTTTGTTGCTATTCTCTTCACTCCAAAAATTTGAGGGGTAGATCAAGGTTTGTGATACAACTGGTTGTTAATAATGTATATTGGTGGTGTAAATGGTTTATTGAGAATGTGCATCTATACCGAGTTTCACCTCTTCAGTTTGTGTTTATATCTGAAAGAAACAAAACCCTTTCCAAATCAAACTTTTATGGTTTCAAGGTAAAGTAAAATGATTTGTGTGTAACATCTTTTTATTTGCTAAACAATTACAATTGTATGGTCTCAAAAAATCAAAACAATCATAGTCTCACAAATGTGTTTTACATTATTGTTCTGGTTACAACAATTTAGTTAAATGCAGAAAAACAACGTTTTTGCAATTTCGTTCAGATTGAGCATTTTCTGGCACTTGTGAAAAGAATTTATGCAGAGCTACCACAAAACATGGTGAGTGAAGTTCTGCAAAAACTTACATTTTCTGGATGTTAGGCAGTTCTTGTGGTATCATCATGTTTTACTGCAAAATAGTGGTTTTTGTTGCATGTGTGCAATCTTTATAATGCAAATTTAACCAGGCCTGAAATACTTCAATTTGATTTTTGCACTGTGTTATTGAAATTAATTCAACACGATTATACTTAATTTGATTTTTGTGCTACATTTTGGAAAATAATCCAACATATGCTTCTCCCAGATTTATCCTGTCAGGGGTCTTTGTTTATAATTTCAGTTTGCCATCTTTCCAATTGTTGTTGCCTGATTTGTAGGTTTGGTTGTTTGAGAACCCAACCATCAGTGATGGTGGGCTCCCCGACCCACAAAGAATCGGTACTGTCACTACAGTTACTTACCGAGCCGGGATTCCCGGCAATCCCAGCCCTGGTGGAAAAACAGTTGCGGTGAGACACAAATTTTCTTTTCTTTTGTGAAAGTTCTTTTATTCTGCTCATACAACTGCAAGTCAGTAGTTTTAGCTGTCCTTACTCCGGCTTCGTGTAATGGAGTGCATTGTATGTTTAATATTAAGCTGTCTCATCAACTGCTGACTGATTTTTCTTAAAGGTTCTCCAGTGTGTTATGTTATGGTGTTTTCCTTGACATGCACCTAAAACTATGATGCCTTGCTTCATTGCAGACTGTTATACCCAAAGCGTTGAACTCTATGAAAGTTTTGCAGGAAATACCAATAACTGTGGTGTTAATGTATCAGGTATGATATGCATTTGTATGATTTAATACAGTTAATGGGGATTTGATACAGGAAAACTATGGTGCTGTTATTTGACGATATTTTCAAAAGTTGTTTTTTTGAAGATTAACTTTGCAGCAGCAGGTTGCTGGCGTTTCTTTTTCACAAGATTTCTCAAAGTTTGTTTGCGCTGTTAATTCTGTGCATTCACAGCGTCTTCAGGCTAGTCCACGCTTCAATACGGCTTATCAACGTATTTGCTTATTGATCTGGGGAGGATCTTCTGCTGTAACGGTACTGCTTTTCAACTAGTGCTGTAGCGGGACTTTTCAACAAATCTGTGTGATGAAAAGTGTGGGAACTTACTACGTAGTTTCAGAAGATATTTTGCCGACTGCTTTCGGAAAAGTCGCCCTTCACCATGTTTGTAATTTCATCGCCATGTTTGGCTCGTTCGCGATTTAATGTTTTCTGTGCAGCTGTACAAGCAAGCTACCCAAAGTGTGGTTGCTGAGTTTATCCCTCTGATAATGAAGACGCTGCTGCTGCAGCCCACGCAGGCAGCTCGCAGTCGACCAACTTTCAACTCCGAACTCTTCGTCGATTTCACTGCTGCGCAAGTTAAGACTCTGTCCTTTGTCGCGTTCTTCGTGCGACTTTATCACGTGAGTGCAGTGAACTGGCCAGTCACTGAGTGTCTGCAAAGGATGATGTTGTTCGCGACAGTGCAAAATCACTGCAAAAATCACACATACACTTCTTTTGATTGTTTGCTTAAATCGCCCACAGCTTTTAATATCCGCCGAAGTTTCTATGAAATAATTTGCCGGCGTGCAGAGCACTACAGTTTTTTCTGAAAGGTTTAAATGTGACAGCCTCTGTTGTTCTGAATCCGGTAACTGTATTGTTGTTGCAAGCTGGTCCAGCGCGGAGTTTTTGTTGGCTGGTGCTCATTATGGTACTGCTTTAAATGTTGCACCAACGGGACCTGCATCGGAAAGGCGTGGCTGGGGTTGATGCGCCTTTTTTGGTGGTCAACATGTCGACTGTTCGTTCATGTAAACCCTGACCACTGTACGAGATGCGCTGCGCACTTTTCTCCTCTTAAGACATTCTGAAGGCGGAGAATCGTTTTTTTGCGGTCGTGCTTAACCTTTTTTTCAGTCACCTCTATATTAATCGTGCGTGGCGATAAATACTCATGCTCAGTATGCGCTTTTCCTGTGTTTTTTCTCGCGTGTCCTTCGGCAACAACATCGTATCATTGAAAGTATTGAAATATGTTACTCATGGAAACGGCGACACTGGTGTTCATTATTCAGTGCAATTTATTTCCACAACATGGCGCTCTTTCGCAGGATAACATTGTACAGTACGCCAATGAAATGGTTCAAGCAATGCTGCAGCTGCTTCAGAATTGCAGCCCGGAAGTTGCCTCACTTCGCAAGGAACTGCTCATCGCTGTGCGTCACATCCTTGCCACGGATCTCAAAACTCGTGAGTAGAAATAACTTGGTTTCGTGGAAATTTCGTAACTGTATTTTCGAGAAGCTTCGTCTCCGAAACCTCAGCGTTGAAGTTTTACGCGATGTTGAGCAAATCGTGGTAGTCTAGCGAAAATGTGGTGGAGCAAATATAGGGTTTCATTTTCGACCGCCTGCCCACACCACGCTTGTGATGTGTTTGGCGCAATGACAACGTGTCTTGTAAACATTGGTTTCACACGGATTGCATCTTCAGCGCATACGTAGCGAAAGAATGAGTGTTGGACATTTCATGAACTGCTTTAAATGTAAGTCGAACGAAGCTAAAACGATTGAGGATTTGTGTTTGTTGACTGTTACGTTTTCATAAATTAAGCCTTCAAGAAAATGTTTTGTTTATTTTTGATTTATAAATGCCACACACTTCCTTGTTCATCTCTTCTGCAGTGGGTCAGATAATAGCAGCCTACGGTGGCGTTGTAGCAATCAGTATGGGAGCAAAACTTGTCTTTTTTCCAGGATTCGTGCCCCATATGGACCGATTGCTCAACGAAGACATCTTGGTCGGTTCCGGGTGGTCTGCTCGGGAAACTCTTCGCCCTCTCGCGTACAGCACTCTGGCTGACGTAACTCACCAGGTCAAAAATCAGCTGACATTGTCTCAGGTAAGCCGTTGTGGTTGTGAGCGTTAAAAGCTTAATTTCATAACACAACTGCATCTCTTGTCTCGCCTGTGATAACACGCCCACTCCATAAAATGTATAGGTAAAAAATTTAAGGCGAAAAACATCACGTAGTTTTTCTCCAGCAAACTTTCTCAGGCATTTTCCTCAATTATAATAACAATATAACAAATTATTATAACATTATAACAATCCTAATTGTTTTGGAAAGCTTCGATTCAGCAGATGGTAATAATAACTTGTAAGCGAGCCAGTACAGGAACGGTTTTTTCTGTATTCGTCACGTGGCCGACTGGTACCGGTGGTTGAAACTTGCATTCGCTTTGCCCGCAGGTTTCCCAACCACGTGATAGTGGCCGCTCTGCCCCACTTGTATTTGAGCTGAAATCCGTCCGTATGCGTTTCTTTTATTCAAGGAATGCTGCAACAAGGTCTCGTTTCTATTGTGGCGAGAAAAAGACTTGAAAGTAGATTCTGAGGATTTGTGTTTGTTCGTAAATACTAGGTTTCAAAAACTATTTTCCCTGTAACATGCTTGTACATCGGCTCTAGGCTTCTTGCCCATTGGCATAATTAAGTTCTTCTACCTGACAAGTACTTTCAGCATTGGGGTTTTCCCGGCCCTTCATTCGTTGTGCTTCAGATGCATGTTGGAAATGCTGCCAGCCACTCTCTTAATGCAGAGATAAAACTGCAGTTCACAATTCTAAGCTAATAAATACTCCATTCGTTGCGAAACTCAGGAGGTTCACCGTACGCCAGGCTTTACAAAGCTTCTTTTGTTGCAAAATTATTGCCAGAACAATTCGGGGAGCGAAGAATGGACGTAACTGTTAAGTGTTTACGTAGAATCAAGTGGAATGAGACGATCAAGACGCTGCATCTGCCATCTAAACACATAGTACTGTCGATCCACGAGGTAACGTTTTTGCAAGTCAACTCAGTACCGGGTTGTCCTACTTTTTAACAGCTTTGCTCCGCGGTCCATCTTTTCGCCAAGAATGTCCACGACGATTCGCTGGCCAGCTCCTTTCAGGCGATTTCGTGCAAGTTGCTGCTTAATTTGGTTGAAGGCATCACAACAAAAAGTGAAAGTGAAAAGAATCCAGTAAGTTTTGAATGGCAGAGGGGTAGTGCTGTTGGTTTGGTGAAATCATAGAGCTGTGCTGTTTTGGTTCTTTGTCTTTTCTTTTTTCAAACAACAGATGTGGGGAGTTGCGTATCGGTTTTCTCGAAGTATCGTAAACGCGCTTTTGATGATGCGTATATGTTGTTATTGCTTTGCTATATTTTTGTTTTTTTGTGTGTTAATTTATTTGTTTTCTACAAAAATATTTGCTGGTGTTTGTTTAATACTTTCACTTTATTTCAGATCCGCTGAATTAGTTCTGTAATTTTGTTGAAAGGAAGTTTTTAAAATTCTAGTAATTGTGAAATGACCGATGACTGTTTATCTCAGATTTTTACGCAATAGCATGAGCGGAAAAAAAGGCGGTCCAGTTGCTCTTTGAAAAAAAAGAACATATGTTTGCTGTTATTATTTTTTTGAATGTTGCACGGCCTCGTCAAAGCTCACACGTTTCAAACTGATCTTCGCAGCAACGCGGCCGCGAGATGCTGATGAAGATGATTGAGGTGTTCGTTCTCAAGTTCCGCACAATCAGCAAACACACCCTGCCCCTGCTCTTTACCCGATGCAAGCAAAGCCAGGACAGCAGCACATCAAGCAACACCCCTTCGACCAACGCAGGCGTCTCAACGAAAACTGAACCACCTCAGACTCCAGCGGTACGGATGTTGTTATTTGCGACTCGTTTTTCGTGCTTCGAACGCGCAGAAATAATGTTTGCAGAGCAAATGTTGTTTTTCTTCGAAAACGAAGAGCTTAGAGCATTTCTGAAATATCGTCGATGATTCTCGGTGCTTTATTTTGTTACAAAAAGTTGAGCTGAGTTCGAGCACAAGCTTACTGAGGATTAGCATACTATGTGTGAGTTCTAGCTCAGTGAATTTGAGCGCTAGCTATATTAACCTGAGCACTAGCTCAATGCGTTTGAGCACAAACTTAGTGAGTTTGAGCATTAGCTCGACAGTGATGGCGTTTCCGACCTTCGGGTTAAGGAGTTACATTTCAACTTAGGCAACCAATACATTATACTCAGCTCCCAACGCCAGGCGTTTCTGGAAGCAACACCTTCACTCCTTCCGCCCCTTCGACGCCTGCCCCACCTTCAACACCTCAGCCCAACAGTAAGACGAACGACGCTGACAAGGATTCCAAACCAGGTCAGCAACCGCAGTTCTTCTTGTAAAATGCTGTGACGTTCTGCTGGTAGGTTAGGATTTTTGAGTACGTGCATGCAGGCCCGTAAGCAGCTTGGGAGACCGGTGGGGGCGAAGAGTTTTCTGAGAGGGGCCCAAATTTTTTAAACTTTGTCCAGTAGTTTTAAACTGTGCCCAACACATCTTTCCAGGGGGTGCAAAAATTTTTGCAGGCTCCTCTGGTTACGGGCCTGTGTACATGTATGATTTGCGCGAATATGGGACGGAGGTCCTGTGGCGGGTTTTGAAGATTGGTGAAAAACTATCGCAGCTCTTATGCGCAAGTTGATGTGGAGAATCATCAATCAACCGATGAATCAACCAGTCGAATTTCTTGATATTGCGCCAGCTCGACTGCTTCCATGCTCAAGCCAATTTAAACCAGACTCAGCGTTACAGTAAAACAAAGTTTTGACTGACGTCAGAGAAGCATCGCAAAAAAACAAACAAACGTCATAAACACAAGCAAAAATACTGACGAATCGCAGGATAATTTTTCATTTGATTGTTTGGTTCAGGCACATCGTCCAAAAATACATAAGACGCAATGCAGTACAGAGCACGTAGGTGTTGGTTGGTTTGGCGCACGCATTCAATACCTACAGGAAGCATCAACAGCATCTATTACATTCGGACCTTGCCATACAGAACCGTTAGGTTGTGGGACAAAAATGGGGGTTTGTGAAAAGAACCAGACATTTGAAGTGAACGGGTAAAAAAGTTGGATGATGATGCACATTGTTAGACAAAGCATACAAGTGGTGTCAACCAAGGCATCAAATGTCCTGACGAAATGAGTAACTTGATGTGGGCAAACACTTAATAGTGGTATAAAACACGATGGGCGTTACTGTAGGCAACGCGGAGGGGTTTAATACCAGACTGTGTGCACTTTCACCATAATTGACAGGCACAGTGTTCTTTAAGGTGTTTTGAAAGACCGAAACGGTCTCTTAAAATTTTTCCAACGGTCTCTCAAAATAGTAGAATCTCGCTTTACTACCACCATCAAAACACACTAAGACTTTGCTTTACGACCATCGCGATATTCAGATAAAATAGTTGCGGTCTCTAAATATGTCTTTGCGTTCAGCAAGGTCAAACCTCAAGAAAAACCCTGGACAGATATACATTAACATGCAATGCAAAAATGGAGGGTGTATTATCAATGCCCACGCAAATAATGAAAGGTACAGTATATTCTGTATGTAATATTGTGAAGCTGCTCTCATCGAATTACCACAATTACAAATAATGCGTGTGCAAACATACATCTTTTCATTTAATAACTGTCAGAGTCAGAATGCAAAAGACGACTAATACTCATTCTAAGGTTCTGGCCACTGCTGAAACTTTTGTAACCATTGAATGACGTTCGCATTATTGTAACAGTGAGAAGATTGTTGTATTGAGGTCTGAGAAGCCTGGAAAGTCGATACTGGTCCGTTATATATTGCGGCGTGAGACGACTTGCAACTTTAGTTTAGAATTCTAGTTTAGTGGTCACGGCTTCAAAATTTTTGAAGGATTTTTGAGCGAAATGTGTGCGAATTCAAACCTTTACTTAAAATTTCCAGAAATGAATTTTTTTTAATTTAAAACTTCCAACAATTACAATTTTTCTTTTCTCGCAATCTGCCGTCGTAACTTGTACAGTAGTAGAAATCTTTCTGCAAACAATGTGAGATGGTTCTTAAATCGGTCTGCATGTTGCTCCCTTATTGATTTTTTTCCGAAATCAAGTGCCGAATTTCTGTGTTAATGCAATTTTTGATAATTGAAGTAATATAGCGACAAGCACACCTGTAAAAATATTTTGTTTGTGGAAAAGCGTACGTTTTGCTTTTTCAGAGGACAGCAAGCCGCCCAACGTGGTCGCGGTGACAGACTGCAGGAACTTGGTGCGAAGCTTGGTTTGTGGCGTCAAGACCATATCGTGGGGGGCCGGATCGTGCAACCCGGGGGG
>Ga0210059_1003158_pt1 | contig 26216 bp, 12 predicted proteins | sample Ectturendosymbi2_FD_188042 | JGI IMG/M metagenome (GOLD analysis project Ga0210059, IMG submission 188042) | Ecteinascidia turbinata endosymbiont from Florida, USA - Sample 2 (SPAdes) (version 2) | ecosystem: Host-associated > Tunicates > Ascidians > Unclassified | place: Key West, Florida... | reverse complement strand
AGAAAGTTTTTACTCCTGAAGTAGATGGAAGATAAAGACTTCACGTTACCTGGTGCTTTTTTCTCTTTAAAAAGCTCAAGGATTTCGCCAACGTATTTTACATGCTTTTACTCGATGGTTAAGCTTCTTTGAGAGATCCGTGAGCAAGGACTTCTAAGCATAACACGAACTGTGGCTGGATTTCACAGTTTACCATGACTGAAGTAAATCCAAGTTTCAAGTAGATGTCATTATACGCAACTTGCTTTCCTTTAGCAATTATAAACAAAGACGGCAAAAACGAACTGCACTTTAGATAACAACTTTAAGCATAAGCTACTGATCACACTACCTCAAAAGTATAAATGTGATGTGAAACAGCAAAGTTATTATTGTCTGAGGGCATTACAGTAAACTTACTTGCCCATGGTGCTTGCGGACTCAGCCAGAGCCTTCCGCAGACTCGGGGTTGAGAAACACTGATCTAGAGGTTTGGGCCCAGGGCCATATGAAGTGGGCCAAAAGGGCCTAAAACTGCTCCACTTATGATGTCACTTACAAAAGACCTAAAAACCCCTTGAATTTTTTTTCAGTGCAGACTCGAAGACTTGCCGAGTCTTTTGAGGGTTTGAACAGCTTTCCAGCACAATCACCTGGCTAGTTATGCAGTTGCTAAGTAATGCTAGAAACTGGGATTTTACCTGAAACTACCGGTAGTGAAGGTATTAAACAATTTACAAACTGCCAGATAACGCTTCAAGTGCCTAATACAATTTACCAATTTTGCGGCACTTATGCAAGCTAATGAAGTGTCTGCAGCAGTCTGAGCAACAAGCATTTATACAACACGTACAATATTAGAGTGTTGGTGTGCGATAACTTCCAATGAAAAAAGCAGCTATGATGTAATAATTGCATGTGTTATTTGCAAAGTATAACATTACAAACGAATGTCCTAGGTCTTAAGTAAATCACTTTTATTTCAAGTATTGCAAGTAAACTGCAAAACTTTTTTAGTTGAGTTTTTGATCAAAGCAGAAAGCTTGGTTTGTTTTGGTTACTAAGGCCTATTGGGATACATTTTCAATTACAGTAAATGCTTTTTGTGTAATTACATTTTGCATTAATTGTATTTACGCAAAATTGTTAAAATACTATACATTCCTAGGAAAGCTCGTGGGCTGGATTGGAGCCCTTTGCAGGCAGGATCTGGCACACAAGACAGACCTGGGAGACTGTTGAGATAATTCATAAAAACACGAGCCATTGTTAGTGTTGTGGATGATCCCCACAGTGACATCATCTCTTTGATTACAAAAAAGCTGTTCAATCTGTGATTGGTGCTTTTCATATGCCATTGTGGTATTTTCCTATAGGTCGTAACTGTTAAGGACATGCAACACTTTTTTTTCACTTGAGAAAACGAAATTGTAAGTTCACTAGTACAAATAACCAATGCTTTAGTGAATAAACTCACTTATTAATATACACTGAATAAAAAGCTTCGTTTAATACTCTGGTGGTAATGACAAAACTTGATTTGTGTGTGTTTCATGTATTACTTTCCAAGACTTCCGACTTTCATTCTGTTTCAATATGCTGTTCTTTGAAAATGCAAAATATGTGGGAACAAGTGGTTCCCAGATATTTTGTGCCTTGCATACCTGAACATATTTTAATATATTAAAGGTATCTTACATAACTCTAAATTAGTTATATTTGTAACCAGAAAGCTCCTTAGTGTATGAGCAACCACCCACTGGTAAATTATAGGAAAACTGTTTTAAGATCTTTAATAGGCTAGCTTCATCTCTTGCATTGAACCAGTTGCAGCAATCCTGCCATTGACTGCATGATTGTGCTCTGAAAGGTTGATCAGATTGTTACCTGTCTTGTACCCCTTGTTGAGGATATCTTGAGTGTAAAAGATTTCTTATCCTGTTCCTAATTTAAGCTTCTATTGTTGTTTTTATAGGTCAGTACAGCACCAAACTGACGTCTGATGAAATTGAGGATGCTGAATTGCAAAAAGCAATTGCTCTCAGTTTGCAACATGATGCAGGGTCTGGAAAAAATAATACCGAAATTTCAGCTGACCTGGAAAAGTTAGTTTCAAAACCTGAGTGTGAAGTTCTACATGTTGCGGATGCAGTGTGTTTAACTGTTGTATTTACGTTCACCGTACTAGCAAAGTTAGTATTTAAACATTTGGCAAGGTTTGGGACTGGATGAAATTGACAGAATCTGTTGTAGCAAAAATGGCGTATTCTGTACTTGACTAGCTAAACTCTACAATTATTTTTTGCCATATCTGCATGTTGCTTTTGTTCTCCATATTTTTGCGTCAAAAATGCAAGAAATTATGCTGAAAGTTTTGCTTGTTTCATGTCATTCTCTAAAATCAACTTGAGACAACTTGCATGAAAAATTCACAGTTTACTGTATACATAACCAACACCTTTGTAACTTTTGTTTTATAACATGTGGTTTGCAAATTAAAGGTCAAAAGAAGCTGCTGTTTTTTCATATTCACTTCATTTGCAATAGGCTTTGTGAAAATTGCTGGCAAATTGTGCTTGACTTTCAACTTCTTCATTTCGTTTAGAATGCTTGGTCAAAGTATGGTGGAAATTAAAAGGAAACCCTGTCATGTGGGAGCTTCGGGAGATTGTCCTAAAAAGGATGTAATTGATCCTCACAATTATTTACGTCTTGGTAATGCATTTATGCAATTTATAACTGGGATTATTTATCTTCGTTTTTCAGCTGTGTTGTGTTTTGAGGAACACATTTTCAGATGTTTGCAATAACTTTGATACTTCTGCTTCAATTGTAAATATTATTTTATATAACAAGTTGCTGTGAAGCAGTTGGATCATCTAAGGTGTTCTTCATTACAATTTTGAGGTATTTTTCAGGCAAAGATTGGCCAACTGGTTTGAAAAATGTTGGAAATTCATGTTGGTTTAATGTGGTAGTTCAGTCATTGTTTCATCTTCCTTGCTTCCGATACATCATTCTTCAATTTAATGAAACAGATGTTACTTCAGCAAGTGCTGAAGTAAGTTTGCAACAGCTTGCATTGTTGGAGGTGGAAATACAATTTGTTGCATGGTGGTGCAAGTGCAATGACTCTTAACAGAGTTCACTTCTTCTTAGTTACACTCTTGATATATTTGGCACTTGTGTTATTTCTTGCATTTCAAATTCTGCTTTTGGTCTCAAAATCAAAATATTTTATTAGAAAGGCAGTTACCCCACAACTATTATGACAACAGAAAGATTCACACTTTCACCACACCACACACTGAAAGTGTAGTGTAGTGTAAGTGTTTTGATGCAAATGTTATGCTGGGTTTGACAGGTGGTGAGGCTGTTGTGAAAAGTGAGACATTTACTGCAAGAGAGTGTTGTGTTGTGGGGATAGCAAGGTGGTGGAGTAAGTACATTTCAACCAGGAAAAACAAGTCAAACTGCTGATCAGATTACATGCAACAACAGCACCTTTCATGGTATTAATAATCTGCTTGAATATAGTTATAATGACACTACAAAACTTATGCTTGTCAGTCTGACAACAATCCTAGCTGTAGCATATCTGTAGCATACAATTTAGTGCACTGGACTAACAGTTCAAGGTACTTCACTTGTAAATGTACTTTTTATCCTAAACGTTTATTCCACTGAGATATTTTACTGTACCATGCTGCCTAAGAAGTGAACTGGATGTTGTTTTTGTGTTATAGTTGTAATAGCATTAAGTTTTCCACAAGTTTTGTTTACAAAAGCAGCGAACTTATGGAATGAACTTTTTTTTGCAATCTGTTTTTTATAATTAATTTACATTTTCAAGTCTTAGACATTGTAATAATCAGTCATATGGCTGTAGTTGACTTCCAGCAGTAGATCCAAGTCACAAAGTGTCTCTGCTGGCATGATCAAGTCAAAAATCCTAAGAATGCGACTTTTCTTTGCTGATGAGCTTTCATTCATGCAGCAAATTTGGAGCTGTCACTTTCTTTTGCATAGTAACAGCAGTCTCTGGCAAATATCCCTGTTGTCATATTTTACTATGTGTGTTGTCTAAATGATATTATTTTACCTTCACAATATTGTGGGCTGTGACAAGCCACCACTGTATTTTCACAATCGTCATGTTGTAGTGTTGTTACATTTACTGCACAGTTTTGTCGACTAGGCATATATCTACTCCACTTTTCTTGGTCAGACCGTTATGTAATTTAGGTTCTTGTTATCGGAAAACTTACAGAGAGAGATAACATGATTTGAGTTGATGTGAAGTACTGGATCCTGTGTAAATCGTTTTTTAGATGTTCTACTTAAAGTCGTGAAATAAAGGTATAGTCTAGTTTATCTTGGTTGCAGTTTCCAGAATCTGAGGTGATGAGTTTAACGCAGTTTGGGTTTAAAAAGCTTAACGCAATTTGGGTATAAAAAGTGCATCAAAACGCTCCCTTAGTTTTGTCACAACCGTGTTCAAAGACTGTTTGTTTGGTTTGTCACCTTGTTTCAAGATAAGTATATTAATTCACGGTTCTTTTAACAGACTCGAAGAAACCTGCATGTTGTCCAGGAACTCAGATGCCTGTTCTCTCTCATGCTTGCTTCAAAAAAGAGTTACGTTGATCCACAAAAATGTGTTAGAGTTTTGCAAGATGTTTTCTCGAATACAAGCACCAACAGCCAACAGGTACTTGAAAATAAATGCTTGCAAGCTACCTCTGACCAGTAAAGATCGACCGCACAATTGGAGTGTCTGCTTGCCTTAAACCATCATGAAATCTATTTGGAGCTGCAGTATTGGGAACGGTGGAAATTCTGCCTGAGCGAAGATCTCTATAAAATCTGCGACTCTGAGTTTCGCTTTATTCGGTATGCTCTGTGACGAAAAGTCAAAAAGTATTTGGTGTAATTCGAAATTTTTATGACCTTTCTTTTTTATGACTTGCCATTGCATTTACACTATTTGTTTTGTTTTGCTATAAGCCCTTGTAATCGCGTCGTCTTTTCACTTTAACGCTACAGGTATCCAACAGGTTTGCGGTCGTAGTCGAACAATATTTTGTTATAGGTTTGCAAATCTATTAATATATTTGCAGTGGATTTGTCTGAAGTAGCTTTCAAGTAATACCCTTTCCTTTCTGTATATAACAAACGAAGATCCTGTTAATACCTTGGATGATATAGGAATGTCAGTTTTAAGTTAAATTGATGATCGGAAAAATTATTGCAGATGTGTTTTAGGACGTCAGTGAATTCATCCATATGCTGCTGGATATTCTGGAAGACGTTTTTCAGCACAAACACACGATGCTTAAAACGGTGAAACGTGATGATGACGACGATTGCATCGATCCTGCGTCTGGTGTATTTGGTACAGACTCCGGCATACCTCGAAGCGGTGACTCCATGCATTTTTCTTGCCGTGAACAAGTGGGCAATCCGATGTTGGACTTGTTTTATGGAAGTTCAGTCAATGTCGACGCAAATAGCGGTAAGAATTGGCATCGCACCAGTTTACCACGTTGCAATAGAGCCTTTTCACTATGCTATTTTGTCGTTGTTCTATCTCTACATGTTTAAGTCCAACTGCAGCCCAACTGTGCTTGGAAAAGGGCTTCGAATTGTTTTAACCGGGTGTTCAGCACCCGAAAACTTCAGAGCATCAACAAACTTACCACTCCGTTCAGCTTTGTTCACCGTAGTCTTCATCAACTCATGCTAAAGCTTTTTACTTCACTGTCCATAGGTACTGTGGATGCTTTCGCAGAAAAGCTAAAAAATTTGAGAAATAAATACGTTGTAAGCTTACTTCGACATGCCCAACCTTCTTCAAAAGATCACTCCAACCTAATACTGACCATTCTTTCCAATATCCTTCTACTTGGGCCCCATACATTTGAACAGCGTTGCAACTAATAATCATTTTTTATCGCTGCTGCCTTAGGTTCGACTTACGATTTTGCATTGTTAGCGTGATCTTACTGTGATGTTGATACTTACCAGAATGTGAAAAAGGTTCATAAACTTAGTCGACAGGCGTCACTTAAGTAATTCGTGGTTTTCAGGAGGTTGGGGATATCGACGTGGATTGAGTTTCTCAGGAACCCTGAGAAGGGCGTCACTGGAAACATGTTGGAGATTGAGTAGATTTTTTCATCTTGGTGCTTATCCCCTAGGGGTTGTCTTCATATTGTTGGAAATCGGAATATTTCTAAATTTAGTGCCAGGGGTCGTTACGAGCCACAGACTTCTTAAAACTAAAGTAGAGTAAACGATTCAGCCACTGTCACAAATTTTCCTTTTCCTGCATCTATCGTGCGTGCTTAAACGGCGCCAAGGTTTCGCCGCCCCCCCGAAATTGCGCCGAAACCGTTTTTCTTACTCCCGCAACGTTCTTCGTTCCGAAAGGATTTCAAACCAGTTTTCTCGAAACTGTCTCGCTTTTACATGTGTGACATAGTTTCATTATTATTGGAGTCTTCTTAAGAGGTGTTTAGCTTTCAAAGGACGATGAAATTATCAGAAAGAAAGATGGAAAATGTGGAAAAGCTCTGGTTATAATTGCACTCAACTCCCGTATCATTAAATTCACCTCTTAAATTCTACTATAAAATAAGCAGGCGAAGTGAAATGGCATCTAAATTTGTTCCACTTTTAAACGAAGCAATAAATGCTTGCTGTGTAAAAAAAAAGTTGTTCGTACAATTGCAGTCAGAATGCTGCCATCTAAAATCACGCTTACTGGGAAGTATATTCACAAAACAAACACGTTATGGTAATTCCAAGCGAGAAGCAGTCAGATCAGTGGCGTGCAGGGGGGGGCGAACGGGGCGCCGGCCCCGGGCAACCCAAGCAGGGGGGCATCCAAAAAGTGAAATTTCAAAAATTTAAATGCTGTAACTAGATGATTTTTCCTATTGTAAGTCTTCTAATAGGTAAGTGCTAAATGGATTTAACTTTTCGAAACTTGTTTTGTTGTCCACACAAATTTTTCCGTATTCAAATGCCAGTAATTCTCAGCTTCTTCATTACCAGGGACCTTTGCTCTAGGTGTGCGGCGCACACCCATTCAAGCTAATAGTGACGTGACTTGTTCCAGATCGTGCAACCAAGGAAAAATCTCAAAATAGGATTGAAAGATAGTTACGGTTGAGAAAAACCCTTTTTTTAAAAAAAACTCCTGGGTTTTTTTAAATCCGTATTTTTTAATGAAGCAGGTTTTCGTTGTTTTTTTTAAAAAACACAAAAACCCCATTCTGAATTGTTTTCATTGCATCATGCAATGTCACCGTTTGCAGAATTACACAATCATAACTTATTATAGCTATTTTGAGGGTAAAGGCATGTACCCAATCTTTGTTTTCGCAAAGTGTTGTTGGTCAATTCAATCTAAGTGATAAGACTTGGCAAGAATGGCAAGAATGCGCACAGCAAACAGAGAAAAGCTACTCCCACAAATTCTGCAGTTTCACGTCAAGTTTATGCACATACCCTGCTAGTTCAGCATCTATATAGTGTATTTTTTCAATGCATGGTTTGGCATGGTCCAACATCAGAAACAGCTTCGATGCAGAGAAGGAAGAAAAATTGATTAAAATATAGGCTACCGATTTTACAGAGCTGACGAAGATAAGCAGTAGAATTCACTCAAACTGTTCGAATTATTCTTTTCTTATTTTCAAGTCCTTCAAATTTCGTTGCTGTTCATTCTGTTTCATTAAAAAAAGTTTGCAGCTAACTGTACAAGTGTGCTGCTTATTTTACTTTTTACTTCATAGTACATTTTTCAAAGGAGAAGTTAAGAGTGGGATTTTTGGTGGGTTTTATTGCTTTTTTAAAGTGGGTTTTTAAAAAAAACGAGTGATTCTTTTTGGTTGGGTCAAATTACATAACACTGAAGATAATTATGAACGTTTAATTGATTTTCTGAGCCAAATTTCAAAACTATCCAATTTCAACATGCTTGATTTAGCTGATTTTATGATGCATCACTTGTTTCCCGTTTCATCTTTTTGTGCTAATACAGTCGCACACTTGTTCTTGCAATATGTGCTTCATTTAGAGCTTCGTCATTAATTGGCGGTTCAGGCGGACTGATTATAATGGCTCACACAAGCCCGTATGTATTCTTTCTCCTTAGTAATTGTACTCATAACAGCCACATTAAAAAAAACGAAAATTTTCTTGCGTATTTTATGCGCATTCTCAACCTATGTGTAGTTTGCAAATTTCAAACTGTCAACCGCCGGTGTCCACCATTCCAGCCGCATACCTTCTGATCGACTGCTATTCGACAAGACATTCGCGTAGCCTTGTATTTTTGCAGTTGTGGACTGCGCTAACGTAGCACTGAGTGTCTTCTACTGCCCTGTTTTAACGCGTTGCCGCATATTTTTGCAGTTATGAACTGCTCTGTGTTATGGATACTGCTGATAATAATTTATGTTCGTTACAGTGACACTTCGCAGCTTGCAACGAGTAAACAGAGTGCGTGTAGAATAATATGCACAGAGACGCCTGAGAATGGAGGCATGGCGGGGGCATTTCCCCTTCTGTTCTTTCAAAAAGGGGGGCAACGAGGGCGGAGATGTATTTTCATCATAAGTGTAGGAGCAAGCACATTTTGGGGGTGCGATTTTTTGCCCGAAGGATTTTTGCCCGCATTTCCTCAAACTTGCCCAAAAAGTTATTTGTGCAACTTTTACCTGCAGTTGTTCTCCCACAAAGATCATGAAGACATTTTTTGGTGTGACCTCCGAAAAAGGTCTTCATGTGTTTTTCTGCAAACCTTGGCAACGTTGGGTGCCATTTTTAACCGGATTTTCAGGGATTTTGCCCAGATTTTCAGCAAATCAAAACTTTTGGGTGTGCGCTTGCACCCTTACCTCCAACACCACTGCGTTTCATAACAGTATCATTGGTAATTTCGTAATTTATCAAGATCGATTTGAAATAAATTTATTGCAGCTTTTCGGACGCCCAGAAAATTCAGAATGATTTTCTATAATTTCTGTTATTATCTTTGAGGTCAACATTGTTGATGAACAGAAACAAACATAATTGGTAACGCTTTTTTGTTTTTTTATAAGTTCCTATTGCCCTCAACTGTTTTACTGTTCCCCCCTGCCCAACCGCTGCCCCGGCGTCCCTAAATACGCATGTTATGTGAACAAACTTCGCCAAAACGTTCATTGCAAACCTGAATATGACGTTATATTGTGACGTCACAAACAGCGTATATCCAGTAACAATGACCACCATGCACCACTGCTCAATACTAGGCTTTGGTAAGGGGCATCCAATCAAGCAGTCGCCCCGGGCATCACCAGACCTCAGCACGCCACTGAATCAGATCAAATCAGCCTCACCAGTTTCCAAATCATTGGATTGTTAGACCACGCGCACAACAGCACAACACTTCGCTTGAGAGCGCGCTTGCAAGATTTTGGAGTCATGAAACAATTGGGTGTACTGACTTCGACAGCATTGAGTAAACGCATGGTGAAAATTTTGTAGGACCTGCCATTAGGTCTCGAAGGTTTGCAACTCCCTCCCCCAAGGACGTGTCTAGGTCCTGAATTGTTACACGTCACATGTTGTATACTTTCCTCCTTTTAACGCCTGCGCCGCGCCGGCCACTGTGATGGCCGGGAAACCTTTGATCAGCCATAACTCCTGAACGGATCGGGTTAGAGAGCTAGTGAAAACATCCCTGAATGCGGGAGACAAGAAGGAATCGAATGAGAATGACAAACACATACCTTTACATTTAAAATATTTGAGTAAAATCCATATTTGTGCATTTGCCGTACTAGATTTTTGGCAAAATTTCGAGAAAATCCAAAAACTCGTTCCCCGCATTCCATCGTTTGTATGTCTGCAGTGGCCAACTCATGTTATTCATGTTTTCGTTTCACACAAACAATATCCAGGAATTGCAGCTGCATGAAGTTGTACCATTACTGCCTTAGTGATTGTGAAGTGTCAGCTGTTTGTCGCTATGCTGTTACTTGATGCGGCAAAACTGTCTCGACGTTAATTGGTGAAGTTTTGACGCAGGGCAGAGCGTTTCGCAGGACAGCACTTTCGGGATCCTTCCCTTGTGCGTTGAAGGATGTCGAAATTTACACGAAAGTTTGGAACACGCCACTGCGCGGGGACATGTCGGTGACAGCAGCAGGGAGGTGAATACACTGTTCCCATAATAAAGCGTGTCATCTTGACATTGGAGCGACTCGTGGCTGTTTGTTAAATCGGTGTTTCAACGTACTCATGAATATTGAACTTAAATTGGCCAAACTCTTACGTAGAAAATGTTTTTTCAGGTATGGTTCACAAAGCTTCCGCCGGTACTTACTTTTCAGTTGTCTAGATTTAATTTCAACCAGAATCTGCGAAAGCCTGAGAAGGTGCATGATCGCCTCGCCTTTCCATCTGTGCTTTACATGGACAGGTATTGCTACATAAGACCTTTTTCACTGATAAGCAGTTGCTGATAGGTAGTGGGCAGATTCAGCAGGTCAATGGTTTTTAGTGTTTCAATAAATTTGTCTGTTTTTTTTGTTGGCGCGAAATTTATGTAGTTGGCAGTCTCAAGTGCTTGCCAAAAAGGTGTGTTTTTGCGGTGCTTCTATTGTATTGCACAACCGTATTTGTTGCGGAAAATTCACCTAACTACTACTTTTTCCAACGTGTGAGCGCGTTATTTGTCTTGTACAATTAGGCATTCAATTTTGCGTCGGTGACAATCGTGTTGACGCATTTAGGTACATGGAGAGCAATATGGAAGTTTCGAGAGAAAAACGCGAAGAGGTCAAACTTCTTTCTCTTCAGTTACATGACCTTCGTCTGAGACTCAGTCGGTGAGTTCATTGCTGCTGCCAATCTTTGCAAACGGGGTTTCACGTGATTTTTTTGGCTGATTGCGTCTCACTTTGTGACAACATCTGATTGTTGCCAACCTTTCTAGTGCCTTTGTTTGCAATTGCAACGCAGAGTTTTGACAATTTGCCATTCGGGAACTTCGTACTCACTGTCGAAAGTGTTGGCTTGCTGCGCTGGCTACGCGTCACAAAAACATGGGGAGGAAAGCGACGATGGGGAATCGGCCGCGCCTGCCGTGCGATCTTCCCGCAGGTGGGGTGAAGCGACATTTTGCAGCTGCGTGTTTGTGTTCAACCCCTTAAAAGTACAGATTTAGATGTTTCTGCATCTTCAGCTGGTGGAATTGTCGGTAAGCAGTAAATGACACTTCGAAAACACGCAGTACATAATCTTGGTGTGCTGCACCGTTGCGCATTTTTCTGCAATAGTTTTCAAGATTCAGACGCATGAGTTGTATCAGTATTACATTAAGTGGTCAAGCATAAATCGCTGTGCTGTAAAAGCAAGCGCGACTCCGTTGTTTTGTGGTAATTTTATTACCAGAGTAATTTTTGAAAAGGTTTGGTGAATCAGGAGATCGATTGGTTCTTGTCAAAAAGTTGGCGTAACATTGCAGTAACATTTTCCAGTGAATGGTGTCGAAATGCAGGACTGGTTCCATTCAAACGTGGGCGTTTATTAAAAAATATGTTTTCGTGGTTTGCTATGTAGCATCTTTGAAACAGTAAGGTATACGTGAAATAGCTGGACTTACGATTTTCGTATCTTTTAAAGGGTCAATCACTAAAATTCTGATTTTTGCAGAATGCAATGAGTTGATCACAGTTGGGTTTTAGAGGTTTCGTGCGCGATTCAACAAAGCGAAAACATTTTGGTTGAAAGAGTGTGTTTTTGCAGAAGATCGCGGCGATGTTCAGCGGAGAGCGGTATTTCGCCGCACAAGAAAAGCAAAAGTGCGATCGACGCAAGTGCTGCTGAACCTCGACTTGTGTCGCTTGACGATCTCGACGAGAAAACTGAAGCGCTGATTGTTGAGCGCGCCCTGTGCAAGTGGAAAGACGTCATCGACGAACAAATACACGGTGAGTATCAGGGGCGAATCCATGGGGGTCGATTGCGACGATCGTCCCCCCTAAAACTTACGTATATAACTTTATCCAACATGTTTTTTTACAATTCGGAAAACAGCATTCGCGATATAAGGCTATTTTGTCGTCTATTGTTTTGTCACAGCAGTGTTGTGAAGTTTACTTCATCCCCCTTACAGTAGTGAAGCCGTTATGAGACTTGACTACCAAATATTTCTGAAATCGCCCTTCGCTGAGCTTACGGGCTGGATCCGCCTCTGGTGAGTATGAACTATGATCAGCGCGATATCTGGAGATGATGGAAAAGACATGCCATGCCATGCAGAAACACTTGAGCGAACTGAACGAACACGCCAGCATCTGCGTCATCCTTCTAGATGCGGCTCGCTTACGCGAATGTGCTGAAGTGCGGGCCGACGATTGCTCTGCCATGGCTGTGTTGCACTGTGTTTTGACATTATTTTTTTTACCCTTTTTTATAGATATGAAGAATAAAATCACCAGCGTAGAGCGCACGATCGACAGCATGTACGAAGAGAGCTACCTGCGACAACACCGATACACTTTGCATGCTGTGCTGGTGCATCAAGGCCAAGCACTGGCTGGTATTGAGCCGTTTCCATTCGGAGTGAATTTGCTAAAAAAAGTTTGCTGCTTACGTTCAGCGTTGCCACTGGGGTCAGTCTCGTTAACATCAGATTGTTGCTTTCTTCAACATCAGATAACATCCGATTTGTACAGTACGTTCCAGTTTCATATAATCTAAATGCTTGCATTACCACTACTTAAGCTAACAAATGCAATGAACCTCATTGAATCAGGGTTGCCAACCAGCCACCACCAAAAAAGCCAGACTTTGTCCCAAAAAAAGCCAGATAGCAGTTTTAAGACATGTACACATAAAATGTGCATAGCCAAACACAACATAGACATTAAAACTTGTCAGAAACATCGATATAATACGATTCCACTGTTTAGAAGCATTTTCTTTCCCTGTAATTACACTGTCGTACCTTTGTTTCTTAACAATAACATATATCATTTTTAGGGCAACAGTAAAATATTGCAATATTCTGTGCACCCTGCATGATTATAGACTCGATTCAGAAGAGATTCGTAATGAATATGCAGCTCAGAAAAATGTTTCCAGAGCCTTTTCGACTGAAAAATAACCAGAAAAAGCCAGATTTTAAAGACAAATTGGCAAGACTTGCATTGAATCCTACATAGAGCGAAGAGTCATCATGAATTGGAGAGGTAGGTCATGCGTAACGAAAAAATGTTCTCAACGCAGCGAAGAGAGCTTCAGTTTGAAATGACAAACAAACACACATGAGGGGAAACATTGGGTAAGAAAACTTAAATTATGAATCCAACTAATTTTTATCCCAAAATGAGAGGAAATGTGGTAAACAAAAACAGCCCAGTCAACATCAGATTTGTCGCCAAAACATCAGACATCAGACATTTAACTGAAAAAATCAGAACTGATGTCAAAACATCAGAATTGGCAACACTGCTTGTGTACGAAGCGTGCTAGCAAGCCAAGTCTTTCAATGAGCAATTGCGATGTCAGATGTTAATTTTTTTGTGTTTCGTTTGTTTAGTACATACACGAAAAACCGTAGCTTGACCTTGGATTATCGTCTTTCTCTAGGTCATTATTGGGCTTACATTTACGATTACGAGAAAAAGACCTGGCTCAGATTTAACGACACTTCAGTTACGGAGTCGACTTTTGAAGAACTCGCCAATGACTCGATAGGAGGAACCTCGCGCTTCTGTGAAAACTATGCAAGCGCCTACTGTCTTATTTACGTCGACAGTAATCGAAGAGATTTGTTTATAGGTGATATTAAAGTTCTTTGTTTTTCAATGAATTGCGCGAAAGCAAGGAAATGGAATTGTGCTTCCTTCATCTCCAGTCACGTCTGTCTAAGCTTGCTGCATGCGTTTCAACTAAACACTGTCTTTTATTAGAACTAGAGCATGTTTAGATAGAGCTGGCCGCAGAATGACGTCTTTCCTGCCATGAAACAGTTTTCCCGGCTGTGGTTGACGTTCTACCTGCGATAGCTCATACTTCCTCGGAACTTCATTGTTATTCTTGTCTTTTACTTAAGAGGCGGTAAACACCACACCAGGTTTATAGTGTAACTCAACACAACTTGAGTCTAATGATGACACTAAGTTGTCGCATATTTTTAAGTGATATATTGTAGGTAGACCATAGCCTTACGTAAAGGTCTTGATTGAACATAAAACTCGTTCACTGAACCATGTTAAAAAGTTAACACTTCTCGTGGAATCGACAATTTTTAACAAGGAATTGTAGCTCGTTTATTGTACAATATTTTATTTATTGTAACAAAAATATCAAGATTTTCCCAAAAGGCAAAGTTTTTTTTCTGCTCAAGCGTTTTTCACACACTGGACTTCCAAGCAACCCAGTAGGTTTTATCATTCCAAATGGCAGAAGCACTTATAAGTATAATTGGGAATGTCGTTGGTCAGTCAGTGATTTTTTGTCTGTTGACACAAAATGTGTGCTCATTAAATATTCGACATATTTTATGTTCAGTGTATCAAAAGTAAATACCTTATTAGTTTTATGGTTTATAATTTCATATTCGATGCCGAAAATGCTAAAATAGTACCTGCTATTATACAGACCAATTGTAGAAATGCTTCAGAAGCAGTTTGGCGCATGATTTAACTCATTAATATCAATGTCTGTTGTATTTCCCAAGTGCAAGCTTTGTGTAATATTTGTTTTGAAAGGAAAATCGAAAATAACAAATTAATGTTCATAACGTGCTGTTGGGCCTCACTCTTTACTGCCTCTTAAATTGAATAAATTTCGAAAGCATGATGACGCTGTGTAGGCGAGCGCATTAATTAAAGCCACCTCTGGCTTACTGCAGTATCAGGAAATGCTGGCAGCCTACGCAGTGGGTGTGCTTGAAGTAGCGAAGAGTCATGATTGCTCCAAACTGAACTGACAATGGAGGTTTCCTATATGTAGATATATACTGTTGCGATTCCATGTCGGATACTTATCTGCTGTTTTGGATATATTTGTTGGAAGCTGTTTTTTTTTCGCTGAAACATTTCGGTCATTTTTAGCTGAGACATTTTGGTCACTGAAACATTTCGGTCATTTATCACACAGTTGTATTAAAACTCTCCACAAAAGTGTTTTTAGCCTATATTTTCAAACATTCTGACCGAAATGACTTAATTTTTTCGGTCATTTCAAAAATGTTTCGGTCTGTGACCGAAAAAAAAACAGGTTGGAAGTCAAACTTTTGGCCGTGCATTCCTAGTGTCCTGCATGGAGTTGAGACAGTGCTGGTAAAAGTCTTTCCATACCCAGAAGTCAGTGTGAATGAAACGGTTGATTTGATAGAATTGCGATCTCAGGGCGTATGTCATCTCGACCTCGTGGCTTAAGCGTTGGAGTCGGAGTCTGTTGAAGTATAGCATACCAAAACCGTTGCAATCGATGGCACTATGTGACCTTCATCGATTGAAATGTGTTTCGTACCTAGAGCTGCCTTACGGCTTTTATTAACAATCGTAGAAGAACGAGAAGGATTGCAAAAAATTTGTTTTTCATTAAGTTACGAGACTATTGCTGTCCTCCCACATCTCGCGCGACTGCCTGTTTTAAGCTGTATTTTCCGCGATGCTGAATGTAACCGTTCGAGAAATTTTGAGCTTGCATTATTCTCCATCTAACAGCGTTGAATTTAAACTGTTCGCGCAAGATCGAGCTTTCTCAATGAAACACGCGGTTTAACCGATAGAAGTTTTTCATCTGCTGTTCTTTCAGGGCGAGACTATATGAACGTCATCGCGAGCGACCCGGTCCTGGCAAACCTGTTGAATAAACATAACGAAGAAATAAACCATGAACTGGAAGAGTGGAATGTCGAAAAAGCGAAGCAGATGTCTCTGGAAACCGCATCAACGCCCAGTCCTGCAAAAGAAAACAAAGCTTCGTCAGGTTTGGAAATTTATAGAATAATTCTTGTTTTTTTCAGCTAACCACGGTGGTTCGTACCGATGTTGAATAATGAAAAAATGAACGTCAGTTTGTGGCGGTCGAGTTTTGCTGCTACGTCTCGACGCACGTGTCCGTGGTATTCACTGATTGCTTTGTCGCGTCGTACATTGCGTAGCTGGCCGAGGCCGGCATTTTATTGCAATCACGTTGCGGTGCAGCGTGGAAGTTGGTGCTGTGAGTTTTCTTTTTTTTATATAGAGAAAAGATAGCGTTATTTTTTAAAAGAAAGGTGTACAACAACAAAAACAACTTTTTGATTAAACATTACTTATTCAGTTTGTACAGGTACCAGAGAAAACAAAGGATTTTAACAAATTGGGTCCTTTACTTTTTACGATGAAAGACGGATAATAGTCCTTTGTTTCACACTGCGGTTTTCACCGCGGTTTGGCGTCGCAACTATTCAGTTTAGCTAAATTTGCTCAGAGTCGGTTGGATTTCTCTACTTTAAGTTCATATAACGTTGTATTGTGTACACTTTGTCGATGAAAATCTAATTAACTGTGTACAAATATTACAGACCAAGCCGATAATAACGAAGACGATAAAACTTTAAACCTGGCAACTTTAAAGAAAGCGATTGATCGTGTCGCTTCTACGTACGAAGGTCTCGGGCCCGCGAAGGCTCTCGAAAAGGTATCATGGAATTGTTACATTAATTGATTATATTGTAACGTGTACCGCTTTAAAATTTATGTTGCAGTGTTGATAAAAATGACATGATGGTTTGTTTTAATGTTCGATTTTTCTGAGTTGGTTGCTATGTGCCGAGAAGGCCTTAATCTGGGCTTGGTTTGTCGAGTTCTTCAACGAAATAATTCACTTTTACTCCTTCATTCAAGTCCTTTTGATCTTTTTTCTTCATTCTGTTTCCATCTATCTCGCACTGCCAATAACCCAAATGTGCAAAGCCTGATGAATGCGCTGAAACGAGCGGAGATGGTCGGGAATCTTCCGGGGATAGGTCGCCTGAGCGTGCGACTCACACACATACAGGACTTGCTGATTCAGTTGCGCTGACCGGCGGCGAACCCTCTGATCAGCTGTTGCTCAGTCGTCGTGTCGTGTCGTCGTGTTTCAGTGATGATGAGGATGAGGTGAAGGTTGCATTTGGACATTTCTCTTGCAGATTACTTGCAGCTGATTGTTCGCCTGACGTCTTTTTTGTTCACTGCTTGATTGTTTTCCAGAACGTTCATAAAAATACACTTCGTTTTTTCACGAAACGAATGTCCGCTTAGAAAATTATTCTGACTAGGGATGAAAAGGGAAGAGGTTTACGGTTGTGATGCTGTGATTGGAGGTAGTGAGAAGCAGTGAAGCGTTCATTCCACAAAGGCCTCCTGTCATTCTTATTGGCCAATTTTTACTCTTAACCGAAATAAAAGAGCAACTGGATAGACTCCTTTGTGTAAAAAATGGAACAGCTTGACTCTGCAACTGACGCGCGTCACGTGTGGGTGCATATTTCACGTGAACAGCAAGAACAAGCACTCTGTTGATTCCTTTGTCACGCGGTAGACACTAAAACAACACCGTCTCATCTTCCTTCAAGTTACTTATTTTCTTGTGCTATTTATTCCTCTTTTTTCTACTCCGTAGACAATCCTCTGTCCTTTATTTCAAGCGTGTTTGTTCGCAATTATGAAAGTTGGTAAAACGTACAATCTTGACGGACCAGAAGCCGCGTTGGATCAGGTAACAGTGCAAAGCAAGTCACATATACGTTAAGCATGTTTACGCACACTTTGAAAAGCGCGTTGCTGCCCGGTTTGGAAGCGTTGCTTATTATAATCGGTTCGATATGCCGTCCAATCTCTCCTACCGGGTCCGTATTTTTGTTGCAGGCTGTCGATGATGAGCTGAAGAGATTGCGTCTCTTGTCAGAGGAAGAAAGTACCTTAACTTTTGATCCAAGGCTTCAGAACATCGTCGTTTACTTGTATCAAAATCATGCTCCTCTGCATGTAGGTCAATTGTTATTGATTCTCTTAGACAGCTTGAGAAACGTGTCTGGCCGAATCATTGAAGGTGTTACGTGTCAATGACGCCCCAGTTGTTCTGCCTTTGTGGGAAATGAAAGTGACGTGAACCGCACATGAGTTACGACAGTTTTCGACCAAATGCCTCAGCTGTTTAACAGTTGACGTGTCATTAGCAGTTCGCTATTTTTTCAATGCCAAGCGTATTTAGTATAGATTTATGCTGTGCAAGAACATTTATATTGCAGCAAATATTTGTTTCATTTCGTTGTAATGTGGAAGAAATTCTGAAACGACAAATTAATTGTCCGAAGTTGAGCTTTTGCAACATTTTTGCAATTTGAGGAATCTCTCACGGGCCACAAGAAAAGCTCTCGCGGGCCGCGTTCATATGTTGTGCAGGCTTGATGCAGAGGCTCGGTGCCATGGCATAGTGACACGAGACCCCGAAAATAAGGTTGCTGGGCCTTTTGGGTGGCAATTAAAAAGGGCAACCCAATTTTCATTGTTTCCCCTCATTGGTTAAATACCGCAAAACGTCCAATGATTGGACGCTTTGCAGCATCTAAGCCACGGATCTGTAAAGAATAGACATGAGACATGCACGTGACATATGTACTTCGCATTGCTAGTTTACTATGGGAGTGGGGCAGAAAAAAGTTTCCCATGGGCAAGCCTGTCATACCTTGATTTTGCCAGTGTTTCCGCACAAAAACTACTTTTTCTCCATGCGCAATACCGCTGCAAACGTTCAAGTTAAGCGTGGCGCACCCGCCGCACTGTTTGTAGCGTGTGGCTAATGAAGCCAAACGCAAGTTGATTCGGAGTGACTGTTTTGCTCGTAGTGCTGTAAGCTGAGCTACAGTCGCGGTGGCGGACGAATAATGAACGTTGTCGTTTACTCTTTCGTCATGAGTCTAGTTCGTGACTTTATTCATGATTTACTGACCTGCTTAATTGTATTCTTGGCAAAAGTAAGGTCAAGATGCTGAAAGTGATGCGATTACACCGCGGTTGGTCTTTCTTGAGGTTAATGAATGTTTACGTTTGTCTAACTGGAGAAGCAACAAAAATAACTATTTTTTGGGAACACTGGCACGATTGGCCCGTGAGGCGTTTTAATTTTAACAGCAGAAAATGAAATTGGATTTTTAGCGGACGTTTTCACTTTTTGAAACTGAAGCGTTCTTGAGTTCGCAACATTTTCTTTAAATCCTTTTTTTTGAACAACTGGTTTGAAACAAAAAATGTGACAAGAGCTTTTTACGTAAACTCTTTTTGAAATTTTGCAGAGGTTTTGCGGTTTTGCTAAAAACGTCTTTCTGGTACATTTCCATCTTTGGCAACATGTTGAATGACATTAAACAGACAAAATTCAATTTTTTTCAAAAGTTTTTTAAACTCTGAAATCTTCGAGTACGACGCGAGCGAGTCAACCACACCGCTAGTTGCTTACCTTATTTTGATAAAAGCTCTTCATGCCTGGCAGTAGCAGTTGGAACCTGTCAAGCGTTTGATATCAAATGTTGATAAACCAAGTATCGCAGTTACGAAACAAGCAACGTCTCGGTTGCTAGGCAAAAATCAACCTCGGAGCAAGTCAGGGTCGAGAATGGTTGGTGCCATTTTACGCCTTCAGCTGTGAAAGTCACGATCTGATCGAACGTTGTGCTGTGACCGAATAGCGTGCTTGGCTTGGCTGATTTTGATGGCATGTTTCCCGAAACACAGCCTTGAACTTCTTACCACTTGAACCAAGCACAGGTGCTTGATGAATGAAAAAGCTTGCTTTTAAAGAAACTGATGGCGATTAAAATGGAATGACCGTGCGATTTGGTCCAGTTTCTTGACCTAGCATCTGTGACTGACGAAACCGAAATAAAAGTTCAATCGACCGCAATTGGGAAAGCCGCAAATCTTGTAATGTGGGGGCTCAGAAGTGCCTGTGCTTCGTTACACGAGTCAACGCAGCCATATATCAGTTTAATCAGCTGCGGTCGGGCAGAGGACAAGGATTCTTCAAATCTAAATTAAACCCGATTCATACTAATTGGCATGGTTTTCTTTGTTAGTCTTGTGACGACATACGATGCTACAAGGTGTTCAATGGATTTATTCCAGGTTGTCGAACGATGCGTCTTGGAACAATTTACGGACAAGCGTTTAAAACGCGACAGACGATCGGCCGACATCATGAAGTGCGCGTTGGACAAAATGGCCTCTTTGTGCAAAGATGACGGCAAAGAAGATGAAATTACGGCAAGTTACTAATTATATTCAGCTTATGGAGGGATTTTCTTGAATCATGTAATGGTCGTTTTGATGATACGTGTTCCTGTATGCGATAGATGCCTAATCAAGTCAGTTAATGTTATTTTTCGCATGAGTACTCTGAAATGGAATGAGACGGTGAAACTGTGATATCCATATAGACTTAAAAGCCATGGAATCCGATTTGTTTTGACTGGTAAAATGACCTGTTGCGAATGCTAGGATTTTTGTCAGGATTTCGCGTAAGACGTCATGGTCTGAATAAAGCCATTGTCGTCGTCGCTGTAAAACTTGTATCTTTACTTGCGCCCATGAACGTCTACAAAATATTGTACTGCTTCCTTACAAGTTACATCTTGATATAACTGTAGCAGGTTTGTTGTTTGTGCAATTGACTTACTTATCGTTCTATTTTGAAAACCCAGGTGACTTTGCTTTGGCAAAAAGTTCATTGTATCGGCCACTATTTTGCTGTAGAAATGACTTCAATTTTTATTCCAATACGCCAAAAAACGACAGTATATGTTGCTGTAAAAAAGTAACCCTTTCGGTCTGTCGACAAAAGCCTAGCTTTACTTTCGCTTAACGACAGATTTAATGTTGGATTATTTTAATTGTTGAGGTTTATCATATGATCCTTCTCAAGCGCCACTAAAAGTCTTAACAGAGGCTTACACTGTAATCATTTGAAACATTGTTTCCTGCAACGTTTTGATCATATTTTTCCTGGTGTTGAAAATGTCTGCAGCTAGAATGAAAAACAGAAAAACGAAGAAGTGTTTTAAACTGCAGATGAAGGCTTAATTTAAGAAGCCGTAGAGTGATATAAACGTCAGTTTCATGCAACAAAAAGCGACGACGTGTCCGAAATCACAGAGCAATCACTGTCGACGTGCGACGGACTTACTTTGGCCACGATTGATTACCTTGATTGCCAATTACCGGGACTGATGCACCTTAAAAATTTCGTAATGCAGACATTGATTTCATATATTTAAGCTTTAGCATTTGAATGTTGCCAGTGTTTGTTGAAGGGAATAACGAAACTTGTTGCAGGTCTTGATTGATTAGTTGATTGCTTTCACCAGATAGAGAACATGGAGTTCGTAGTTTCAAGTGGTATAAACAGTATCAATCGCGCATCGAACTAAATTAGCTTCTCGCTTTAAATTTTTTTACATATCAGTTGATTTTGCCAAAGTCCTGTTTTTCATTAGATTTGGAAATCCCAGTACCGGTCGTTCTGCGCGGCCACTTGCCATCTCTTGCACGGCCTTGAACTTTTTTATGCGCGCAAATATTTCGAAGCCGTCCTTCACTTCTTTGCCGTCCATGATTGCAACAAGCCGCTGGTCCACAACGGGGATTCGCGAAAGGAAGTCGACGTGAAGCTCGTGCGAAGATACAGTCGCACATGCGTCAAGGTATCATTGCCTCAACCATAGCTGGAACGCTTCCTTTGAGATTTTCCATGTTAATACACGTCATCGTGTGTGATAGTACAAAGTACAACGTTTTTATGTTAGATCCATGGTTTGTCAGTTGAAAACAGGTATGCTCCAGCGCTAGCCGCCCCCCCCCCCCCCCTAAGCAGATGAAACCCTAGTAACTGTCCTAAATTTTTCGTGACATTAGCATTCTTGTGCGTTATAAAATGGCTGGTAAAATTGACAGGGCTTTAATGACAGGTCTTCAAAATGTTTCCACCTAGTAGGCCAACGTGAGCAAATTCAAGTTTTTAACAAGTGGCCCTCCACGTTTAGTTATCTTTACCTGCATACTAGATTTTTTTCGGTCGTAGACCGAATTTTTTTTAAATGACCAAAAAATTTAGTCAATTCAGTCATAATGTTCAAAATTATACAGACTGGTGAATACTGTGACGGTGAGTTTTAATGCTATTGTGGGACAAATGACCGAAATGACTCAGCCAAAAAAAACAACCTGCATACATGTATCTCTATGGGAGCAAATGTTCTTTTTGATATTTTGTAACCAAGTTTTTTCGCCACCAGCATAATCTCTACACGTTTTGGTGTTTGTGAAGGTCCCTGAGCGTTCTGCGCACTTTGCATGGATTTCATTTCGATGTCTTCTACGTATTATTTTATCATGGTGGTTGACTCATAGGCCTATTTGCTAAAAAAGTATTTCAGATTAAATTATCTGCTTCATCGCGGACAAATGTTGTTAGACTCTGGTCTGTAGGAATTGACAGCGAAGTATTTATAAACTTGTTAGCTTAAGAACTGTGAGCTTCACGACACCCACGAAAGTTCGTACGTACGGTCACATTGGCGTGTTGGAACCAAAATCATAACTGCAGATTAACATAGACTGGAAGTTGTTACAGGGTGTTCTATTCTATTTGTCAGATTAGATTTTATAAGAATGCTTGTGGTTTCGCCAGATCCACATCAGGCGCAAGGCTGATTCTATTGCAAGGGACTCGGAAGCGCTTATCCAGTTACCCGAATTCACGCAAAACCCATGTTCTTATGTCGGTTTCTCTTGTAGAAAGTACTAGTTTGAAACTACACGCGGAGTGATGTAATTAGTTCGTTTACAGTATCTTGACGACGAACCTGCAGTGTTTCGTTTTTGTTCCGACGTTATTTTTGTTTTCAGCGCATCAGCGATGAAGCGATGGCAGCGCTCCAATCCAAGGACAGAGACACAGCTCAGTCAGCTGTAGAGGCAATGAGAACACGACTCATGCCTTGCATATCTGTTTTACTGAACACTTGCAAAGGTGGGGGCACGGAACAAGACATCCAATTGGCTGACACGATTCGTAACGATTGGTGTTCCCTATTGGAAGAACACCTTGGTAAGGCTTGCGATCTTCACGTAAAGAAAGTGGGCTTAGCATTTGTAGTGACTTGCCTGTTACAGTAAAGCTTTCAGCAAAGTTTTGAGCCGAGGGTTGTTGCTATTATCAAGGTTAGTTTACAAAATTTGGTACGGGCGGCTTGCACGCGTTATCATTGTGTAGGGTAGTAGCTCAGGGCTAATCTGTATGTGAAAACATTCTTTGCTGAGCCTAGGTGCTTTCCCCATCTGTTGAGTGCTGATCAACGGTACATGTTTTTTTTCAGTCCTGTCCAGAACCGAACTGTCAGATGTCCTTACTGAGTTTTTGGACGTTGGCCCGTCATCGACGATATCTGTTCCGAAACCAGTCGTCAAAAGACCGGCCGACCTCTGTCAGTTCTACGAGCAAGTCATGTTATCCCCGCTCAAAGAAAACGACTGAGATGGAAGTGTTTTCCTATTTGGTTGAACCTTGATATGCGCTTATCTACACAGCATGGCGTTTTTAAAGCTCGCATGCGCGTGCACAACACTGGTCGGGTTTTACGCAATGCAGCATGACGCGGTATATTATTTACTGGTTTGTGCTTTTTACAGTCGACACTGCTTTGACCGGAATTTTTTTTTCACTGTGCCTTCCAATATTTATCGTTTGCTTCACGAAATCCGGTGTGTTTATTGACGCGATCTGCACACAAGCTTACAGACTACCTGTGTGTTCGCCAAGAGTAACTTGAGGACCACTGTGTGCTGCTCGTTGCTAGCACTTGAAAAAGCGACAGTCAGTCCAAAAGTTTGTTAATCCAAACAATCCTGTGGTGAGCTTCAGGTTAGGCAAATGTGAGCAATTTCATTTTTGTGCCGACAAAACAAGCAGAGCCGGATTTAGGGGAGTGCAAAGTGGGCATCTGCCCACACGGTCATGAGCCGTGAGCCTGCTGGTTAAGGCTGGTTTGACATATTTAATGTGAATAATCATAAAAATAGTTCAGAACAACAGTCAGGGCCGGCGTTAGCAAGTGCGGGGCTCCACTCAGCGATGTGTAGAAAATTTTGAGGGGGTGCATCAAGGTATAATGATAGAAATCGGTGATGTTATAAAGGCGAGGCCCGATAAGGTGACGTCAAGACCTCTCCAGCAAAGAATTCAATGGACAGGGTAAACCCTGAGGAAGCGTACTTAAATAGGTGGGCGAAACGTCGTCAAAGTAATAAAATAATCGCCAGAAGATCGAATTTATCTGATTGATCTGAAACCTGGTGGCAAATGCTACGCAACAACGTGAGTAGCAAAAAGAAAAGACTTGTATCACTTCCGGTACATAAACTTCCACTATGACTATCTGGTGTAACATGACCAGGCTGGCTGCCTACATCGTCGCCATCTTGAATGTGGTGTAGCATTGAGGGTATACCGTCTGTGGTTAAAATACTTGTCCAAAGCGCCTTTCTTTTTTTCTGCTTTGGTCTATTTTTGCCTTAGCTTTAGGTCTCTTTTGGCTGCCACTTAATATTTTCAGCCTGTGTCTCTTGGTCTTTGACTCATAATATTTAGCTTAGTTACAAACAAAATATATTCTTAAATAAATAGCCTTAATTCGACTTTTTAAAGCCAAAAACAAAACACATACCTATCACTATATACTTAACACGTGGAAAATGGTTACAGTGAAAAACCACTTAATAGAGCACCGATTAAGAGTGAAAGCTGCTTATTACCGCAGGTTTTGGATATCCCGGAGAAGGTAAAAATTCTTTTCTCTATTAACACTGAAGAAATTTGTAGATCTCCCAATAAGTTTAAAACTCTTTTCAAAACAAACAAGTAGTGTAGTAGCCGCAAACTTCTACGAAAGTTATTCCACTTGTCAGACTTTTTGCAAATTTCAATTTGTTGTTAGGCTATATCTCAGAAATTACGACGCCAATCTGCGACATTGATGCCATAACCCTTTTTTCGGCGATATTTCATGATGCAATTTTCACCACAAGAACATCATGAGGCTTACTTCTCTTGAACCAAACTGTCACTTCTGTTACTTTGCAAATGGCTTAACTGTTAGTAATTTTCTGTTACTTTTTAAGGAACCGTTATTTTTTGCGCACCTGAAATAGTCATTCATAATTAAAGCTAAGTATATTTCAAACATTTTCGCCAATAATCTCAGATCGTTGCCTCCGATGATAGGTTGCCTCATCAAATCTTTGCGAGAGGGAAAATGAACAACGCTATTAAAACACTAAGCAGCACCCATTTGCAATTACGAACTAAACGTTTCCTTCAGAAGACAAATAGTAGCCTAGCAACTATTGAAAAATCAAGTTTTCTAAAGGTTTAACCTTGCTGTCCATAAAGACATTTTGAGAGACCGCAACTGTTTCATCGGAATACCGAGATGATGGTAAAGTGTTGCGATCGGAAATCCCGAGCGGCATGGGCGCAAAGCTTCGCCCCGTGGCAGCAAGCAACAATAGAGCTCACCCGACGAGATCACTCTATTATTGCTTGCTATTTTTGAGGGGCGGATGGGCTGCTCATCTTAGACAGATGAGCTTGCTCATCTTGAGAAAAGTGTAAGCGTCTCCTACAGCCTCTCCTTTTCAGGTGTAGTAATCGCCGCGGGGGCTCTTTCTGGTACTCCAGCAAGCAGGTCACTTGCACATGGCCTCTCCTACGCAAATGTGCCCGTAGCAACGCCTTCACGTGGTGCCCCTGTTTTTGAACAAAAGTTGCTATGCGACGTGGCGCGTCCGAAGTACTCAGCGATATATCTGAGCAACTACTTGGGGTTGGCATGACCCTCAGCATTGGTCGGCGGCATGCCTATGAGAAGGACACTCTACTTCAAACCATGCGCTTGCCTCTTGGTGAATCGGGTGTATGTGTATCCAGAATCTCACCGGCTGTGAAGGCAAGGTGGCAACGTGTTGGAACCACGCGTTCTTGTCAAAGCGGTCGACCTCCAAGACGTTCAGATCACCAGAGTAATGCGTGGCGCTGAGTGTTGGACTGATCACCGTCTCGTCCGCACCTCGCTCCGCATACGCATTCGCCCCCAGCCCGAAAACAGAAACCTCAGGTCGACTCAACGTCAGCGGCTTGGG
>Ga0210059_1003157_pt1 | contig 26217 bp, 12 predicted proteins | sample Ectturendosymbi2_FD_188042 | JGI IMG/M metagenome (GOLD analysis project Ga0210059, IMG submission 188042) | Ecteinascidia turbinata endosymbiont from Florida, USA - Sample 2 (SPAdes) (version 2) | ecosystem: Host-associated > Tunicates > Ascidians > Unclassified | place: Key West, Florida... | reverse complement strand
CTAACAATGTCACAAGTCTTTCTTCAACAGCAGATTTGCTTCCGAAAGACCTCAGGTTCGAACATGGGGGCACCGAACTTGTTTCTTGTCCCGGGCGCCATCTAACCTCGTCACGCCCCTGTGTGCAACTCATTGTTAACCAGAGATAAAGAAAACGGGAAATAGCAGCAACCCTTGTGTTTGTTTGTACAGGCAGTGGTGTGTTTAAAGGGAGGCGAGCGAGGCACTTGCCTCGGGCCCCCCTTTTTAGGGGCCCCCCCTTGGGGTGTTACGCGCGTAAATTTTCCTTATTTTTGCTGAAAAACTTATTATTCACTTATATAATGTACTTCAAAGCAGATCATAAATAAGTACTCTGCTTTTGAAGGGACCCCCTACAAAAACTGTAATGTGCTGGTACTTTGCTTTCAAAGGGGCCCCCAACAGCCACTGAAACAAGTAAGTACTCTGTTTTCAAACTTCATTGAAGGGGCCCCTTATGAATTTGTAATGTGTAAGTACTCTGCTTTCAAATGACCCCCTACAGAAACTGTAATGTTCAGGTACTTTGCTTTCAAAGGGGCCCCCAACAGCTACTGTAATGTGTAAGTACTCTGCTTGAAAAGGGGCCCCAACAGCTACTGTAATGTGTAAGTACCTTGCTTTCAAAGGGGTCCCCAACAGCAATTATAATGTAAAATTTCATGCTTTCAAAAAGGTGCCAACAGCAACTGTAATGTGTAAGTACTTTGCTTTGAAAGGGGCCCCCAGCAGCAACTTTAATGTGCAAGAACCTTACATTCAGAGTGGCTACCAACAGCAACTGTAATGTGCAAGTACCGTCCTTTCAAAGCGACCTCACCACCATCTTCAATGAGCAAATAAAGAACGCTTCAAACCAACCTCTATACCTAAAGAAATTGTGGGTTAAAATTTCTTCCAAAACGTTCTGAAAAGACCCTATCAAATAAGAGCAAATAGGCCTACGTATACCAAATGATAACTTCTTAAGCAAACCAAAATGATTGTCACGGTTGGCTGAGCGTGATGACGTCATCAGAGGGCCCCCTTTTTAGTCTTGCCTCGGGCCCCCCGACCCTAAACCCACCACTGTGCACAGGTAACCAAAACTTTTAACAGGTGACCAATTGACTTTGCAGCGGTTTAACTTAAAAATAATGTATTGTCTTGTGTAATTTTGTAATTTAAGATATAATTAGGTAAAATTTTTAGCAAATTACAATTAACACTAAGTCAAAAGGCCTCAATTACAGTTACAATTACTCAAAATCGTGCAATTATTTACATTCACCTCATAAAAAAAAACACTAGAACACTAGATGAAATTAAAAAACACTCGATCTAGTGGAAAAACACTACAAGTGGCGCCACTGGCTGCAGGTCTACTGCAGTCTTAACTGGCACTATTAACAACCAAATTCTATCCATGAAGCGCGGGACATGGCGGATCGCAGATATGACACCCTAGCATGAGAATTGAGCACGTTTGATTAGATTAGAGGAAATTCATCGTTCATTTAAACGAGATAATTATTGGCTAACAATGACATTTATAAGCCTTTATACAATTATCGAGCGCAAGGTGTATCTGGCAAAAATGAACAACCTACCCAAGCACCATGGCGCGGGGCCCCCAGACGCGCGGGGCCCATTGCAGCTGCATCGGTTGCATTGGCTTTAGGCCGGCCCTGAAGTCGGAGACCTGAAGCTATGCTCAGATTGTTCATCGCTGAGCATTGTTCTACCATATGAAAACATACAACCATGTGAAAAAGATCGTCAATTACTGTGAATCATACAAAAAACGAGGTAAGCTGCAGTTACGCTGCTCAAAACATTGACTGAAAGAAAATTGTGGGCCGAAAAGTGTATTGGCGAAGACCGGCGTTTTCAGCCCATGCCAACTGAGAGCGAGCGCAAGACGAAAAATTAATATATTGTAGGCTTTAATTTTATAGGTTTCCTTTAATCATGTTAAAACTAAAATATTTTTAACAGAATTTCACTACTTTCAGCAGATTTTAGCTGAAAATTTGTGGCAAGACTTTTAGCAGAATCTAGCAGTTTTTTGTGAGACCACGTAGCAGATTGAGGACACAACCATCTGGCAACACTGGCGGACAGCACGATACACTCAGACTGCCATGTCACGATGCGAACTGGAGAAAGCATGCAGAGAGTAAAGCTATAAACACGGATGCCTTGACCACACACTTTAGGATTTAGCAGGTGTTGAGATGTTTTTTAAACTTAGAGCCCCGCGTTCTTGAAATGGTTCAGGCTCGCGCTACCTTACTCCGGCACTGCTGTGGCTACAGTTTTAAATCAACCCACACATATCCTGCAACCTCATAAATTTCGTACGGGTTTTCTGTAATGATTCAGAAGTAATTCTTCCGCGTATTTCAGCTCTTTGCCCCAGAGGTCAAACATTTCTATGAGAAAAACACTTGAAAGAATTCGCAAATCATAACCATTTAGTGAAAATGATTAAAACACGAAATAACTTTGGCAAAGTCGTCGAAGCTGCCTACATCGCTGGAACAATTTTTATCATTTATAGCTATAACCTACTTAAAAAGCTGCGTTTGAATCTTGTTGCTAGCTGTAACTCTTCCCGCCGCGAGCGCTTCATGCGAGAGAAGTTTTTCAAAAACGAAATTAGTGAAAACAATTCCCAGAAATTCCATGACCAGTGAAAGATTGGGTAACATTGATCTACTTTCCGTTGAAAGGCACGAGCTGAAAAATAGATTTAGATGATTTTGTTGATGAATTTGACAGTCGACATGACAATCGAAGATTGAGTTACACCGAGGTGATGATGATAAAAATTCTAACGTAGACTTTGCAAGGATCTGTGTGAGAATTGTCTGAATCTGTTTAGGTGTAGAGTTAGTGCGTTCAACGCAGTGTTGAAAACTCAGCTTTTGAGGATCAGAGGAAAATTCAGTGTGATTAAAATGAACGACTTTGTTGGGAATATTCTGCAAAATAAGTTTTACGCTTGTTGTTACATCTTACTATCAGGTGCATGCCCTAAACACCGATGCACACATTCTTATCTGCGGCGCTGCTTTGCTACTTAGGTGCAACTGGTGCCGAAACCTCGCTGCTGTTAACAGCATAGCTTACTGCATTGAATAATCCTCACCCTATCCACGCTGCAGATGGGCATTGCACTCGTAATAGTAGTTGCATTACATTGTTGTGGTTACACCACAATCACAAAATGCCCATAAGATACCACAAAAACGGATTAGTCAGTAGTCACCAATCCGTTGGCAAATGGCTTATTTTTATGTGTTTTGCAGTAAGAATATTTTGACGAAACTAGTTGGCTATCAGCAGCCTATTTGTCTCTGTATCAAGATGGAATTCTTTCATATGAATTGTATTCACTTTCGTGGAGCTGTTTTTGTTCATGTGGGACAGGCACAATTGTGCACGGGAAATGGTGTTTCGTTTTACATGTGTAGTGCTGTGGAAGTTGCATGGTTAGCACAGAATATTCGACATAGCAGTATACGTGTGTGATTGCATCTACAATGGTGTTTAGGTGTCTCTCGTGAATAAAAACGCTAGGTCATATTCAGAGGCGAATTTTCATTTTCGGGGCACTAGGCTATTTTAAATTGGGGCCCTTCTAGAAGGTTTACGACAACTGATGTCATACAAATTAGCACTGCACGTGTTCGTTATATTCACTGAACAAGTTGTTCAAATGCATAAACATATCACAGTGGAATTTGTCTAATTGGACATCGTTTAATTCGTCAATTCGCTTAATTCGTCACGTTTTCGTCGGTCCCGGCCGAATTCCTATCTTTTGTGTACATTTCTGTTCGTCTGATTCGCCATCGTCTAATTCGTCACCTCCTTCTATCCCTGACAAGCGTTTTGTTCGGCTAATACGTCATTTGCAGTTTCGGTTGTGATGTTTAAGCAGTTAACACGTGTGCGAATTCAAATAAATAACACTATTTTGTTTGGAAAAACGCCTCTCAAAGCACAAAATATCACTATATTTTTCAAAAATTTGGGGGGGCCATGGCCTTTTTGCCCCCGCTGGCTACGCCTATGGCTCCACCCGACTCCCCATTGAGAGAACGCAGAAAGTCTTTAACATTGATAAAAATTTAAAAGGTGCTAGAGTAAATGCAGGAGTCTAGATAGAGTAGAGCATTAAAGAGTTTAATTTAGTAAACAACCATAACGTAAACCATCATTACGTCATAAAGTTGTATTTTGCTGTTGTATTTATAAAAGCACTATGTATACGAGTTACTATGATAAAGTATACGAGCTGCTATGATAGAGTTTTCACCTGTTTGCATATGTCGTCACTTCGCCTAAATCGTCACTTTTATCTAATCCCCTTAGGTGACGAATTAAGCAAATTGTATTGTTTTTTATACTCAATTCCCTCGATATCAGGAACAAAAACAGTCACAAGAAAAGCAGGCCCGTAACCACCTTGGGACACCAGGAGGGACGAAGAGTTTTCTGAGGGACCCTAATTTTTTAAACTATGTTCAATACTTTTAAACTATGTCCAACGCGATTTTCCAGGTTTGGCAAAAAAAATTTAGATGGGGCTTCACCCCCCCCCCAGGGTACGGGCCTGAATGAAACTAACGAAAAAGGCAGCAGTGAAGTTATCTGACCACACTCCATAACATATTTACTGAGTACCTCACTGGCCTCGTGTAATCTGAAGAATGAATCCAGGCGTTTAATTCCACACATTATACGTAACAATAACCAATTCTCAACGCCATAAAAAGAGAATGCTCATCGTCATTACTTCAATCTTTGCACTAATCTAAAGAGATCTTTCGTTAGCGGCATAGAAAAAAAGTGCGTTGATACAAAACAAACTTACAACAGAATTACTGGAAATTGTCCTTCCTCCCAACATTTTGGGGTCCCCCGAAATCGGGGGCCCTAGGCTTAAGCCTTTTAACCTAATGGTAAATCCGCGCATGGTCGTATATAACGATATTCATATGTGCTATTGCCCGTGTATTTCGTCAACACTGAAATATTTTCAAAGTAGCATGGCACTTCAACCAACACTAAAACTATAAAAGGGGGGGGGGCGATTGAACAAAAACGGTTGAAGACCACTGTCATAAACAGTACTGACCGGCTTGGGTGACCCTGGCTATGCTATATTTACAACAGTAGATGGCGCCGTACACAAATCCGGTATTGGCTCTGAGAGTATACCTCATGGTTTAGAGATGAACGTTGCACTACGTCATCACCGCCTTCATTGATGTGACGAATAGAATACCGAGCCAGGTTTTTCATCGGTTGCGAAGAAAATTAGTGATCAGGTCGAGCAGACGACCTACAAATTTGTATAACCGATGTTAGTGCCAGTAAAATCAACCCTGTGACAGGTGACCACGGCCGTAGAATACGGCAACCTTTACCGAAGTCTTAGTTAGAAACAAGCATACCTGATGAACCGATGTTCTTACCTCGGAATAATAACAGGCAAATTCAAACAGCTAAATCAGGCGTGCACCTTTCCGCTATTGCGGGCCGCATTACGTTTATTTTTAACAACTTTGTTGCAAATGAGATGCAGAGGCTGTTTCTGATAAGTTTCAGATACCGCGATTGTTACGTCAGCGTGATAATGCGGCCGGCAGGTTACTTCAGAAGTCCTTATTTGGTCCACACAGCAATTTGAGACCCCTGACCTGTGAGCTCAATCACTGATTATATTTGATTCGTTCTGGTCAGCTGCCGAAGAAACAACGTTTTAACGGATGAATCTGTTGCCTTTTTCCTTCTATTATTAATGAACTAGTTGCCTAAAACGAAATTATCAGGTGCCATAACCTCGCCTAGTCTGAATTTATGCGCCGACCTTAATCACACCTATAAGCAACTGTACACGAATTGCCACTGATCCTCCAGCAGTCTGACAATCGACCTCAGCAGCAATCACAGCACGAAAATCACTGGGCCGCACCAACAAGTTTATTAGAAGTTATCGCAAAACAAATACCGAAAGAACCGTCCGAAGACCAGAGCTAACAGCTGGGCTGACAGGCGCTAAGCCAGTGAGCTTTAAATTAGGACGTAGCGGTCTGCCGGTGGTGCGAACAGATGCTGTTCTGTGAACAAAGCGTCAACGTCTGGAAGGGGAATTTGGCTACCGTCGTCTCATCATCATTAACATTTTATTACAAGGCGAAAAGGATGAGGAAAGCAATCATCAGTGAAAACAATCCCATGGCTTCGGACAACGCAAAGCCGAGAATGGCGTATGAGAAAAGCTGCTGCTTCAGCGACGGGTTCCTGCAATAAAAACGTTTTATTTGTTAAAGGCTGTACTACTTCTTGACTGCCCTTTTTCGGTCACAGATCGATTTTTGAAATGACCGAAAAAAATTAAGTCATTTCGGTCAGAATGTTTGAAAATACAGACCAAAAAGCACTGTTATGGCGAGTTTTAATACAACTGTGAGACAATGACCAAAATCATTCAATGACCAGAATTTTTCACCACAGAATCACTGAAATGTTTCAGCGAAAAAAAAGCAGCTTCGTCATAATGTCCGAAAAGGAAGATAGGCTAGTGATTACTGTTACGAGTCTCAAATACTATTACGGACAATAACCGAAATTCTCTGCGAAAACAAAACAGCTACCTGGATACGTAACTGCGCTGTACTTTATAAATTAATGTGAACATACGCGTGCAACACGATACACAAATGTCATGCGATCTTTTTCGAAAGAAAATGGCCTTGCAAGTAACTCTTTCATGCTGGGTGTTGCAGGGGGCACCAGGGTCGTAACGAGGGGGGCACGATTCTCCGGACGCCGAACCACTGCTGCTAGAGGTGCCGGAAAAGTCCCAACAATGTCACAAGTACTATCCTCAATACAGTACATTTGCTTCCGAAAGACCTCAGGTTCGAACATGGGGCGCCAAACTTGCGTTTTGCCCCGGGCGCCATCTAACCTCGTTACGCGCCTGGGGGACACATATGCGCTCAGTCACAGTTGTATATACAAGCCTGTATTGTCTGAGGAGCAATGTTGGTGACAGGAAAACGAAATTGACGGGGACCGGCAGTATCACTGCACAGTACGATATGCATCCGCTGGCCATTCAAAATAGGCGATGGAAAACATGTGGAATTGTCTTCAACCACTACGCACCAAAATCAGGGCCACGGAACGGTATTGTCGCGGGTGTTTTTTTCAAGAAATTTTACTTTTGTCTTCCGGGGGAATAGCAAAGAAAAACAAGGGTTTCGCTGAAAACTGACCCTGGTCTTACTTTTTTTCACCTGGGGTGCAATCCTATTTTCTCAGCTGCGAAATTACCTTTCTTCTGCGCTGGCGAGGGGTATGTCCACCAAGCGATCGAAAGGGCAGGATTGTTTACGTCAATAATCGTCAAATTCCCCGACTGGAAGCTTATGTATGTATCTGCTTATCATGGAGTCTAGTTTTGACTCTGGCCACGAAAATTCTGACAAAGGTCATATTTAATGCTCGTGCGCCGCACATGATCCCCGCCCCCAACCTAAACCAATCCTGGCGCAAAGGCCTCGTCCATTGCATTTTAGAACATGGGTGTTGTCGCTGCCAGTGCATGTGCCGAAACCGTTAGAGGGTTAATGACTTCTACAACCGAACCATATGTTGAGCTAAATTAGACGGTGGTCCGTTATGGAAATTAGAAGATCAGTTTTTCTTGCGCAGAAATACAGAAGAGTTGCCAAGTGATGTTTAACGGTAACAAAACTACGAAAAATCTATCAAATTTGGAATAAATCAACGTTTTTTTGGCATTTTAAAATTTTGTTTTCAATGCAATCTTGCGACACTTATAAAGCGGATGACATTTCGTTCCTGGCAATAGGTCGGCAAACTTGTGTTGAAGAGCCCTGCGGAAAGGCTGCATCACGATCTGCACTCACATCACACGAGAAGTGAAGTATCTATTCTCGTACCCAGATGGAACAGTTCAGTGGAGGTTGGAAGCCTGAAATGCCCGACAGTGCCCGCAGCGAATGTGCGCTGATTCCTGGGGTTTATTGCAGAGCGTTTGTTCTTCGATCAAGTTGAGGTTTTCAGGCACGGTGTTGTACGGATTGTGCCGTTTCAGCAGGGCGGGAAATTTGCCGCCAGTGATTTGTCGGGAAGAGCATGCCTTGGATTTTAGCTTTTAATGCCTTTTAGGAAAAGGCGGCAAGTTGGGAATTGGTTGCTAATGCGTCGCGCAAGGAATAAACAAAACTATTCAGGGATTTGAAAAGGAGTGTTGTGGCAGGGAGCCAAGCCTCCAGTGGGTTTTGACATTTGGTATTTATCTATTAAATTTTAGAAAAAGATTGTTCTCTTGTTTCGAGTTAATAACTGTTGGCCCCCTGGAAAAAATCCTTCCGACACCCAGGGACATTCTCCACTTCATATTTTACATGATTGTTATCGTCTGTGGCTACTTTTGATCAGTAACAATTACCTTGCGTAGCCAATAATCAAGCTTCCAAATACTGTTCCGATACCGGCACCGGACCCAGCGACACCGACTGTGGCGGCTCCAGCACCGATAAACTTAGCTGCGGAATCGATGTCTCGTTGCACAGCTGTACTTTGCAGGTTCCTTGTCTGTACGGCATAAGGTTCGTTTCAAATAATGCCGAGCACATTGCGCTGGCACGAGACACAGTTCGATTCAAACTTACCGTGATGCAGCTGCTTACTGCCGGACGGAATGCTCGGGAATTGCGCAACTGCAAGAAATTGGAAGGCATTCAAATCGATTGCGACGAACACAAAAAATGCTTCGCGATCAATTACAATACATTGCACTGAATATCCAGCAAAATAGAAGGTTAACAAGTTGTTCACAAAACACTGCTTGTAGCAACGAAACTCACCAAACATGAAGAAGCTGTTATAAGCCTTGCAGTATACATGATTAAGATGTTTTACGCTGAAAAACAAATATGCTGATTTGACAGGGTCAGACCTAGGACTCATTGTCTGATATTTCATATCATCATAAAATACAGTTATGTTCTATTGAAATGCCTTGCCAGGCAAAAAAGTGTCACCATTTTAGTGAGGACCACACATTGACTTTTGTTCTTAGCACACTAAGCTTTAGCTTAAGCTACTGAAAACAATCACTGCAGTACGGCTTTGTTGTGCACATTTGGTAGACGTAGGTTCAAGTCAACCCCGTGCTTAATGTCTGTTGAAATGCAAGTATCAGCGACCAGCACCTTGGCTTACTTGGTTGTATTGCCAATCAGTTTCATGACAATGGGTTAACTTGTGAGATGTTATTCCTGTGTTTCTGCATTACTCTGTGCTATAGCAGTGGTTCTTAACCTTTTGTTTACCATTCTTCCAAAGTAATTGTCTGTTGCTTCAAGCCCTCCAAACTTTCAAAAGTAATTTTACAGAGCACTTTCTCATTTAAACTCTTCATGTTGTGGAGTGCATCAAGGGCTTACACACCCCAGTCAAGTGTCAATGTGGAATAGCTTTTTTAAATGAGGTAAATTATTGATGAATATGAAGAAGTTATTTCCAAAAGTACTGCTGTGTGATGAGATACCCATCAACACTTCTGACATATGCTTAACAGGACTTTCAGAAAAGGTTGTTCTGTACATATCAAATTCAGATCAACCCAGGATGCTACGAAGCTTGTGTGCAAAATGGAGGAACACAACCATAGCATAAACAAGGTAAATGCAGGGGTTCTCAACCAGGGGTAAATTTAATGATGCTGTTGTACGTTTTTCTACAGCGCTAGTGAGTAAACAAAAAACAGGGGGTAAATTATTTTATGTTAGGAAGCTGACAAGGAGTAAACGGGAGAAAAAAGGTTGAGAAACCCTGGTATAATGTGTATCTTCAGTGCAGTTGCACTTCATTGGTAATAGATTTCACTTCAACAGTAGTATGGCCATGGTGTTGATAAGCACATACCGAAATTTTGCAAGCGCTTCTAATGTCTTTGCAGTTCTTTGATTTTGATGGCCATATTTACAATATATTTTTTCGTGTTATTGTTAGTGATTACACCTTTTGCACAAAACAAACAAATGGCTGATGCGTGTCATTCACTGACACCACAGTGTCGATTTCAACACCTCTTTGTTTCCATCGCAACTTTTTGCACAGGAATCATATGGTGGTAACATGTAACCAGCTGAGATAACCTTGCAACAATCAACAAGCAAAAGAAATCACACACAAGTGCTTTGACTAGAGCTCGACCGGTAAGGTTTTTTTGGGCTGATACCGATGTTTTTCAATTTGATTGCCGTTGTCCCATGCCGATATTTTTGTATTACCCAAGCATTATCTATTTTGCCTCATGAGGCAAAATAACCACTCCTGGAGCTATTTTGCCTTCAACCAAACATTTTCAAACTACAGCTGAAAGACATTACAGTGCATATTTTTCTTCAGGCCACATAAAAAAAGAAATAATTTCACAAGTTACAAATATTTTATGAGGCAAGATATACACTCCTGGAGCTATTTTGCCACCAGCCGAACATGATTGGCTGAACTAGTCACATGACAAGTTTGGACAGCATGACTGCCTCAGTTGACTGTGACATCTGTAAATGGGTCAGTCTTGACAGACAAGTTACGTTATGCTTTCAGTGCCGGCAAGCTGTTAAGCAGCTTCTTCCTTGCATTGTGTGAACTGTAGGCTAATCCTAAACCCTGTTTCTTTACGTTTTGTACTTGTCACGTCACCATTTCAACCAGCTGTGTTTGACCAAAGGATGGTTTAATAAAAATACGTTGTGCCTACTGCAGTTCATAGCATTTTCTAGGACTCACAGCAGTCTAACTCTAAATCAAAAAATGCACAATCAGTAAACATGTGTTGCATATAAGTGGGCTTACTCCTTGTGTAGACATCTGTACCTACGCTCAGATGCCATAAGTAAAAAAATGTGTGACGCATTAAAACCACCACTTCACTGCGATGAATAACTGTACAACATCGAATTCTGCGCAAACCTGGGTCCTGCTCACTGTGACGTAGGCACTTTTTTCATGCACGCTGAACGCAAGACTGTCTAGCCTGGAGAAACTTCATCAGAACAGCCAACCAACACAGCACATAACCTAGTTTGTTCGCAGACAATTATGTGTTTATCGCGCCAAAACCTACGAGGGAATGTTACGTTATGGAGTGTTTTGTCGGGACTTTTGCACTACGGTCTATATCAGGGGTTCCCAACCTGTCTAGGCTTGCGGCACCCTGCAGAAGAGAATTATATTTTGCGGCACCCAGTGGCGAACCTATACAATTTTGCTTCAAGGTTTGATGACAGTTTGAAAATGTATTTTTAATAGTGTATTAAAAAACGCATTAGTTCGCGGCACCCCGGTTGGGAACCACTGGTCTATATGCATGAAGGCTCTGTGCGCTAAAAACAGGACAGGGCATTTGTGTTAATCAATCAGAGTTAGAGACAAACTAGCAACTTGGGTTTCTGAACGCTCCATGCAGAGCAACACTTTTATGAGCCAATATTGCTGATGCGATACATCGGCAACATCGTCATATCGGCCGATATATATCGGTGTGCCGATACATCAGTCGAGCTCTAGCTCTGACTGTTGTTTCATTGGTGTACCATCCATAACAAAGCAATTGAAACACTTTCTTTCTTGCACTTGGAAAATGTTTGGTTTTACAAAAATAGCTGACTGTGCTATTCATTTTAATCAAGTACTTTGCTGGGGCAATGCAAGCAAGAAAAATTTTATTGCATGAAAACCAAGCGTTTGACAGACAGGGTTCTCACACATTTTTAAAAATCATTTTTTAAATACTTTTTCCAAACCTTTTCAATACTAATTCAAAAAAGTTCATTACCATTACTTCTCTTCATTTTTCAAAATTCTTAATCCTATAACTCAATTTTACAAATTTTAACACTGCATAATCAATGGAGTGCTTTGCCTTCAGTAACATTCTGCTCAAATACTTCTGATTTCTTTTACTTTTAGAATTTCCATACTTTTTCAATAGCTAATGTACAGTTTGGCCAAATTCAATACTTTCAAGACCCTGTGGGAACCCTGAACAGAGGCCCATATTCAACATCGTCTCTCAACACTTTGGCGTCTGGCCGCTTTTGGGGATTTCCGAGAAAAAAAACACTGAAATGCATGTGGCTTTGCTTGGAATTTCTCCGCTCTGGTAAGTGCCACCGACCCAGTCAATGTCTCAATAGGCGTGGCAAGTCTTGTAGCTTGCACTCGAAAACAATTTTTGGTTAGGGGTGTGGATTTTTTGTGAGTGATGTCATAACTGGAGGACTTTTTGGCCACCATGGCCCAATTCACCTTGCCCTGGGTGCCAACCGTTAGATGGAAGTTTTTATTGTAAACTAGGCTACAATCTGAGTCTTTTGATACTTTGGATGACCTGCTGGGGTTATAGGTTCAAAAGTTATGATCTAAGGTAATAAAAATATTTGACTAATTAGCTAATTAATTAATTTGTTTACTTTAGATCACAACTTCTGATCCAGAAACGCTAGAAAGTTGATCAAAGGCTCAAAAAACTTGGACTCGAGCCTAGTTTCCAATAAAAACTTCAGTGAAACACTTCGGCCTAGCGGTTGGACCCTCGGCCAGGTAACATGAGCCAAAATGGCCCCAAAACTACTTCACTTATGATGTCACTCACAAAAAATCTGCAACCCCCAACCAAAAAAAATTTTTTTTTGCCGAAACCTCAGCAGGTCATCCAAAGTATCAAAAGACTCGGACAGTAGCCTAGTTTCTAATAAAAACTTAAGCGAAATACTACCATCTAACGATTGGCACCCAAAGCTAGGCAAAGTTGGCCAAGAAGTCCTCAACTTATGACATCACTCAAAAGAAACCCACAATCCCCAACCAAAAAATTTTTTTCAAGTGCAAACTACAAGACTTGTCGCGTCTTTTGACACTTCGACCAGGTCCGTAACCCATACAGGAGCAGAGATATTTCCGTGCAAAGCCACGTGCGATCCAGCTGTTTTTTGCGAACCGCTTGAATTAACCCAGACGTCAAAGTGTTAAGCTTACAAATGTAAGGTATATTTCTATGCAAATAACCTGTATGCAATTAACCAGACTATTTTCTTCACATGTTAATAGCTTTGGTTTGGGATTCTAGAATCCTATGTCATAAAGCAGTTTATGCATTTAACCAGTATGCAATTATCCGAAGTCGTCTACAGCAAATACTCTGCCAAAAGTAAATTTGTCCACAGCCAACTGCTTCTCGCATGTGAACACAACACATTCACTTTTCCAGTGTGCTTTGAAAGATGCAAAATATACTATTGTCCAGTGGCTGTAGTATGATATGTATGGGGTGGCAGACTAAATAAATTAATCTTTTCTTTCTGGCACAAATGATTAATACGAAAATCTGTGGGAAGAATGTCTACCAAGCAGAAGCATAGTGCCCAACCACTAGGCCAAAGTATTCTTTTATGCCTTTGATCGACTTTCTAGCATTTCTGGATCAAAAGTTATGATCTAAAATAAACAAATTAATCATCTAATTAATCAAACATTGTTAGTACTTAGATGATAACTTTTGAACCCGAAACCCCAGCAGGTCATCCAAAGTATCAAAAGACTCTGATTGTAGCCTAGTTTCCAACGAAAACTTCAGCGAAATACTACCATCTAACAGTTTAAGCCCAGGGACAGGTGAAGTGGGCCGAGGCGGCCTAGAAGTCCTCCAGTTATGACATCACTCACAAAAAATCTGCAACTCCCAACCAAAAATTTTTTTCAAGTGCATACTATGAGACTTGCCACATCTTTTGAGCCTTTGAACAACTCTCCACCGCTTTCGGCGCCTGAAATACGCATGTGCAAAGCCACATGCGATCCTCTTTTTTGGCGCGAAAATCTCCGAATCCTACCAGAGGTCAAAGTGTCAAGAAGTTTCAGGTTTAGCTCTTGGGTCATTCTATTGTAATTCAACAAATATTTTGCAATTTTTCAACCCATGGTCTTGGATTTTTATAATTTTTGGATATGTTTTTCTAGACAAAATTCTAAGCTCAATGCAAAAAAAATTTTTAAATCGGATGTGCGGTTCTCAAGTAATGAGGGGTTTAATTTTAGAAACCACTAGGTGGCAACATTGATACCAAGAAAAAAAACCTGCTTTTTTGTGATCTACTGTTGTTAAAGTGATGATGAAACATTCAATCCCAATATTTTCATATTTAGTGCCAGCCAAAAACTGTCCGAAAACCTGTGTGGGCAACAATTTTTTTCCTAATTTTTTCAAAACTTATTCTCAGAAGGTTCATCTATCATATGAAGAAAAAATTTTTATGGTGTTTTTTTATTTTTTTGGTGAACTAAGATTACATTTTTCTAAATTTTTTCCTTTTTTCTACTATGGGGGTCATTGCATTAGCATAAATTTTCTAATTAAATCCCTGCATTTCAAAGCTTGCAGGTGATACTAGTTTTTTAACTCTTAATGATAAGAAATTGTCAAAAAAACAATACTTATGAAAAAACACAAAATTTAACGTAAATAATTTTTACAAGTACTTTCCAAGTTTAAGTGTTTGTGAAAATTTGGAAGAAAAAACCAACACAACTAAACATTGCTGCAAAGAAGACAAACCATCAAAAGGATCAACAAACTAAAGCAAGAATGCACTTGCTGCTTGGCACAACTTGAAGTTAAAGAACAAGTGTCATATATAACAAAGTCAACAAAACAAGTTTTAGCTTTGCAGCCAGCTGTTTGAGGAAATCTCCAACCTGGTCCTGCATCCCTTTGCAACGATTCAAGCTTGCACTTATCATTTAGCAATAATAGCAAAGCCACAGCAGTGACCACACAAGCGAATCAGTCACAATAATTTATTTGCACAAGGAAACTAGTTTTGTGTTCGACCTATCTTCAGTCCTATGCGAAAGTTGACAATCAAACAAAGTTAGAAAAACTACATACTGTTGCTAAGAACAAAAGCTAAATAATAAAGCCAAAGAACGACTCCGTAACTCACTAGACCGATTACAAATGATCGGAGTCAGCAGTTTTGCTGACAGTTGACTTTGTTATATATGACACTTGTTTTTACGATCGGAGTCAGCAGTTTGAACAGTTTATGTAAATTCTAATGGTTATCTTCTTCAGCTCTGCACAATCGGTATATTTTCACCAATTTTTCTGCCTTTTCTGCATCTGAACTTTTTCTGATTTCGGAACATACCAAATCGTATATTGACAAAATACACTCTGTAGATGCTGAACTAGCAGGGCATGCACGTAAACTTGACGTGAAACTGCAGAGTTTGTGTGGGAGTGGGTTCTTCTTTGCTTGCTGTGCGCATGCTTTCCAAGCCTTACCATTTAGGAGTGAACTGACCAACAACACATTGCGAAATCAAAGATGGGGTACAGTGCTTTACCCTCCATTTTGAATGTCATAATAGGTATAACTAGTTATTATTGTGTAATTCCGAAAATAGTGATATTGCATGATGGAATAAAAACAATTCAGAATGGGCCTTTTCTGTTTTCTTTGAAAAAATAACAAAATCTTGTTTCTTTAAAAAACCCAAAAAATGGGTTTTGAAGAAAAGAGGTGGGTTGTTTTTTTTTAAAAAAAAACGGGTTTTTCTTAACCCTGCTTTCCTCACATTCAACATATTGAATATTTTTCTGATGGCTGCACTGGGCACTACAAAGCGTATAAAAATTTTCCCCGTCTGACTTATCACAAGCAAGATTTCAGCATTGATGCATCTTAGGTGTTCTTTGCTACCAGCCATGGAAAATCTTCATGTCATGATATTGGTGGTATAGTTAGACAACTTACATGAACAAGTTTGATGCATCCAACTTATGACCAGCTTTGAACTGCAGAGGGAGTGTTTTAATTTTGCACAGACTCCATTTCTGGCATCAACAAATTCTTCATTTCAAAAAGTTAGTTCTTCTTCGCTTGTTACTTGCAGATTGATTTGCAAAAGGCAACACAATCCTGGAACCTGGTCTTTCCACCATTTTGTCCCAGTATGTGTTGGAAAGCTTAATTTAAGCGTACTTCAATGGATGCTGCATACTGTGGAATGCACACTGCACAGCTTCTTCAGACTTCCTGTAATGTCTCAGGTTGATGTTCCTCTGATGTCATATATATGTGGCTTGCATTTATGATGATAAATGGTGGATTGTTCCACCAGATTAACACTTTGAGAGCCGGGTTAATTCAAGCGGTTCGCAAAAAGCAGCTGATTCGAACCTGGCTTTGCAGATGAATATCTCCGCTTCTGTTCGCTCTAGCGACTCGGCGAAAATCTCAAAACACGTGGCCAGTCTAGTAGATTAGACTCGAAAAAAAATTTTTTGCTTGGGGGGTGCAGGTTGCCTGTGAGTGACATCATAAGTGGAGGACTTTTAGGCCACCTTGGGCCACTTTGCCTGGCCCTGGAGGCCAACCGTTAGGTGGTAGTACTTCGCTGAAGTTTTTACTGGAAACTAGGCTACAATCAGAGTCTTTTGATACTTTGGATGACCTGCTGGGGTTTCTGGTTCCAAAGTTGTGATGTTAGTTAGTAACAATATTTGACTAATTAGCTAATTAGATAATTAATTTGTTTATTTTAGATCATAACTTTTGAACCAGAAACGCTAGAAAGTCGATCAAAGGCTTAGAAGACTCGGACTCGAGTTTAGTTTCCAATGAAAACTTCAGTGAAACACTTTGGCCTAGTAGTTGGGCCCTAGGCCAGGCAACATGAGCCAAAATAACCCTAAAACTACTTCATTTATGACATCAGTCACAAAAAATCCGCAACCCCCAACCAAAACATTTTTTTTCAGGAGTAATCTACTAGGCTGGCCGATCCGGTTGAGCCCTTGAACAGCTCTTTAGCGCAATCGACGGAGGAGCTAGGGCGTTAGCAACCGAAAATTGCTGTTTTAGGCTGAAATCAAAGTACAAATATATCGTACCCAGGTTCTCAAAGTGTTAACTCCAGTGAAGGTATGCAAGCATAAAATGAGAAAAATTTAGAAAAATGTAATCCTAGTTTACCAAAAAAAATCAAAAAACACCATAAATATTTTTTCTTCATGTGATAGATGAACCTTCTCAGAATAAGTTTTGAAAAAATTTATGCAAACAAATTGTTGCCCACACAGGTTTTCGGACAGCTTTTGGCTGACACTAAATATTTTTAAAAGCTGCTATAACTTTTTTTCTGGTGATAATAGGTTAAAAATAACTTGCATTTTTTAAATCCTTGACCTTGAAAATGGTGGAATTGAATGTTTTATCATCACTCTAACAATAGTAGATCACAAAAAAGCAGTTTTTTGTTTCTTGGTATCACTGCCGCCACCTAGTGGTTTCTAAAATTAAGCCCCTCATAACTTGAGAACCGCACATTCGATTTCAAAATTTTCTTTGCATTGAGCATAGAATTTTGTCTAGAAAAACATCTAAAAATTATAAAAATCCAAGACCATGGGTTGACTCATTTTGTTGAAATATAATGGAATGACCCTATTGTGTTTTTGTTTAGGGTTTACAATTCAGGTTTTGTAGGGTTTTACGTAGCAAAGACCATATGCTAATCTAAGTGTATCGTCTTTGGAACATGATTAATGCAAGTAATTGGGTTCGCCTAATGGCATAACAGCTTAAGCAATGCCTTTGCCTCTGATGGCAAAATAGACACTGCCTTTCACAAAACTGTGTATTATTGTAAGATCAGCTTGATTTGCCATGATAGAGCTATATAATTCCCAACACAAAAGCAAAAATTAGTCAGACGCAGGGGTAAACAAATGTTACAAAACAACAACAGAGAAACACAGCCAAAATTAAATAAAATCACAATAGACATCAACATAACACAGATGATGGTGGGCAAGCAATAGGTTAAGAATTGATACATGTACAGATGAGCAGGTAAAGCAGCATACAGGTGAAGGAAGCAAGCAGAATGCTCTGTGGGTAAAGCTACTTTTCTTCATGTGTATTTGTAAACATTGTTTTCTGCCCATGCTACTTGTTTCTGCTATGAAATGTTGTACTAAAATGCCTTGCCCTCTGCCTCATAACCATTATTGCTGCTTACTTTCTTCACCTATATGCTTGCCTCACCTGCTCATCTGTGCATGCCTTATCTCTTCACCCATTGCTTGCCCACCATCATCTGTGTTATGTTTGTTGATGTCTATTGCGTTTTTTGTTGTTGTTTTTTATTTTTGCTATATGCTACATGTCTTTGTGACTCCATTTTGGATTGTTTGTGTACATATTTTTGTCTGATTGGTTTTTGTGCCTCTCCATTATTTTGTCTATGTTGTTTTCATTCTGTTGTGTCTGTTTCTTTATCTTGTTAGAAAGCAAGCAGCAATGAATAAAATAAGGTATCTCAGGCAGAGAGCAATGAATTTTAACACATTTCATTACAAAAACAAGTAGCAAGGCAAGAAAACAATGTTTATACATAGAAGTTGTGAAGAAATGTAAATTAACCCACAGAGCAGAGTGGGTTGCATGGATGAGTTGTTCCCAACCAGCAGATGCATGGGATGGTGTCACAATTATTTCTTGCCATGATACTCATCATCAATTCACAAAACTGTTAACCACAGGTATCATGGAAAGGGGACAATCAAAAACTAATGTATGACCATGCAAACCACAAACTGATAGTCACCATGTATAAGGATAAAATATACTGTACCTACAGTATACACACACATATATAGCAACCTGTAATCAATGAAACTTCCAGGTTCTTGACTTGGATAAACTAAACAGTAAACATATGGTTAAACCGAAAGTTTTGTCAGAAATCAAGATGTGCAACTCAACACCAGTTTGTTAACCGTGTAAACTACTATTTATTAGAATAGCCTGCTTATATTACAGTAGGTGGTACCCAATCAATGCTGGAGTAATGTAGATGTTGAAAATGCTGTAACCTAACCTCAACCTGTTTTTTTCGGCCATTTTTGGGTCACTCATAGCCTAGCTCGAAACAAGTTAGGACATTTTGTTCAGAATGTTTGAAAACATTGGCAAAAAACACTTTTATGGCGAGTTGTACTACAACTGTGAGACAAATTACCGAAATGTTTCAGTGACCAAAATGTCTCCGCCAAAAATGAACGAAATGTTTCAACGAAAAAATCCATGTATCTAACCATTATGATAACTGATGGGATGGTCCGCATATGTAGCTTACAAATCAACAACGTATAGCAGAAGCTGCTTACCAAATCGTCTGGCCGAAATAAGCACCGTTCACGATCTTCGAATAACTGAATCGAAGCAACGCTGAAACAGTATACCTTCAACCGCTTGGCACCAGGAGCAGTACTTCAGACGTGATCCAAGGATACTCGCTTCTGCGCATGCGCGAAAGCGATTTGCAATGCCGCTAGCACGCCATTGGTTGAGTACCCGGAAACATAGCAAAACGCCGGTTACAAGTTATTTCAGTTTAACAACAGATCAGTGGTTTGTCTAAAACTTAAACGGACGAATGAAACTACACCAGAGATAAGTGTGAGTTCAAATATGAAGGTGATATCCGCTAAATTGAAAGTCACTTTCAAATTGAAGTTGAATTTGTTCTCTCATATTTATTTTTCTGGATTTTTAATCGGGTTTGAACCATCAAAGGAACAAAACCTGCAACAACGCCACACCAAATTCTGCAACCGCTCATCACAGTACAGAAGCGTTACAAACAAAGGGGGCAATGAAAATTTGTTAAGAATATAGGACAACAGAAGTGAGTGGACGAAAATCAAATGAAGGGAACTCTGTGATGTAGTCGACTAGTGAAGAAAGTGACCTATTTGAAGCTTCGAGACCGAGACTTCAGCAGAAAATCCGAGACCTGGTCAAAGCTTCGAGGCAAAGACTTCATCAATAAAACTGAGACCAAGACCGAGACTTGAAATTTAATTCCAGACAGAGACCCAAGACTTTAAAATTTATCAGTTTTATTGAATTTTTCCAGAAAAAATTCAAACAAATGTCATCACCATCAGGGCCGTCGCTAGAGAGGGGACCAGTGGTGCCCGGCCCCCCATTTAAAATCGGTGCCCCCCCCATTTCACGTTTGGCCCACCGGTTGCTGCATACATCCAATACTGTATTTTTAAAATGTTCCCCCTTCTGGTTTTTGGCTCCTCCTTCTGGTTTTTGGCCCCCCGCAGCTGCTAAATTCTGGCGACGGGCCTGATCACCACTTAGCCTACCCTGAAATTTTTTTAACTTCTGGCATATTTTCCTTTCTTTTTGGGTTTCCTTGCGTGTAGATAGGCTACAGCAGAAAAAAGCACGTTGAATTTTAGAAGCTTTGCTAAGCCATGTCTTTGGAGTATTCAAAGTCTTAAGATAGGCCTAATAGGCTTGAGACTAAAACCTGAAGCCGTCGAGACGAGTAGTGAAACCGTCGAGACTCGCAAAAATGGGTCTTGAGACTAGACCAAGTCTCGAGACTCCATAACTGGAAGATGTGCATTGGAGATGTCAACTACGTTCTGCAATGCGGTTTTGGAAAATTTCACTGCGTACTGGCCACCCCGTGTGACATTTAAAAATAGGAAACCATATCAGCAGTGCCATGTACCGTGTGGACGTTTTCATGTAATGAATATGATGACTTTTTGAAAAACAAAAAGACTTTTCGGAAGTTTTTGTCTTGAAGCATAGTTGCTGCTATTGCTTACAGCTTTCACCTGTATTTTAGTACTGCCTGTGGTCGAAGATACACAAGTACCGTAGGATATTGCTATTATTTCTTCCTGCAGGTGCCAGGTGTTTTGTCGCAGTCAAAGCAGTGCACTGGCTTGCGAATTCGGAACTTTAGGAAGCAGTGATGTAGTCGGGACTGTATCCTTCGAGACCGAGACCAAGACTTCATCAAAAACTCCGAGACCGTGACTCAAAACCGTCGTCAGAAAGTCGTCAATAGGGGGTTTTACGTTTGTACGGGGTGAGAAAAAAATTTTGCATCATAATTCAAATTAACTTGTCCTGTACCTTTGTTTTACAACAACGTCATAGTTGACACTTCAAAGACTTCAACGTAATCACTTTTAGCAGCAGTGCATTGAGATGCTGAGTTAGTCATATGATTCAGTTTGAACCACTCAAAACTAGAATATCCTGCAAAGAATTGTAACTATTATGACCAAAAATAGAATTAGGTTTTTGATGTACACGTGCAACACCTCTAAAAACAATTCCATAAAAAGGCATGCAGTTGATGACTTTTGAACCATTCACAATACCCAAGGCCACATCTCTTTTACCGATTTTTGGCATGTTAAAATTTGATTCAACTACAATCTACATTAGGCCCTCTTTACTGCATAGCCGATAGGCCTAATGAAAGGTTAACAGGTAAAAGCACACGCGAAGTAGCCTATTAGCACTAAGATACATAAATGATGATCTGATGAAATGTGCTAAATGTAACTAGGCATAGGTACTGCTGTTCTGTTACGTATAGCGATCATGAGTCCAGAAAAGGGAGTGGCTCAATCAAAGCCATACCAATTCGGTAACTTTGATGACACGATGTCTGAACTAGTGTTGCCACTCTGTTGTTACTAGAGTCCTGTACGGGTTGAAATTTTGTATCTGCTCCCGCCCCGCACCCGCAGGAGTTTGAGAAATTTTGCCCGCACCCGTACACTTCTAACCCACACCCGCCCCGCAGGTCATCCCAACCCGCGCCCGCCCTGCACTTTTTCGGTCTCAAACCCGCACATGGCCGAAAGTTACTAAAAACTCACAACTAGGGCAAGTTTTTGTTGCAATAAAATGGTGAAAAATATGCATTTATTTTTAACAAAAGTTGAAGTAAAAAGTTGCATCTATGCACAAGCATTTTAAACTACAGTTCAAGAGATTTATTTACATATAATGATAGATATTTCCAAACATTATCTGGCGAGAAATGGTGATCATTTGCCAACAGTTTGCGTAGCATGCTAAAACTTCGCTCCAAAGTGCATGAAGTTGCTTGGCAATTTAACAATTTGTCCTACAGTTCTGGACTGATGTTTGTTTGGCCGGGTCATTTCTACAATCGCTTTTAGGTCACTATTCAGTTCGAATCGGTTATCAAAGAGAAAAGAACTATTCTGAAATAGTTCTCAAGCATGTTTTTCAAATCACACACTGTTACATTTTGCGCAATAGGCCTACTTGATAAAAGTTGCATGTGAAAAGGAAAAAGTTGCAATATAAATTCCTGCAACCAGCTCATTGTACTACATAAATTCTGAGTATTTCAGAAGTTGTTGGAAGCTGTAAAAAAAGTTGAAAAACTTGCCCTACTCATAACGTCTTAAGACAAGTCTAACAAGCAGCAAAATCAAGCTACTCATTCTTTTTCATTGACAACCAAACCAAAACTTTCCACAGATATGATCTTTCGCAGTTAACAGATTTGAGGTGATAAAAAACACGTTTCAGTTCAGTTGTGACTAGCTGTGCGTTAAGCGTTGTTTTATCCACTTGGAAGTGCTCAATGCCGGATTAAGGTAGCGCGGGGCCCGTAGCATTTCAAGAGCGCGTGGCCCCAAGTTAAAAAAAATCATCTCAACACCTGCTAAATCATAGTGTGTGGGCAAAGCGTCCGTATTTCTAGCTTTACTCTCTGTGTGCTCTATTCAGTTCGCATCGTGACATGGCAGTCTGAGTGTATCTTTCTGACCGCCATTGTTGCCAGATGGTTGTGACCTAAATCTGCTAAATAGTGTCACAAAGAACTGCTAAATTCTACTAAAGGTCTTGTCACAAATTTCAGCTAAAATCTGCTAAAAGCAGTAAAATTCTGTTAAAAAACTGTCATTTTTAACATGATTGAAAGAACCCTATAAAGTTATACAATACACTAATTTTTCGTCTTGCACTCGCTCTTAATAAGCATTGGCTGATAATGCCGGTCTTGGCCAACACACTTTTCGGCCCATAATTTTCTATCAGTCAACATTTGGACTTTTTGAGCAACGTAACTCCAGCTTGCCTCGTTTTTTTATGACACACAGTTCTTGACGATCTCTTTGAAATGTTTGCATGTTTTTATACAGTAGAATAATGCTCAGCGATAAACAATCTGAGCATAGTTTCAGCCCTACAACTTTCTAAGTCTGGTCTTTGTTACGTTGTGCTACATCAGGGAGCATGCAAAAAGTTCTTTAGTCTTATCTGAGTGTTTTTGCTACTAGTTATGCCTTTTAAGCTCACAGTACTTCGCTATGATTGCATTGTTGCAAACTTCGTAAAATGCTTTTGTTGAACCAGCACAATAGGCAGCAGGCATTGAGCGAACTTTTGCAGTAAGTTCTGAATCTTGCAACCACATATGTCGAAACTTTTGGCAGCTTCGGTTTACCAGGGTTTTTTTCTACCAGACATTACTACTTACTAGCGTAACTGAATCACTTGGAAATATCGTGGAGTGGGATAAAAACATATTCTACCAATGTTGCCTTTCAACCTAACGCGCTCACCAACCACACAAGCAAATAATTTAGACTTCACCAGGCTATCTAATTAATTACTTGTTTCATGATACAAACATCTGCCTAAAGCAGCTTCTTTGCATCATAAAAATTCCAAATAATTGCAGACAGCTGGTTGTGCTTTGTTCTGTTGTTACCCAGTGGCGGTTCTAAGGGGGTCCTGGGTGGGCCATGGCCCCCCAGATTTTTGGCTGGCCCCCTGCTTGGCCCCCCAGTTTGGTGCTGGATTTCACGTTCAAGTTCGTTTGATTGACATATACAGCAAATAACTTTCAGCCAGCACAATTTTAAACGATTTGAAGACCTTCTGGCGACGGTTCTGACGATATTCACAAGCCTATGTTGGGCTTGATAGGGTTAATCATAGCAAATCAAACTTCATTGCAACTGAAAATCACCATACAGGAGAGACATTTATGTTGACCCCCACTTTTTTACTTGGCCTTGCAGTGCCCTCCTCCCAGTTTTTTTCATTCTAAAATAGCCACTGGTGTTACCCAGTTAGAAACGTCATGAAATAAACATATTTTGTGATGAAGAAGGTGTAAAGTTTTCATCTTGAAAAACTCTTAGAATGGATTTTTGGTCAGGAATTTGTTACCTTCTAAACCTGCCAAACGGTTGGTAAAATCCTGCTAGAAAATTAGCTCTGCTAGATTGATGATTTTACACCTAACAGTGAGAAAATCTTGCAAGATTTAGCAGCAAATCAACTAAAATGCCAACACTGCTGACCGCAATCTTGTGCCTTTTGTTACGTTGCTGTACAAAAAGAATCAAACAAGAATTTCTGGACACAGACAGCGTTCAATTGAAAACCATCGCTTACTACTTCTGGCAAATTTAGCAAAATACTGACTTCTCGACTTCTTACACTGAACAAATTTTTATATATGATGTAATAAATAAAATTTATTACAGAAGACCGCGGGGCCCCCAAAAGCGTGGGGCCCGTAGCAATTGCTACATTTGCTACTACAGTAGACGCCGCTTAATATGATCACCTTGGGACCAGACCATTTTGGTCATAATATCCGAATGGTCATAAAAACCGAAGCCGCCATAACCGCACCTGAATCGATGCCGTAAGCCACAAGAAGCCCAAATAACCGTCAAATTCACCGTTCTACCAAAGTAACAGTGTTGCGTTGGCAGTAAAACAAAGTGCAGCACTGTAACAGTAAAAGTGACGGTAAAACTAAGTACAGTATGTAACAATATGTACAACGTAACACTATGTACAAGAGAGATGAAGAAAATGTTGGTCATATTATCTGAAATTTGGTCATATTAAACGGAGAATTTTAAATGGAGAAATTCCGGACCGTACCAAATAGGTCATAATAAGCGGTTGGTCATATTATCTGTGGTCATAATAAGCGGATCCGGCACTGCTGCTAGACTGAATTATTCCTCACCAAGTACGACGGTAGCCATGGAAAATGTTTACTTGCCCACCACATGGCAAGAGTCTGAGCTAATGTTTCGCAACAATTGGTTGTTACATTATAATGTAATAATTGCTGCAGGCCTGCTGTCCTAAGCGCAATGTTGGCAAACAGTGTTGCCAACTGGCATATTTTTATGCCAAATTTTTAAAATTTGGCATTTTTTGGATGTGGTTGGCATAAATATTTTTGGTTTGGCATATTTGGCAAATTTAGCATGTTTTGGCGTATGTTTGAGCGACCAATTATTTTTAACATATTCAAAATTTTGAACTAAATTATTTCCGAAATTTCCAAGACTTTTGTGAGTGGAAACATTCATGAAAATCCTCAGTCCTCTGTGCGTTGTTTTCATAAAAAATCGTGTTTCCGAGGATGTGTAACATGCTGCATGTGTCAACGCAAAAGTTAGAAACAAGTTAAACTTTCATCAACACTAAAAAATCCTTTAAAAAACTATACATTTTTATTTTGAGACGTTTCGGATTATTCTTAATCCATCTTCAGTCAAAAAATAAAGCAACACTTGGCAATGCTAGCAATTCAAAACCAAAAGACTCTGTGACGCAAGAAATAACAGTGTGACGCTAAAGACGTCAAAAGCAAAACCAAGACCGCCAACCCTGTCAAATTCGCTAACAGTGAAAGCAGGACCAACAGGTATGCAGAAGGTGCTAAAACAAAACCTGCATAAGATCGTAATTTACGTAAATAAACCAAGACCAGCAGCAAAAGACCATTCGCAGAGCACTGCAAACGAAGGATGCAAAAATTTTGTTTAACATTTTCAATTCACAATCAGCACGATATGTCTACGTCAGCACCAACAGCAATGCACGCAATATGTATTAACATAAGAACTGAGTATCAACCAATTATTTGACATAAAATCTACGTATTGAAGAGGTATAAAGGGGTGGAAAAATTGTCTACAATAATCTCGGGTTGTTGTTCTTGTATCAGAAGTGTCTCTTTAATTAATAATTCGCGGTAGTTAAAAGCAGATGCCAAGATTTCAGGATTTTTAAAGTCCATGAAATGATCTGGATATGTGTATAAATGTTTGACTACATCGGTAGCTTGGTGGTTCGATTTTAAAGGATTGTGTTCATCCAGGCGAAATTTCAAATTTCTTTGAGTTTGTCCAATATAGGAATGACCACACGAACATTTAAGCTTATATACCACATTGCT
>Ga0210059_1003156_pt1 | contig 26220 bp, 16 predicted proteins | sample Ectturendosymbi2_FD_188042 | JGI IMG/M metagenome (GOLD analysis project Ga0210059, IMG submission 188042) | Ecteinascidia turbinata endosymbiont from Florida, USA - Sample 2 (SPAdes) (version 2) | ecosystem: Host-associated > Tunicates > Ascidians > Unclassified | place: Key West, Florida... | reverse complement strand
GTCAGTCGGTCGGAGTCCGAGCAAATCTCTGCGACGGTGGACATCTGGAGCATGTACTCTAGGACTCTTCTTGACATATTATTTCTGATTTGAGGACAAACAGTTGCAGATTATAAAATGTTATCTTTTCACCTTTCAATAAATGTAATCATCATTGTGTTATCATTTAAAATCCTGGATTTGTGCCCAATCGCTTTGTTTCAACAATTGTGAAATACCCTGTATTCAAGAAAGTACCTGTGATATTGTTGGGACTTTTTGGCGTCCTCACAGTCATTCGGCGCACGGGGAATTGTGTTCCCCTTGCCCCCCCCCCGTCGTTACACCCCTGTTTGTATGGTTTCCAAATCTTCAGATTTCTGTTTATGTTCGCTAATCCTAAACTCACATTCGATTAGAACCTGCATCTGCTTGCGGCTCAAGTTTAACAATCAGCAAAATGCACGCACACCTCTGCGGTGTACTATAAGCATTTGCGTCCTGCACTGCAGTTACTTCTTTCTTTTAAACTTTTTAGTTATCTTACATATATGTGCAATATTCGAGGGCTACTATTATTAGATTAGATTTTATTGTGAACTGGCATGTTTCCATTCAACTTTCACTTGAAGTATCTCTTAGTTTGAAACTCTTGGTTTGTTGGAAAGAATTTTTATGAAAGATTTGTTTGAAAATGAAAGACGTAAACGCAAATTCAGTTCAATGGACAGACTGGGACAATAATCGTGAATGTTTCAAATTCGACAAAGTAGTCAAACATTCAAGTTCAACGGAAATAATTGCTGCTAATAATTCATCAATACATCATATCAGGAAAATGCACTGCCAGCAATTCACATTAAAAATACATCACACGAGCTTACCAAATCCTTTAGGCCAAACCAGTTTTATCACCGGGATTAATTTCGCTACATTATTCCGAGTTTGTTAGTAACAATCACTCAAATGTTTCTTCAGTCTCGGGCCCCTCTAGCTGTCAGGCCCCGGAACTATGTACCTGCTGGATCCCCTTTTCATAGGGCCTGCCCTCCAACTTTCGGACAAGGGGGACACAATATCTTTTGTCCCTTCCAATATTTTGCAATAAAAAATAATGCAGTTGTACATATTTCGTGGCTACATTACTGTTGAAAACCCTCAGCATAAAGCCGTGGAATAAATAAGAAAAATTGACATTATCATTGGAATACCTATAGACACAGTGTATTTTTTGTTTTTTAAAAAATAATTGAAGTGTTGTTGTGTTTGTTTTATCTACTTTGAAAAAGAACTTTTCAAATACTAATACTAAAGTTTTGTTGTGTACTTAGTAAAGAAGCAAATACCTAGTAATCATTGTCAAGTACCACTAAAATAGATCAGCAGAATTTGCCTCCCATTTTGGAATTTTACAAAAAGGTCGTACTACGGTTGAGTGAACATGGTGACGTCTTCGAAACGCAAACAATAATATTATATTATATTTGTGTAATCTTTCTAGCAAACTCTTCCAAGAAGGTAGTGAATAAAAATTCGCAGATATGATTCCTCTTCAAGGTTTCCACCGAACGTTTCTTCACAAAGGCTCAGGTATGTGTGAGAAATTAGAATGGAATTGTGGGCGAGATGCCCTGTTTGTTTTACCAGGGGTCTCCGAACTTTTTTTTCAGAGGGCCACGCTATTACTCAAAACCATTACTCAACAGTTCGAGGGCCGGACGTCTTACGTAATGTGATCGTTTCTGGATATGTTGCATTCTACCAACACTGTGTCACCTAGGATAAGTCAAAGACCTACAACCCCATTTGACAAGTGTCATGAATGCTAATTACGCCAATACATTTCCACAAGCTCACGTGTAGAAGTGGTTGTCTGCACAGCAGCGCACAAGCCTGTGTGCGCGCTTCCGTATTCTTGCAAGCCTTCAAAAATCATTGCGCACGCTCACACACGCGCCCAGCTTAAAGCAGTGGTTTTCACTATGGGGTCATGACCCACGAGGTGGGTCACGTAAATTCGTCTGCGTGAACCGTACAAAATTTTTATGCGCAAAACTGTTGCCTACTGCTGAAACTACCACCTAACAATCCTGCTTTCCGTCTTTACTCGGATTATCAATATAATCGTTGTTTCAACTTTAATACATAAATCAAAGTGATGTAAAATTAGCTGTATACTATATAATTGCTATTTCTGGGTCATGTTGTTATCATCAGGGGTGATAGTGGGTCACTGTAGAAAAAAGGTTGAGAACCAGTGGCTTAGTGGCAGAGGCGGATCCAGCGGGTAAGTTTAGGGGGGGGTGATTTCAGTAATATTTGGCGGTCAAGTCTCATTAGGTAATCACTATACTGTGCAGCAAACAAACAAACTTGTGACCAGTTCATGCGGTGTCCTACTCTAATGCTTGTTTTGCAAACGCACTTTTGGAAATTTTTGATATAGCTGATGTGTTCGTTTTTGCGTGTGTTGAATGACCTTTTCGTTTTGCCAAAGTACTTTTGGTCGCGGTCACCACACGGTATACGCAATATACCGTGCCTTGACGATCAAAATGGTGGACAGGATCTTTTCCATTTCGTAGCTTGTCGCCAATTGTTCGCATGGGTTTTAGAAACGATTTAGTTTTTTAGTCCTTTAAACATTTTTTAAAGTTTTCGGATAATCATTGAAGATCGCCTCTCTATCATTTTGTTAATGTTGACAGAACTTTGCGAAAAGTCATTACTGGGCTGGCGACGGATTACCATATAGTTTTTCCAATTCGGGGCAAAATTTTAAAACCCGGTTTCGGGTAGCTGGGAAAAGAAACCTGGGAAAACCCGTTTTTTTTCGGGTTTTGAAATCAATGCAATTTTGAGCGATAAAAACTCATTATCATTGTGAAATTACTACTGTTGGTCTCTGCGCAATTTATTAGCGAATTATTAATTAAGTTAAGCGCAGTTTTTCAATGATGTTTATAATACTGACACAAGACAATCAAAGCACACTTTCATCATTCAGTCTGTTTCTGAGTTTTGTGACAAATAGTCCCGTTGCTGAAAAATCCCTCTCTGGTTCCACTGATTTGGACTTGTTCGCAATTAAGGCATGGAAGAGTTATTCAAGGTTATTTGACCTCTTCTTTGTAGCCTCAAAAAGACTCATTTCCGTTTTCAAAATTTGTGATCGGATCTCTTCCTGTGCCGGAAAAGTTTATGGTCTTCACCCTCATGGATTACATGAATTATGTGCTTTGATTTCAAATGGTTGATAAAACTTTCAGTGCTTGAACCATCTCTTGTATAACGGAGCACAAATTGTACTTTGGTGTTTGTTGACGTTAGTAATCAAAGAAAATCAGAAGCTTAGAGAAATGGCTCTAAGCTTCTGATTTTCTTTGATTACTAACGTCTTTAAACTGAATGTGTGTGATTAAAGATCTACTTAAAGTCGCTTCTAAAGGAAAGCCAAATATTTTGTAGAAAATTATTGCAAACTGAAAAGGAACAAATCGATTTTGCAAAGAATCACAGCTTGTGTATGAAGTAACATGTAACAACTTATAAATTAACTAACTGGTAACTAGGAAACTATGGCATGCCTTTGAAGAACTACCTCATGTGGTAGTTATTTAATTAGGTTAGCGAAAAAACTAAAGTTCGCGCAGACACTTAGTATGTGCCAAATCACCTCAAGATTTGTCTAAATAGGTTAACTGAACGAAAATATAATCGGACCAACAACGAACGTACGATGGTTACCGAGCAAAACCCGCACCTCGTGCTTCATGATAATCGTTGAAAGTTCAAACGTGCTAATTTGGCCGTTACACGCGCCAATCTGCAACTTCAGTGTTATCAGAATTACTAATATTTGAATGCAACAGCAATTTCAGGTTTTTAAAATACCCGGGTTTTGGGTGGTAGAAAATCGCCAAAAAAAACGGGTTTTGGGTTCGGGAAAACACGGGTTGGAAACACTACTTCACCATTGTTCTTGAGATTTGTTCAACACGTTTCTTCTCTTCTTCGTAGTTCCTTTCACTGGATGTCGAAAGTTTTAAAACAATTGATCAAAGGATGCAATTATTATGGCTGATTCTGCGATGGGTCTGTTTTCAAAGTTTTAGGATTGCAAACTTCCTTTTCTGGACATGCTTGTGTTGCCAGGATCAGACGGTTTTAGTGTAATTGCGAATGAGAAAAGCATTCGCGTTGTCCCGAACAGTTAGTGCCTGAACACTATAAGCATATTGCTCAGATCAACAATGTAGCGCTGTTGACTTTGCCGCTAAGAAGCATGTGGACTGTAAACGCTCCCAAGAGACGCTTGTGAGTCCGAATTCTGTATATATTTCCATCTAGTAGCTGAGCTTTCATGTGGTTGTCACTGTGCAGCTTCGGCAAGGCGGACAGATCAAACGTGATACTCCCAGCTTGCAGACAGCAGACAGACAGGCAAAATGTGCGTTCTGCTGCATTGCTTCATTGAGCAGACGGGCAATTAATTGGCTTCCTTCCCGGTCAACTTCAGTTCATGTCGCACTGATATGCGGGAAGGGTTTTCGCAGTTGTTGATGTTGCTCGCTCAGGTTGGCTACCGGCGTAATTTGCAGTCGTGAGGCAAATCTCTTCACCTTTACAGAAGCAAATCCTGCGCAAGACCAGCATCAACAACAACGTTTTCAAGTTTAGAATATCAAAATCAAAAGTTTGTCAACATCGTCCTAATAATAATCTAGGTTGCAGCTGTTTTTCCAGGAAGGTTGGAGATATAAAATTGCAACTGCGATTGTTGAAGTAGGTGCTGGTTTGCCTTAAGGTGCCTGGCCCGCGGAAAGGCGTAAGTGGTTTGAAAACCCTCAGGTAAATGATACGCACAACCACTACAGCAATGTTTCGGTCACCGCTGAAATTGTAATGCAATGCTCATATCCGATTTTGACACTGCAACTGTGGTAATGCAAGTGCATTTGTTAAAAGGTCTTAATAGTTTAAAATTTGTCTTGCGATTCAAGCAATCTTCACATACGGAGAAAACGTAACAGCTATGCATGCAATGATTACATATAACAATGACGTGAAACTGTATACCGGTACTTGTCTGGAAGCATCGATTAGATATTTGTCACTGATTGCAGATGAGTGGTGTTTGTGTTTGCGCTGGAAACCAAGGCTATCTGAGATCGAAAATGAAGTAAAATGTGAATAGTGTTCTAACCTGTTTTGATAACGACCTCGACAAAAGCAAGCACAGGAAACGTCAGGCAAGTGAGAAATATTTACGCTTTTTCCTTTCACCGGAGAGTGTTATCTGTTGCTCTGTGTTTGCAGGCATTACCATTATCTTCTTATTTTGCCATAACTGCTGCGGGATGCAGAAGATCTGTATATTGCCGTGGCTCCTCTGTACATGTTCCATCCGAAAAACTACGGGATGACCAAATGATATTGATATTGCTGAGAAAAAATTTATCTGTCTTCTTTGAGCTTGTTTTCCTTTGAATTGCCCCCTTCATGGCCAGTGGGATGTTTTATAGAGCTTTGCCCGACACGAAAGAAGTGAACAACAATTGATGAAAACCTTGACATTAAAGTACCCGATAAGAAACGAAGTTGACATTTTTACCAAATTCTTTTTTGAAACGAGTTCAGTGCCTCTGCTTGGTGGCTTTATAGTGTTACTGCGTTGGTACTTCGTGAAAAAGTCCCTGGATTCATAAGCATTGCTTGGAATAAACAGGGACCAAGCTGAACTTCATCTGGGCTGGGTCTGGGCGCAGGCACTGAGCGAAAGTGCCTCACTCTGGAATCATTTAAGGGGTTGCAGCATTGTTTCGCTTATATACGTGGTTTATTTGACTTTCCATTAATTAATGTGGTAGCATGGGAGCTGGTGTGCGGTGGTGGACACCAGGACATCCCCGGCAAAAGTGCAGGCTGCATACGAAAAGGGACACACGAACAAAAGTATATAAAACACACTGGAAAAGTAACGAGATTCATGCAGTAAAGGAAGATTGAAGAAATGTTCGAAATTTTGTTTATTCAGGGTATGCTGTACTTTTCCCCACCATAAACTTTTCTGCTCTTCACACGGAGTTTCCCTGGTTATATGGGTTTTTAACAGAAGCTCCCCCAAATTTATCTTAATTTCTTAAATCGTTCATTTTTTACATTCTGTTCCAAGTTCACGGAATTTTACCACCACAGCAACTGGCTGACGATCAAATTGAACATTTTTCGAAGAGCAAATTTTCACCCCTTAGAAAAGCAAAGCGGACCCGAGTTTACGTAACAATGGTGTGAATCATTCGTGGAAAACGTACGTTGTTGAAAACATATTTCCTTTGCAGTTTTCACAACGAACCGACCGGAACGAGTTTCCTTTGTACTCCATTGATTCCATTCTGTTTGTTGTGCGAAGTGACAATCACACAACATTATGTAAACAGACCGAAAGGTCTCAATGCTTTCACAAACCTCCGTTCCTTTCTGTCCAAGATCGGATGGGATGTAACATGGGTTGGTGGCAGCAGTAGAAAAATCCAACTGTTTTGAAAAACAAAACTGTTGATAACTCGTTGCCCATTATTCGATACAATGAAAATTTAATAGAACTGTGTTTACCGTGTTGGCACAGGCTTACCGTGCTGGCACAGGCTTACCGTGCTGGCACAGGCTTACCGTGTTGGAACAGGCTTGCCGTGCTGGCACAGGCTTACCGTGTTGGCACAGGCTTACCGTGTTGGAACAGGCTTGCCGTATTGGCACAGGCTTGCCGTGTTGGCGCAGGCTGGCTTACCATGTTGGCACAGGCTTACCGTGTTGGCGCAGGCTGGCTTACCGTGCTGGCACAGGCTTACCGTGCTGGCACAGGCTTACCGTGTTGGCACAGGCTTACCGTGCTGGCACAGGCTTACCGTGTTGGCACAGGCTTACCGTGTTGGCACAGGCTGGGGCTGAATCCGCATTTTGTGATAACCCTAATTACATATCATGACATGGGATGAAATTAAAGTGGACTGTGACGTCACCATGCAATATTCCAGTGAATTCTTATTAAATCACAAAGTAGGTTCTCCAGATTTTTCTGGTTTCATTCCAGTTTTGACTGGAAACAATTGGTGTTGACGTAGACAAGGAAATCAATTATTTAAGAGTCAGTCTGAGATTTTGTCGATTTTTTAAGTGATGCAAACGTTTCAAAAGCTTTTCGCAGCCAATTGTAAATACTTACTGTTTTGTCGTCAGCTTTCTACGCTTTGGTTTGAAGTACGTCTGTATATCCAGCCTCAAGCGGCGAACCACAGACGTGCTAAAGGCTTGCACCTTTGCAAAAAAACACTATTTTAGCAGTTTCGCTTGTGTGATTGTGTCAGTAAGCCTTGTCACAGTCGAGCAGATTTGAAAATGTGATTTTAATATGGCTTATCTGAACACAATGAGTATCAACATTAACAACTCTACATCACTTGGACGTGACACGAGGCACAGTGTTGTACTTAAAATCGAAGTCAGTATGCACTTATCAAAACGATATCTTTCACATCAGCTGATCAGTTAAAACTATGTGTGGTATAAGCAGTATATACACGCGCATTCTCAGCTCTCTGTTGATTGAAAACTTTACGACATTTAATAAAAACAGAAGAATCACAGTCAGAGCAGTGGAGTAGTAGCTGGGGGGGTACAAGCGCCCTCTTTTTGAATTCTCAAATTTGGGCAAAATTTAAAAAATGTGGACGGCATTTTAAAAAAATACTCATGAAATTATATTGCTTTTTCATTGAGTATATACAAATGAAAGTTTACTATGTCATAGAAAAGACATCAAATATATATAAAATCAACACACTGTTTGGAGTAATTTCGTGTTTTAGTTTGTGAGAGTTGGTGAGTATTGGACTCAATTGAAAGTTTGGAAAAATAAGGCATTTCATTTACATGCTTTATTAATTATACAATGTGTGAATCGAGCATGCTGCAGGGGACCTATACTTCATATTAGTAGAGTCCATGTCAGCAAGTACAGGAAAACATTAGTTGTTAATGCTAACTACAGTGTTTGGATGAACACATGTTGCCATACAGTTTGTTGCATGCGTCCTATGCCTCAGCTATAAGTTTTTTGCTGTCAGTAACAGTTGGAATGTGAATGGAAGCTGGCTTCGCTCTGCTGTGCGTTGACCGATTCTGACGGTTTCGAAAGTAAAAAAGACGTCATCCAGCTGGTACCTTCTTACCAATCCGAGTTAATTTATGTGTGACCTCCACTGTGGTCACTTCGTTGTGACCCAACCTTTCACTTTGCTTGTCTCAATTTTTAAAAGGCATCCGGATACAACCAAATCATACGTTGTATTTAATGTAAAAAAATATTCGTGGCGTAAGTGCTCTTTAAAACTTGTTTGTAGTCATTGAGACTTCATCGATAACACACAGTAACACGCTATGAATCTAGAATTTATTTGTTTCCTTAATACTCATGCAGTACGTAATATACGCCGTCAGGGTAAATTATATCACATTGAAGCCTGCTTGTCTTTCCGTCATGTCTCGTTCTCGCAGTGTATTCCTCAGCACTTACAAATGTGAAATTTCATGATGTGTTTTATGCAAGCCGCGGTGGAAAGCCTTGGGGTTTTCGTGTGGTTGAATAGGATCAGTTAGGCATGAATTTACAGGGTTGATGCCCTCTTATCCATTGTAACTGAAAAAAACTGCATTGTGGCAATTTGATGACAGACACAAAACATCTGTTTGACAGCAGCGCCATTTTCAAACCCAAACTCTGTTTAATGAATGAACGCCTTTCATTGATTACCAAAGTATGAAGTCCAGACGGGAGTTCTAACGACTCTGAGTGGACTACTATAGACGGTAAGACTGAGCTAAGCTGATCACGAGTGCAGGGTTGATGTCAAAGCATGCACTCTTGACAAAGCAATGACAAATGAGATGGAGGGGGCTCAGAGCTTCAGCAGGTACCAGCAGTGATCGTTTCGCTATTGTACTGAATTTGTTTCAGGTATGAGAAAATGTGAAATATTTACCCAGTCGTTTTGTTTGATTTATTGTGAAAAACATTTTCTACGCACATGTACAAGAGCTGAGGAAAATTTTGTGAGAAATTACAGAGAGAGAGAGAGAGAGAGACAAAAAACAGAGCCGCGCTAATTTGAAACGAATAGTTTTCCATCCGGTTTTGAACTGATCGAGTTGATTTTCTTGGAACCGTTTGTATTTCAACCATTATGTATACCAGTGTTGCAACAGTAGAGGTTGTAATTTCTTATTATGTTATGAAAGTGTTGTGCAAATTTTTGCTTGGGGTCTTTTACATCCGATGGATGCTTCGACGAATAATTTTACGTGAGACTGACAGCTTATAGCAAATTTTAAAATTTACATTCAACGTAGTTTCTTCTGAAATTTTTTTGAGTCTTCATTATTGATTTGTTTTCTATGATTTTATTAATATTTTTAATTTTTATTTTGAATGTGCCATCAACAATTTTTTTCTGTTGATTGCTTGTTAGCTGATAGCTTTGAAGTCTCACAAAGAGTTGAAAAACTGTGGCACGGGCCATAAGTACCACCTATCCATATGCTATCATCACTTTTCAGTAGAAAATGTTTTTATCTTAATTTCAAGCTGGTACAATGAAATATCACCACTGTTCCCCCCTTGGAAAATGCTTTTGGCCACCACCTAGAAAAATCCACTGTTGGCACCCTATGAAAAAAATCTTGTTGACGCCCAATTGTAGTTAGTTATGTGTATTATAATTGTTTCTTGTTCTCCGCATGTCATGATGTGGGAAGAATTTAATGTTCCTCATCTTATTGGGTCATACTTCTTTGACGGGCCAGTAAACCATACCTTTTATCCAGAGGCACAACGAAGGGAGCAAGGGGGGCGCAATTCCCCGGGCGCCGAATCACTATGGGGGCGCCGAATCACTATGGGGGGCGCCGAATCACTATGGGGGGCGCCGAATCACTATGGGGGGCGCCGAATCACTATGGGGGGCGCCGAATCACTATGGGGGCGCCGAATGACTGCGGGGGGCGCCGCAAAGTCATAACAATGTCACGAGTACTTTCTGCAATAGTACATTTGCTCCCAAAAGACCTCAGGTTCGAACATGGGGGCGCCAAACTTGCTTCTTGCCCCGGGCGCCAACTAACCTCGTTACGCCCCTGCTCCTATATACCGAAATTCAATTAACTTGGAATCAGAGAGGTGGTTTATTTTTGGCAAGATGGAGTTCCAGCTCGTTATGCCCTCGGTGTGAGGGATTATTTTAAAATGATATTTTTGCTGAAAGGTGGGTAGGTCGTGGTTCTGGAAACATTTAATGGCCGCAAGAAGTCAGGAATTGGCAACATGTGGTAACTCTCTTTGGGGATGCATAAGGGATATTCCGCCTAAACAATGTTACCAATACCATGATGAGTTGAAGGCAGCTGCTATCACGGTATTTGAAACAATAACCCTGTTATGTTGAGAAAAATGTTTCACAGACAAAAAACACCCAAAACTAGGGAAATTGAAGGCGAGGTTTTAGAATGCGGTTGATAATTTAGATGAGCGTTTCTTAACCTTTTTCTACCTCTGCACCCCTTTTGGTCACGCCTAAACAGTACAGCACCCCCTACCATTGGCTAACACCTTTGTCCAAACGTATTCCTTTTACCTTTGACCCCCACATACGTGACCTTCCCCAGCACCCCCTGAAATTGATTTCAGCACCACCTGGGGGTGCTAGCACCCCAGGTTAAGAAACCTTGATTTAGATGATGGTGTGTGCGAAGCAAGCATGTGTTAACACAGTGTCGGAATGTGGGTGTTTTCCTCCCGGGAGGGTCTTTGAGAACTAAATATTGGTTGTAATGTAAGGCAGGTTGACGTTAATAGTGTTTACGGCATGTTCAAAAATGCGCTCGACGAGCTTCAGACTGCAAAGGAAACAAAAAATGCGAATTATTTAGAAGGCCTAGTTCGACAGATGCCGATCCTGGAATGTATGTTAAAAAAGGCGGGTGAGAAGTAAACACTGCATTTGCGAACACCTTTGTTTTATATCATTGTCTACTTATGTGTTCCAGTCTATACTGTAATTCTTTCAGGTCCAGCTAATGAAACCAACATCTGCTGCACATGTGTTTCTCAGAGGTCTGTGAAGATTGTGGTCGTTGTCAGCATTGTCATAATTAATGCAGACGCAACACGTTGAGCTCGAGCTCTGCAGCAAGCTTTTTGAGGAATCTCCTGCTTGGTTTATGCTTTCATCTTTTTGTGATGATTCAAGCTTGACTTATCATTCAGAAATGATAATTGTCACAGCAGTGACGCACACAGGCGAATCATATCGCAATTAATTTGCACAAGAAAACTAATTTCGTGGTTTTTAACACATTTTCAGTCCTACGCAGCCAGTATAAAAGTTACTAGCGAATGTTGACATGAAACAATTGCAGAAAAACCACGTATCGTTGCTATGAACAATTCGCAAGAGTAGATTAATTTGCTGGGGCAATTATTGCTAATGTCAACGCACTGGACTGCACAGCGCAAGACATTGCTGCAGACACAGGGTGTGTTATAAGGAAACTGCGACAACGACCCCCGATTGATGGACCACCAGTAGACCGCGGTTCATCGGTATGCAGCTGCAACACAGCTGCAAGCCGATCAAAATGCGGTTGATCATGCAAGGACTGCATCGGGCATATGCTACAGCGCGCAGCACCTTGACTCACTTGAACACTATTGGTGGAAAAGATCAGTGGCGCGTATGCGGCAAGCAAGTGGTGGATGCTTTCGTTACCTGCAAAAGGTGCTGATTCATTTGTCAGGTCTGCAAAAAATGGAATGAGAGAACCCTAGCTTTTTCTGTTGGCAGTTGACGACGTGGAGGTTTGAGGTGTTGATGTTAAGCAAGTGTGCGCGTGAATAGCTGAAACTACTATAAAGTTTTGATGCAGATTCACAAATTTCTTCGCAGTTAGCTTGAGTTTATGCAAAGACGGACATGCAAAGACGGACCTTTGTTTACAGCGGAATCGAGCACTACACCGAATTTTACGAAGTTGGTTTCGACAAACATTTCGGTCGTTTAAAAAAGCTTTCTTCTTCACAACGTATCGTGCAGAAGGTTTGACATCCTTTGTAAAACAACTTCGGCCTTCTAAATTTTATAGAATGCACGCTTTGTGAAAGTAAATATATATACATAGATACTGACTTTTTACTTTAGAACAGTGGTTCGTAACCGAGGGCCGCGCCTCCTTAGGTGGCGTCAGTAAATTTCCAAGGGGCGCGAGCTCTTACGCGTTCTACAATATGGAAAGTTTGATCAATAAATTTACGAATGAATGCATTTTTTCAACCTATTTAATGTCAGGGGGGTTTGAAATGAAGGAGAATGGATAAAGGGAGAAGGAAAATTACTTAAGGGAGGTATGGTAGAGAAAAGGTTAAGAACCACTGCTTTACAAAATGCTCAGTTAATCCGTTGCTTGACTTACGATGCTCAGAGACTTCAATAACTCATTTCTTCGAAGATGTGTTGTGAATCTCATATTACAAAGAATTTTAATCAACTCATTCTGTTGTAAAATAGCGATTGGCCATCGTGTCAATATCCCTGTTCATCAGCTGTCTGTTCGCAACGTGTGGTTGTTGAGAGTGTAAATCTCTGCATGCTGGTATTGGATAGAAGGGGAAGCCTTCCACATAGTTACCCAGAGCTGGCGATTAGCTGCTGTCGTGTCTTGAAAACCAAATATTCCCACAAGAATGGCATAGCTTTGTATTCAGTCATTGCCGAACGGAAACACTTCAATAACTACCGGCGCCACCTGGAACTAATATCGAAAGCTTTTGGATGGAGAGCAAATGTATTTGTTTTAAGCGATGCATTCCTGTAAAAGCGCAGTCCCCATTCTCACACTTTTCTTTACCAGTTCTTGACGTAATCGCACTGCAAGTCTTTGCCAGATCATTGAGTGCCAAACTTGTTGGCTGCAGAGCTCACATAACGTGCAATAAACTTTACGTAAAGGTTTATCCTGCTTGAAATTGATTTTCGGTTATCTTACGCGCAGTTGTGATCTGCATTGCAGCAGTAATAGCAGTGTTATGTTGCTGGCTGCTTTTTTGGAATTTCCCAGTTTCCTCAAATCTTGAACAACTACGTTCATGAAAAGGAACCGAAGTTAAAAGTGATTGCTTGTCAATATAGGCCCTAACAACAAACACGACAAAACGTGCTATTTTTGCCATAATCGTTTTTACAAATTTGCGTGTTGCGTCAAATTTACGTGTACATTCAAAAAGCTTCATAGGGGTTGTGAATTTTTTCATCAGACCGTTCTCTCTTTCTAATTCACTATGAGCTCAAGTCTACATCACCAGAGCAGACAAACCTTTTTCTTCATGCTTCAAGCTCTTTCATCTCCTTGCAGACGTCTGGCGTGTCTCATCTCGACACAGATATCGCTCAGGAATTTTTATAGAACCTCCCCGTCATAAGCAGTGACAAGAACTGTTGTGAAAGCAACGCATAGTGTTGAACCTATTCATAAACTGACACTGAAACCGCAAGCTGCTGATGCCGTGCCAGTTGCTTTCCTCAGCTACAAAACTACGTACCGATGGTCTCGGATAACTTCATTCCGTCACGCATGAAAGCGCCTGTTCATTCGCAAGTTGCTTTCAAGGAAATGCGTAGCTTTTAATGTGTTCCAGAAGCGAGAGCAACACAAATGGCGAAAAACTTATAAAATCGAACTTAAGTCAATATTAACAAATTGTTTGCATGGAGCCTGAATTTGCATCAGCTTGCTGTTATTGACTCAACCTGATATCGACGAATGTTAAAACGAGCTATAAATACAGATTTTATTTACGTCCTTCCTTCACTCACTGGATTTTCACCAAATACTCCAAAATGCCTGAATTTGTTATTTGCGTCAACGTCGTCATGAGGCAGAGTTGCCGGCCAAGAAATTAGATTGCGAGTTTGCCCCCCCCCACCAAAAGCCCCCCCCACCACAAGCAAGCAAGGTGCTGAAGATTAACGGGTTACTCTTTCGTGGCATATCACAAACAGTGGCGTAGCCAGCCTAAAAATTGGGAGGGCAAAATGTTTGATTTTAAGCAAATAGCACTATTTTGCTTAGAAAAACGCCCCTTAAAGCACAGAATTACTATATTTTTTAAACATTTGGGGGGAGCCATGGCCTTATTGGCCCCCCCTGGCTACGTCTATGATCACAACACTTGTTTCAAATTACAATGTCAATAGAATTGATAGGAAGCTGTTATCAGCAAAGAATAAATAGCCGATATCGGTATTAAGCTTAGTTTCACAGTAGCCTCCCTGCTGAGTGCGTAGCAGACATAAAAACTTAAGCACTAAAATCTAGGATCCAAGCAGTTGTGGAATTAAAAGCGCTATGCGTTGAAAAGAATGGAAAAGACCTATATATTTAAGGTGAGGATGTGCTGACATTTTTATCTCTAATTTAGCTGAACCTTTTTTTGTTTTTCATTTTATTTCTAGGCATTTATTCCAGAAACCTCGGCAAATTTCATACGACGCTCATAAACTTTTCAAGAAAAGCGTAAACCAGATGAACGACGTCAAAAAGCATTGCGATTTCATCTTTTCATAGAACACAGCTTCTGCTCCTTTTCCGCTCACTGCAAAACGTCTTCCCGTTGATGAAGTAGCTCCACACCGGTGACAATTGATGACGGTCCCACTCCAGGGCCGCAACCATGGAAACGGGCAAACCGGGCAATTACCCCCCGAAATGTTTGCAGACATGATGGCATTCACGTACTCCACACGAAAAGTTATTTCTCGAGACTTGCGTTACCTCTACGTAAACCTCTTCTCAAGACACTTTTTCGCATACGTATGTGCTGCGTCATATAGGATAAAACTATTAACCAGTCAATGCACCATGCTTCCGAAAACTCCCAGCAAAGAACCAGAGACAAGCTTTAAAGGCGCTAGTTGTGAAGTGAAACCATCCGTTTCATGAAAGTGGCGTTGTGGTTGTATATGTGACCTCACAGATCAGAAATCAATAGGCTACCAATCGAGGCTACTGCTGCAGCGTGGTTTACAGTCAACATTGTTGTTTCGCCTTGAAGCATATGCCAACATTACTTAGTATGGCGAGGTCGAGCAAGCAGTCTTGCTTACTGAATTACAGTCCCGTCACCTCGGGTGCTTTGGTGGGCTAAGCTTCCCCAAATTGAAATATGAAATGTAAATTAGTGGAGTTTTGCCAATTTTTATAATGTCAAGCCCCCTGCACAACAGTAAAGCCCCCTGTTGAAGGCCTTCTGGCGACGGTACTGCTGACTTACTGTTCAGAAGTGCCGAAGCAGGGCGTGCAGGACAGGAAACGTAGTCTTAAACAATTAAGAAATGACTGATACGATGGGAAGTGAAACTGATGTTGAGCAAGCTGTTGAAATAGTACCAAATACTCAAATCGCACAAAAGGAGTTTTCGCAGTGGGACATTAGCTTGTTCGCTCGACGGAAAACAAGCAGCGATGAGAAGTATATTAACTTCTAGGTGGCAGCCGGGTAAGATCTACCGATTTCCCGGCGTAGTCGAGGGAAAGACAAAGAGGTACTTCACAGGAAGGTCTACCTAGATATGAATAGTCCATGGTTAAGTTGGAGCCATAAAAGTCAAGGAGCTTTCTGTGTGTACTGCGTCTTATTTTCTGAAAGCCGATGTACTGGTAAAGTAAAACGTGCGCCTGCAGGATTTTCGGTATTAATGCAAATATAAAGGTATAAGGAAAAGCGCTTACTCCATGCAACTCCAGCCCACGCTCTCGAAATGCCGCTCTCGTTACCATGTTAGATTGCATCGTCCGTATAACCGCAAAATCATTGCTTTTTGTCTCTCATTCGTGCCCGCGAATACAAAGATCATTTTCTTTACCGAAGGCTTTAAATACCAGCAATTACCAAGCAGCCACTGAATCACGGTAGCCTGAACGTTGAACCACCACACTCCTTACCGATTTCGATAGTCATTAGCTGAAGCCAGAGCCCGACCACCCCACGTCAGATTAAGTGATTAATTTCTTCTGCATTTTATCATTTGTGACATAAGGATCTTGTTCTTTTTTCTGTTCTGATCACCTATGGTAATTCTTTTGTACTTAAATCTTGCTGACTGGCATGCTGCAAGCCTATTCCATCCTCCACATGTTGATTATGAAATCTTCCATGATTTGGTTTGCATGAATGCTGTTCTCTGTATGATCTGTGTAATGTCATCTATTCTTCTGTTTTTTTATATTAGCTGATGTCTAAGATTGATTGGATTTACATCTGAAAACTTCAAAAAGACTACTGCTAAAAATTAACAACAAGCTTTTGGTGAAACAGTATGTGGGATTGGTAGTAATCGTGAAATCGTGAAGTAGCTTACGCTTTTCTGAATTTATCATCATTTCCTCTCTTTTACTTGGTAAGCTGATCGTAGCAAAAAAGTCGTATCATGGTTAACTGCACACCGATGACTTCATAATCGTCGCCAAAAGTGACTTCTGCCCTCCCCGAAATTTTTCTCTGCGACCCTAGTTCCACCTCAGAACCGTCGCCAGAAAGTTTTCAATAGGGGGGCTTTGCGGTTCTGCGGGGGGGGGCTTGACATAAAATTAAACAAAACTCCATTGATTTGTAGTGTTTCACGTTTCAATTTGAGAGGGCTTGTTTGGGGGGCTAAGCCCACCAAAGACCCCCGTGGCGACGGGACTGTTCCACCTGATCGTCGTGGTGGGTGAGGAGCTTTACGTCCAAACCTGATGCTTTGCGCTGTTGAAAACTAATCGGAAAAGTGGGATAAATTTATTAAAGTTTAAATACAGCAATCTCCGGTGCAGCTAGCTCTAAATGTAGACAACGTCAGAGCTCAGTGATGTGATTGTGACGTGTCAGGTGATTAGAATAAATCTTCTTTGACGTCATATAAGAACAGCTACATTGCTGATTTTGAAAGTTTCCCTGATTTTTGGCGCATTGATTATAAGATGATGTCAAACACGTTTAACACATCCAAATGCATCAACACCAACTTGTTTCTTGGGTAACTTGCAAGACTGACGACACGTAGCAGAATTTATGCTGAACTTGCGATGTTTCATTGATATTGAGTGAAACTTATGTTGTTGATCACGTGCTGTCCTCGTGGCAAGGTTTGATGCACCGTAAGAAAGCGTGGTCGCTGCCGATGCTATCTCTGCGCCCCGAGAAGCGATTGCATTGATGAGGTCACACGCGCAGAAGCTTAATGAGTTCATCTTTCGTTGACGTTTTCAATCATTCATCGTGGCTTGCAATTCTCGTGCAACCCCGGCCTCCCAATCCAAACGCCTGTGCCACGTGAGTAGGGCAAGCGAGAGCAAAAAAACAGCCTTAACAGGATAGTGCGTGTGCGAGTCCACCTCTTTCCTGCTTGATTACACTCTTCGTTTAAATGTGCCAGGTCTATTCAGCACGTTGTAGTCATTTCAGCTCTATTCCACCGTGATTTACACACTTTGAAATTGCGCCTGACCGTTCAAGGTTATTGCAAGAGTTGCAACGAAGGCAAGTTGCTCATCTCTGAATGGACGTTCTCCCTGTATGCTCGGGGGAGGTAAGTGCCCAGACGAAACTGCTTGACTTTAGGCCAATCGGGCAAACATACAGTAGGAAACAAACCGAAGCTCTGTAAAAATTTACGAAACCCCACTAATGGTCATATTTGCAAATATACTTTCAAATAATGTGGCGAAGTGTTGCTAAATTTTGCAGTTTTTATTCCTCCCACCACGAAATGATTTCTTTTCCACTATTTTTAGTAGCCGAGATGCAAATTTGAATAGTAGTTTATGGAATCAATCTCTGTCACTCACCAGGCCGGATTAAGACGAAATTGGTCCTGATGCTGCAGTGCATAAATAGTATGCTACAAGTTTTACGATTATACTCACACAAGAAAATGTAAAATCAATTGCATAATATAAAGTCGTCTGCTTTTACCTGGGATTGTTTTAGGAATGGGCCTAATGCTGCCACATCAATAACACCCACCTTTTTTATTTATTATTCATTTATTTAACGGCAATTTTGCTCCAGGCCTGCCTGGTGCGTCGTGTCACGTCGAGCTTTCAAAAAGTACAACATAAGAAAAGTACAGCGAGCATAAAGAAAAAGAAAAGACTATTGCAGATTACAACTACGATCTTTTAACCGGACTTCCCATCAACAGTAATAACCACCTAAATCCGGTCCTGCTGTCGGCAGGGGTGTAGTGGGGTGGGTACGCGTGGGAACGCCGTTCCCACACCTTTTTGGGTGTCGGAACTCTTCCTACATTTTTTCGTAGTGACCTCGCTTCAATTTAATTTAATGTAATTTTAATATTTTGAAACAGACACGCAGTCCACTCAGTACAAGCACACACTGTCTGCACAACGCAGATTGATAAAAACAGACACAACAGAACGTTTTATAACGGCGTTAGAGGTATAACCACAGGGCTACAGACACTTTTTAGCACTGTTGTTCGCTAACCCGTAACACTTGGTACAACACTACTGCAGAGTAGGACACTGAGTCCAACCCTGGTCAAGGCCAGGTGAAGTAAAAATGCGTTGTGGCATGCAAACGTCCTAAAACTGTAACGTCAGGCCACTCAGTCACAAAGTAAAATACGGTTGTAGTGTTCAAAGAATAAGAACAAACATAAGCAATCTGACTGCGTCAAAGTGCGCAACCATGCATTGTTAGACTTTCTGTATCGTTCAAGAAAGAGGTACATATTTTTTCACAATAAGGCCTGAAAGGTAGGAATGTTACATTGAACCTGATGACTACTAACACTCGCTCGCCACGGCAGGTTGTATAGTGCCTTGCAACCAAAATTGTAGGCCACATGCAATCTCTGCATGTATGCCTTTCTGAAATTACACCATAATTGTGATGATGCATACATGGGCGTATAGTAGGAACGGAAAAGTACATTTTTACTGCGTTCGAACTTTGGGGAACAGAGGCTCGCAGCTTGTTTGCTGCACAGTATTGATATCGCAGTTGACTGAATGTGTTTGTCATCTTGACAGCTCAGTATCCAGTTAAAATCCCTAAATATTTGTAGTGGTTAACACATTTCACATTTTGACCATCCAGTGTCAGTTACGGGATGATCGTGCTTTTTGCGTTATTAGCACTCTTAAACGTCATACAAAGTTTTGCTGCAGTTGAAAATAAATCCATGCGATTCTGCATAAGCCTGACACACATCTAGCGTCGTTTACTCAGATTTCCTGTGTGTCGCTGATGTCGCATTCATGAATAAATTGCAATATGTTTCTTGCGTAGCACCCCTACCATAACGTGTAATTCAGGAGTGGTCAATCCGCGGCTGGCGAGCAATATGCGGCTCTTTGCCCGGTTTCATGCGGTTCTTACGTAATTACCAGAAGTCCCACTAAATAACATGCATTACAAATAAATGGCTTGTAAAGTTCTGTCATTGTCATGTTGTTGTGTAATATTCACAATAAATCTAGCTGAGCAAAGGTTTGTGTGTGAGTGAGGAAGAGATGGGGTGAAGTTCACGTATGCCCATGTGTGTGATGTGGCTCTTTGCGGTAACACAGTGAGAAATGTGGCTCTTGGTCTCTGACTGGTTGGCCACCGCTGGTGTAATTACTGTTTGTGATATGATGAACGCTACTTGCGTATTCCACACTTTGTATGATTGCTTGCACCTGTCCTCAACTTACTCTTCGTCATAACATTTCAATCAGGTTTCAGGTTGAAGTTTCCTGGACCAAAATCAAGCTAGCTGTCAGTTCGCCAACCGGCACTTTTTAATTTATGTGTTGGCTGCAGTTAAAATGATGGCTAAGTTGGGCGAGGGATAGTCTAGACCAGCTTAATGTCCAACCCTCGGACCGGGCCAAGTCGAAGGTTTTGTGCGGCCCAGTTTAGGTTTTTGCTGTAGTGTAAGTAGCCTAAAAACTAGTGCAAAACTTTTTACTAGTTTTTGGATTTCTACCCATGTTCCATTAGCATTAAACTGCCTTTGACATTACACCTTAGAGAGATTTAAAGGTGCCACAGTCGTTACCGTTGCAGATAGCATTGGAACGCTTTCAGCACATTAGCTTTAACTACTTTTACTTTGCTAAGATCGAAGCAAGCCATTCAATGTGCGGCCCTGGTTAAGATAGTGACATAATTTTTGGCTCAGTAAGCAATTTCGGTTGGACATAGCTGGTCTAGGCTCTAGAGTTAGGATTAGAATTCGGATTAAAGTGACGATTAATAACTGACATCTGACTTGACTTTGGTGTTTTCTGGTTGGATTTTCAGAATGGAGGGCACTGTGGTGTGTAAGAGCATCTTAGCCGTCTTTAGTGTTCAAGTCAAGATCCAATTCAAATGGACTTGTGGAATTGGAGGTCGCATTACGCTTATTAAAAATGTAGCTTGTCCACTCTGGTTTTCCCAAACTTCGTTATTTGTGAACAACTATTCAGTGTTCTGTTTAGAATTTTTAAAGATCTTTCGTTCCTTTGTTACTTTTACTAAAATATGCACAACACCCAGAGGGTTGAAAAAAGAAAACAAGAACAGGTTTCAATAGTCATTTTGTTTTAAGAAGGCAAAAATATCGGTGTCAAAACTGACATTCATGATCAAGGAGGAACTGCCACCGAAGTTAATCATGTCCAACTCCGACTGAAGAACTCAATTGTCGGAAAAATCCTGTCCTGATGTTTTGACAGTTGAGATGTGGGCGAACAAGCAAAAACCATCCCTGGCTCATTTCCAATTCAAGAAAAATCGATTGCAAAATATGGTCAAATGTAACCAGTAGGCACGTTGAAAGTGCAGCGACGTACGTTTCCAAAAAATGTTCAACAATTTCCATGATTTCTCAGGCCGTTCAAGATCCATACATAGTTATCTTCTTTAAGGAAAAAATGTTTCATGCATGTAAAATCTCAGTTTCATATCAAAGCAGGAAAAAGTTTCGAATGTGCAAAAGACAACTCGCTTCCAAATGTCATTGACTGCTACCATCAAACTGAATATATTGGCACCAGCAAATTATTCAGTAGTTTACCTTTTCTTGCAAGAAAAGATAGACCATTCTTTGACTATTTTGATCTGTTGCAAGTGCAGGATCTGAACGGTGCTGGTTCACCAACACCCAAAAGGTTTGCGTACTCGTTATTCCGTGACTTCTGTTGTCAATCATGTTGCTCGTCAAATGAGACAAAAGATTTGTCAGTTGATTCAATGAAGACACCAAAGTTTCTAATTTGATTGACGAATCTACCACGCTAAGTACAAAGGCAACTGTGATAGTACATTTGAAATACCAGACTAAGAGCTCAGAAGAACCTCATTCTATATCTTGATTTGTTGGAACTACCCAATGCAACAGCAGCGGCAATAACAAGCACCTTGCTTTCATGTATTTCTGACTATGGGTTCAGGCTCAGCGACAGGTGCCTTCAGTGCAATTTCATTCGGTTAATGAGTGGTGGAACAAGCTTAGTGCTTGCCAAAAAATCTGGTGCTTGCCATAAATTGTTGGAGAAGTACCGTAAGATTATTCTTTGGCACAGTTTAAATCATCGGCTAAAAGTTGTCGGCTTGAGATGCTGTTGCTGAGGTAAGCGGTACCAACCACTTCCAAGCGTTCACGGACAAATTATGCTCCCTGTATAGCCAGTCCCCAAAACTTCAGAGAGAGCTGGAAGAACTTTCAAAAAGACTTGGGAAAGAGGTGCTGAAAATTGGAGAATTGCTTAGCGCACGCTGGGTGGCTATTTCATTTAGAACTGTGCCCGCTGTTTCTCATGATTGTGAATCCCTCTGCAAACACCTTGATGATGGTAGAAGCGATAAAACTCGTTCTAAGTGTGAACAATCCGGGTTTCAGGGTCTACGAAATCGGATGACTTTAACACAGTCTCGTCAGGATTCGGCGCTGAGTGAAGAGATAGGTAGATATAGCTATTTGGACTCATTGCGCCAGATATACTCTTCAAGACAGCGAACGCCGGGGGACCGAAAAACACAGAGATAATCTGGTCAGGTCCTCCATGAAGGAGATGAAATCGATTAGAGTTACATTAATAAAGGTTGTGGCGACCGCAAGACGTGCTGTCGCGATCTGATGTGCAGGTTGCGGGATTAATGACCAAATTGTGAAGAGGTTCTCTTCTCGGTGAACATATGGCCATAATGTTTAGGTGTCATGGACTGAAAGGTTACAGACAAAGAGGAAAAGAAAAACCCTAACAAAAAGGATATCCTCTTCGGGTTGCCATAACCCTTGCTTGATCCGCGCACACCCAGGGCAAAGACAGTTTATGGTTTGATTCGCTTTGCAGCAAACAGGGAACGACCGTCGTTCGAGTTGCTCTTCAGTCGTAATACAGTCTCCAGGGATTGTGAGCTGCTCTTTTTTGTAGCTTGTCTTCGCGTTGAAAATCATCTGTTTCTTCTGCAGGTGTTGTTGATGAATTGCTGAAGAACAAGCAATTATCTCAGACGCATTGCAACAACGCGATACCACCTTGGTGTATGCCCATAAGTTAATTCGTCGTTCCATCAGATGCCTAGAAAACATGAAAGAAAGGTGAACAATTTCTAAAAGTCGTAGATGCACTTAAAGAGATGAAACCCAACTCGGTGGAACTGATAGATAACGCAAGAATGGTGACCATTTGTTACGAACAACTTTTAACAAGTTTAGTAGATAGAATGAGCGACACGATGCTTTCACCAAGTTCAAACAAAATAGCTTCTAGCTCGGGGTGTTGAAAGTCGACAACTGTCCGGATGATATACCGTCTTTTTGTAGCAGAAATGAAATCCGTTCATTTTCTGGGAGATTCCATCTTTCCTTTTCTAAAGTAATCACAGGGTTTCAGGTCTATCTATAATAATGTAACCGAGGTAAGTGGCTTCCAAACCATCTCAAGCCATTACACAATCGGACAAAAGTAATTGTTTCAGCTCTTCAGATTGTGAGCGAGGTTGTAGCAACTTGAACTTGGTACGCTCTGACATGAGATAAAAGCTTCTCATCTAGAATGTCAACAGCCTAATGTTTATTAAACTGCATGGGCCCCCACTGGCAATGTCAAATCCAAATGCTTACATTAAAACTTGGTTGCGATCTCACATACGTGCTAGCGACATGCAGATCCGCACTGCTGATCAAAAGGCAACAACAAAACATGAAGATTCGGTGTAGAAATTCTTGTAAGCTGGTGTAGAGCATAACCAGACTATTTGATGCGGCTTTCCCGATCTATTCAGAGTATTTGGTGCCAGGCCAGTGGCCAGGTATTAAGGTTTGGCGGGCAAAATGCATATTTAGGGGGGCAGGATTTTTGTTTTTATTGTATATTTAAAAATACACTTTTCTGAGTACAACAAAATACAGCGGGAACTGCTCCAAAATGCCCCCCCACATGGCTACAGGCCTGTTTCCTGTTTGGTGCGGCTAGATCGTGAAATGGATCAGGATTATCGAGGAAGAAAATCAAGTGAAGTTGGACCGAGTAATTTATCCTATGACTGTTTCAGTGGAGAAGCTTAACTTTTTGCTTGTAGAGTTTAATGTCTGTGCAGCTCCCAGACAGGTTGTACGTGTGGATGAGACTGAATATTTTCTTTTGTAGTGTAATGAAAGTGAATACGTCGTTAAATACTGATTTAAAAATGAGTGTGAAGTGCTGTTAAGAATGGCTAGTTTTTTCGGTGTGTTCCCACACTTCCTTTTACCACTAATCCCTACCTATCACCCACAGTGCATCAAACGTAGCGTTTGAACGGAAAGTCCGCAAAGGCAGCGAAACATGTTTGAAACTCCTCTTGCAAGGAGTTTTCACGATTTGAATCATAAGCGTAGCGAATGATTTTAACAACCTTAAAAACACTTGCAAAGAGGTGTTTGCGTACTCGCAAGTGCACGGTTGCGGCCATGGTTGACCGAACATGGATGTCACGTGATAGTCGCCGCAGCAGGAACTATCAACGAGAAAGAGTCCAAAACTACTTTGCATTAACGATTAAAGGCTGTAGATTTGCTGTAAGCTGTCGAGGAATCAACGGAAAGGGCTCTGCTTTCTTCATTTTGCGATGATTCAAACTTGACTCCACGAAGGTGACAAGCAAATGAATCAATCGGCAGATGTTTTAAAGGAAGTCGATTTCACGATCACACTACGCTTGCTCACTCCTAAAATCTTATTCAAATACCAAGGATAAATACAGAACTGAGCTGCATCTGGTGCAGCGTTCCTTTGAAGGAGTTGAAGAGCTGAAAAGTTAAAAATTTTCTCACCACAGCAGAAGAGATAAGTTGATGGTTCCATTCGCAACTTTTATCCACATCTTTTCTGTTTGCCGGGAGTGCAAACAAATTACATTTTATCTTTTCGCGAAGCTGGTAAAGCAGAGCCAGCATCAATTTTGGTTGCTTTACTCTTCTTGTGGCAATCACATACTTGCTTAATGAACGAGAATGTTGTCAATCACGACACAAAGACTAAATTTAAATAAAGTGAAAATTGCACGTAGGAGTTAATCTCCAACTTTCCATGTCATTTCTACGTCTTATGTCCCACAGTTATATAGACGTGTCTGAAATGAGTCAAAAAGTTTCTTAAGACTGTAATGATGGAACGCCACCACCTTGGGATGCAGGGGCGTAACGAGGTTAGATGGCGCCTGGGTTAAGAAGCAAGTTTGGCACTCCCATGGTCGAACCTGAGGCACGTTTTGGAAGAACGCAAAAACAACATTTCGTCGGTTTTTTCAAACCTAAAGTTCGCACTTGAGAGATTGTTGTGGTTTTTGTTTTTTATTTAATTGTGTTGTCTAACTTCAAGCGCCCTCGCTTTATTTCGGAGAAATAGTCAACATTGATTGATGTGTCATAAACCAAACCAATAACATTTATTTTATGAGTATATTTGTTTGTGTATGTTTAACAGAAAATGGCTTTTAAAAAATCTTTCTTTCTCAAATTTGCTGAAAACTCAGCGAGTCGACTCCATTTCCCGTTCAAGTTTTTGTCACAAACCAATTTTTCAGTAGCGTGAAAGTTTTTCATGATCCAATGTTTTTGTTCATGTTTCTTGTTCACGTTCACATAATTTCCAGTGCAATTCTTCTACAGGTGCAATTTCGTCTTCTGTGTATGTCGTGTACAAAATAAAGCAGGAATTCCAAGTGAATATGTAGCAAAACTTTGATTTTGTTAAAAAACATAAATGTTTTCGAACGTTTTGACATTTTTACACTAAAATTTTGTAAATAACCTACTTATTTGTACGAACTCCATGTTTCTGTCGCTTCTCCCTTTACGCGCGAACACCTTGCGTCATTACATCCATTTTTCAATTTCGTCCACTTTTCAATTTTGTCGTCAACGGAACAGGCGGTGTGGTCGTTCGCATACTGCGCCCGCAAGCCGCCTCTTATCAGGCAGATCGCACATTAAATAAAATAGGAGGTGGAGGTGGGAGGGGCGGTGAAGATTATTTTGGGCACAGACGCCTGTGACGTCATTACACAAAGTCTAGGCTATGCATAAAGTAATGTTGTTGTGCATAAATCCCCAACTTTTCTCGTCCTTTGAGAGGCATAGAAAAACAAACAGCATGAAGTTTATGAAAATAATGATGCACCAACGAATCAAAAGCCGAACATTGCAAGGACCAGATCTGTTTTTCTATCACATCGTCAAGGAGCTATGGTAGGCCTAATATGAGGTATTGCAGTTTGACAACATATCACGAAGAATTTTTCAAAAACCAGCTGTTGTTGTTGTTGTGGGTTTGTTCAAAGACACTTCGTAACAATAACGTCTAAGGACGTAAGGTAAAAACATAAAGGTTAAAAAAATTCAGTTTCTGTTTTTAGGTGAACGACCTTAATTGTTAACTTCATGTCGGAAAATGAACTTTGAAGCTTCCGAAAAAGTGTTCATTTTATGGCGTTTTTGACTGATTGTTTTCACAATGAAGACGTTTGATTTGTCAGAAGCCTTCGGTTAAAAGTAACCAACGAGGTTTTCCAGGCCCAGCACCACCTCAGGCCCAGCACCACCCCAGGCCCAGCACCACCTCAGGCCCAGCACCACCTCAGGCCCAGCACCACCTCAGGCCCAGCACCACCTC
>Ga0210059_1003155_pt1 | contig 26227 bp, 19 predicted proteins | sample Ectturendosymbi2_FD_188042 | JGI IMG/M metagenome (GOLD analysis project Ga0210059, IMG submission 188042) | Ecteinascidia turbinata endosymbiont from Florida, USA - Sample 2 (SPAdes) (version 2) | ecosystem: Host-associated > Tunicates > Ascidians > Unclassified | place: Key West, Florida... | reverse complement strand
GCTGAATTGCCATCACTTCGCATTTTCGCGCATTTCGATTCTTTGTTTTTCAGCACTAAAAACGACTTTAAGCTCAAGATGATTTTTTATATGGTATTTGAATGAGATACCTTGCTGCAAGTCGAGCGCACAATACCTTTTCCTATAATGCCAGCTCCTTACAACATTGACTATTACTTTTCTGAACCGCATTTCCTTGTTTATACCTCACGATTTAGCGAAATAGAGTCTTCGTTCGTTTTCACTTTGGTTTCGGATATTGAGGAAAAAGTTGCGCAATACAAATAACGGCAAAGTTGAAACTCAAGTTTTTGAGCTGAAAAATGAATTTTTTCCAGACCAAATGCATGAAAACGTTTCATACAGGTTTTCAAAATAACTGAGCTGGGTGCGGCAAACTCTGTGCTTTGGTCACGTGAGATCTCAAACAGCCAAGACGATGTGGTTTTTGGTGTGCTATCCATCGCAAGCAAACAAGTCGAGTCCCAGCCAAACAAGGAACGATAACATCTGCAAACTGCAGCACGTTCTCTCTAGACTTGTTCTTGCACTGACTGCCCACGATTCGGCGCGTGGACGAAATGGGTTTACTGATTGCACTGCGCAAGCGAATATTTTTTCCATAGAAGAGAAATGCTTTATACGTGCAGTGAATAAGAAGTTTCGCTGCACAATGCCATGCCGACGATTCACCACAAAAATACGTTTTTTACAACACGCGAACTTAAACGCCAAAGGAGCTGAACATGATGTTCATGTTAGGGGATGAAGACGGAGGCAGTAAATAAAAGATGTACCAGTCAGTTACACGCGGAAAGTAACGGCAGTCAGAGGTTTTATTATAGCCAGCAAAGATTCACCTTCAAACTTTCACCTTTGCCACACGAACATTCTGTTCCATCAATTTAAAGCACAGCGAAGAAATTATCACAGTAGTAGCCATCATTACGGAGCCCAGAGACAAACTTTATCTCCATAAATGTCGTTTATTTGCATAAGATGAGAACAGTTGAATTATTATTGCTTGATTGTAGGTGGTAATATCAATAAAGATGCTTATTTCTTGCATGGAAAAGGGTGACAGAGTGATTCGAATGATAGTAGCCTGGGGGTAAATTGTATCGCAATAAACTTCGCCTCCGCCTTTGTCTCTTTCATAGCAAATCTTGACAGCGCAATTTCAAACTCTTTCACTATGGAAGTGATACCTCTCTTGCTTAAAGAGATCAATGGATCAAGCGACATATTAGACGTGGTGGTGTAACAGTGGTAGGCTTTAAACAAGCTTCCTCTGAAAACGTAAATCTTGTTTGTGATCTTCGAGATTGCTCCAACAGCAATGCCCGTGACTACGCGAGCGACACTGAAATTCTGAAATAGAACTGCAGTTTCAGGGAAAATGTGTTTTGTCAACTTGCCCCTCCCACGCATGGACGAATCCGAGCCACGGACAGTCCGGGTCAAACTACGCAATCAGCATTTTCAAGGGCAAGCTTTCACTGTCTGCAATGTTTACATGAAAGTTGTTTTCGAGGTAAAAAGCAGAAACAAAAATAATAAAAAACCTTACGCGATTTGTTTATCTGATTTTTGTCAAACGAAAAAAAAGCAAAGTATATATTTTATGGTAAAACCTGAAGTAAAGTATCTTCATATAATAATTCAAAAGTCAACGAAGCATGTTGTTCAAAACGAGGTTCAACTTTTTTAAGTTAAGTTCATATTTTTGAAGGTTATTGAAAAATGGCTTATGCGAACCAACCAACAGTAACGCACATGACTCTATGAGCAATCACACAGAGCAGAACTATGGAGCGCAACGGTGCAGGAGTTGGAATTCACGCATTGCAAAGCAATGCATCAATAGATCTCCCACACAGTTTTCGTCCGAAAACTTCAGCTTCACCAGCATTCACACTTTATACCGTGCTAATGACGTTTCGGACTGGAATTTGCCGGTGGTAAAATGCTGCAAGTTAAACTGATGACCGCACAAAGAGTTTATGTTACTGTCAACCACGAAGAACAAGAAACCTAGAGCGAAAATCAAGAAAAGCGTGAGTCGTTGGCGGTAAAGTACACCACTAAACTATTGTTAAATGAACACTGTCAATAGTACTCACAAATATTTTAGAGAAGTCAATCCCTCAAATGACTCCTCAGATATCGTCCTGATGTAGTTGTTGTTCAGCAGGCTGCACGAAAAGTATACGCATTCGTTACGGGTTACGATAAAAACATAACGGAGGAAAAGTAACAAGGCGAGGGTATGTTTGGTGATCATCACATATATCTTTACTTGCTACGTCGGCTGTTAACGCTAACCGCGTCAGCAAATCCGAAAGCCACCGCAACGTCCATGACACGGCTTTGACCCCACAAGACCTTCGCTGTGTTACGATAGGCGTAAACAGCGTTGTCGTTTTACAGTTCGTGGACTGGTGTTGTACCAGAACTATGTATCCAACATACCGGGCTCCCACACCGCGCCCAACGCAGGATGCTTGAGTTCCTTGCTACTATCCAATCTCATAAACGTGCCATAGAAATGTAACAAGCAAAAGAGAATAGACGCAGTGTTGCTGCAGTTGTTGCAGAAGCTGTACCAGCTTCGGTGTTTTTCAAAATGCGTTGTTCAGTGACTTCAATTTGACGTCATTCAGGTGCATATTAAGCGTAGACAAATGTTATTCGCAGTCGTTGCACAAGTTTCCTTTGTTTCACACAATTCATTCGCTAAGCATGTGCCAATGCCGTGTGCAACGCAATAAGCTTACCGAGTTATTTTTTTTTAAATGACTCAAAAAACAATATGCGTTTGTTCCGGTCGCATCAATCAGCGCCGAGATGTCTGATCTCATCCGACAGTCTTACTCATCTCGATTGAATTTCCACATAAAGTTTTACTCATAAGAAAACAACTTGGTCCGTCAGAGCATCAAGAAGTTTCTATCAGAGGAACCCTAGCAACGCTTAAAATGAACAGCAGCTACAACAAAAGCGATTATTATTCCGCTGACAGTAGATACAAGAAAATACTGAAAAATAAATGAAATCCTGAAGTTTGAACTTGTATATGCCGAAAACTATAGATCAACGTTACTGGTACACAGTCGCGTAAGTCAATAATATTAATCAATCTGAGCTTTCCGAACAAAACTTTAACCGAAAGCTCATTCATAAGCCCTCGCGTTCACTCTTGGCCATAACAATCATAATCTACGGGGACTGAAGTTTTTGATTCGGATCCATCACCACCAGTATTCAAACCAGTTTAGCGCAAGTAGTTGATCGCGTTGAGGTAAACTGTGACTTTCAATACTGAAAGGATAATCCAGAGTTGTTTTACACAGATTTGTTTTGGCAAAGGCGCAGTCTATAAAACTCGTTCGGCACCAAGGTTTCTTTCCACGGGTAGAAGTTTCACGGCGGTTGAAACCTTAGCGAGCGACGCGCTGCAACCGGCTTAGAAAAATAATATCATTTAAACCACCGCCGCATCTTCTCAGCGCCGTCGTCGTCCCTTTCGTGAATCACACGACGCTTTCCTGTCAGCGCGCGGTCGAGCGGGGGTAAGTCGCGAACGCGAACACAAGCGTGACTGACATAAAATCGTCGCGAGCTTTGTCGGCAATGTCGCGTGACAAGGCGAAGCGATTAAAAAAGTCAGAAATTCTCGCTTCAGCTTGCTGGAGCCGCGCGGTCATGTCGACCAAAGCAGCACGCACGCTGCGCCGATCTCCGTTGACATCTTTTGTTGATCTCCGGATTTAGAATCGCATAGTATTCTGAGAATTTTGTTGACTTGCCAGTTTTTCGCATTCGCTCAATTATGGGATGCATTCTGCGCGCAACAGCGGAACTCTTACGACGTTAACTAACACACATAAAAGGTTGAGCTTATCTACCAGAAAACAGTTTGCATGAGAAAAATCACTGCATTGCACTTGCGCAATGCTCTACTTTTCTTCAAACGCACACATCTTCTACTCACAGGCTGTACAAGTTTCTCAAGCCACGGAACTTCGACGGTGGAATGCTTCTTATCCGATTATATCGAAGATCTCTGTAAAACAAACATTCAACTTATTATAGAAAAAGAAAACGTGCTTGCTCATTTTAGGCTTAAGTATCTTGGTTCATCTGTTTCTATTGGTAAAAGGGCAGCTGATCTTTCTTAACAGCAAACATACTGTTTACATTCCTCAGGGTCTTTCTCCATAGGTTCTCTGAGAACCCCGTCGCCGCAAATAACTTGAGATATCTCGAAGAACTGAAGTCAGGAAACGACGTCATCAGCGCATTTCCTGTGCGGTGTCATTTATTTTCAACAACAACAGCCAACCGGGAAAAAAACTAAAGTCCGGGACAAGTAAATACGTCATTTTTACCAGATTGAAAATTGCCTGCCGTTAAAAAAATTTGCTCACAATCATTTAACAACCAACGCATAGGCAATTTTCTAAACTGGCATGACGACTGCATCATTTTGTTTTTAAAGGTCACGCCAGGTGAGGTCAACGGAGCTTGGGGAAACTACATCGAGCGAATTTCCTTAACTTTATCCAACCGTGGGAAACACGCTGTATTTTCGAGGAAACACGTTGTATAACTTTATCCATCCGGAAACACGTTGTATTTTCGAAAATAAAAGGGAGCATCTTTATTGTGGAGAAATTTTAGAGGAAACGTTAAGCAGAGCTTTCTAACTGTCCGAGGAATGTCCTCCCAACCGAGCTTTGGTTCCTTTGAAATTCGAACAAGTTCGCGGAGGTTCCGACATTTGCAGAAATAACATTGTTGGCCATTAAGTCAATTTCAGGTTTGTGAAGAAAATAGCGTTTAATTTATCTATTACTCTATGATGCTTTTACTCCTGGTGATTCATTACCCAGCAGTTCGAACAAGCAGCTAAAAAGTTTATCGCAAGTTATTTACGAAGTTCAAAACCGAATCAAAAGTGTTTCAGAGTTCACTTGCTTTTTGTTGCAACAAGCAGTTTCTTCGCGAAGTGATTATAGTCTCCCATGTACAGTGCATCCAATGTTTTCATTTTCATAACAATTAGTGGCGCAAAAGGCTTTTTAGCATTCACGAAAAAGAGTCGATAATTTCAACCTTGCGCGAAGCAAAACCCCGAGACGCAAAAACAGTTTTGTCCTTACAACAACGAAAACCTTCGACTTGCCACATCAACAATCGCACAACGCGCTTCAAAAAGATGAATTTTTCGCGCAGCGTGATTTTTCGCGATGCAGCGGGTCGGTGCTGTTCGCAAGTCGGCAATGCGATTTATTAAATCAACTTCCCAGGCACAGAAACGCTTCTGCTGCGGGAACTGACTCGGCGCCGCGCGCTAATCCTTTCCCTATTTCCAGGTCAAGCGGCGGACGAGAAATGCGATTGCGCTTCTCTCATTTAAAGGTGAGAGATCGACGCCTCCTTCGTAGATTAATTGCTGTTTACCTTTGCTTCAATCGCAAAATTGAAATCTGTGTGAAAGAGTGTGTTAAGACGAATGGTAATAACGCTCAGTTAGCCAAAAGAAGCAAACGATGCTCGAAATATACCGCGTCGGAACCGGTGTGGCACAATGAATGAAGATCTAAAGCAGCGCGATATATAACAAGGTTAACAACCTTCCATCACCTGTTTAAGAAATAGCTCTGGTCTTCTTAAGACCAAGGTCATTAGGCAGTTACAGTTTGCTAGCCAGTCAAGTTATAAACTAAAACGTGCTGTGGTGCTTTGCGAGGTACTGGCTGTCTTTCGCAGAGCAATAGTTCCGCTATACAAAATTATATTTGTGAAGTTTTGTTGAAAACTGCTACAACAGAGATTGGTCAGAAAATTGATGAAGATCGCGAAGAGCTTAGAAGTATGCTAGTTTGGCAGCGCATGATGAATTGGTTTACGTGATTTTTTGCGAATTTAATTATGGTTCAGCAAGATCACCGGTTCGTTTCTTCAGTACCATGTTGGGTGTCAAGAGATCTAAAAGACAAATATGAGCACAAATCCTGATCTGCTTTGGCGGCGAAATGTCAAAGTTTACGCGCGATGCCTGTCAAACGTGGTGTACAGTGTCTCTGAGCACTCGACACAACGCAAAACTGAAGTATTCGAGTGCCGAGCACATCACTGGTCAATTAAAGTTGTCAGGCTGACAGGCACATTCCGTGGCGCGATCGTCGTGTGAAAACATCGCACAAGGGTTACTGAAAAGTGCGGCGGCAACCCTTCGTTTGTGAAAAAAGAGGTGACAAGTTCATGGAAGTTCAAGTTGCAACGATCAAAGAATTATGTTATGTCATTTGCATTTGCCAGGAAAAAGTACTTTGCTGCTGTTTAACTTTTCCGATTTGAAAATATTTTCCAGGAGTAGTGAGCTTTGGTGAACGTTAATGATACTGCAACTGTGGTTTGCCAATTCCGTCCTTCACAACGGACAGCTTCATTATTCTGGCGCAGAACCAAGAAGAACCAACATTTTATAAAATGATCTGAGATCATTTCCCCGAGGGTAGACAACTGAACAACTGCGAATCACGTGGTATCGGTTAGCGGTTTGTGCTCTTGCGGACCAGCTTCTAAGGGCGCAAGCAACAGTGAAAAATTGTTTTAGACAAGTGCTTTTTAACCTGTGTTCGCAACCCCCAGAAGGGTTGTGAAGCATTTTGAGGGGTCGCGAGTAGACATTTTATGTACACAGCTGTATGCATTTGCTTTGTTCGAGGTTTAGATGTGGGTCATCATAGTGGGTTGCTAAATTGTGTCGCAGTACAAAAAAGATTGAAAACCACTTTTTTAGACTATTCAACTGATTTTCATTAGTGTTCTATATACCCCATCGCCTGACCAAGCTGCTTACAGTCCGTCATTGCCAAAAGGTTACTCATATTGTTTATTTGTTTTCGAATATAGTTGTGTATATTTGTTTACCTGCTCTCGAACATTCCAATTAGTTTTAATAAATAACGTCGTGTTACTAAGTTTTCCCTTTTTTGTTAAAAAAATGCAAGTTTTCTGAATCTTAACGGCAGTGATGCTTTGCTTAAGTTAGAGTTTTGCAATATGTTACTGGATTCACAATTTGAGCGGGATAGCCTGCGTAGCAAAATTTTCAATTAACGTGCTGTTCTGTGCACCCTTTCGAAAAGAAGGTCAGTTAAAGTCATGAAATAACCATACTTGCTTCAACACCATTACGCATAAGGAATTTACTGTAAACATTCAGAAGCGTAAGTCACTTCGAGAGTTTGTAAGAGATTTAAAGGCACAAGGATAGGCAAACTTTTTAACCTTTAAAAATCTGTTCAAACAAACGAAGCCTAAAATTAATCCACACAATATTGTCGAATAGACTGGACATGACACAGAATTGTTGATTCTTTTTTGTTCACAAATGTTTTATAGAAGCAAACTTTTCCTTCTGCCACGTTTATTTTGTTACAGACCTTTGCATTGCTAAATTTTCACATTAAATGAAATCAAAACTTGTCAATGGCGAAACTCCTACTAGCTGCAATCGCTGTATGAGCAACACCGGAGAAAACTCCGAGTAGCATCTCCATTAGCTACAACCTGTCTCGCCGTAAGTCAAACCTTGCACTGACAGGCCTTGATTGGAACATTTGAAATATGGGCCCAGTAAGTGTTGTAAGTGGCAATAAACACTTTGACGACTGATGACAGTGACACCTAGTTTCCTATTTTATTCGACCTACATAACATCAAACAGTTGCAACCACGTCTTTCATAACTGTCAACCCACTTTGGCTGTTACGGTGAACACCTGAGCAACTGTAACGATGATGTCAGCATCTTCAAGTTGTTACTTGAATTGTTGACAAGTGGCCGTTAGTGATTGCTATACGATCTAATAGAATGATGATGTGTTTGCCCAAAGGAACAGGCTTTCCCTGTGTTCAAGGTCATTGCGGTAAGAGATAATGTTCGGCGCGCACTGAACATGAAGTCGCTGCAACAACTCCTCTCTCTTTCCCACACCAAGTGAGCAATAACTGAAGATGAAGACGGTTTTAAGAAGCCGTGTAGAGACACTTGTGATTGCACTTAGACACGTGAAACTGGATGTCTGCTATCTACAGTAAACGTACAGCTTGATGTCTGATGTCTAACCCTAAGCGTAGCCAGGGAACGCTGGGGCTGTTCCAGCGCAGGCCACTGGAGCTGTGACCGACCCACTATTTCGAAAATAAAACAATGAAACTGCTAAAAAACATGCTTTCCCAAAACGTTAACGTGTTTTGGTGATATTCGGGTTCGGAAAAGTTGAAGATCTTTTTTGCTCTTCATTTCTTTTTAAGAAAAAGCAGCAAACTTTAGTGATATTTCAGTGGTACTAAACTCAAATATTTAGTCCCAACTCATGGACCTCTAAATTAAAAATCCTGACTATAAACCAGTATATTTAACCATCCAAACAACAGGTTATCTAGCTGGAGTGGGAGACCCCACTTTGAACCCCATAGAAAACTGATCGACATCGAGCTATAACATAACTGTTTCAAAAGCAGCATGCTGTTGAGCAACCTCTTTGATCAGGGTCAACGCATGTATATGACCGATCTCAAGTGAAACATTCACACCATGCAATACTGTGCATTTTGAACGTGGTTTTTGGAGGCTCACCCCTCCAAAATCTAAAAATTACTTTGGTCAAAAATTACGTTGGTCGCATATATGACGCAAGGAAACCCACCACACCACTTGATGGTGAGTGCTTGGTGATTAGCCCATAGTTAACTGAGAAATTAACCATTTTCCGATATCATGACAGACTCGGACTAACATGTTCTTTTTGGTTAATAACGACGACGATCAGCTTGTACATTTACAATCCACTGCCTCTTTGCCTCAAGAAAATTATGCAAGGTAGGTCGTCTGCACAAATTCATCAAAGTCTAAATTCGTCGTTACCTTTGCCTCGAAATGGTTAGAAACCTATTAAATCCTTATTGAAAGATAACACCAACGCCGTTTTCAGGCGCCTAAGTGTATACAGCAGCATTCCTCGGCAAGCATTGTCGGGCTCGTTTGGGATCGCGTCGCTTGACCAAATATTTGATCGATTCAGCGGTTACGACTCCGGCTGAGCAAATGCCTTGCAAGGGACAAGAAGTCTAGCATTTTTATTGCTTCTGAAGCAAACACTCAAGACAGACAGGAAGTATTTCGTTCGGGAGCGAGTTCTCGAAAAACGCAGCAATGAAAGGGTGGTTTAAAAAAAACAAAAAACAAAACAAAATGCGAGCTAATAAAGATGCAAAAATCCACACTGGGACCAAAAAGAAAAGTAACTAGTGATGCTGATAACACCAGACTGTTTTAATTCTAGATGGCAAGGGCTAACATTGCAGGTGCAGAGGTTTCATGCATTCAGGCGCAAACATTTACTGTTTGAAAGGTGTATGTAACTTTACGAAAAACAGAAGTACGCATCTTTACGAATTTTTCCTGTCGAAATAAGCACTTCCAATGAAAGACTCTGTATTATGCGAATTTTAAACAAAATTATGCAATCCGAAAACACACTCAATTTTAGTGAAGTTATTGGGCAAACAATTCGTGTTTTTAACCAGGTTTCTTACCGTCAACTCTTTTGTGGCTGAAGCTCTAAGAGTTTTATCCATCACAGCATTTGATAGGGTCTTTAACTGCCTGGATTGGTGCCACACTTTCACGTTTTAACTCAATCGGTAGACTAAAAGAACGAGCACACAATCACTCATCATGCTGATACGCGCATGTTTGCAAATACGATATGCGCAGAGGCGTTTCAGCCGTTCCGTGAACACAGACCAACCGGGCAGTTCATCTCCCCGCTGGTCGACATACGCGACCACGCATCCTAATTTGTAGACAGACCACGAAACCTTTGCTTCTCTCGGCGTGAAATACGTTATCGCAAAACCAGTGTTCACTGATAGATTGTAGAAGCGCTGGAAGTGACCCTTCCGAAAGATTTTTTTGAGCAATGCAAATTTCAACGATTTCAATCGATTGCGATTTTCGTTTCTGATTGACCCAATCCAACAAAAGGTCATGGATGACTCTCACGCCAACGAAAAGCGTAGAATAACATAAAAAGAGAACTGGCATTTTATGCGCGATAAATCGGTTGTCATTTCCCATACATGGCATTGCAATAGGGAGCCAAAAGAGCAAGGGCATGTGACCTGGAGACCCTGGTAATCACCACAATGTAGCAACGTAGAGCGCTAATCCCTTCTCAGAGACCAGTGCCCCATCATACCAAAACCAACATAGGTCCAGGACCCTGTGAAAGACGGCCGCTGTTTTGAAGCACTATTACGCATCTTTGCAGATGCTGAACAGGTTAAAATTGGTGGTGAGCAACAAAGCAGTACGACGTCAATTTCTGTTTGACATTCATTCTCCTCCAGAAGTTATTAAGTGCTTGTCACTACGTATACAAAACAGGCTGAAGGCGAGGTTGACACTGACGGTCCGATCACTAATACCGTCCCGTCAATCCCTTCTTTCTTTAACACTCTTCTTTCTGAAAAAGGTCTGCCTGAGCTTAATTAGAAGAAACTAAGAGAGCGAAAGGAATTGTTTCATGGTGGTATAAACCTCCGGCTTGGTGTTAGCGAATTCCTATGGTAAATGCTTTTACCAAGAATATCACTGCTAAATCAAAGACAAATGCAAATCTCATTTACAAAGTGGTGGTAGTTTCTAAAACACTTTACAACGTGATTGGTGACATAACGCGTTATATGGATGTCTAGATCCTCATCTGGGTTTTGCAAGGTAGGCTTTTGGAAGATGGTTAAGAACTAAAAGCTATTAGTACACAACAACGCTGCTGTGGTATCTTAAGCGTGAAATCACAAAAACAAATACTTACAGGGTCCTTGTGTCAGGCGGTATCCTTGGAATCGTGTGGAGGCGATGATGCGTGCAACGCACCGTGGTTATCAAGCACACGCATCCAGTAGGGCAAGAACGGTGTCCGAAACGCCGCTGACCGCCAACCGAATTGCAGAAGATAAGCGCGACTAATGTCGACGCAAGAACGAGAGCGGGTACGCCGGCAATTCGCCGACTCTCCATCGTTTACTGCTTACACGAGTGCGTTGAGCTCGAGTTAACTGCCCAAAAAAGAGCATCAAAAACTCTACGCCTGCTGGAAAAAATTCAAGTAGCTTGAAGTCACAGTCACCTTGTTGGCCTACGCTCGAATACGAAAGCTATTTGTAGGAAGTTGACTCGATTTTAACTTTGCACTAATGCCAGTTTTTTGTCACTGACTGGAGTCACACGGCCTTTGCTTATGCCCAGCTTTGACGCATCTGCGGTAAATGACTCAGCGACGGCTGTTTACAAGTTTCGATCATCTGCTGGTGGCTGAAACGTTGCTGTCGCTGCAGAGTAGCGCACTGTTTCGTCAAAAGGCTCTGTCGAAGCGATTTTGGACGAGACATTACGTCACGGCCTGCGCTTACCTGACCATGAAAGAAGCAACAGACACGGACACAGCGAGCACTAGCCGTACGGCTTCCTGTCTCCGCTCATGAACAAATGTGGCGGCGCGTCGAGTGGAAATTCGGAAAGTGATTTTTTCAAGGCGGACTGCCTTGTGCATTGCAATTCACAGCTCTCTAGCGGCACTTCGTGGGTAAACACGATCCTATAAGCTTTTGAAACTCGGCCACTGAACTTGTAAAATTTGTTCTAATTAGGCCAATTCATATTTGCATTAGTGTACGAATACAATCTATCCATCTGCTCCTAATATGACCTGATGCCAAATTTTACAATCGTTATGCCATTCAAATTGTTTTCTTAAAAAAACGGTGTAAACAGAGGTGGGCAATTATTTTGGCTCCGGGCCACTTTATGAAGGCCGCGATCATCGGAGGGCCAAACTTCTGGAACTAGAAACAAATCTTGGTTCAAGTTACCCTCAGCACTAACATTTGCTGTGTTAAGTTGGAGCATATTTTAGATTTGAAGATTTTTGTGAATGCTTCCGCGGGCCACTGAAAACGCTGTGGCGGGCCACATTTGGCCCGCGGGCCGCTATTTGCCCACCCCTAGTGTAGACGAACACTTAGATTGCACGGAATGTGATGCAGTATGAAAAAAGAAGTATTGTATATCTTACACATAACCGCTGTAACACGTAAGTGTTCCACAACTTGAAATTCAAATGGACATATGGCACGAACGAAGCAACGCGTTTTTCAATTTTGACACAGTTGAAAAAAAACAGGATTTGAAGGTGAAGCAGTTGAAGAAAGATTGGCAAAAAAAGTTTTCGCAACTCTTTACCCTGTTCAGCTGCTGTGCGTTATCTTCCTTATGATTTCTGCTATCCATTTTGTATTGGGCCCTACAATGGGCGGCGGAATAAGGGGAATCGTGGTCCGGGCCCCACTGTTTTCAAGAGGGGTTCGAGATACAAGCGTTCCATACTATTTTACTGTGTTCTAATTTTTTCTTTAAAAAGGACATCACCTTCATAATTTTGTTGAGTCCCTGATCTTGTCAATAAAGCAAGATTATTTTCTTCTTGATCTTGTGTCATAACGAACACGAATTGCTCCGCCTTTCACTCATGACCTGATACAAAACATCTCTGCGACAAATAAATGAACTGTCTGTTGCACGTAAGGAAGCTCAGGATGGTTGTGTGCGCGGTTAAACTTTAAAATTCTACTAATTCCAAAAACATATGCTCGGACAAGAGGTTGGTGCCCAGAGTTTAGATACACGGGCGCCGGAAGGATTTTTTCCAGGACTGGGACAATGATGGATTTTTCCAGGGGTATCCGAAAAGAGCTTTCCATGAGGTGGAAAGTGGTGAAATTTCATCTTACTCGAAACTAAGAAAATAACCTTTTTTGCTAAGAATATAATAGGAAAATGTCAAAATTCAAACTACAGGGGGAAAAGCCCCTCTCTGCCTCCCCCCTTTCGACGCCCATGTCTAAATGTACAAGTTTTACGAATGTTCATAACGAGAACGTTTTTGGAGTGTTTTATTGGTTTATAAATTTCAGTACTACGTGAAAATTGGTGCCAATCTTGTTTGCGCATATTGAGATTTTTCACCTCAATTTGCTTCCCGGAGAACCGTGTGTCTTTTGGAGCTGGTGGCATGGGCGCAATTTTGTTGTAAAATGTGGGGGGACAGCTTGGTGTGAAACTAATATTGTTATCGGGTCGATGCAGAAGTGAGGTTTTACAAATACATACAGATTCCCAATCTTGTTTCTAGAAGTGTTTTGACAGCAATACTAATCAGTAATCACGCTTTGCTTTATCCTTGCAGATGATTTACAAATTAATATACTTAAAAATTTGTTGCGGACACGGTACTGGAGTTCAGTCTGTTTGCATTAATATCGTACTTGGGTGCAAACAAGCACAGAAATATAGTAGAATACAACAATTGGTTTTGTCAGAGGTGTCAACTGAAGTGCACAATATGTTGAATCGCATTGGCCGCACGTGTATATCACTCATAGTAGAACACATCAATTTTCATGTATTTTATAAGAAGCGTGGGTGACAGCGCGATTTGATGTCATACTCAAGTTGCTTAACGTTACAAAGACGATAAATATTTTTCTTGCACATTTCCGTTTTTTTGAAAAGCTACAAATCTTTTTAATACTACTGGGCATCATGTACGTAGCCCCACCCCTACCAAAAGCACCATTGATATCCTCCTGCCAGCAGCAAAAAATTAGGCCTGAAATAGTGTAGCCTACTTCACAAAATGATTTCAATCTATTTTTACAGCTGATGGGTGGAGGATGTATCCTTTCAATCTCCATTTGTCGGCCCCTGCATACATACCCATCTAGCCTAGAATGTAATTTCTGCATACCTCATCGTCTGGTGACTGTTGTTTTGTGACTTCTGTCAGTGATGCCACTCAGTGTCAGATGAGGCGTTTAGGGGCACTGAGGCACAATTTCTTGAGAGCTCCTATCTTTTATAAAAGCCAATGTCGCATGGTGTCCCCACAATACTCGTGTTCATCATTCGAAATAACACACTCAGCAACGGCACATCCTGAGGCCAAATGGCCTTCACAACAAAATATCCAATTTTTTTGTTTTTTGCATTTCAACATTTTTAGTTCCTTTTGCGGACACAATTTTGACAGAACCAATGCCAGAAAGTCTTCAGTGCCATCTAGAATCCGTTTGGTTAAAAAAGGTGATGCGTCCTAAAATCAAAATTTCTTGGTCAATATTAACGCCAATTATACTGGCATTTCGACAGTGTTTCTAACCTAATACAGTGGATGGCCGAAACATGATTTATTTTAGTGAAGTCTTCGACATGAAGGTACTCTGAGCGGCAGGGCCAGGAAAATCAAGAAATGAAAATAACAGATATGGTAACCTTAAAATTATTGAAGTGAAGTTGACAAAACATGGAGGGTATGCCTTGCTGACCCTGACAACAGCACGTTACTGATAGACTTATAAGCACTCCAGGCCAGGTTGCCAATTAAGCGGATTTTCCGATAGATCTAGGAGATTTTAATCCTGTAGAAAGCCTATAGCTGCTGAATAGCTGGTATGGCGGCCTAAATCCGTTAGATTCTAGTGGATAATTGCTAGAATTCTAGCGGTCTATACAATTGGTCTCATTCAAGCGGATTCCACCGGTGTTTTAAAATTTTTTTGCTTGAAAGGTCTTTTGGACTTGGCAACCCTGCCCTAGGCAAAATCCATTCAAGCGCCCACCCGTCCTATACAAAGATTCCACAGTCCACATATTATCACATTGTACGTACATTGCTGAAGTAAGAAGGAAGTTTTTGTACATTAGAAAATTTTATTAGATGAATAATATAGAAATTTAAATTAATAGCAAAAGTACTGACGCTATGCAGCAAATTTGAAAAACTGCGTGAACGTGTGTTCCATTCACTTTCATCATGTTCATTCACTTTTACCTGGTGGACGTTCGTCACTCTCAGAATCACATAGTTGTATGTTTCTTGGCTATTTTTTGGCGCTCCCTTTACCCTAGTACCCTAGGCAGCCGTCTAGTTTGACTAAAGGGAGCGCCGGCACTGATCAGGTGATGTTTTTCCAAATAACAGCGGCAGGTACCGCTCCCTCTATAAATTACAGTACAGAAAACTATAGGGATTGACAAAAACGTCACTGATTTCTAGTGTTTCATATTTCAATTTGGGGGGTTGAAATTTTGTTTGGGGGGTTCAGCCCTGAATTTTGGGTCCCCTGTTACAGCGTAGCACCCTAACTGGGGGGTATGTATGGAGGGCGGTTGACACGGCTCTCGTTCCTGATATCGAGGGAATTCAGAACAAAGGAATATATTTATTAATTGTAACAACTTGCTCAGTGAATGTAGCGAGCACGTGTAGTGCTGGTTTGTATTACATCAGTCGCCGCAAACCTTCAAGGGGAGCCCCCAATTTAAAATACCTAGGAGCCCGAAAATGAAAATTCGCCACTGTTCACAACCAAACTGTGAACAAACGCAGTATCCATAAGTGAAAAACGCAGTATCCATCAACTGATCAATTCTTGTCGAGATAAACACCACGCAACGTTTACGCTAATATTGAACTTTATTCGTCATCAAGTTCTTCAGGCCCAGACGAATGTGGTGTTAAGGCAGTGGAGTGTTGTAAATAGCTTCAACAGCGATGACCTTCATAGCTTCGAACATTTCTCGGCAGGTGGGATCAATCTGCAGTAACATGAATCTAGTCTTCACAAAAGTTTCGGAAGCGCCCGTGTCTTCACTAACACTAGTAGAAAGCATCTGAGAAAGGTTCTGATTGGTTATAAAAACGGTGAATTGATTTCCTATTAAAAATTTGCAAATAGATTCCTTGCTTTTCTCAAATGTGGAAAATAGTTACTTGGTTATAAAAAATTAATTATCACAGTAGGTTGTACTTCTACGTCTTTGCTTCATGAATCTTCTCCAACATCTGAATCCCTCACGATATTGATTTCAAAATATCAGAAAACGGCTGTTCTTGCAAACGCGGCAGACAGAATTGCGCACACAAGTAAATGGAGACGTTTTATGCAGGAAGCATGAACATGACAATCATGTCTCTCTCTGGTGAAGTCGCATGACATATTCTTTAAATCCACATGTCTAATGCAGTGGTTCTTAACCTTGGGTAATTATCCCCAAAGGGGTGATTTGACATTTATAGGGTAATATACATTATATTTCTTTGGTTACGTTGCACTGAAATATTTTCAACTTCGTAGAATATGTTTTCGTGTACGTTCATATATTGTTTCCTTTCAATAATAACATCATGTCTTTTGTGACGTCATAGAACCGAATCTTAGGTGTCGTAGATCGTAGTCTAGTGACTGCTGACTACTACTCTAGCAGTGTAGGTTGTAGACCAGTGTAAGCTAAAAGCCATAAAGATGCCATCAAAGCAAAGATATAAAGAAGCTTCTCTGAAGTTTAATTTAACAAGTGTTAATGACTAGGTTTGACCACTTGATTAGGGTTACCATATCTGAAGCAGTGGCTTAGCCAGCCCAAAAATTTGGGGGAGCCAAAATGTTTGATTTTAGGCGAATAACACTATTTTGTTTAGAAAAACCCTTCTCAAAGCACAAAATAACATTTTCTAAAAATTTGGAGGGGGCTATGGCCCCTTTGGCCCTCCTCCTGCCTACCCCTATGATCTGAAGAGGCAAAATTACTGACAGTCTCAATATCTACTTTTCTCGACAACAAACAAGCGCTATACGGCATTTTACAGTGCGTCCTTACAACCACCAATCTACCGCAGAACAGCTAGCTCAGGCAAACTTGCTTTAGATGCTGGAAGCAGCCAGATAGTAACAGTTGAAGTTTTCATCTTGAGAGCACATACAAACTGTTTCAAGTTGAACACAATTTACGAGCTGTCAAACTTCTGGACAAAAGAGCATTTATAAAAATTATTTCCGGACGTAAGTTTTACCACTGAAATTCCGGACATGTTCGGGAAATTCCAGACGTATGGCAAACGCACACTTGATACGAACAAAGCAGCATTAGCATTTTCGTTGATTATATTCTTTATGGACATTTGAATGCAAATTATACTGTCATGTTTGTATTTTTTATTATCCAATTGATTGCAAACTGTAATTTGTTATTTTTTGATAATGGATAATTGAAATCCATCAGGTTCTTCTCATGAGTAACGATATTAAAAAAAGTTAAGAACCACTGGTCTAATGTTTATACCTCAGACTCCGGAAGAAGGAACCCGTAATAGCCTGTGTCTCTCAATTCAACTGTCCAAGACAATGGAATTCCTGTGTCGTAAGCAAAATCCTTTGCACCTCCAGAAACAAGATCTGCAGTGTATAATGTATAAGTAGTCTACAAAGAGGTAAAGGATCTAGAAAATGTTCATTTCTGTCATACTTCAGCAGAACTTGGCAAATCAATAACTATTAACTATAAAGATGCTGGCAGCAACAAAAAACGTCATCTATCGATATGCAAAAGAAATTCACATGTATACGTACAGTATAATGGCAGAGTGAAGATAGATGGCATTTATTAAATCTACTCCTCGGCTGGATAATTTGGTCCTGAGCGCTTCTTTAAACTAATCAACCTTCGTCTCTGAGATCATATTACATTCTAATTGCACAAAAAAATTTTAAATTCAGGTAGCAGGGCATTTCTGTGCTGTATCTGGGAAAGCATAGTTTGCTTTGGTCGCGTAAACAGAGCGTAAATTCTAATTGTGTTTACATTCTCCGTTTTAAACATAATTTATACTGAATCTCAAAAACATGTTTCTAAGCGGATGCAGGCAATGAAACCTAAATTTAAACTTTGGTAACGTATTCTTCAAGGCGCAAACACCTATGCAGGGTCACTTGAGGTCAGAAAAACAGACGGAAATAATAGCATTTAGCAGCAAGGTCTTGGTCATCGGACATCTTATTGCTTAAGCTTGCTGATTAGGCATGTGAGCGGAATTGAAACTACGCAAGAATGTGAAAGAATTGGCTACGACTAATCTCAGGGCACAAACCATCAGGAAGCGAGTGAAGAACTGCTTTATTCATGCAATTTGTCAAAAATGGGTTCTGTGTAACACAAGCTCTTCACCTCGGTTTTAAGCCCAGCATCAAAATTCACAGTTTTTATGGCAACCACACAACAGTTTGCTTTTGTTCATCTGTTTAAGTTAATAAATGAAACTGAAAGGTAAAAATTTAAAAAAATGAGCAAGTGACTGCAGGTACATTAACAAATTAATGATAGGCTTTAAGTGTTTTCCGCCCTTTTCCCGAAAGCTGCCAAAAGCACAGGAAGGTCGTCGACACATTGTGCGCACTTATCAACGCACGTTCATCTCTGTTCTTCCTGCCTCATTCCTCATACACTTTCAATTTTGTACATCGAAAAATTTTTATCATTCATAAATTTGAGGTGGGTAGCAGTGGCGCAACTAGGGTATGGCAGGCATGGCACGTGCCATTTGCGAAACTTTGAGGGGGGCGCAAAGTTGCTTGGCAAAAGTAAATTTTTTATTTATAGTTTCTTGAACTTCTATACTGCGCCCCATACAACTATAAACTGCAAAGCTGCATCAACACGGCACGCCTATATCTAATGGATTAAGTCGGGAGTGTTGCGGCAGCACCACCAAGCATTATGACAAAACTCCGGTACTGTGACAAAAGACGATGGTCAGACATTGTGACAGAACAAGAACGCTCGCATGCCTTATCTGCAAGACATATTCCTTCTCACGCTATAAGAAAGGCCAAATCACTCCGTACTGCTGTATTTCAGGCAAAAAGATATTAGTCAGCATCTGGTTGAGATGAGTTTAAATCCGCGGCTGTGAGAACCTGACTGTGATGCAAATTACTGGTGTATGATGTAGAGGTCATATACAGATTTACGAATTACTTAAACTGCTGCTGACTGCGATCTGCGGCCCACTCCGACTTTGCGAAACTTCTATGGCCACTATTGTCCGATAAATGGACTGGATACAATGTGTCCCTGTCCAGAGACTAAGGTAGAGAACGTCAGTTAATCCTCAAAAAACAGCAGCTAGTAATTCTACCGTACCAGTTGAGCAAAAAATGTTAACTCATTAAAGAAGTGATTTGTTACTCGTGTTAGATCTATCTTTTTCTGTTCAAATTTGGCTTTCTGTTCGATGTCCAGGGTCCTTGTACGATCCTGACTGTGAAAATCTAAAATCTATGTGTGACAGCTTATGAGCTGTGTACAGTTCATATGTAGATGGCAGGCAATTACACGAGAATATTCTGGATTGCAAAATACTAAAGTCGTGCAACGTAAAACTATCGCGTCACGAAGTCCTGACATTCTTGGAATTGCTTTGCAAAAAATGCTGACGCCGGCAGTTATATGTATTACAAGTTGCGAACGATCTTCAGTAAAGTGAAACTGATGGCCCTACCTCCGAGCCTCAATGACTAAGAATAAGTCATGGCAGATTGCAGCCCCGTCGCCACGGAGCGACTGTACAATCCAAATTAAATTTATTGCACAATCCAAATTAAATGACGTGTTTCTTTTCAAATGAAATTGTCGTTTTGCAGTTTGCAATATGTTGTTTGATTTTTTTGTACGATGTACAACTCTGTCAGTCAAGACTATGCAGGCCTTTGAATTATGATAACGTTATTATTTGAAGGCTTTGCTTATCTTCATAAGAAAAATAAATGAGTGTAGAAGTATGGTCCTTATGGGTTACATATATTTTATTTGCTGAAAAGTTTAAAGCAAAAATAAGCGCTAACATTTTCTGTTTGAAAACAATTATTTGCTTCATGGTTTAACTTTCTTAAAAACTGTGCCTATATATAAGATTTAAATTATTGGTAAGGACGTACATTTTAAACTTTGCCATGGGCGCCATTTTGCATAGATACGTCACTGGTGGGTAGGTCCTCGCGGTCCTTATATTCACGCCTTCACTGATGACGTATCATCTGAGTACCAGTGGTTCAATGATACAACTACGAGTAGGTATGCTGATGAGCTTTGTGGAACATAGAGTTTTTTGGCTTAGCTATTTGCGCCACGCTCAAAATCTAAAAGGGTATCACATAAAAATGGTTACATTTGGAAGGCCAAGGAAGTGGCTAATTTTTTTGGTCAAACTATGCAATCTTTCAGGGAATCATCACAATTTAAAAAACACCCTATATCATTAATTCACAAAATAGTTTGAATCGAGTTCAAAGAGATGGGCCCCATTTTTTACAAGCTACGCATATGAACGAAAACACTGTTGGTGTCCGAACATTCTTTTGTATCAGCGACAAATGTTCAAAAGATGAACCCTGAAAAAGTGGTCCCCAACTTTTTTTGTAACTGCGAATCGGTCAACGCTTGACAGCATATTTATTGCTGAAGTGACAATTCAAAAAGTAGCCGAAAGGCTTTTGCTACAGCATTACTCCTATTTTAAGCAGCCTCTGCTTTCCCACTCTCATTTTGGTGTCCCGGACTTGAAGTAACATGCAGTATGCGCCATGTCGAACAAAAATCCGCAACAAACATTTGCTAAGTGTAAAATTTTCTTAGAGGGGAAACACTGTAGCTATGCAACTGTTGCTGTAACATTAGGCATTTTTTTTGTGGTGTAGAAAAGGTGAAGCGTTTTGTATACGTCCATTTGCGTTGCATCGTCAACAACCTGAAAAAGATAAGCAAAATTTCGACTTTGCCCCCCCCTGGAAAAATTTCTGCGGACGCCCATGACGAATAGGCCTACTTTCTGTTTTGCTAGATAAAAAATATATTCGCAGCTATAATTTTCACTAATCGGGTTTTGTTAATAAACTCCTAAATTTTTGTGTACTTGTTGGCTTTAAAAATGGCCACAAAGACAATTTGTTCATGTCGAAACTGCGTCAATTCTGGTTTTCCACACTTTTGATCGAATAAAATTTGAAAGATTGAGTTTTCCTGGAGCAAGGTGGTACGTGCTGACAGTCCGGGACCCACAAATGGTGCGCGATCAGGAAAGTTTGGGAACCACTGACATAAAACATGCATAATCAAACACAAAATAGATATCAAAATTTGTCAGAAACATCAATATAAGTATAATACAACTCCAATCTTTAGAAGCATTTTTTCTCCAGTAATTACACTGTATTACATTTGTTTCTTATAAATAACATCGATGATTTTTAGGGCAACAGTAAAATCTTTGCAATATTCTTTGTACCCTGCATGGTCATAGACTCTCGTCAGAAGAGATTTGTAATGAATATGCAGTTCAGAAAATGTTTTGCCAGAGCTAAGCTTTTCGACTGAAAAAAGCCAGAAAAAAGCCTAATTTTGTCTGGCATTTTGATTTCCAAAAAAAGCCAAAGGTGTTCAAAAGAAGCCAGAATTTCAATTTCTGGCTTCAAAAAGTCAAATTGGCCACCCTGATCAGCAATTCAGCGTCTTCATTTTTGCTTATACATATACAGGCCTTCTATTTTACGTAATAGTACGCTTTTGTGTAGAGCACAAAACATAATTGCTAAGTTCGCACCGACCAGCTAAGTTCGCACATACTGCTCAGATTCAAGTTGCGAACTTAACTGGGAGATTATCGTAATTTACATTTACCTTATTTAAAAATGCTTTAATGGTTTGCATATCAAAGCGTGAAGTGTGGAAAGATGTGGTTTATAAGGTTTTTACAAAATTCTGTAGCCATCGAATGATGAATCAGTTGCATTCTAAAGTGACTTTTTCCATGTGAATAATCCATGGCTGCAGAACTAGTTTTCAAACCTATGCACTGTTTTAAAACTAAACATTGTCTCAAAAAACTCAACACAACGTCAACCCTAAACACATAATAATGCCGGCAAGGCTGAAGCTGCAAAACTAGGAACGAAAACGAGAAACCTTTTGCTTTGTGCACAGCTCATCGTTGTCTACTCCAGGCAAACAGCACGGCAAATACTTATTACTTATGCATGACATCTAGAACCGTCGCCAGAAAGTCGTCAATAGGGGGGTTTTACGTTTGTGCGGGGGGGTTTACGTTCGTGCAGGGAGGGCTTGACATTCAAATTTGACAAAATTTCCACTAACTCATAGTGTTTCATATTTCAATTTGAGTGGGCTTGGAGCTTTGTTTGGGGGGCTAAGCCCACCAAAGTCCCCCCGTGGCGACGGGACTGATGACATCACACAAAGCTCGCACACGGCCCGTCTAATATTTCTCTGCTAAGTTGCAAAAGTGCAGCACGTTCCATGGCAATGGCAAACGTTTTACTGGTGTTGTTTGCGTATTTGTCAGAGTTCTGTAAAGTTGTTGAAAGAAAATATATTTATAATTTGCTTACGAGTATAATAATTACATTTTGCTTTTGATAAACTGTTTGCAAAGCCTCTTCTACACAAATGTGGCAGTTGTAACGTCTTCTCTTGGTAAACCTTGTTTCTTACCAACGTTTCTACCCAAATAGCCCTACCTGCTGTATGCGGATTATAACTGGAGCAGTTAATTAGCCTACACGAAAAGCGCGAGATGACATTATACGTGAATTAGAATCGATCAATACCATCAAGTACCGGTCATCGCGGGCGTCAACACGGACCGCGTTCAGAATTTAAACTGAGAACCCCTTTTCGAAAAATCCACGAGTCTTTCCCATTAGCCAATCACACGTGAAAGCCCAACGTTGTACCCACTAGTAGTAGGCATATGGGAAGGCGAAAGAAGACAGAGCATGGTGCTTCTACTCTGGGATATTTGAAAGTCACCCGCAAATCGCACGTTGCCATAAGCTATAGTGATTGATTCGCCGATGTGAATCGTCAAATTTTTTTATTCGATCTCTTCAAAGGTCTGATACTTTTCACAAATCTTCATTTTTCCTCCATATTTAACGCTCTTGTATGAGGGTGACCAATTGAAATATTTGCTGGTGCGTTGTCTTGGTGTCTGTTTTTCTTCAGCATTGCCTGTGCGTAGCAAACTAAACCTCTGTGCTGTTCGTGGCGCCTCGTACATTTTGGTTTTTCTTGTAATTCCACTATCATCCCACCATGTCGAGGATGTACGCAGGTCAAAAACGTAATTAAATTGCCTTATAATAAATACTACGGCCAAAGCAAACGATACAACTGACATCTTGCAAACGTTTCGATAACAACTGTTATCATCTTCAGTGCATAGCAAGAAACGTTTGCAAGATGTCAGTTGTATCGTTTGCTTTGGCTGTAGTATTTATTATAAGGCTATTTAGCACTTGCGCTTTTCGTGTAATTAAATTGATTTTACAAATTAGTAAATTACCAACCGTCAAATCTTGCTTTAAATTTTCGTGAAAACAAAAAGTTGTGAGCCTCAAGCTAAAAATATCTTGCAAAAACATTTGAAACATCCATCAAAACAATTTACATGCTTTTGTGAGCATCCCCATCCGACGATTTTAGCTATTTTCTTCAGTACCTGATGTTTAATTGTCGTCATTTTTCTTCCCACTGCCGGATTGCTATTTGTTGTTGAGTGAATGCAGTTCCAGCTGGTGCGCTATTTCAGTGCTTGGCATCTCCCTGCGCTGTTTGCAGGGCCGGATTAAGGGGGGGAAACGGGGGCAATTGCCCCGGGCCCTCCGCTCCAAGGGGGCCCCCGTGATGACATTTGTTTGTTTTAAATAAAATATTTGCTTGAAAAATCGTCGTGATTCAAAAGAGATACAAGAATATAACGCTATATTTCGATGTTGCCTTGAGTATCATTAATAATTTTCTGCAAGTTTGACTTTCTGCCAATTTTGGTAATCACTACTGAATATAAATATTTTCGGTTTTGTTCAATGCAAAAATATTTGAATTTTGCTTGTAACTTTTTCTAAAAATCGATTTCTTGGCATGGGTTTATCTACTCGTGCATCACGCCTACTGCACAAATGTCGCGATAAAGATGCTATTTGCGTGCTTAAGCAGCAAAGCTAGTTCTGCTGTGGCTGCTGTTTAGTATCAATGATTCCGTAACTTCTTGTGCCGTCTGTAGGTAGCCGCAACCGAACTACGACCTTTGTTTTGTCGTGGGTAACGTATGGTGGAAACCCACTTTTCTTCCGATGGCTACTATTCTTGCGTTACATCATAAACATATGAAGCTCGTCAAGCTATTTACACCACATGTCATTGTTTGTCCCGTCAGAAAAGGTTTTTGTTCAGTCGGTTTGTAGAATGTAAGAGCAGAAAGCGAGATTGCAGTGTTTATAAGCTAGCGCGATGCCGAAATCTGAAATGCCATCAATACGGCCATTTAAAGTCATATTTTTTTCTGTGCTTCAGGCAGCTGAAACGAAATTTAAAACAAAAATCGCACCCCTATGAAGTCTATAACAAAACTTATAAAGTCATAAAAAGTCATATTTTCCATGTTAGGTCATAGTCATATTTTGCATATTTTCAACCTGATTCAATAAGGAAACCATCAAAGCAATCTCAAAATATCGGGTGAAACTACTATATCACTATAGGTCCAAGCTGCATCCTACAAATTGAACCCACTTGGTCACCCTGGGAATGTTACCAAAGACGTAGGTGAACCAGGGTATTTGGATGAAATGTAACGCACTGCCTAAAAATTCATGGTCTTGCTCCGACAAAGAAATAAACCAGTGTCCATGCATGCTTTCAATTTGCTTCAAACGAAATAATTTATATGCTTTGCTCATCTTTTGAGCCGTTTATTTTAGACGGCTTCAACAATCCATGGGGCTACCATATCTTATACCTATTTTTGCTGGTAATGCTTCATTGTACAGTAGTTGTATGCTTTAGCTCAGGCATTTTTGTTTGGTCATATAAAGTCCTTTTTTCTGAAAAACAAAGTAATTACCAAATTTTTAGGTCATAAAAACCAGACCTAGCCATCAGGAGCTAAAATGGCAAAGTTTCTGAGGAGAACATGCGCAAGAATCTGGCGGTGTTAGCTAAAACGCCGTGACGGAAATGTTTTTTTCAGCAAAGCTTTTACGCAGCAACGTTAATGGAATGGCGTTAACCAGAGCACCTGAAAATGTAGGTGAAAATCACGACATACGTTTCGAAGCACCTTTCACATTCAGACTCACTTGTGTATGAGGCAGGGGTGCTGGGGATGCAAGCGCACCCCCAAAACTTTTGATTTGGTAAAAATCCGGGCAAAATCTGTGGAAATATGGGCAAAATGCCTGAATACCTTCGCAAAATCGCTGTATATGCTTTGATTTTGCAAAAAAGTGCAGACCTTTGTTTTTGTTGGAGGTCATCTTTTTATTTAGTTCTTTTCGGGATAGTTAGGAGAAATTTGACTAAGCTTGGGGGATATTTGGGCAAAAATGGTGCTTGAAGGGCTTTGATTTTGAAAAAATACGCCCAACATGAAAGGAAATGCAGTCGTTTTTTATTTTAAATTGTTTTTTTGGAGGTCATTTTTTTTGGAGTATTTTTCGGGCAAGTTTGTGGAAATTAGGGCAAAAATTGTTCGCACCCCCAAGAATTTGCCTGCTCCTACACCTATGCTCAGACTGGCTGGCCACATTGACACGTTATTTTTCTGGTGTTTTCGTTTGTAATCTCTGGCTTCTGCTTATTGTTCGGGTGAATGTTGTTTCTTGCCGCTCTTACTCTATAGCCTGTGGAAATATATTTTGCTTAGTAAAATGCACTGTAGTGTTTATATCATAAACTCTCTTCTCGCAGCTAACTGTATGTGCAGTTCAGCACCGTATTTATTCGATTGTAAGCCGCGGTTTAAAAAGTTTCTTTCATCATTTCATGCGGCTTACATTTTTTATTCTTTTACTTTATCGCAAGATACGGATGACGCTCAGTCCTTCCTTGGCTACGTTTTGTCGACCAAATTATTCTTTCTCATTCGATTTTCTTCAGCATCACGTGCACATCCGTCACAGGAGGGATTATGATAAAAATAGACAGTTGTAGTGGTGCAAGCTACACGTTGTCGCCCGGGTTCAGTGAGACAAAGCAACCTATCAGTATAGTACATTAAGAAACAACACATGTGCTATACATCGCGCGAGTCACACGAATCTGCGGCACTTGCGCACAAAGCCGATTTAGGCGCTACCCCAATGACAGTAAAATTGCCATCTCCGTAGCCTGGAGTATCAAAAAATTGGACAAAGTTACTTCAAAGCCGAAGTAAAAGTGCACTGACGTACATTTC